>Ga0335077_10004662_pt1 | contig 16716 bp, 13 predicted proteins | sample Lox_Sample_31_FD_207151 | JGI IMG/M metagenome (GOLD analysis project Ga0335077, IMG submission 207151) | Soil microbial communities from Loxahatchee National Wildlife Refuge, Florida, United States - Lox_Sample_3.1 | ecosystem: Environmental > Terrestrial > Soil > Wetlands | place: USA...
GCCGCATTGACGCGGAAGCGGAGCAGTATCACGACGCTGGCCGTGGCGAGGAGCAGGGTGAGCCAATCGCTGATGGCGGCTCTGCCCAGTTGCCAGGTTACGACTCCCATCAGCGCCAGCGATCCCGCCACCACGCCGTCCAGGACTGCCCCTGCCGTGGGCGAGCGTCGAATCTTCGGCACCAGCGGACCGCTCACTGCTACCAGCACGAAGCCCGGCAGAAAGATTCCCAGCGTCGCCACCGCAGCGCCCGGTATCCCCGCCAGAATGTAGCCGATGAAGGTTGCCGTGGTGAACAGCGGGCCGGGAGTGAATTGCCCAACCGCAACCGCATCGAGCAATTGCTTTTCGGTGAGCCAGTGCAGATGATCGATGAACTCCGTCCGCAGAAAAGCCAGCAACACGTATCCACTGCCGAAAACTACCGATCCAATTTTCAGGAAGGAAAGAAACAAGCGTGCCAGGCCAATGGTGCCGGAACTGCCCGCCACCGTACCCGGCACCGTCAGCCCCGCGAGCGAGAAGAGTGCAGGAGGGTTGCGTGTCCGCCACAGCACCATGCCCGCCACCGTCCCGGCGAGCACCAGTACCAGCATGGGATTCACTGCGCACAGGCTGAGCACTGTACTTCCGGCCCCCACCAGAAGCAGAATCCGGTTCTTGATCGCGGTTCTTCCAAGATTCCACAGCGCCTGAACGATGATCGCTACCACTACCGGTTTGATTGCATACAGAACTCCTTGCAGTTGCGGCAAAGAGCCGAAGCGAACATAGGCCGCGGCAATCAGCCCGACCAGAATTGCGGCGGGAAGGATGAAGCAGAATCCGGCGACCACCAGTCCCATCCAGCCCCGCTTACGGTAGCCGACCAGGATCGCAACTTCGGTGGAGCTGGGCCCGGGAAGCAGATTGGCCGCCGCCAGGCGATCGAGGAATTCGCTGGTGCTCAGCCAGGCTCGTCGGCGCACAAACTCCTGCTCCATCATGGCGATGTGAGCCGCCGGACCGCCGAAAGCCGTGGTGCCCAGTTTAAGAAAGACCGCAGCCAGTTCCCGCAGTGAAACCTGGCCGGGGGAAGAATCGCCGAGAGGGTGCATGTTTCAATTTGGTCCGAGTTACTATAGCTTATAGATAACAATGTATCGAAAACTTCCAGGCTTCGTTTCCAGGCGCCTCCGCGATCGAAGACATGGGATTATATCGCCTAATCGGCGGGTGGCGCTCCAGGGCCATTGGGATGCCGGCAAATGCCATTCTGGAGTCACGGCCGGGCGCGTTTCCCGAGTTTTGAGCCGCCGAACACCGCCGTTAACCACAAGTTATTGAAAATGAACAGCGGGTGTTCATGCCTGTGAAAGTAAGTACAAAATTGTCCTGACGTCCGAGGAATCAGCCTAGCCCGGCGGCCAGCGCAGCTGCCTTCCGCCGATCAGGTGCACGTGCAGGTGGAAAACCGACTGGCCGGCTCCTGGCCCAACATTCACCACCGTGCGATAGCCATTTTCAATTCCGCGCTGGCGCGCGATGTCGGCGGCGACCAGATGGCAGCGGCCGACTAACTCGGCATCTTGCGCCGTCGCTTCTTTCAGGCCGCGGATGTGTCTCTTCGGAATGACCAGCACGTGGGTCGGACCTTGAGGACGGATATCCTCGAGAGCGAAGGTGTCGTCGTCTTCGTAGACCTTCTTGCACGGCACCTGGCCGTTAATCATGCCGCAGAAAATGCAATCGTTCATGGCGTGTCCTGAAAGCGCCAGGGAGTGATGGCGCGCATTGCGCTATCACTATAGCGCGGCCGCAAGAAAGATGGGATGAGCCCGCGCTTAGTTCACCGGCATCAGTTCACGGTCAGGGGCGCGGAGACGCTGCCGATCTTGCCGCTGAAATTGTCGCGGACTACGAAGCGCACTACGTACTGGCCGGGGTCGAGCACCAGGTAGTTGTTGTATGTCAGTCCGTCATCGCGAATCCGGGCGAGCGTCGCCGGGGTGGGCGAACCCTGAATGGTCTGATCGAGCTTGTCGGCGGCCGCGCCGCCACGGAGTCATGCTGTCAGGGCTCGACTTTCTCCGGGCCATGTGCGACCACGGTAGAGCCACGGCAACCTACGGCCTTAGGGAATTTCCAGAAGGGCTGTCCGGATTGCCGCTGGCCAACCGTGATCGCGCCGCTTAGTTCACGGTCAGCGGCGCGGACACACTACCTACTTTGCCGCTGAAGTTATCGCGCACCACGAAACGCACCACGTACTGCCCCGCAGCGAGTTCAAGATTATTGTTGTAGGTGAGACCCTCGCCGCGAATCTGGGCCAGAGTCTCGGGCTTGGGCGTGCTTTGAATCGTTTGATCGAACTGGTCGGCGGGACTCCCGCCTTTGGCGGGCAGTGCGACGAAGCCGACTTCCAGTTCAATACGGTTCGCGGGGCCTTCGGTAGAAATACCTTCGGGCAGAACATGCAGGCCGAATTGGACTTTCTTCTTTTCTCCGTCGGTAGCCATGTTTTTCCATTGCACTGTAAGTGGTACCCCGGTGCTGTCGAAGGGCGAGCTGAACGCCGAGTTCATGTCCGATTGCTTGCTCAATTCCGGGTTCATGGTCGCGTTGGTGACCAGAAAGCCATTGCGCGAGCGCACTTCCACCTTGGACTTGTCTACCTTGACCTTCAGCTGCCGCCAGCCGGGCTTGCTGTTCTTGGTGTCGAGGTAATAACTGAGCAGGTAGTACGAAGAAGAATCCTCGGCGGCACGGCGGAAGCTGCCGGCCAGATCGTTAGTGTTATAGAAGGCGCGGCCTCCGGTCATATCCGCGAAGTCCTTGAGCGTGTCCAGAGTCGAGGTGTGCAGCCAACTGCGGGCGGCCAAACTCGACGCCATGGCCGCGCTGCCGCGCGGTCCATGGGCGCTGGCGTCGGAGATCGGCGAGAAATTCACCAGACCGCGCACGTCCACCGGATAAACCGAGATCTGGGAATCGTTCAGAGCCTGCATGGTGCGCTCGTATAACGCGGACAGCCGCCCGCCCGGAACCGCGGAGGGAGAATCGAGGATGAAAGGAAAACCCGCTGTCGCCCAGATCAAGGATTTCCTTCCGGGAATGCCCGAGAGCAGCCAGGCAACGTCGAGGAAAGAGCGCATGGTGATTTCGACGGCGCGGTCCTGTTGCAGGCGCGCGATGGGAGCCTCTCCGTTGACCAGGAAACTCTGCAGCGCGTCTTCAGTGTTCACCATTTCGGGCGATGCCATGGCTGTGAGGTCCCCCGCCGCCGCATCGGTTCCCGCGGAAGCGGCCGCCTGGACGTCAATGTCCACACCCTGCAGGGCCGGCAATTCGCCGTTCAATTTGTTAAGCGCCTTCACCAGTTCGGCGGGATCGGTAGTGAGATTGTGAATGATCCTTGTGCCCCGGCCGCCGATGGCTACCACGGCGAACACCTGTCCCGAATTCACATTTTCCGCCAGATACTTCACCAGCTGTTTCCTGCCGTAAGTCTGATCGAGAAACGGAGTATTGATCGTGTCCAGAGCGATGACGGTGATACTGTGGGCAGCGGATCCGTTCGCGCTCAGGTTGCTGAATTCGCCACTTCTTGGCGGCGGCGCGGCCAGTGCGGCGTGGCTGGCCTCAATCTCCTCGAAGCTGGCGATGCTTTTCTCACTCCCGTTCTCGTATACCTTGAAATCCGTGCGGTTCAGGCCGGACACATGTGTGCCTGACTTGTCGGTCACTACGACTGGCACCTGCACAAGGATGGTTTCGGACTGGAACTCGACCGGGTTCTCATCGCTGGCGTGAGCAATACTGCGGCCGGAATTGAAGCCAGGTTGGCGGGAATTACCGATCTGGTTGGGAGATGACTTTCCTCCACTCAAGCCTCCCGAACCACCCGACGGCCGACCGCCTCCCGGCGTTTTTTGCGCGGAGAGCGGCAGGGCCAGCAGGAGGCAAATCAGGCCAGTGAGGGGAACTGTGCAAGAATCCTTCATGACCCTGTAAACCCGTGAAACGGATTATATCTTCGCCATCCGGAGGGTTTGTTTTTTGGGCATGAGGGGCGTATATTAAGTCTTCAGGAACTGTTGTGTAGTACCAGCAATTGGCGAAACACACCAGTGGGCGCAAGCCCACTTTTTAGTTTGAGCCGCTTCTGTTAGTTTCGGACGCGCAGCCAATAAACAGTAAGTTATTTGGTTTCATGGCGTTTGATGCCGAACACGTGCGTGCAGTCGCAGAGCGGGTGGCGAGCTCGAGCGGTCTGGAAGTCGTCGAGGTGGAATTTCGCGGCGGCGGCAAGAGCCGTATGCTGCGAATTTTCATCGATAAGCCGGGCGGGGTGACGCACGAAGATTGCGCCAATCTGAGCCGCGAGGTGGGCACGATCCTCGATGTGGAGGATGCGGTTCCGGGCTCTTACGTACTGGAAGTCTCGTCGCCGGGTCTGGATCGCAGGTTGGTGCGGCCGCAGGATTTTGAACGATTTGTTGGCAGCCGGGTGAAGTTGACGACACGCCAGCCGATTAACGGCAACCGTCACTTCCAGGGCATGCTGGAGAGCTTTCACGACGGGAAGGTGAAGCTCGATATCACCCCTGGCAAGAAAGCAGCGCCGGAGAAGATCGAAGTCGATCTGGCGGGCGTGGAGAAGGCGAATTTAGTACCGGAGATTTGAAAATCGACCTCGGCCATCAGACGTTGGACCTGGCAAAGATCAGGTTCAAGATCTGAGGTCCGAAGTCCGAGGGCCGAATTTTTATGGCAAGCGAGCTTTACAACACTATCGACGCCTTGAGCCGGGAGAAGGGCATTGATCCGCAGATTGTGGTGAGTGCGGTGGAAGACGCCATCGTGGTGGCTACCCGCAAGTACTACAAGACCCAGGAGAATCTGCGCGCGGAACTGGACAAGGAAACCGGCAAGATTCGCGCCTTCGCGGTGAAGAGCGTGGTGGAGAAGGCGGAGCAGGTGGAAGATCCGCTGCAGCAAGTCACGCTGGAGGATGCGCGGAAAGTCGATCCCAGTGTTGAAGTGGGCGGGGAATTGCACATTCCCAAGGCCACCGAAGGCATCCTGGGACGCATAGCGGCACAGCTGGCCAAGCAAGTGATCTTTCAGAAGGTGCGGGAAGCGGAGCGCGACACCGTCTACAACGAATACATCGGGCGGGTGGGCGAGATTGTAAATGCGACGGTCAAGCGCATCGAAGGCCCGGATGCGATCTTCGACATCGGCAAAGCGGAATCCCGCATGCCGCGCAAAGAACAGTCGCGGCTGGAATCGTTCGCCATCGGCGAGCGGGTTCGGGTGGTGATTGCGCGGGTGGAAAAAGCGTCGAAAGGCCCGCAAGTGGTGGTGTCGCGGGCGGCTCCCGAGCTGGTGCAGCATCTGTTTCAAACCGAAGTGCCGGAGATTTATGACGGAACCGTGGTGATTCGCGCCATCGCGCGTGAGGCCGGGGAGCGCACCAAGATCGCCGTCATGTCCAAAGACAAGGACGTGGATGCGGTGGGTGCATGCGTCGGCATGAAGGGCATGCGGGTGCAATCGATTATCCGCGAACTGCGCGGCGAGAAGATCGACATCATTGAGTACCACGAGGATGCCGTCACCTTCGCCGAAAAAGCGTTGCAGCCGGCCAAAGTCAGCCGGGTCACGGTGGTCGATGCCGGGGAAAAGCAGCTGGAGGTCGTGGTCGACGACAGCCAGCTCTCGCTGGCCATCGGCAAGAAGGGGCAGAACGTCCGCCTCGCCGCCAAGCTTCTGGGCTGGAAGATCGACATCAAGAGTGAAGAAGAGAAGCGCCAGGAAGTGGAACAGCAGATGTCGGCTCTGGTCGGCAGCACCACCACGCCGCTGGAGAAGGTGGAGGGTCTGGGCGAAGGTTTGATTGAGAAGCTCAGCGCCGCCGGAGTTACGACGGTGGAAGCATTGGCCGATATGACGCCGGAGCAACTGGAAGCCATCGAGGGGATCGGCCCGAAGACGGTGGAAAAAATCAGCATTGCGGTCAATAATTACTTTTCGGCCCTGGAAGGCGGAGCGGCACCCGAAGGATCTGCGGAAGCGGAAGCGGCGGGCGAAGCGGCAGCGCCGCAGGCCGAGGTCGCAACCCAAGCGGCGAGCGAGGGAATTGCGGCCGACTCGTCGCCGGCGGAGCCGTCTGCCGAGGAGACGGAAACCCTTCCTGCCGCAGAAGAAAGTGCTTCCGTTGAAGAGACGGAACAGAAGTAGCATGCCCCTGGCGGCTGGCAAGATCACCGTGAGGTTGCTATGAAGACTTAGCGGGCCATTGGAGGTAAGAAAGGGCGGATGAGCAAGATTCGAATCAACGATCTGGCCAGGGAGCTGGAAGTCAAGAGCAAAGCCATTCTCGATGTGCTTCCTGAGGTCGGAGTCACGGAAAAGAAAACCCACTCCAGCTCTCTAGAGGACCACGAAGCGGAGAAGGTGCGAGCGCACTTTCAGGCGGAAACGCAGACCGCATCGTCGCGGGCTGCGCGTACCAGCCGCGCGGATGGCGACGAAATCAAGACCAAGATCGACCTTTCCCATATTTCCAAACCCGGTGATGTTCTGAAAGCACTGCACAAGCAGCAAGCGCCCGCTCCTCCAGTTGCGCCCCCCCGACCCGTGGTCCATGCTCCCGTAGAAGTGAAAGCGCCGGCGGCGCCCGTTGTGGCGAAAGCGCCGGTGGTTGCGCCTCCTCTGCCGGCTGCTCCACCGGTGGCTCCGGCTCCGAAGATCGTATTGCCTCCGAAACCGCCAGTAGCGGCGCCGCCGGTAGCGGTGGTTCCCGCGCCGGCCGCGAGTGTGACCCCGGTTGCCCCAGCGCCGCCGAGGCCGGTTGCGCCTGCGCCGCCGGCGGCAGCGGCCACGCCCACTGCGGTTGCGCCTCCGGTTTCGGTTCCGGTGCCACCGCCTCCGGTGGTCAATGCGAGGCCGGCTGCGCCGCCCCCGAATCAGCCGCGCATGATCGTGCCGCAGACCGGGCCGCGCCCAGTCTATAAGGCGCCGCCACCCCGGCCGGTTCAACCATCGGCCGCCACGGGATCTCCGTCGCGTCCGGTGCCCGGCCGTCCCGTACCCGGCCAGCCAATTTTTCAGCGGCCGCGGCCCTCCGCGCCGGGAACGCGTCCGCCGTTGCGTCCCGGGGAGCGGCGTCCGATGCATCCGACTCGGTCTTCGCCGACGGGCGCGCGTCCGCTGGGAGTCGGCCCCGGACTGCCGCCGCCCGGATCTACCCGTCCCGGCAGCCGTCCCGGCGGGCCGTCGCGGCGTCCTGGACAGCGCTACGTTCCCCGCGGGGTGAAGGAAGGCCCGATGAAGGGCTATGTTCCGCCGCCGCGGGTGTCGCTTTCCAATGAGCCGCAGCCGATCACGCGGAGCATCACCATCACGGAAGGAATCAGCGTCAAGGATCTGGCGGAGAAGCTGGAAATTCGCGCGAAAGATCTGATCGCGCGCCTGGTGGCGCGTGGTGTCTTCGCCACCATCAACCAGACACTCGATTCGGAGCTGGCCAGCGAGATGGCGCGCTTTTTCGGCGCGGACACCAACGTGATCACGTTCGAAGAGCAAGCCTCGAAGGACATGACCGAGGCATCGGCCGGCAGCGAAGAAGGCGTGGAGGCAGTAACGAGGCCGCCGGTGGTCACCATCATGGGCCACGTCGATCATGGCAAGACGACATTGCTGGATTCGATCCGCCTCACCAACGTCGCCGGCGGTGAAGCCGGCGGCATCACCCAGCATATCGGCGCGTACAAGGTGAAGATTCAGGACACCAATTCGCCCGCCTTCGGGCGCGAGATCGTCTTCCTCGATACGCCCGGCCACGAGGCGTTTACCCGCATGCGGTCCCGCGGCGCCAAGGCCACCGACATCGTGGTGCTGGTAGTGGCGGCCGATGACGGCGTCATGCCGCAAACTCTAGAAGCGATCGATCACGCGCACGCGGCCGAAGTGCCGATCATCGTGGCGGTCAACAAAATCGATAAGCCCGATGCCTTGCCGGACCGGGTCAAGAAGCAGCTGGCCGATCGCGGCCTGATGCCGGAAGACTGGGGTGGCACCACCGTTTTTGTGGATGTTTCGGCGAAGCAGAAAACCAATCTAAACCTGCTGCTGGAAATGATCTGCCTGGTGGCGGATCTGCAGGAACTGAAGGCGAATCCGGGGCGTCCAGCCAATGGCGTGGTGCTCGAAGCCAAGCTGGATCGTGGACGCGGCCCGGTGGCAACCCTGCTGGTGCAGAACGGCACCTTGAGCACCGGCGACAATTTCGTGGTCGGCAACGTGTACGGCAAGGTGCGCGCCATGTTCGACGATCGCGGCGCGCAACTGGCCTCGGCTCCGCCCTCGACTCCGGTGGAAATCCTCGGCATGGAAGGCCTGCCCCAGGCGGGCGATCAGTTTGTGGTGGTCACCGACCGCGACAAGGCTCGTGGCATCTCGGAGTATCGCGAACAGAAGGCGCGCGAAGCCATGCTGGCCAAGAGCTCCCGCGTCTCGCTGGAAGGTCTGGCGGAGCAGTTGCAAACGGCCGGCACCAAGGAACTCAACATCATCCTCAAGGGCGACGTGCAGGGCTCAGTGGAAGTGCTCACCGACCTGCTTTCCAAGCTCTCGAACGACAAGGTGCGGTTGAAAGTGCTGCGCTCGGGCGTGGGTGCGATCACCGAAACCGATGTGCTGCTGGCCTCGGCATCGAACGCGATCATCATCGGCTTCAACGTGCGTCCGGAACGCAAGGCGCAGGAAATCGCGGAACAGGAAAAAGTCGACATCCGGTTGCACTCGATCATCTACGAGCTGCAGGACGAGATCAAGCGCGCCATGACCGGCATGCTCGAGCCGACGATCAAGGAAACCTACCAGGGCCGCGCCGAAGTGCGCGAGACTTTCCGCATCCCCAAGGTAGGCACGGTGGCCGGCTGTTATGTGCAGGACGGCACCATCAAGCGCGAATCCGAAGTGCGCCTGCTGCGTGACAACGTGGTGGTCTTCAAGGGCAAGATCGGATCGTTGCGGCGCTTCAAGGACGACGCCAGCGAAGTGCGGCACGGGATGGAATGCGGCATCTCCATCGTCAACTACGGCGATATCAAGGTCGGCGACGTGATCGAAGCGTTCGTCACCGAGCGAATTGCGGCGGAAGTGATTGCGTAAAGCAGTTTCTGGTTTCGGGTTTCGAGGGAGCGGGCGCCGCGCGGCCGAGATCCGCAAGCCAGAAACTGGAAACTTGAAACGGTCTTGATCGCCTTTCTTACCCTCGAACTGCGCATCGAGGCGGCGCAGTCGCTCAAGGACAAGCGGCAGGTGGTGCGCAGCCTGAAAGACCGGCTGCGAGCGCATTTCAATGTGGCGGTCGCGGAGCTGGATGCTTCGAGCTTGTGGAACCGGGCCACCATCGGCGTGGTCAGTATTTCCGACTCGCGCGATTATCTCGACGGGCTGATGAAGAACGTCGAGCGTCGGGCGATGCGCATTGCCAATAACAGCGGTGCCGACGTCACCGACTCATTTGTAGAGTTCCTCTAGAATTGCTTAATCCACCATCCTGGCTCGTGTGATCGCTGGATTCGGCCAGCTTCCGTGAGTCCAGCCTGCTTAAAGTGTTGGCGCCGAACGCCTTTGCTGGACGAGTACAAAAGTACCGGGAGCGGCGCCCGGTAATGACGCAACCGGCTTCATTTTCTGATATTCTCATCCGTTTTATTCCGAGGTGTGAGGTGGAAAAGCGCGGCCAGAAATATCACCGCGAGCGGTTGGAAGAGGCGTTGCGCGAGGAGATCGAGACCCTGGTCGAAGGGGAAATCGCCGACCCGCGCGTCGGATTGGTGAGCGTAAGCGGCGTGGAACTGGCGGCGGATGGCCGCTCGGCGCGAGTTGGAGTTTCCGTCGAGGGCGACGATGAGGAAGCCGAGAATTCGCTCGAAGGCCTGAAGGCGGCCACCGGCTTCATCCGCCACGAACTGGTCGAGCGGCTCGGTCTGCGGCGGGCTCCGGAACTTTTCTTCCACCTGGATCGTTTTCAGAAGTACGAAGGCCGCATCGAGGAGCTGCTGAAACGGACCAGGAACCGGGCCCGGTAGAGTTTACGACTTATGGTTGGAGAAGTTCTCAAGCACATTACGCAGCGCGACCGTTTCGTGCTGACCTCGCACGCGCGGCCGGACGGCGATGGTATCGGCTCGGCCCTGGCCTGTGGGCAGATTTTGCGCGCCCTGGGAAAACAGGCCGAGGTGGTGCTGCACGATCCCGTGCCGCGCATTTACCAACGCTTGCCTTTCGCCGATCGCATCGTGCATACCAGCAGGGTGAATGGGAATTACGAGGCAGCGATTCTTCTGGAATGCGACAGCGTCCAGCGCACCCGGCTGGAAGGATTGGAATCACGGTTTCTCATCAGTATCGATCATCACCTCAGCGGGAAGCCCTTCGCCCATGTGAACTGGATCGATCCCGCAGCGGTGGCCACGGGAGAGATGGTCTATCGCTTGGCCCGCGAGGCCGGAGTTAAAGTCACCCCTGAAATGGCAACCTGCCTCTACACTGCCCTGATGACCGATACCGGATCGTTCATGTTCGAAGGCACGAATGAGCACACCTTCGCGCTGGCGCGCGAGCTGGTGCTGGCGGGAGCGGATCCGGCCAGCTGCGCGCGCAGTATTTACTTCGGACATTCGACCGCCAAGATGCGTTTGCTGGGCGCGGCGCTCTCCAATCTACATCGCGAGGGCCCGTTGGCCTGGATCTGGGTGACCCGCGAGCAGATGGAACGCTTCCAGGCCAAAGAGGAAGACTGCGAGGGCCTGGTGAACTATGCGCTCTCGATTCAGGACGTAGAGGTCGCTGTTTTCTTCCGCGAGACGGCGGACGGGCGCTATCGGGCAAGCCTGCGCAGCAAGGGCCAGCTCAACGTGTCGATTGTCGCCGAGCGTTTCGGCGGTGGCGGGCATGCCTGCGCCAGCGGATGCTCGCTGGACGGACCTTTGGCCGTGGCAGTGAGTCAGGTGATTTCACAACTGCGCTCGGTTCCTCCCGCGGCCCCGTAGAATAGAACCCCTATGGACATTTCTATGGCACGGCAGTTCGCCTCGTTTGTGGGCGCACTGCTGATTCTTGTGGCTTATGTTGGACACCAGTTGGGCTGGGTCGATGCCCGCCGAACTGGCTACAACGTGCTGAATGCCATCGGTTCGGCGATCCTCGCCTACATCGCCTTTCACCCGTTTCAGATCGGATTTGTCGTGCTTGAGGTGACTTGGACCGCGATCAGCGTCTGGGCGCTGCTGCGGCAAAAATCCGTTGTCGATGGATGATTCTTGATGGTTGATTGAAAACTTTACGACTCGATTCAATCAACGATCAACAATCATCCATGACGAACGAGCGCTCACGCCTGCCGACCGACCTGCTCCTGCTAGCGGGATTCTGTGGCTTTCTCTTCTTCTTCGGGCTGGCATCGTTCGGCCTGGTAGGGGCGGATGAGCCGCGCTACGCGCAGGTGGCGCGGGAAATGTTCGCCCGGCACGACTGGATCACGCCTACGCTCGGCGGTCAGCCCTGGCTGGAGAAGCCGGTTCTTTATTACTGGCAGACCATCATCGCTTACCACCTGTTTGGCGTGAGCGACTGGGCGGCGCGTCTGGCGTCGGCTGTGGACGCTGCCTTGATGGTCGCGGCGGTTTATTTTTTTCTGCGGCGCTTCCGTCGAGGCTTCGAGTTGGATGGGGCGCTCATTACTGCTTCGGCAGCGGGAGTCATCGGGTTCGCGCGATCCGCGTCGACCGACATGCCGCTGGCGGCGATGTTCACCATCGCCCTGCTCGCCTGGTATGCCTGGCGCGAGAGCGGCGTCAAAATCTATCTGGCGGGATTCTATGTTTTTCTTGGCCTCGGTGCGCTGGCCAAGGGGCCGGTGGCGCCGTTTCTGGCGGGGGCCGCCTTGGTCATCTTTGCGGCTCTACAGCGTGATGCGAGGCTGATCGGGCGGACCCTCTGGATACCTGGCATCCTGTTAGGATGCGCGGTGGCGCTGCCCTGGTACCTTGCCGTGCAGATGCGGAATCCGGAGTTCTTCCGTCAGTTCATTCTCGAGCAGAACTTTGCGCGCTTCGGCAGTAACCTCTATCACCACACCCAGCCGTTCTGGTTCTATCTGCCGGTACTCCTGTTGGGTCTGATGCCGTGGGTTGTGTTAATTATCGCGGCGGTGATCGAAGTTTTGCGTGCGTGGTGCGGAGAGGGGCGGGCGATTTTCCAGTCCGAGGACGCGCTCAACGTATTTCTGATTCTGTGGCTGGTCGTGCCGGTCGCATTCTTCTCGATCTCGCAATCGAAGTTGCCAGGTTATATCTTGCCGGCGCTTCCCGCTGGTACTCTGCTGCTGGCGGAGTACGTGCGGAGGCACGTGGTCGATGAAGATTCGGCTCCCGTATGGCTGACCGGCTTGCACGCGGTTCTAGCAGCAAGCCTGATCATTCCTGCACTGATGTTTCATTATTTGCTCCTCCAGCACCGGTTCCCGTGGAGCGCAGCGACCGGAATTGCCTGCGGGATTGCCGCCGCTCTGGCGGTGGGCATCGTGATTACTGTGCACCGAGCGGCAGGATTGCGCTGGGTACGGTTCGTGACCCTGATTCCCGTGGTGCTGGCGCTGGCCTTGCTGGTGCGCGCCGGAACGCCGGTTCTGGATGCTACGCTCTCGGCGCGGCCCCTGGCGCAGGAAATCGCCCGCATGGAGACCACTCCACTGCCCGTGGCGGTGTTTCGCGCCTCGCGGGAAACCGAATATGGGCTGGCGTTCTATCGCGATCAGAAAATCGCGCGCTATGAGCGGGGAGAGATTCCCGAGGCCCAGCATCTGGTGGTTGCCCCGCGCGGATCGCAAACCGAAGTCGCAAAACGGGTCGTGGGCAGGCGGGTGTCCTATTTGGGGAGCTTTGCGCCGCAGAATCTGGATTATTTCTGGGTGGCGGCGAAGTAGCATCTGCAGAGTTGAACGAACTTGCGGCGAGCGAAGCGACCGCAACCCAGGCGAAGGACCCCTCCGTGGCTTGGCTCAGGAGGACAATTTGGCTGAGGCGGCGCCAGCAGCGTGTGGTGCCATCCTTAGGGCGAGCCGACCGGAACCTGCGCTTTCAGCACTGCCGCCACCGCGCCTACTACCCGCTCGACATCCGCATCGGAAGTTTGCCAGTTGGAGACGCTGATGCGCATGGCGCGGCGGCCGTGCCAGGTGGTTCCGCCGAAGAAGGCTTCGCCGGTGCGGACGATGGCGGCGATGACCTCGTCGGTGTGGCGGTCGTGATCCTGCTGCGTGGCTCCAGACCTGGGATCGAGAAAGCGCACCAGGCCCTGATTGATTACCGGCACGGACACAACTTCCGCGCCCGGCAGCCCTCCGATCCTGGTCACCAGCGAATGCGCGTGCTTGCAGCAGCGTTCCACCAGGTCCCGCACTCCATCCCGTCCCAATTGGCGCAGTGCTGCATAGCTCGGGAATCCACGGGCGCGGCGGGAAAATTCCGGATTCCAATCCATCTCGTCGCGCGCATCGGCATTGTGCACCAGATAGGAAGCGCGGTGCGACATCGACGCCTGATGCGATTGGGTGTCGGCGACGAAGGCGTAGCCGCAATCGTATGGAACGTTCAGCCACTTGTGGCCGTCGGTGGCCCAGGAGTCAGCCTGCTCGACGCCCTTCAGAAAATGGCGGTAGCGCGGACTGGCCGCCGCCCACAGACCGAAAGCGCCATCCACGTGCACCCAGGCTCCATACTGCCTGGCCAGCGGGATGATGGTTTCAAGTGGATCGAAAGCTCCGCTATTCACATCGCCCGCCTGAATAGCGACAATGGTCGGCGAGGATGGACTCTTCTTCAGTTCCTGTTCCAGGCGGGCCACGGGAAATTGATCGGGCTCCTGCTGCGGGAGGCCGATCAGATTTTCCAGGCCAAAGCCGAGCAGGCGTACCGACCGGTTAAGAGAGCTGTGCTGCTGATCACTGGTCAGCAAGCGGATGCGGGGCGCGCCGAAGAGCCCCTTCTCCTGCACATCCCAGCCATGTTTCTGTAGCACCGCATGCCGGGCTGCGGCGAGGCAGGTGGCGTGAGCCATCTGGCATCCGGTGACCAGCGCGAAGCTGGCGTGCGCGGGCAAGCCGAAAAGTTCCCTCAGCCAATCGCCGACTATTTCCTCCACTACGCCGGCAGCCGGCGCGCAGGCGTACAGGCCCGCGTTCTGGTCCCAGGCGGAAGCCAGCCAGTCGGCGGCTAGGGCCGAAGGCAGTGAACCGCCAATCACCCAGGCGAAAAAGCGGCCACCGGCCGAGCCCAGAATGCCGCCTTCCACATCGCGCACCAGTTCGGCGACGACTTGCTCCGGCGAAAGGCCCTGGTCGCCAAGCGGCTTGCGCAAACGGCGGCGCAGGGTTTGCAGATCAGTGGTGGTGGCAACGGAACCGTCATCCAGGCCCTCGAGATACGAAATGGCTTCCTGCTGCGCGGTTTCCAGGGCTTGACGAAAGGCAGTGTCTAGTTTGGCCATGGTCTCAGTTTATGAATCGGGAAAACACGACGCTATCCGGATATTGCGCTCAAAATTTTAGATGTTGGGCAGACTGCCGAAGACGCACTAGAGTTTCAGGTCCCAGGTCTCTGAGACCAAATCATTCCGGCTCCAACTGGGGTTCGGTTCACGGTGCGTAAGGCGAAATCCCGCCGCCTCGTAGATGCGCCGGGCTGATACCAGCTCGCTCTGCGTCCATAGCGTCATCTTCTTATAACCGGCATGGCGCGCGAAGTGCACGCATTCGCCGACCAGCCGCTTGCCGATGCCCATGCCGCGAGCCCTGGGCTCGACCAGCAGCATGCGGAGTTTGGCGATGGTCCTGGATTTCTTCACCAGGAAGACGCAGCCTAGGATTTCGTCGTCCTTTTCGGCGATCCAGCAGCGCTCGCGCTTGCGATCAAGATGGAGGATGAACTGTCCGGCGATTTCGGCGACCAGCGCTTCGAAACGCTCGTCATATCCATACTCCTGGGAGTAGAGCACCCCGTGGCGGTGCACGATCCAGCCCATATCGCCGGGTTGATGCGGACGCAGGATGTAGGTGGCGCTCGATTTTGCCTTGTCGCCCAGTGACTGCTCGATAGTGTGCATGGCTTCGATGAGACGGTTTTGCGCCGAAGGCGACAGGCCGGAGAGCAGCTTCGCAATGTCTTCCCGGGAGCGCACATCGAGCGGCGCAAACACCTCGCGGCCCTTGGCGGTGAGCGAGAGCAGGCTTCGCCGTCCGTCGGTTTTGGATGGAATCCGCGAAATCAAGCCCCGCTTCTGGAAGCTGCGCAGAATCCGGCTCAGGTAGCCGGCGTCGAGTCCCAGGTCGTTGCCAAGATCGGTAGCCGTCGGTTGTTCGCGATGAGCAAGCTCATAGAGAACGCGAACTTCGGTGAGCGAGAACGGACTGCGATAGATGCCTTCCTGCAGCAAGCCGATCTGGCGGGTGTAGAAGCGGTTGAAATGGCGGATGGCGGCGATGCGGGAGTCGGCGGAGTGCATGACGCCGATTGTCCTCAAGATAGTTGACTAAGTCAAGTATATTGAATGCTCATCCGGCCCTTCGCCGCGCATCTCTCTTGTTAACCCGCTGGCAGTCCGGGGAGTTTGCCTCGCAGTGCGATGAGGCACTAGACTCGCTCTTTGCGCGGCGGTGAAGCCCGTTTCTTGGCCTCCCGGGAGCTCTTGGTGGAGATTCTTGATCTCAGGCACTTTTCTTCGGTAGACCTGCGTCCCTTGCTGGAGGACGAGACCCGGCTGTGGGGCCGCGAGCTGGCCTGGGATTACAGCGGCTCAGCCGAGATGATCCTGCGTTACGTGGACGCCAAGATTCTGCCTGGCTATGCCGCCATCGATCGCGGCCGCATCTTCGGCTACGCTTTTTTTGTTTATGAGCAGAGTAAGGGCGTAATTGGCGATCTCTTCGTCGCCAACGGAGGCCGCTCCCCGAACAACGGCCATGAAGTGGAGCAGAAGCTGCTCACCCATGTGATCGAGACCCTACAGCAGTCGCCGGGCATCCATCGCATCGAAGCGCAGCTGCTGGTGCACACCACCGGAGCGGTTGCCCAGCCGTTTGTGGGACAGGGCTTCCAGCGTCACGCGCGCCTGTTTATGGCGTTGCCGCTGGCGCAGCCGGCCAAGCCCACGATGCCGCTGGCCGCCGACATCGAAATCCGGCGCTGGACGGAACAGGATTACCAGCCGGCCGCTGCCGTGATCACCACTGCTTATCGCGGACACGTCGACGCCCAGATTAACGATCAATACCGTACTTTGAGTGGATCGCTGCGCTTCCTCAACAATATCGTGCGTTTTCCCGGATGCGGCACCTTCGATCCCGAGGGCTCGTTTGTGGCATATCACAAACGGCTTCACAGCATGGTGGGACTGATTCTGTGCTCACGGGTGCGCCACGACGTCGGCCATGTTACCCAGGTGTGCGTGCTGCCGGAATGCCGCTCCCACGGTTTGGGAGAAGCCTTGCTGGCCGCCACTGCCAACCATCTCCGGCAACGCAACTTCACCGTGCTCTCCCTCACCGTGACCGAAGCCAACGCCCGCGCCGTGGATCTCTACCGCCGCCTGGGATACGAGGTGCAGCGGGTGTTCGATGCGTTTGTCTGGGAAGGGTGAAACGGACGTCGGACGTCAGGC
>Ga0335077_10004663_pt1 | contig 16715 bp, 14 predicted proteins | sample Lox_Sample_31_FD_207151 | JGI IMG/M metagenome (GOLD analysis project Ga0335077, IMG submission 207151) | Soil microbial communities from Loxahatchee National Wildlife Refuge, Florida, United States - Lox_Sample_3.1 | ecosystem: Environmental > Terrestrial > Soil > Wetlands | place: USA...
GCTGACGGGGGTCTGGGCGCCGGCGGATGCAGCAATCGCAAGCAGCACCATCGCGCTGAACCGACTCATGGCGGCCTCCTATCGCGGGTTACCCCGGCAGAATATCACAAGGCTATGGCACCGGAGTTCCGTAAGGGACGAGCGTCTTCACGCGCTCCGCGGCGTCGATGCGGGCGATCTTCCAGCCGGCCGGCGCCTTCTCCAGATACACGGCCTGCGCCTCGTTGCGGTCCTGATACACATACTCCACGCGAAGCTTGACTTCCGTGTCGCCCAGGCTCTGGGGCTCGTTCACCGCTACGCCTTTTACGTCTGCATTGGTGTCGCGCAGGTACCTGGCGAAGGCGCCGGCGCCGGATTCCCTTATCGAGGTCTCGAGCGCGGTCTGCATCTGCCCCGTGTAGCAGGCCAGGTAAGCGTTCACGTCGCCTTTTCGCGCCGCGTCGAGCATCGCGTAGATCGCATCCCGCGGGGCCAGCGCCGGTTTCGGAACGGGGGCCGGTGTGGCCGCTCTGAAAGACTGCCGGCGCCATCCGTTCTTCCCGGCAAGCGCCGCGCCCGCCGCGACAACCAGCACCGCCAAGGTCGCCAATTGCTTCTGCCGTTCGCGGGTCACGTAATTCCCAGCATAGACCCGTTCCACAGCGCGTCAAGGCGCGCCGTTGCGGTATATTTTTCTGCATGAACCTGCGTAGCTGTCTCGTCCCCCTGTGTCTGGCGATGCCCTTGTTCGCCCAGCCGAGCGCCACGATCGCCCTGAGACCCGGCCGCGATGCGAGCCAGGCGGTGGACGAGGAGTACACCAAGAAAATCCGCGAATACACGACCGAGGTATTCTTCAATTCGCCGCTTACCGACTATCTGCCGGCGTCCAAGACCGTGCCGACTCCGAGGGTGGTGCTCGGCGACGTTGCCGGAGCGCCGAATATTTTGCCGTACTCGACCGACGTCTACCGGTACATGCGCATGCTGGAAAAGGCCAGCCCGCGCGTCAAGGTTTTCAGCATCGGCAAGACTGAAGAAGGTCGCGAGATGATCGCGGTGGCGGTGGGTTCGGAGAAGCTGATTGCCGGCATCGAGGAGAACCGCGCGCGCCTGGCGAGGCTCGCCGACCCGCGCACCATCAAGCTGGATGATGCCGAGGCCGAAAAACTGGTCGCCGCATCGACTCCGATTTACTATGTCACGGGCACGATTCACTCGCCCGAAACGGGCGCGCCCACAGCGCTGATGGAGCTGGCGTACCGGCTGGCGGTGGACGAGAGCGCCTACATCAAGGCAATCCGCGACAACGTGCTGACACTGATCACGCCGATCGTCGAAGTGGACGGGCGGGACCGCATGGTCGATATCTACCGCTGGCACCTGGCGCATCCCGGGCAGCAGTGGCCGAACCTGGTGTACTGGGGCCACTACGTGGCGCACGATAACAATCGCGACTCGATGGGGCTGACGCTGCAGCTCACGCGCAACGTGCTCAACACGTTCGTCGGCTGGAAGGCGCAGGTGCTGCACGATCTGCACGAATCCGTGCCGTATCTCTATGACAACACCGTCGGCGACGGCCCGTACAACGCGTGGATCGATCCGATCCTGGCCGACGAGTGGCAGATGATGGGCTGGAACAACGTATCGGAGATGACCAAGTTCGGCATGCCCGGTGTGTTCACGCACGGCACGTTCGACACGTGGTCACCCAGCTACCTGATGTTTATCGCGGCCATGCACAACGGCATCAGCCGTCTTTACGAGACGTTCGGCAACGGCGGGGCGGATACCGAAGAGAGGCAGCTGCGACCCGCGGAATATGCCCGAACCTGGTACAAACAGAATCCACCGCTGCCGAAGGCGAAGTGGTCGCAGCGCAATAACAACAACTACGAGCAGACCGGCGTGCTGACGGCCCTCGCTTTTTTCTCGGCCAACAACAAGCTCTTCCTGCGCAACTTCTACTACAAGGCCAAGCGGTCGATCCAGAAGCCGAAGACGGAGGGGCCGGCGGCTTATGTGTTCACCGCTGAAGAAGCGCGGCCCGGCGCGCAGGCGGACCTGCTCCGAATGCTGCAGGACCAGGGCTGCGAGATCTCGCGCGCTACGGAAGCGTTCACAGTAATGATGCCGCCGAAGAAAGCCCCGGCGCGCGGCGGCCGCGGAGGCAGGGGCGGCGCGCCCACCGCGACGGACGGCAGCGATGGCGCGAGCGACGGCAGCAATGGCGCGGAGAAGAAGCCAGAAAAACCCAAGCCCGAGCCGCGCACTTTCCCGGCCGGCACCTACATTCTGCGCATGGACCAGCCCTACAGCCGCATCGCCGACACGCTGCTCGATTACCAGTACTGGGCCGCGAACGATCCGCAAAAAAGCATCTACGACGACACCGGCTGGACTTTCGGCGAGTTGGGCAACGTGCAGGTGGCGCGAGTCACCGATCTGAAGGTGCTGGATGCGCCCATGACCGCTGTCAAGGGTCCGGTGAAGGCGCCGGGCGGCGTGGATGGCGTGGGCAGCGTGTTCCTGATCAACCACAACGCCGATAGCGCTCTGGTTACCCTGCGATACCGCTTTCCCAATGCATCGTTCGAGGCCGCCGAAGAGCCGTTCGAGGCGTCGGGCAAAAAGTTCAATCGCGGCTCGTTCATCGTGAGGAATGTGAGCGCCGACGAGCTCCGCTCGGCCGGCGCCGAGCTGGGCGTTCGGGCTTACGCGGTGGATGCCGCTCCGGCCGTGAAGACACATCCGGCTCGCGCCGCGCGCGTGGCGTTCATGCACACCTGGCAGGGCACGCAGGCCGAGGGATGGTGGCGCCTCGAGTTCGATCGCCTCAAGGTGCCATTCGACTACTTCAGCACGCAGAAGGCGGGCGCCGAGCCCGATCTCCGTTCCAAGTACGACGTGATCGTGTTCGCGCCGGGAGGCGGGCGCGGCAATCCGCAGAGCATTGTGAGCGGGATGCCGATGTACGGCAATCCGCTGCCGTGGAAAGTGACGCCCGAAACACCGAACCTGGCCCACACGGACGAGACCGACGACATGCGGCCCGGCCTGGGCTGGCCGGGCGTGGAACATCTGCAGGAATTCGTACGCAAGGGCGGGCTGCTCATCACCGCCAACGACACGACGAACTTCGCCGTGACCTTCGGTTTCGCGCCGGGCGTATCGATATCGCCGGCCCAGAGGCTGAAGGTGACGGGATCGGCCCTACGCTCCAAGATGATCGATGCGGCGAGCCCGATCGTCTATGGCTACAGCGACAACCTCGCCATCTTCGCATCGAATCCACCCATCTTCGGAGTGACCAACATGGTCGGCGGCGGAGGGGGAAGGCGGGGCGCGACGGATGAGCGCGAACGGCCAACCGGCCGCGGCACGGCGGACGATCCCGACCTTCCGCAGGGCCGGCTGCCAACGGACATTCCCGAGGAACCACACGCGGAAGTGTGGGAAGCGACGCCGCTGACCAGCGAGCAGATGCGCAATCCGGTGAACGTGATTCCGCCGGCGATGCGGCCGCGCGTGGTGCTGCGCTACGCCAATAACAACGAGCTGCTGGTTTCGGGCCTTCTAGATCAAGGTGCGGAGCTGGCGCAGCACCCCGCGGTGATCGATTCGCCTTTCGGCGAAGGCCACGTCCTGCTGTTCAGCAACAACCCGTTCTGGCGCGCGGAGACGAAGGGCAGCTACTTCCTGGTCTTCAACGCGATTCTGAATTACGACAACCTGAACGCGGGGAGAAAGCTGGCCGACAAATAGCGCGCGTCAGTGCGCCGCGTAGTCTTTATACAGTTCCGCGACCTTGCCGGTTTCGGCATCGCCGGGGTGCACCACTACGCGCCACCGGAAGGTGAGCTTTTCGCCGGCGGGAAGCTTCCACTTGCTCTCTTCCTGCTTGTCGTCGAAGGCCGCGCGGCCAAACGGATTGAGCGCGAACAGGCCATAGTCGCGAGCGTGCCAGTATGTAGGATGCCGCGGATTGCCCGGATGGTCGAACATCGCCACGCCGAGCCGCTCGCCATCCAACTCTGCCGTGTAATCGACCCAGTTGGAGCGCTTGCCCCACACGTTCTTCATGGTGGCGCGCCCGTCGGCGTCCACCATCCGGCCGCCTTTGCGCTCGGTGAAGGGCTCGGCCAGGCGGATGGCGAACGCGCCTTCCTTGGTGTCGCCGAAGGTCACATCCTGCGAGGCGGTGAGCGTGATGCGGAAGTCGATGGCGCGCAGTCTAGCATCGCCGTTGAATCGCATCTCGCGGGTCTCGACGAGCAGGGTCTTGCCGTCCGGATCGCGCCAATCGATGGTGGCGGTGAGCACGCCGTCCTTCCAGGCCAGGTTCGTGACCACTTCGCGGCCCATGTGCGGCTTGGTGTACGAGGGGTGGTTTTCCCAGAGCTTGGCGCCGTTCACGTCGTCGTAGGAAAACCACAGCCCGGTGTGATGCAGGTGGTCGCGACTCTCGCCCGGGATCTCCTGCATGGGGAATCCGCGGGTCACGATCTTGCCGGAGGCCGAGCGGACTGGCGCCAGATAGGGCTTGCCGACCTCTTCGCCCTTATGAAACGTGGTGAATGGTTTGCCATCGATGGTGACGCTGCCGTCATCCGAATATCGGACCTGGGCCGTCATGCAGGATGCCGCCGCGAGGCAAAGCACAACTGAGATTCGCATGATAATAGCAAATATATGTCATTCGCCAAGTTCGCGGCTGCGGTGCTCGCAGCGCTTCTGCCCGCGGCCGCACAAGCTCCGTTGCCCATGCTGCGCATCGAGCCGACCGCCGGGGGCTCTCTCTTTTTCATCAAGAACACTTCGTCCCAGCCGCTGACCGCTTACCTCATCGAGCTGGTCGATTATCCCGGCAGCTCCTTCTCATATTGGCAGGATGTACCCGACGCCGAGCCCATAGCAGCGGGCACCGAGGCCCGCAAGAACATCTCCAACATGACCGTCGGGGCCGTGCCCGACTATGTCAAAATACAGGCGGCCATCTTTGCGGACGGCAGCACCGCCGGCATTCCCGAGAAGATCACGCAGCTCATCGAGCGCCGCCGGGCGACACTCGCGGCGGTACGCGAGCTGATAGGGCGGTTTGAGAAGGCGCAATCCAAAGACGTCTTGACCGGCGATCTGACGCAGTGGTCCGAGTCATTGCCGCAGCTCAGCAAGGTCGCTGCCCGATCGCAGGCAGGCATCAATCAGGACGCGACCAGGCTGATGATCCGCAAAGCCGCTTCCCGGCTGGGGACGGAGCCGCAGGAAAGGGTGCTCGCCGAACTGCGCGCCATCCAGCGCATGCTGGCCGCGAGCAAACCGGCGCTCTAGCCATGGCCGTCACCGTGAGAGCCATGACCCGTGAGGACATCGCGGGCGGGCTCCGGCTTTCGCGCGCCAGCGGCTGGAATCAATTGGAGGAGGACTGGCGCCTGGCGATCGATCCTCCGAGCGAGGGTTGGGTGGCAGAGCGGGACGGCGCGATCATCGGCACCTCGGTGCTGGTGCGCTACGGATCGCTGGCATGGGTGGCCATGATGCTGGTCGATCCCGCGGAGCGCCGGACGGGGCTGGGCTCACGGTTGCTGGCCGAAGCGCTGGCCGGAACGGGCAACGCGCAATGTGTGGGACTAGACGCCACTCCAGCGGGCGAACCACTCTACCGGCGGGCCGGCTTTGCCGATGCGTACATGCTGGTCCGAGCAAAGATCACCGTGGATGCCACCCGATTCGAAAGCACCCGGAAGGCGCGGCTGATGATCGCGGGGGACCTCGAGTCCGCGTGCCGCATGGACTGCGAATCGATTGGCGCGGATCGCGGGCGGCTGCTGGAGTCGCTATTCCGGCGTGCGCCCGAGTGCGCCTGGATCGTGCCCGGCCGCGGGTTCTGCCTTGGCCGTCCCGGATTCCGGTATCACCAGCTTGGTCCGGTGGTAGCCGAAGACCACAGCACGGCACGCGATTTGGTTTCATCCTGCCTCGCAGGGCTCGGCGGGCGCACATTCGCAATCGACGTGCCGCGAGCGGACGACACATGGCTCGCCTGGCTGCGCGACGCCGGCTTCATCGAAGAGCGGCCGTTCCTGCGCATGTTTCTGCGGGGCGACTTACCCGCGAGGCGGTTGTATGGCATCTGCGGACCGGAGTTTGCATGATCGAAACCGTTGCCGATTTAGAAGAGGCACTCTCGTGCCCGAGTGACGACGATATCGCGGCGGCGCGCCGGCTCGAGGGGGACATCCTCATTCTCGGCGCGGGCGGCAAGATGGGCCCGTCGCTGGCCAGGCTCTGCCGCAGGGCCGCCGGCGATTCGCGCCGCGTGATCGCGGTCTCGCGCCACGCCGTGGAGGTGCCAGGCGTGGAATTCATCGCTTGCGACCTGCTGGATCGCGAGGCGGTCTCGCGTTTGCCGCGCTGTCGCAACGTGCTCTATCTCGCAGGGCGCAAGTTCGGCTCCACAGGGGCGCCCGAGCTGACGTGGGCCATGAACACGGTAGTGCCCGCCATCGTGTGCGAACACTTCCACTCCAGCCGGTTCGTGGCGTTTTCGACCGGGAATGTCTATCCATTGGTCGATCCCGCATCGGGGGGCTCACGCGAGAGCGATCCGCCCGCGCCGGTCGGCGAGTACGCGCAATCCTGCCTCGGCCGCGAGCGCGTGTTCGAATATTTCGCGCGCCCGTGCGTTCTGTTTCGCCTTAACTACGCGGTTGATCTTCGCTATGGCGTGCTCGTCGATATCGCGCGCAAGGTATTCGCCGGGGCGCCGGTGGACCTCACGGTGCCGGCGTTCAACGTCATCTGGCAGCGCGATGCCAACTCGTACGCGCTGCGCTCACTGGAACACTGTTCCGCGCCTGCACGAATCCTGAACATCACGGGCGCCGACACTCTCCGGGTGCGGGATGCGGCAAACTACTTCGCGGACCGGTTCCAGAAGCCAGTGCGGTTCACCGGCGCCGAAGGGCCGGCCGCACTGCTGAGCGACGCTCGAGCCTGCTTCGGCCTCATGGGTGCGCCGTCGATTTCCTCGCCGCAGCTTATGGACATGGTCGCTGGCTGGATCGAAGCTGGCGGAACCAGCCTCGGCAAGCCCACTCATTTCGAAGTCGCCGATGGGAGGTTTTGATCATGGTGATTCCAGCGCACCCCTTGGCGCTTACTGCCGACCGCAAGCTGGATGAACGGCGCCAGGCTGCACTGACACGGTACTACTGCGAAGCCGGCGCCGGTGGAGTTGCGGTCGGTGTCCACACAACCCAATTCGCCATCCGCGATCCGCAAGTCGGCTTGTTCGAGCCCGTGCTCCGCCTGGCAATCGACACCATCCGTGAATTCGAGCGCAGCTCCGGTAAGCACATCCTGAAGGTTGCAGGCGTCTGCGGCCAGACGGCGCAGGCGACCCGCGAGGCGCGATTGGCCCGGTCCGGGGGCTACGATCTCGGCCTGCTCAGCCTTGCCGCGCTCCACGATGCCAGCGATGAGGAGCTGCTCGCGCATTGCCGCGCGGTGGCAGCGGAGATTCCGCTCTGCGGCTTCTATCTCCAGCCATCGGTGGGCGGCCGTTTGCTTTCGTATGAGTTTTGGCGGCGCTTCTGCGAAATCCCCGCCGTCCATGCGATCAAGGCGGCACCGTTCAACCGCTACCAGACGATCGACGTGGCCCGCGCCGTGGTCGAAAGCGGCCGCGCCCGGGAGATTGCGTTCTACACCGGCAACGACGACAACATCATCGCCGATCTGCTCACCGAGTTCCGATTTCCAATGGGCTGCGTCTCATTTCGCGGTGGCCTGCTCGGCCAGTGGGCGGTGTGGACCCGCCGCGCAGTCGAACTGGTGGAGGCCGTGCAGCGATGCCGCTCCGAACAAGGCCGCGGCGCCGCTGAAATCCTGTCCGGCTCGGCCGCGTTGACGGACGCGAACGCGGCGCTCTTCGACGTGCGCCATAGTTTCGCGGGCTGCATCGCGGGCCTGCACGAGATACTTCGCCGCCAGGGATTGCTTGCCGGCCGGTGGTGTCTCGATCCTGGAGAAGATCTCTCTCCCGGGCAAATGGAGGAGATCGACCGCGTGCTTGCCGCCTATCCGCAGTTGACCGACGATGAGTTCGTGCTCGCCAATCGCGACCGGTGGCTCAGATGAGGACACTCGCCTGCATGGTGCTTACCGCCGCAGCGATAGCTCAGACCGAGAAAATCCGCAATGACCGTGTCATCGTCACGGAGATCCGCCTCGCTCCCGGTGAAGCCCGCCTGATCCGCGGCGATCTACCGTCTGTGGTGGTTTACCCGAGCGGCGACGCGGTGTTCGAAGCAGCGCGCGCGTTTCCAGTCAAGGGCGGCGCATCCGGCGAAGCCAAACTGGTTCGCATCGAGTTCCCCGGTCCCGGCCTCGATGAAACCTGGGGGACAACCGGCTTGCCGCCGAACTACAAGCTCCTGATCGAGAACCGCTACGCACGGGTCTACGACATCCGCATTCCCGCGGGAACGAAGGAGCCGCAGCACACGCATCACGATCGCGTCGTCGTCTGCCTCTCCGGCGCGAAACTCGAACACCTGATGCCCGACGGGCGGGTCGAGCCTTCGACGCTTGCCACCGGTGAGATCGCCTGGCGCCGCGGCGGGACGCACATCGGCCACAATCTCGGGAAAACGGATCTGTGGGTGATCGCGGTCGAGCCGAAGTAGGCGCTACTCCTGCTCTTCCTGGCCGACCTTGAGCACGCTCAGGAAGGCTTCTTGGGGGATCTCGACCCGGCCCACGCGCTTCATGCGCCGCTTTCCCTCTTTTTGCTTTTCGAGCAGCTTGCGTTTGCGCGTGATGTCGCCGCCGTAGCACTTGGCCAGCACGTTCTTGCGCAGCGCGCTGATGGTTTCGCGGGCCACGATCTTGTTCCCGATCGCCGCCTGCAAAGCTACCTCGAACATCTGGCGAGGAATGAGCTTGCGCAGCCGGCCAATCAGCTCCTTGCCCCGTTCGAAGGCGAAATCCCGGTGCACGATGATCGAGAGCGCATCCACCGGGTCGCCGGCCACGAGCACGTCCAACCGAACCATGGGCGACACACGATACCCGGCCAGGTGGTAATCGAGCGACGCATACCCGCGCGACGCGCTCTTCAGCCGATCGTAGAAATCCAGCACGATCTCGTTGAGCGGCAGCTCATAGGTCAGCATGACCCGGCCGCCGCCGATGTATTCGAACTTCTTCTGGTTGCCGCGCTTCTCTTCCAGCAGCTTGAGAATCCCGCCCAGGTATTCCTCTCGCGTGATTACAGTGGCGTCGATGATGGGTTCCTCGATCTGCTTGATGGTGGAAGGATCCGGGAACTTGGTCGGGTTGTCGACTTCCACGATCTCGCCGGTCGTAGTGGCGATGCGGTACCGTACGCCCGGCGCCGTGGTGATGAGATCGATATTGAATTCGCGCTCGAGCCGCTCCTGCACGATCTCCAGGTGCAGGAGCCCGAGGAACCCGCAGCGGAAGCCGAAGCCCAGGGCCACCGAATTCTCCGGCTCGAAGTTGAAGGCGCTGTCGTTGAGCCGCAGCTTTTCCCGGGCATCGCGCAGGAGGCCGTGCTCGTGGCTCTCCACGGGATAGAGGCCCGCGAAGACCATCGGCTTGATCTCTTCGAACCCGGGAAGCGGTTCGGCAGCCGGCGTCTCGGCGTCGGTAATCGTGTCGCCGATCTTGGCGTCGCTCACCGTCTTGATGTTGGCGGACACGAATCCGACTTCGCCCGCCGACAACTCGTCGCAAGGGACGGCCTTCGGCGATTGGTAGCCAAGGCCCTCCACTTCGTACTGCTGGCCGTTCGACCAGAGCCGGATCTTCTGGCCCAACCTCAGGCGTCCATCCACGACGCGCGTCAGGATGATGACGCCGCGATAGGAATCGAACCAGGAATCGAAGATCAGGGCGCGGAGCGGAGCATCGGGATCGCCCTTGGGCGGCGGCACCAGGTGCACGATCGATTCCAGGATGTCGTGCACGCCCGTGCCCTGCTTGGCGCTGGCCAGCACGGCACCGGAGGCGTCCAATCCGATGACGGTCTCGATCTGCTCCCGGATGCGCTCGGGCTCGGCCGCGGGCAGGTCGATTTTGTTGATCACCGGGATGATTTCCAGGTTGTGGTGCAGCGCCAGGTAGGTGTTGGCGAGCGTCTGCGCCTCCACGCCCTGGCTCGCGTCCACGACCAGCAGCGCGCCTTCGCAGGCTTGCAGGGACCGCGACACCTCGTAGGAAAAGTCCACGTGCCCGGGTGTGTCGATCAGGTTGAGCTGATACATGCTGCCGTCGTCCCCTTTGTAGTTGAGACGGACGGCGTGAGCCTTGATGGTGATCCCGCGCTCGCGCTCCAGATCCATCGAATCCAGGACCTGCTCCATCATTTCGCGCTGGGAGAGAGCGCCCGTGACCTCCAGCAGGCGGTCTGCGAGCGTGCTCTTTCCGTGATCGATGTGCGCAATGATAGAGAAATTGCGGATGAAGTTACGGTCCATGCGCTGTGGGGAAAATCCTGAAATTCGATTATCCCACACCGTCGCTCGCGACGCCGTCACAGACCGCACCGGTTTCAGCTAGAATCAAAGGAACTGTCGTTGCGCAGAAAGTGAACTGACCGAGTTGTCGCGAAAACCGCCGCACGTCATTGCCATTTACCCGGGATCGTTCGACCCGATCACCAACGGGCACCTCGATCTGATCCAGCGCGGCTCGCGGATGTTCGACCGGCTGATCGTATCGATTCTTCGCAACGACGCCAAACAAGCGCTCTTCAGCGTCGAAGAGCGGATCGAGATGCTTCGCGAAGTGCTGCACGTCTATCCGAACGTCGATGTCGATTCCTTCGATGGTCTGCTCGTAGATCACGCGTCGGCGCAGCACGCCACGGTTCTTCTGCGAGGAATTCGAGCCATCTCCGACTACGAGTACGAACTGCAGATGGCGCTCATGAACCGGCGCCTGCGGCCGGATCTCGAGACCATCTTCATGATGGCGAGCGAGACCTATTCGTTCATCAGCTCGCGCATGGTCAAGGAAGTTTTTTCGCTGGGGGGCAGTATCGCCGGCCTGGTGCCGCCGGTTGTGGAGACCCGTCTCAGCGCCCGGCTGGCCAAGACCAAATCACAACGAGGGGTGTGAATTCAGAAGTTATGCAAGCTGCTGTCAATCCAATCGCCGATCGTATATCCACCATCAGCGTATCGTCCACGATGAAGGTTTCGGCGGACGCCGAACGGCTGCGCGCAGAGGGAGTGGACGTGGTGGATTTCGGAGCCGGCGAGCCCGACTTTCCGACGCCGGACAACATCAAGCAGGCCGCCATTCGCGCGCTCGAATCCAACTTTACGAAGTACACGGCCGCCGGCGGCACGACCGAGCTGAAGAAAGCGGTATGCGAGCGCCATGCGGCCGATTTCGGCACCAGCTATCGACCGTCCGAGTGTCTGATCACGGTGGGGGGAAAGCACGCGATTTTCAACCTGATTCAGGCGCTGGTGAATCCGGGCGACGAGGTGGTCATCCCGGTCCCGTTCTGGGTGACATACAAGGACGTGGTGAACTACGCGGGGGGCAAGTGCGTGTTTGTCGATACCGACGAGGACGCGGGTTTCACTCTCACCGCAGCCATGATCGAGCCCTACCTGACGCCGCGCACCCGGATGGTGATCATCAATTCGCCCTCCAACCCGAGCGGGGCCGTGATGGATCGCGGCGAGTTCGAGAGGATCTACCAAATCACCAGCAAGCGCGGCATCTACCTGATGACCGACGAGTGCTACTGCAAGTTTCTCTACGACAGCGACCCGTTTTCGATCGCCTCCCTGGCAGGCGCGAAGGAAACCGTATTGGTGGCCGGCTCGCTTTCCAAGACCTACGCGATGACGGGCTGGCGGATCGGGTTCGCACTCGTGCCACCGGCTATTGTCGTCGCCATGACCAAACTGCAGAGCCACAGCACTTCAAACCCGACTTCGATCGCGCAGAAAGCCGCGGTGGAGGCTCTACGGGGTCCGCAGGAGTCGGTCGGGGTCATGCTCGCCGAGTACCGGAAGCGCCGCGATTTCGTCGTTGCCCGTCTGAATGCGATTCCCGGGGTCAGGTGCGCCGAGCCGCGGGGCGCGTTCTACGCGTATCCGAACGTGGGGGCGGCTATCGGCAGGAACGGCATCGCCGGGACGCTCGCTCTGGCGGAAAGGATGCTGTCCGAGGCTCACGTGGCCGTCGTGCCTGGAGAGGCTTTCGGAACGGACCGCCACGTCCGCATCTCTTACGCCACGTCGATGAAGGAACTCGAACGCGGCCTCGACCGCATCCACCAGTTCATCGTCAAGAATGCCTGAGCCGATCCGCCTGACGGCCTCGCTCCGCCATCGCGTCTGGGGCCGCACGCACCTGGCCCCGTGGTATCGCGATTCTCCCGAGCCCATCGGGGAAGCGTGGTTTCTCGCAGACCGCGATCTTCCGCTCCTGGTGAAGCTGATCTTCACAAGCGAACGCCTCAGCGTGCAGGTACACCCGGACGACGGCGAAGAGGGTCCATGCGGCAAAACCGAGATGTGGCACATCCTGGATGCCGAGCCCGAGGCCACCATCGCGCTCGGATTTCGCGAGCCGATCACGCGCGATCGATTGCGAGAAGCCACGCGTACGGGTGAAATCGAGCGCTTGCTGAACTGGATGCCGGTAAAGGCGGGCGAGACATATTTCACACCGGCGCACACCGTGCACGCCATCGGCGGCGGGATCGTTCTTTGCGAGATCCAGCAGAACTCCGATATTACCTACCGACTGTGGGATTACGGCCGGCCGCGAGAGTTGCATGTGGAAAAGGCAATCCCGATCGCCGAGCTCGCCCCGCATCCCGGACCGGTGGAGCCGGTGGCACTAGGCGACGGCCGTGACGAGCTGGTGCGCGCGAAGCATTTCGTGACTGAGCTGGTTCGGCTGTCGCCATGCGCGAGTTTCACCCCGGATGCGCATCCATGCCAGCTCTGGATCTGCATTGCGGGCGAAGCGAAGATCGGCGCCGGAAGCGTGCGTGCGGGCGACGTTTGGCTCCTGCCGGACGATGGGCCGCAGCCGGCCGTGACCACAGTCAACGGCGCGCGCTTTCTCCGCACGTGGGCGCCGTGAAGCCGCCTATTTCAATTGCGCCAGCCGGCCGTCCCGGAATGTGAAGAGCGCATGGGCGCCGGCCACCTCTGGAGAGGGTGTACCCATACAGCAAAGACCGCGGGTGCCTTGGTTCCAACTACAGAGCAGCGCGCGCGGAAGGTAATTGGACATCCCGACCGGACGGAGGCTAACGTAAGGAAAGGAGGGGCGGACACGTGTCACCACAACCAGCGGATCTCGCAATCCGCGAATTCGAGGCCGGGGATGCGGCGGCATTCCGCCGTCTCAACGAGGAATGGATTAACCGGTATTTCACGATGGAGTCCAAGGACGAGGAGTGCCTGAGCGATCCGGAGGGTTCGGTTGTGAGCCGCGGAGGACGGATCTTTTTCGCGGTGCAGAACGGCGAGCCGGTGGGCTGCTGCGCATTGCTGCCGGCCGGAAGGGGCGAATTCGAAGTGGCCAAGATGGCGGTGACCGAATCGGCGCAGGGAAGCGGGATTGGACGCCGGCTGCTGGCAAAAGTGGTGGCAGAGGCTCGCGCGGCGGGTGCAAAGCGGCTCTTTCTGGAGACCAACCGGAAGCTCACGCCTGCGATCCGGCTGTACGAATCGATGGGTTTTCGCCATATTCCGGCGGAACGGATCGTGCCCTCGCCCTACGCCCGCTGCGACGTTTCGATGGAACTCATCTTCGATTGAGGTCTGTTGCGCACTCCCTCTGAGCACTGCACCACCGTCTGGGTGATTTTCAGACTCCATTGTCTGCTGGAAAAACCAACAATGTGTTGATTTTCAACGGCTTCTGCCCCTGGCAGATCGATTGCAGCTTACAACTTGTTTCGGCTCAATCTCAAGGCGATCTGCGCGATTTTGCGCAGGCTGCCGGAAGGACGGCACCCATGACGCTCGCCGCTACGGAACGTAGAACGGAATATCTACGCGCATTGCCGGGGGATGATGTCCGGCAGATTCTCTGGCGCTTTGCCGACCGGTATGACTTGCAAATGCTGGTGCAATCGGTCCGGACGGTGGCGCGCGGGCCGGTGGCCCGGCTGGTGGCGCAGGGCGCGCGGAATACCCATGAGTGGACGCCTGACAAGGCCGGCCTTCTGCAGGCATTCGACGAATCGGGCATCACCGGCGTCTTTATGGAGCCTGCGCAGGGAGGGTTCATCGAAGGGCCGAAGAACCTGGCCCTGGCGCTGGTGGCGTTCGAGCTTGCATGGGTGGATGCGGGGGCGGCGACGGGGAGCCTGGCAGGGTGCCTGGCGTTGTCGCCGATTCATGAGCGCGGGACGGACGAACAGCGCGATTACTACATGTCGCGGTGCGCGCCGGCGCAGCCAGGGGAGGATCGGAAGCCATGGCGCGGGGCGTTCTGCCTGACCGAGCCGATTCCGTACGTGGGTGTGGAGACGGGCATGCTCGGCGGGAAGGTGCGGGTGGCGAGCTGGCCGGAAGGCGGCGAGCCGGTGCTGCACGTGGAAAAGCGCGGCCGGTTCATCACCAACATGGGGTTTGCCAACTTCGTGACCGCCGCGGTGGAGTCGGACGATCCGCGGATCAAAGGTACGTGCATGGTGGTTCTCGAGGAGAACGACCGCGGGATTTTCGATCGCGGCACTCCGACACGGAAGCTGGTGCACCAGCTTTCCTCCACGCGCGACCCGATTTTCAGCCTGGACGTACCGGCCGGGCGGATCATCGGCGGCTACACGGTGAAAGACGGAGTGATCGTTCCCAAGTACAGCCACGGCGAGATCATCGAGGCGGTATTCCGGCGAACGCGCGTGACGGTGGCGATCATGACGTCGGCCAAGCTGCTGAGCGCGATCGAGCCGGTCATCCGATACCATCGGAACCGGTTCCGCGGCGGAGCGATCGCACAGCCGGGGTCGCCGCGGTTCGAACTGGGATTGCAACTCAAGCAGGACGTGGTGCACCGGCTCGTGGACGTGTGGGCCACGGGAGAGGCGAGCGCGTCGCTGGGGTTCGAGGCGGCGCGAGTCTTCGACAAACTGGATCCGCTGGAAAAGGAGAAGGCGGCGATCCTGGAAGCGCGGGGGATCACCGGCGGGACGGCGATGCTGAAGGCGATGCGCCAGGCGCAGAAGGACGCGATCCAGTTTCTACAGGGCAAGCGGCCGGACCTGGCGGCGGATCCGCTGGTGCAGTATGCGCTGCTGGATTCGGTGGCGAACGTTCTCTGCCCGGCATGCAAGCTATGGAATACCGGCCACGGGGCGCGCATGATGCGCGAGGCGGTCAGCCTGATGGGCGGGTACGGCATCACCGAGGATTGTCCGGGATTCCTGGGGCACAAATGGATGGACTCGCAGCTGGAGGCCACATACGAGGGGCCGGAAGCGGTGCAGCGCCGGCAGATGAGCGTCACCCTGACAGACGAGCTGTTCCTGGCGCAGTTCCGGGAATGGATCCGCGAGATGCGGCTGATCGCCAACGACCGGCCGGAGACTGGAGCGTGCTCGCTGGCCACAGCGATGCAGATGTGGCTCTGGACACTTAATCACCTGCAAAAAGCGACGGATGCGGACGGCGGCAAGCTGTACCAGGGATCGCGGCAAGGGGTCACATTCCCGCTGGCGGATGCGCTGTGCTGGCTGCTCTCGGCGCGCTGCCAGATCCTGGATCTGCTGGAGCTGGAGAAGCGCGGTCCGGAGGTGCCCACGGTGGCCGAAGGGCTGCCGGGGCTGGCGGCATTCCTCACCGACCTGTGCCACGTGCAGGCGGCGCGGGCGGCGGGGGAGGTAGGACGGGTGTGCGCGGAGCTGGTGTTCGGGTACAACCGGCATCCGGCATGGGACACGGAAGGGTGCGCCTCGTGCTACCAGGCGGAGGACCTCGAGTGCATGGAGGCGCTGATTCCGGGGATCTCCGGCCTGGCGCGCGGGTACTCGGACGTGATCGAATCGGGCGGAGGACATGAACCCAAAGCCGGACCGTGCGTGCGATTCCACGGGCTGGAGCAGTTTGCGGCCCTCCGCATGCGGATGGACGGCTGCCTGACCGGCTCGCAGCTCTCCAAGGACCGCGCCGCCGAGGCGCTCACCAAGGTCATGATTCCCGAGGCCCTGGACTATCCCGCATGAGCGAACAACGTCAGGCGATGGAAGCCGATATCGTATGTGTCGGCTTCGGCCCGGCGACGGCGGGTTTTCTCACCACCATCTCGCGGCACCTGCTGAAGCCGGACGGCACGCCGGCGATCGAGAGCCCGAGTTGTCCGGGCCTGCCCCTGCAGGTGATGTGCTACGAGCGGGCGGAGGATATCAGCTTCGGCGTGAGCGGCGTGGTCACGCGGGCGCGCGGCATCCGGGCGACGCTTCCCGATCTGGATCCCGGGCAGATTCCCATGGCGGCTACCGTGAAGGAGGAGAAGGTCGCGTACCTGCTCGACCCGCACGGCGCGAGCCGCCGGTCGCCGACGATGCACTTCGGCGACGGCATGGTGCGAGCGCTGGGGCTGGCGCAGAATGAGGCTGTGGAGCTGCCATACATTCCGCCGTTCCTGCACAAGCAGGGCGGCCTGGTGATGTCGTTGGGGCAGTTTCTGCAATACGTGGGCACAGACCTGATGGGCAG
>Ga0335077_10004664_pt1 | contig 16710 bp, 14 predicted proteins | sample Lox_Sample_31_FD_207151 | JGI IMG/M metagenome (GOLD analysis project Ga0335077, IMG submission 207151) | Soil microbial communities from Loxahatchee National Wildlife Refuge, Florida, United States - Lox_Sample_3.1 | ecosystem: Environmental > Terrestrial > Soil > Wetlands | place: USA...
GTGGTAGTCCGCGGTTCCCCACGTCGCCACTCGCGTATCCTGCGCTCCTGCCAGATCCACCGACAGGTTTGACGAAGCCATCCACGGCCCATCGTATCCCGAACCCGCGGCCGACACGTTGCCCCGCGGCGCGCTCCACCAAAGCGCGCCCGCCATCGCCGCCGCTGCCCACCACGCCCGCATCGCTACTCCACGATCTTCGATGTACAGCGCATGCGCCGTTCTTCCTTGGCTCGCTTCTGCGCCGCAGCCTCTTCCGCCAGCGCTCCAGTCGGACGCAACTCCGTCGCCTGGTGCGCTGCCTGACCGACGATGAAGCGCTGGATACCCGGCAGCGCCGCGCCCGACACTTCGAACGTAGTTCTCACGTTTCACCTTTCACAAGCCGTAATACGTGCCAAAGAACGCTGATCCGCCAAGTGCCCCCAGTTGCGATGGTGCAGATCAGCGAGACACTGTTTCGAGACCTTGATTATGTGCCCGGCGGAAATCTCGGAGAGGGGACGCCATGCCTGCCGTTTCTCCACTCAACCTCGATCACGCCGGTGTCACCATCGTTGGTTGCCGCTACATCAAATCTTTCGCCGAATGAGCGGGACTGTCCCAGATAGTGAATCTTGGCGTCCTTGTCCGCAGGCACGCCCTCGAATACCACCTGTACTTCCTGCGGAACACCTATGACCTCCGCTTCGCATCCGCCCCTCTCAGAAACCCGTCTGATTCGGATTTTGAGGACTGGCTTTTTGATCTGGGGGACTGGCTTCTTTTCTTCACTCATTTGTTCATCACCTCCTGTTTAACCTGTGCGTACCTCGGATCGAGGCGCAGTTGCTGAACCTTCCAGGCGGGTTCCAGATCCAGGAGCACTTCCCTGGTTGTGTTCCGCAGAGCTTCGAGCGCTTTGTCCCGCAGCCCCAGGCTTTCATAAGTGAGGACGCCATACTTCATGACGTCTTTGTTTTGGGGCGCATCCCTCGAGGCTTGCTCCATTTCGAACAGTGCTCCCTCTCTGTCGCCGAGTTGCGACTTTGCATAGGCGAGATATGCCCGGATGTCGCTCTTCTTGAGATCGGTCGTAAGCTCTTCCTGGGCGCGGGCAGCCAAACGACGGTAGTATTCCTGAGAGCGGCTGCCGTCTTGCTGCTGGGCATATGCGTCGGCCAGCATCAGGTACAGATGCACCGACGTGTGGCCAAAGCTGAGCGCCCGCTCATACATCTCGATCGCTTTGGGAACGTCCCCCTGCCGGTAAAGGGCCAGGCCCCAATTTTCAAAGCAGATTCTTCCTGGATTGAGTTCGCACGAGCGGGCCGAATAACGCGCCGCTTCGGCAGGGCGTCTCAAGACGAGATCGACGGCGCCAAGCGCCGCGAGCGCCTGTGCGTGATCCGGCGCGAAGCGGATCAATTGCTCCAGGAGTTGCGCCGCTTCCTGAAATCTGCCGCGGTTGAGATGGAAATTAGCGAAATCCAGGTAGCCGCCCCAGTAGTGCGGTTGTAAGGCGATTGTCTTTTGGAACTCGGAGACAGCCTCGGAATCGCGGCCCGCAAAGCCATAAACAGCCCCGAGGCGCCAATGAAAAATATAGTTTTGAGGATCGCTTCGCAGCGCAAGCTCCAGCCGTTGCGCCGCTTCTTCATATCGGCCCTCGTTACGATCGATGATTGCCAGCGACGCCTGCAGTTCGGGGAGGTTGGGTTGAACCTTGGCCACTTCGTCCAGTACGTTTCTGGCGTCGATCAGGGCTGCCTTGTTCCGAGTGTCGGTGAAGCGCTGCATGTAAGCGTCGGCCAGGGCCACGCGGGGCTGAACGGCGGCTGGGTCCGCTGCCATGGCCTTTTGTAAGTTCGCGATCGCGGGCTGATAGCTGAAGGAATCCCGGCGCAGGTAGTACATGCCTTCCAGGTAATAAGGCAGCGCCACCGCGGAAATGCGGGTCTGCGGCACGGATGCAAATGCCCTCTTCACCAGAAGGCCGCCGGCCGCTTGCCACATACCATCCTGAAGGCAAACCGGATCCGTCTCGCCGCACGTCTTCTGGACCGCGGCTTTCACTCGCCGATTGGCCGTGTTGACCAGTTTGAGATCGAACGTCACTGACTCGCCGCGCTGGATGGCGCTGGTCAAGACGTAGTCGGCGCCCAGAACCCTTTTCGCCTCCGAAGGCGTATTGATCTTCATCGTCCGCGCCACCGATGGCGGAAAAATGAGCCATTCCCGCCGAATCAGCGGTACCCTCTGCAGGTACGTGGCGGCGTCCTCCAAGACCGCACTCTGCTTCTCGGCCCCGGCGGCCACCTCGGGTTGCAGAAATACCACCGTTGCGGGCGATGGCGAGAGAATCTTGATTGCCGCGTATACCGCAAATATCAGTAGAAGCACCGCGGCCGTGATGGGCCACCGCGCCGGCTGCAACGCTTCTATCGCATCCGCCGCTTTGCGGAAGCGCTTTTCGGGCGCGGGATCGAGGCATCGCAGGATGGCCCGATCCCATCGCCGTGGGATGCCGCGGCGAACCTTGCTCGGCGCCGGTGGGAGTTTCTTCCGCTCCGCGGCTGGGCTCGCGGGGTCAAACGGCTGGCGTCCCGTGAACATCTCGTACAGGATGACCCCGAAAGAATAAATATCGGAAGCAGGATTGGCCGCCGCACCCGGAGTATCGAACTTCTCCGGCGGCATGTAAGGTAGAGTACCGGCGACGGAGTCGGCCAGGATGTGGTCGTCCACCGTACACGCAATTCCGAAATCCAGGATCACGGCGCGCGTGGTCCCCTTGCGCGGCACCAGCATGATATTTCCTGGCTTCAGGTCGCTGTGAATGACTCCTTCCTCGTGCGCGGCGTCGAGTCCGCGGGCAACCTCCTCCGCGATCTGAAGGGCCTCTTTCTTAGGAAGGGGCGATTCGTCTTTCAATCGCTCCCAGAGCGTCCGGCCCTCGAGAAAGTCCATCGTCAGGTAAAGGACGTCTCCCTCCGGCCGGCGATCAATCCCCAGATGGTAGATCTTGCAGACGTTCGGGTGCGCGATCTTTTGATTGAGCTTGATCTCCTGGCGCAAACGGCTCTCCGTTTCGTCCAATCCGACGAAACTGCGGCGCACCGTCTTGAGGGCCATACGGGCGCCCGTCCAGCTATCCGTCGCCTCGTAGACCTCACCCATGCCTCCGGGACGGGCCTCCCCCACGATCTCGTACCGTCTGTCCACAATGTCCCCGCGCTGGAATAGAGGCAGGGTCAGAATGAGAGCGAGAGCGGGCGTTTCCAGGAAGTCGTCGCCGGATTCGTCAAATGCGGCCATCTGCAAAACAGCTTCCCGTAGGCCGGCATCGCTTGGACAGCGCTCCAGCAGCCATTCCGCGCGCCCTTCCGGCCTGACATGGCGCACGCCCTCAAACAGGACTCGCGCCTGCGGAATCTGCTCCGGACCGATTCGCATGCTAGCTCTCCTCCAGTTCCTTGCGCAGCCATGCGCGAGCGAATCTCCAGTCGGCTTCCACTGTCGCAAGACTGACACCGAGAACCTCGGCCGTTTCACCATTCGACAAAGACCCGTAGAACTTCAGCTTCACAACCCTGGCGGCGCGGCGGTCGATCCGCCCTAATCTTTTGAGCGACTCCTTGACCGCGAGTATCTCTGGAATAAGTTTGGGACGGACGGGAAAACTCGAATCGATACCGTCGTGTGGATAGCGGCGTTGGGGCTCCCTCCACATGTCCATCAGCACACGGGTCATGGTGAGGCTGAAGATCGCGATGAAGTGATTCCTGTTCCGGTAATCTGTGCGTTGGCGGCTCATTCGCAAGAACGCTTTGTGCACAACTGTTTTGGGACTGACTGAGTGCGGCCGCAATTTGCCTGCCGCCCCGCTGCACAGCCTTTCGTAGAGGAGCTCGTAGAGTTGGTGGAACGCCCCCCCATCGCCCCCGGCGGCCAGAGCCAATAGTTTCGTGATTTCCCCGTCGGGAGGTTCCAACGCTCCCCTCTGTGCTTGGGGCATTCTACTCGATCCTGCCTCCCGGCGAAAGGGGGAGCCGGCGAGGTCGGCGAGGTCGGCCAGGCAAGCATCGGCAAAGCCGGTTGAAGCCACTCTAAATTCCTCCTTCTATCCGTTACGCGAGACAACTGCGCGAGTCCCTTAAAAAATCTGCGCAGCGGGCGATTGCGAGATCTTTCAAGGCATTTCCAGCGTGGGCTCGCGTAGGTAGACAAGAGCGCGCCTGGCCGCGCATCGCGCCGCACAAAACGCAAACCAGCAACTTGGAAAGGAGTCAAAACCTGTGAACTATGCATTCAAGAACGTCGGCAAAGCCTTAGCCTTGCTCGCCGTCGCGACAACCCTGGCTTCGAACGTCCACGCAGACACCTACGTCTTTCGCCTGCAGAAGATGCAAATCGACAATACCCGGGCACGTCACGAGGATACCCTCTATGCCAGTGCAGCCCTGAAGGTCGGCGATCAAGTCGTCGCCTCAGCAAGCAAGCCCCTCGGCGACCGCAACAATGGAACTTACCCGATCGATCTCAGCCTCGGACCTGTCCGCATCGATGGGAATGCGCCCGTCGTCTTCTCCTATCTGCTCGTCAATAAAGGCCATGGTGGAACCGGCGAGGCCGCCTTTGAAGCGGCCTTGAAAGCCGCAGCCGCGAAGGCCGCCGCCGCACTCCTGGGGTCAGGGCCCGGAGCTATTGCGGTGGCTCTCGCAGAGCTGCTCGGCCTCGGGGACCTGATCAACCCCAACTGCGATGGTCCCGTGGCCATAGCAAACATCGAAACCAACGGAGCGGCGCTTAGGCAGTGGACCGCGTCGGGCCCTCATGCTGAGAACCGGTTCGACGCGGGATACGACTCGCGCGACACGTGCGGCTCCAATTCCAAGTACACCATCACCTGGTCGGTCGAGCGTGTACGCGACGCGTTCGGCGGAGAAGGATCCCAAGCCCTTGTCGTCGGGGATCAGCAGCATTACTTCGGACGCGTGGGCAATGAGGTACGGCATTGGTGGTGGGACCCCGTCCATGGCGTGCAGCGCGACACGTGGGGCAACGGGATCGCGGGCCGGCCGGTAATCCTGCTCATCGGTGATGCCCAGCACGTGTTCGCTCGCGGTGCCGACGGCAGCCTCAAACATTGGTGGTGGGACCCCCGCGAAGGAATGCACTCCGACACTTGGGGAAACGGCCTCGCCGGTGACCCCGCCGCGATTCTGATCGGCAACCAACAGCACGTGTTTGCCGTTGGCGCCGACGGCGGCCTGGAACACTGGTTCTGGTCCCCCGACGGCGGCATGAAACACGACCGATGGGGCACCGGCGTGGCCGGCCGGCCCAGCGCCATGCTCGTCGGCGATGCTCAGCACGCCTCCGCTCGCGGTGCCGACGGCAGCCTCAAACATTGGTGGTGGGACCCCCGCGAAGGAATGCACTCCGACACTTGGGCCGGCGGCCTCACCGGCGACCCCGTCGCGATCCTCATCGGCAACCAGCAGCACGTGTTCGCCACCGGCGCCGACGGTGCCCTGGAACACTGGTTCTGGTCTCCCGACGGCGGCATGAAACACGACCGGTGGGGTGGCGGCGTATCCGGCCGGCCCAGCGTCATCCTCGTCGGTGATGCGCAGCATGCCTTTGCTCGCGGTGCCGACGGCAGCCTCAAACATTGGTGGTGGGACCCCCGCGAAGGGCTGCACTCCGACACCTGGGGAACCGGCCTCGCCGAAGACCCCACCGCGATTCTGATCGGAAACCAACAGCACGTGTTTGCCGCTGGCGCCGACGGCAGCCTCGAACACTGGTTCTGGTCTCCCGGCGCCGGCATCAAACACGACAACTGGGGCAAGTGAGTCTTTGTGGGGCAGGCCTCCTGCCTGCCCTCTCACTCCTCCCGCAGCGCCGTCACCGGCTCGATTCGCGTTGCCCGGCGCGCCGGCAGGTAGCAGGCCAGCATCGTCAGGCTGGCCAGAACCACCGGCGCCCCCACCATCAGCAGCGGCCCGCTGACCGGCCGGTCGAACGTCCGCGCCAGCATCTCGCTGTAGGCCGTAAGCAGGCGCCACAGCGCGAACGCGCCGCCAAACCCCAACATCGAACCCACGGCCACCAGCGCCGCCCCTTCCCTCAGCACCAGGCCCTGTACCTGGCCGCCGCGGGCGCCCAGCGCCATGCGAATGCCGATTTCCTTGCGCCGCCGCGCCACCGCGTACGCCGTGACGCCGCCCAGGCCGATGCAGGCCAGCAACAACGCGAACACGCCCAGGACCACGAAGATTGTGGATTGCCACTCGACGAACGAGCTCCAATCGTCGAGGTCCGCTTCTACCGTGCGCGCGTGAAACACCGTGAGATCGGGGTGAAGCCGCGCCAGTTCTCGCCGCACGCCCGCCAGAACGTCGCGGCCTCCCGCGGCATGTAGCACCACCGTGATGCCTTGTGCCGGGTTCGCGCGGAAGGCCGCCGCTGTGAACGGGAGGAACATCATGGCTACCGGTTTCGACCTCAGGAATCCGGGCTGGCTGTCGCGCGCAAGACCCACCACCGTGTAATTCGTCTCCCCTTCGCGAATGCGCCGCCCGATCGGATTCTCCGGGCTGAACAACGCCCGCGCGGCAGTCTGATTCAGGATCGCCGGCACCGGTGTGCCTGGTTCGAAGGCAGGTCGCTGCTCTCGCGGTTCGAACTCACGCCCGCCGGCCAGGGGCGCCCCCAGGGTAGCGAAGTAATTGGCGCCGATGCGTTCGGTGAGGACCGCCTGGATCACGGCTCCCCTCCGGCCTTCGCCATCGGAAGCGGACACCCGGCTGCTCGGCTTGTCGGCCGAAAGCCAGGCCACCGGCGCGGCATCGCTCACCGAAACGGCGGCCACTCCCCGCACGCGCGATAACTCGTCCGGCAGTACCTCCAGCAGCCTCGCCGTCTGCGTGACCGAGTAACCGTCACGGATCGGATCCAGCGAAACCAGGCTGAGCCCCGCCAGGTCGAACCCCGGGCTGACGCGGCCGCTCAGCAGAAAGGCCGCCGCGGCCAGGCCGGTCACCAGAACCAGCATCAGCGATGCCGCCATCTGGCAGGCCACGAACAGATTGCGCAAGCCGAACCGCCCATAGCCGCGCAAAGGCGTCTGCGCCCCCTCTTTCAGGGAGCGGCCGATGTCGGTGCGGGCGCAGGACAGCGCCGGCGCCAGGCCGAAGCCGACGCCCGCGGCCATCGCAATCGCCACCGTCCACCCAAGCGTCCGCAAATCGAGACGGCTCTGCAATTCGATCGGAATCGGCAAAGGCGCCGGCAGCGACGAGAGCACGCGCATGAAGCCATAGCCCAGCACGGCCCCGATGGCTCCGCCGGCAGCCGAAAGCAGCACGCTCTCCGTGAGCAACTGCCGCACCAGCCGCGGCCTGCTGGCTCCCACCGATAAACGCACGGCGATCTCCCTCCGCCTTTCCCCGCCGCGCGCCAGCAGCAGGTTCGCCAGGTTGGCGCAGACCAGCGCCAGGACGAGCGCCCACAGCACCACGTTGAACGTGTTCGTGAACCTCACCTGCTCGGGAGTGGAGTACAGGACCATGCCCGCCGGCATGAGCTGCATGGTCCGGTCGTGAGTGGGATTCCGGCCGCGCTCCCGGTCGAAATTGCGCGTCACGGCATTTAGGGCGGCTTCGGCCTCCTTCGGCGTCACGCCGCGCGCCAGCCGGAACACCACGCGGAAGATCTCGCGGTCGGGATTGTGCAGCGCATCTCCGGCCAGTTCCGGAGCCAGAGTCACGCCGCAGGTCACCGGCACAAACAGGTCCGCCGGGTTTCCGGGAAACAGACCCAGGAAGTCCTTCGGTCCGATGCCGACGATCGTCGCCGGCCGGCCGTTCAGCCGCAGCGTGCGCCCCACCGCCTGTGGGTCGGCGCCAAGCTGCCTGCGCCAGAAGCGGTCGCTTACCACCACGACCGGAGGCATCCCGGGTTTCTCCGTCTCCGCGCTGAAGAATCGCCCCGCCGCCGGCGCCACGCCCAAGGTGGAGAAATACTCGGGCGAAACCAGGTGTCCGTAGATCCGCGCCGCTCTCTGGTTCTTGTCCGGTGTCAGCGCCACCGCGAAGGACACCAGCCGCAGAAGGGCCGTCGCAGCCGCCACCGTCTCGCGCTGATCCCGATAGCGCTCGAAATACGGATAGGAGACGTTGGTCCAATGAAAGGTCACCAGCGACCCCGGGTTGGGCAAGCCCGTGGCCGGCCCCGTAATCGACTGAATCTCGCTGCGCACCGCCGAGCACATGCCGATCCCGATGGCCACGGAAAGCACCGCCACCGCGGTAAACCCCGGCGACTTGGCCAGCACTCGCAGCGCGTAGACGACATCCTGTCGAACTTCGGCCAGATACGTAGCGGGCAGCCGGACGGCGATATCGGCCAGCAGACGGAGGACCCCGCGCACCCCATATTGCCGCCAGACTTCCGGAATGGCGTCTTCGCCCAACCGGTCCAGGTCCGCGCCATACAGCATTCGGAACTCGTGGGGATAAGCGCTAGCCAGGCGGCGGTAGAGTGCCAGGCCGATCCTCGGAAAATCCATCAATACGCCTCCTGCCTGCGTTTTCTCTGTGCCACCCGGAGCATCTCTCGCAAGCGTTCGCACTCACGGTCCAGCACCGATCGTCCGAGCCGGGTCAACCGGTAGTAGCGGCGCCGCGCATCGTCCAGCTCCGGCGCCGGCCGCTCCTCCGATTCCTCGATCAGCCCGTCGGCGATCATCCTCTGCAAGGCGCCGTAGAGCGTGGCCGGCCAGATGCGCACGGCCCCGTTGGTCCTCTCCAGCACCTCCTGCATGATCCCGTAGCCGTGCTGCTCGCTGCCCACCAGCGATACCAGGATATGGAACCAGTTGTGATGAAGCGGGAGAAAGGAATCCGGATTTGCTTCTTCCATCACTCATTTCTATATGCCGACATATATATCGTTGTCAAGCTAAATCTGCGCGCCCGGACGGCGAGCCTGCTGGTCCCGGTCAAAAGCCGGTTGTCGTTAGAACTTCACACAGGCCTGATCGCGATGCATTGTGAATCGACAGCCCCATCCCGCGCATCCCGCGGCGCGCCTTGACTTGCACACCGTTTCACATGTAAACTCGTGCCCGCTGAGTCGTTTCGGGGATCGCGCCGATCTTCGACGCCATCGTCCAGGGAGGGGACCGCGTTGAACCTTCAGCGTCTAGCGATATGTGTCTTCTGGGTTCTGGTGCGGAGCGCGATGATACGGGCGTCCGATCAACCGGTCGCATACTCGCACAGGCAGCACATCGCGCTTGGATTGCGATGCCTGGACTGCCATAGCTCCGCGGATACCGGCGCCGCCGCCACCATCCCCTCGGTCCACAAATGTATGCTGTGCCATGCCAGGATCGCGGCCTCCAAGCCAGAGATTCAAAAGCTCGCCGCCTATGCGGCCGGCAAGCACGAGGTGCCCTGGCAGCGAGTCTATGGCTTCGATCCCGCCGCCCTGGTGAAGTTCCAGCACGCGCCGCACTTTCGCGCCAACGTGGATTGCAGCCGGTGCCACGGCGACATGACCCAGGCAACCACCGCCCAGCGCCTGGTCAAACACACCATGGGTACCTGTCTGAGCTGCCATCGCGAGAACCGGGCCACCGAGGACTGCGCCGCATGCCACTACTGATGGAGAGCGGCTGACCCCATGGATCGCCGTGGATTCTTTCGGATTCTCTCCGCCACCTCAGCCGGCGCGCTCGCGGGCGGCTGCGGCCGGAACTCGGAGAAGCTGATCCCGTTGCTCGTCCCGGACCACGAGATCGTGCCCGGCGAGGAGCAGTGGCACCCCGCGGTGTGTACCGAGTGTGGCGCCGGTTGCGGAACGCTCGTGCGCGTCATGGAAGCCGTGCGCACGGTCGAGCGCAACGGGGAGCAGGTCCGGCAACCCATCGCCGCCGTGAAGAAGGTGGAAGGCAATCCCCTCGACCCCGTGAGCGGCGGCCGCCTGTGCGCCCGCGGCCAGGCTACGGTGCAGGCGCTCTATCATCCGGACCGTCTGCGCGGCCCGATGAAGCGCACCGGCGATCGGGGCCAGGCGCAATTCGCCGCCATCACCTGGGACGAGGCCCTGGCGCTCGCGTCGGACGCGATCGCCAAAGCGCGGGCCGTCAATCCCGGCGGCATCGTCGCCCTCACACGGCCTCTCTTGAGCAATCGTTCTTTGGCGCTTCAGCGCTTTATGGAAGCTCTGGGCGCTCCCCCGCCGGTGGTCTGTTCCATCGCCGATCTTGCCGTCGAGCGCAAGGCCGCCGAAATGGCCTTCGGGTGGAAGGGTCTTCCGGTCTACGACCTGGCGAACGCGAATTTCGCGCTCGGCGTCGGCGCGGATTTCCTCGGCGGATGGGCTTCGCCCGTCTATTATGCCCGGCAGTTTGGAAACTTCCGTCAGGGACGCCGCGAAGTGCGCGGCACGCTGGTCCAGGCGGAATCGCGGCTTTCGATCACCGCTGCCTCCGCCGATCGATGGCTTCCCCTGCGGCCCGGTTCGGAGCCCCAATTCCTCGCGGCGGTGGGCCGCATGCTCCTGGATTTGCGGCTGGCGCGCAATCCCGAGCATCTTCCGCCCGCGGTTCTCAGCGCGTTTCAGTCGGCGGACGTGCGCGCCAACCTGGCGTCGTGTGGCCTCCCCGAGAATCGCGTCCGCGACTTGGTGCAGGCCCTGGGCGAGTCGGAAGCCCCGCTGGTTCTCGGCGGCGCCTCGATCGTGCAGACCAATTCGCTGGCGGCCATCGTGGCTTCGCACTGTGTGAACCTGATGCTGGGGAACGTTGGCCGGAAGGGCGGCGTGCTTCCTCCCGCCGGACCGCCGTCCGCCGGGTTCAGCGGCTCTCCGGCGCACGAAGCCATGAAGGGCGCGCGCGTCGTTCTCCTCGACGCCGTGAACCCCGCCTACACGCTTCCACCAGCCAGCGGAGTCTTGGATGCCCTCTCCCGTGCCGGAATGGTGATCGGCCTCTCGGGCTTTGTGGACGATTCGTCGGCATTCGCCGACCTGCTGCTGCCGGCCCACCACGCTCTGGAGTCCGAACTGGCCGTCGTGCCCGCCGTCTCTCCGCAGCCCGCGGTGTCCATCGGAATGCCCTTCGTCGAGCCGCTCTACGATACGCGTGCTCCGGAGACAGTATTTTCCGGCCTTGCGCGCAGCCTGAAGCTCGAATACCAGCCCGTGACGTCAAAGGAAGTGGTGGAGCCGTTTCTCTCCGCCGGGACCTCATTTGAAGACGCCGCGCGGCAGGGCGGCGCTTGGAGCGGATCTTCGAAAAGCTCTCAAGCGAAGTCCGGCGGGCAGGCCATCGATTTTGCGGCCGCCGCTTTCGATGGCGACGCAACCTATCCCATGCAATTCCAGCCTTACCTCTCGCTTCAGTTTCACGATGGCCGCGGATCCAATCTTCCCTGGCTGCAGGAGCTCCCGGATCCGGCATCGAGCGCCATCTGGGGATTGCCCGTCGAAATCGATCCCGCGACTGCGAAGATGTTGCGGGTGGCCAACGGCGACATCGTCCGCGTGCAATCGCCCCACGGTGGAATCGATGCTCCGGCGTACATCCACCCCGGCGCGGTCCCCGGAGTCGTCAGCATGGCGGTCGGCGACGGCCACGCCCACTACGGCCGGTTCGCGTCGGGCCGGGGCGCCAATCCGCTCTCCATTCTCGCGCCGGTTTGGGAAAAGTCCACCGGCGCGCTCGCACTTGGCGCCACGCGCGTCCGCCTGGCTCGTGTGGGCAGCCGCAGGGATTGGATTCAGTTCTCCGCCCCGGATCGCGAAGAACGGGACTTCGGACACAGATAATATGGAACACCGCTGGGGAATGGCAATCGATCTCGACCGCTGCACCGGTTGCGAAGCCTGCGTCGTGGCGTGCCACGCGGAAAACAACCTGCCGGTCTCGAATCCCGAACAGGCCGCTGAGGGCCGCACCGCGCACTGGATTCGCGTGGACCGCTACTACCAGGGCGAGTTCCCGGATGTGAAGGTGAAATACATGCCGGTCCTGTGCCAGCAGTGCGACAACGCGCCCTGCGAGCCGGTCTGTCCCGTCTACGCCACCTATCACAACCCGGAGGGACTGAACGTTCAGGTCTACAACCGCTGCGTCGGCACGTTCTACTGCGCCAACAACTGCCCCTACACGGTGCGCTACTTCAACTGGTTTGCCCCCGAGTGGCCCGAGCCGCTCGAGTTGCAGCACAATCCCGACGTCGCAGTCCGCATGGGCGGCGTCATGGAGAAGTGTACCTTCTGCATTCAGCGCATCAAGCGCGCCAAAGAAGACGCCGCTCAGGAGAAGCGTCCCCTCGCCGATGGCGAAGTGCAGCCGGCCTGTGTGCAATCGTGTCCCGCCGAAGCCATGGTCTTCGGCGACCTCGATGACCCGCAAAGCAAGGTGTCCCGCCTGGCCGCCAACGGCCGGGCCACGCGCCTGCTCGAAGAACTGGGAACCAAGCCGAAGGTCTTTTACCTGGAGAGAGCCAAATAGGTATGGCGAGTACGCCAGAGCTGCTGCCCTATCAGCGCATCCGCGAGGATCTGTTCAGGCCGCTCTCTGGAATCAGCCGCGCCTATGCGCTGACCACCGCGGTCGCATTCGTAGTCGGCGCCGCCGGATTGATTGCCTGGGGATATCAGCTCCGCCGCGGCATGGGTGTGACCGGCCTCGGCCGGCCCGTGTTCTGGGGCTTCTATATCGTCGACTTCGTCTTCTGGATCGGCATCTCCCACGCCGGAACACTGATCTCCGCCATACTGCGGCTCACCAATGCCGCCTGGCGCAAGCCGGTCACGCGCGCGGCGGAGGCCATCACGGTCTTCGCGCTGATGATCGGCGGCATGTTCCCCATCATTCACCTGGGCCGCGCCTGGCTGTTCTACTGGCTGCTGCCTTATCCCAACTCGCGGCTGCTCTGGCCGAATTTCCGCTCCCCGCTGCTCTGGGACCTCACCGCCATCGTCACCTACATGACCGGCAGCGTCATCTATCTTTATCTGCCGTTGATTCCGGACATGGCCCAGCTCGCCGAGCACAACACTCCCTGGCGGCGGAAATTCTACCGCGCGCTCTCGCTCGGCTGGACCGGCAGCGACCGCCAGTGGCATGCCCTCGAACGGGCCATGAAGCTGATGGCCTGTCTCATCCTGGCGGTCGCCGTTTCGGTGCACACCGTCGTGGCCTGGGACTTCGCCATGGCCCTGGCGCCCATGTGGCACAGCACCATCTTCGGCCCGTATTTCGTGGCGGGAGCGATCTTCAGCGGCATCGCCGCCCTCATCCTGGTCATGGCCGCGTTGCGCAAAGTGCTGCGCCTGGAATCCTACCTCACGCGCCGGCATTTCGATAACCTGGCCAGGCTCCTGCTGCTGATGAGCTTGCTCTGGCTCTACTTCACAGTGTCAGAGAATCTGACCGTCTGGTACGGCAACGACCCGAAGGAAATGGCCGTCTTCGGCGCCCGGACCCGCGCGCACTATGCGCCGTACTTTTGGACCATGGTCGTATTGAACTTCGTGATCCCGTTCGTGGTTCTCGGCATCCGCCGCCTCCGCACCATCGCCAACACCGCCATAGCCGCGGGCTGCGTCGTCGTCGGTATGTGGCTGGAGCGTTTCGTCATCGTGGTGCCGACGCTCGCCAACCCGCGGCTCGCCTCGGCATCCGGCTCGTACGCGCCCACGTGGGTCGAAGGGGCCATCACCGCCGCCACCTTCGCCGCCATGGTCATGCTCTACATGATTTTTTCGAAGCTGTTCCCGATCATCGCCGTATGGGAATTCAAACCCCACGAGCAGGAGGACGAGTGACCGTATACGTAATCGGAGAGTTCCGCGACACGGCCTCGGCTGCGCAGGCGATCCGCCTCATCCGCGACCATGCCGTTTCCGGCGCCGATCTCGACGTGTTCTCCGAGGAGCCGGTGGAGTTCCGCCGCGGAGTTCTCGATCGTCCCAGCCGGATGTCGCTGGCCTCGGTGTTGGGTGGAATCTCCTTCGGCCTGCTGTCATCGGCATTCATCTATTTTGCGCAGCACAACTACCGCCTGGTCACGGGCGGCATGCCGGTATTCTCCTTTTGGGCAACCGGCGTGATCACGTTCGAAATGACCATGCTGGGCGCCATCGTCGCGACCTTCGCGTGGTTCCTGTGGGAGAGCGGCCTCATCCGCAAGCGGGACAGGAGAGCGCCCGTTCCCGAAGTCGAGCCGGGCTCGCTCTGCCTCCGCATGCGCTGCGCCGAGGACGAAGCCGCGTGGGCATCGGACGCCATGCGCCGTGCCGGCGCCATCGGCGTCCAACGGCGAGGCGAGTCATGAGGGTGTTGATCCTTACCCTCTTCCTCGCTGCGGCCTCGTATTCGGCGCGGCCGCCGTGGGAGAAGAATCACCTGCGCATCGGCCAGGCTCTCTATCGGGAGAACTGCGTGGTCTGTCACGATATCGACGGCTTTCCGTCGAAGAAGCCCGGCCCGAGCTTCTACCAGCTTTTTAAGAACGGCAAGATGCCGCTCAGCAATGCGAAGCCGAACCGCGAGTACATCAAAGTCCGGGTGAAGTTCGGAGGCCCGCTCATGCCCGCGTTCCGGCAATCGCTCACCGAAGCGCAGATCGATACCCTGATCGATTACATCGAGTCCAAGTCGCAGCAGTAAGATTGTGGCATGACGAGCTCCGTTCATGCCTGCGTGCTGCTGCTGAGTATCTGCCCTTGGATGGTTGTTGCGGGACAACTGCGGGCCGGCGCTGCTCGCGTCGACATCACCCCCGCCGCGGATGCCGCTTTGCCGATGGGCGGTTACGCCGGCCGGACGCAGGGCTTCCGGAGCATTCACGACAACGTATACGTGCGCGCGATTGTTTTGGACGACGGAGCTACCCAGGCGGCGCTCGTCGCCTGGGAGTCGCTGTTCGTTCCGGATGCGGTATGGGCCGAGACCTCGCAGCGCATCGCCGCGGAGGCAGGCATCCGGCCCGAGAACCTGCTGCTCTCGGCAGTCCACGACCATGGCGCACCCATCCTCTCCCTTGCCGAAACGGCGGCGCCGAAGACCGTGGCGTATACGAAGAGCGTCGAGGATGCGGCCATAGCGGCGGTCCGCGGTGCGAAATCTCAACTGCAACCGGCGCGATTCGGAATCGGAACGGGGACGGCATACGTCAACGTGAACCGCCGCGAGGCGGCGCCGGGAAGAGGGTTGTGGCTCGGCTACAACGAAGAAGGGCCGTCGGACAAGACGGTGACGGTGCTTCGTTTCGACGATCTCAACGGCCGGCCGATCGCGTTCTGGATCAACTACTCGGTCCACGCCGTCGTGATGGGCCCCGAGAATCTTCAGGTCACCGGGGATCTGGCGGGCGCTACGGCGCGGTTTGTGGAGCAGCACTATCTGGGCAAGGACCACCTGCGCAGCGATGGCGGCTCGCGCCTGCGGCTTCGGCCCGAAGATCGCGCCGGGAGCGACGTTGTGGCCGTTTGGACCAGCGGCGCGGCGGGCGACCAGAATCCCGTGTCCATGGTCAATGGCGAGGATTTCGGGATGGTGGACGCCCTGGGAAAAATCCTGGGCGAGGCGGTCGTGCGCGCCGCCGGTGCCATCAAGACTTCGGCGGAGGCGCGCATCCAGGGCGCGCAGCAGGTGGTCACGTGTCCCGGCCGCCACGTCGAGCCCGGTCCCACGCCGCGCGCGGAATACAAGTTCAACGACGCGGACCCGGTCAATATCCGGCTGGGATTGGTGACCATCAACGACGTGGCTCTGGCGGGGGTATCCGGCGAGGTGTTCACGCTGATCGCGCAGCGGCTGAAGCGGGAAACACCAGTCTACAAGACCGTGATGGTCACGCACACCAACGGCTCGAGCGGCTACATTCCCAACGATGCCGCGTTCGAGCCGGTGAGCTACGAAGTGACCGCCTCACGCCTGAAGCCGGGATGCGCGGAAGGCGCGATCGTCAACGGCTTTTTGGAATTGATGGCTGCCCATCGTTAGGCCAGCATCTCTTTGATCACCGTGCCGCCGAAATCGGTCAGCTTCTCGTTGCGGCCATTGTGCAGGAACCAGAGGCGATTCTGGTCGAGGCCCAGCAACTGCAGAATCGTGGCGTGAAAGTCGCGCATGGAGTAGCGCGTGCCGACGCCGCGCAGGCCCATCTCGTCGGTCTCGCCGATGATCGTGCCCGGCTTGACCCCGCCGCCGGCGAACCACATGGTGAAGCCGTGCGGATTGTGATCGCGGCCGTCGCCTCCCTGAGACATCGGCAGGCGCCCGAATTCCGCGCCCCAGATCACCAGGGTCGAGTCCAGCAGCCCGCGCTGCTTCAGGTCCCGGATCAGGCCCGCGACCGGCAGGTCGGTTATGCCGCACATCTTCTCGTGGTTGCCCACTAGGTCCTTGTGAGCGTCCCATTGGACTGAAACGGGACCGCCGCCGGAATAAAGCTGGATGAAGCGGACACCGCGTTCCACAAGCCGCCGGGCCAGCAAACAGCGGGTGCCGAATTCGGCGGTGCGCTTCTGATCCAGGCCGTACAGCTTGCGCGTGGCCTCGGATTCTTTGGACAGATCGACTGCCTCCGGGGCCGAGCTCTGCATGCGGAACGCCAGCTCGTATGAGCTGATGCGTGCCGCCAACTCGGTGTCGCCGTCGATCGCGTCCATTTCGTTCATCTTTTGCAGGAAGTCCAGCGT
>Ga0335077_10004665_pt1 | contig 16710 bp, 9 predicted proteins | sample Lox_Sample_31_FD_207151 | JGI IMG/M metagenome (GOLD analysis project Ga0335077, IMG submission 207151) | Soil microbial communities from Loxahatchee National Wildlife Refuge, Florida, United States - Lox_Sample_3.1 | ecosystem: Environmental > Terrestrial > Soil > Wetlands | place: USA: Florida...
GAATTTCCTGCCCATGCTGGGTATCCAGCCGCAGTTGGGACGGGGGTTCCTGGAAGAGGAAGACCAACCCGGACACGGCGATGTTGTCATCCTGACGGACTCCCTCTGGCGCCGCCGTTTTGGGGCCGACCCGTCGATCGTAGGAAAGAACATCACCCTGGAAGGCCATCCCCACGTGGTGGTGGGTGTCCTGCCCGCCGCCTTCCATTTTCCGAACGGCCATCAGTTGGACAGGCTCATGCCGCTCCCGGATAAGACTGAAATTTTCAGGCCGCTGGCGCTCGATCTGAAGGACACCGAGATGGAGGGAAATTTCAATTACTTTGCTGTCGGAAGCCTGAAGCCGGGTGTCAGCCGCGAACGCGCGCTGGCCGAGCTGAATGTAGTGCAGGCGGATATCGCCAAGGCTTTCAAGGACAAAACCGAATTGAAAGGCGAACTATCGCCACTCCAGGATCACATGGTTGGACCGGTCCGTCGCGGGCTGCTGGTTCTGCTCGGCGCCGTGGGAGCCGTGCTTCTCATCGTCTGCGTGAATCTGGCCAATCTGTCGCTCGTGCGCGGCGCCGGCCGCAGCCGTGAATCGGCCATTCGTGCGGCACTGGGCGCCGGCCGATCTCAACTACTTGGCCAGCCGCTCGTCGAGAGCCTGCTGCTGGCGGTCATGGGCGGCGCATTGGGTGTGCTGCTCGCCTTCTGGGCGATGAATCTGTTGGTCAAGAGCGCGCCGGTAGATCTGCCGCGCATGGACGAAGTGCGGATCGATGGCTATGCACTGGCCTTTGCGCTGGCGATTTCTACTATCACGGGTTTGCTTTTCGGAGTGATGCCCGCTTTGCGTTTGACGCGCATCGCTCCGCAGGAAGTGCTGAAAACCGGCGGCCGTTCTGCGACCGAAGGAGTCCGGGGCCGGCGCCTGCGCGGGCTACTGGTCAGCGCGGAGGTGGGGCTGAGCGCCGTGCTGCTGATCGTAGCCGGCCTGCTGATCAGCAGCTTCGTGCGCCTCATGAATGTGGATAAGGGATTCCCGGTGGAGCGGCTGCTCACCGTCGACCTGAATACCAACGGCGCCCGGTACGAGAAGGATGGAGCGCGTGTGGAATTCTACCGGCGCGTTCTGGCCGGAGTGCAGGCGCTCCCGGGCGTGCGCTCGGCGGGAATCACCAACGGGATGCCTTTGCAGGGCGAAATTTGGGTCGACGTCATCTGGCTCCCCGGTGACACGCGCCCCATGTTTGAACGTCTGGCGGCCAACTCTCGCTTTGTCAATCCCGACTATTTCAAGACGGTAGGGATCCCGTTCCGCAGCGGACGGCCTTTCCAGGAAAGCGATCGTGACAAGAAAGTGGTCATCGTCGCCCAGCGCACAGCCGACCAGTTGTGGCCGGGACAGAATCCGCTAGGGAAACAACTGTACCGCGGAGACGAGAAGCTGCGCGAGGTCATTGGGGTCGTCGGGGACGTGCGTACCACCTTGCAGCAAGGGCCCGTCGCCACCATATATTTCCCGTATGAACAGCAATCGATCAACTTTGTCGCACTCATGGTGCGAACCGCCATGGATCCGCGCTCTGTGGCTGCCGCCGTGCGCAGCGAAATCTGGAAAGTTGATCCGGAAATCCCGGTCCAGCAGATGAGGACGATGGAAGAGGTGATCTCGGAAGCCGCCGCGCCCAGGCGCTTTCAAATGCTGCTGGTCCTGTTGTTTGCGGCGTCCGCTCTGCTACTTGCCAGCCTGGGAATCTACGGCGTGGTCTCCTACACCGTCGCCCAGCGCACCAGCGAGATCGGAGTGCGCGTGGCTCTCGGCGCCCGCGCCGCCGACGTCTATCGCATGGTTCTGCGGCAGGGACTCGCGCCCGTGGCCTTCGGCCTGATCGCCGGAGTGGCCGGCGCGCTGGCGCTCGGCCGCTTGCTCAGCAGCTTGCTCTTTGAAGTAAGCCCGGCTGATCCGCTGACCATCGGCGCAGTCATCGTCGCGCTGGCGTCGGTTGCCGCTTTTGCCTGCACCGTACCCGCCCTGCGCGCCACACGCGTCGACCCCATGTCTGCCTTGCGTTACGAATGAGGCCCTTCCTCGCGTGCGTCTGCTAAGGTGAAGTCTATGCGCTTATTCGTCTCTCTGGTGGCGTGTGCCGCCACTTTGATGGCGGGCGATCTCTCCGGCCGCCGGGCTCCCGGTTTCTCCCTGGTGGATGTGAACCTCACTCAGCACGACCTGCAGGACTATCGCGGCAAAATCGTGTTGGTCGATTTTATCCAGACCACTTGCCCGCACTGCGGTGAGTTTTCGAAGACCCTCCAGGAAGTTGTTGCCAGGTATAGTGGCAAAGTGGCCGTGCTATCCATCGTCAACCCACCCGACACCCCGGCAACAGTGAAGCCGTTCATCGCGCAGCACAAACTCTCGTATCCACTCTTGTTTGATTGCGGCCAGGTCGCGGCCTCCTACGTGAAAGCTGCCAGTTTCGACGTGCCTCACCTCTTCATCATCGATGCTCAGGGAACCATTCAGAACGACTACGGCTACAGCCCGTTCACCCGCGGCATTTTCGAGGGCCGCGACCTCTTCTCCGAACTCGATCGCATGCTGAAATCGAAATAGCCGGAGCGCTAGCGGCCGGCGGAGGCGAACGACGGATTCGCGGCACCGGTGTTCCCGCGCGATGGCAGGGATCCCGACGATTCCGTTCTCGCGCTCCCCACCAGGGCGTGCATCTTGTTGACGATTTTGTTCAAGGCCTCGGCATCGGAATCCAGCTCTTGCCCTGCCGAAGCCGTCTCCTGCGCGTCGACCGCTGTTTTTTGAGCGATCTGCTGCATTTGTGCCACGGCCCTGGACACTCCGTCGATTCCCTTGGACTGCTCCTGGCTGCCCATGTTGACTTCATCGACCAAGACCTTCATCTTCGCGGTCTGCTGGACCACCGCTTGTATGGTCTCGGCGGCGCGGGCTAACTTGCCGCCTCCATCCCGTACGCGCGCCACCATGTCTTCAATCATCTCGCCGGTGTTCCGGGCGGCGTCTGCGCACTGTTGTGCCAGACGGCCAACCTCGTCGGCGACCACGGCGAATCCAGCGCCTGAGGCGCCGGCACGGGCGGCCTCGACGGCTGCATTGAGCGACAGGATTCTGGTCTGAAACGCGATTGCGTCGATCACCTTGACGACCTGTGTAATCTTCTCCCCGGAAGCGCTGATCTCATGCATGGAGACTGATAATTCGCGGACCGTCCGTTCCGCGGCGTCGACGACTTTCTCGGACTCCTGCATCAGGCCGGCCGTGGCACCGGAGTTGTCCTTGTTCTTGTGGGTTACAGAGCTCATTTCCTCCATGGAGCTGGAGGTCTGCTCGAGTGCCGTCTCTTCTTGAGAAGCGCACTGTGCCAGCGAGCGGCTCGCTCTGTAGACCTGCGCAGCGGCGGTCGCGACTTGCGCCGCCCCCGTGCTGATCTCACCGGCCAAATCACGCAGCCCGCTATTAATCTGTTGTACGATGCCGAGCACCGTGGCCGCGGCCGCCAACGCCAGCATCATGAATCCGGCGATCATCCAGTGTGTGTGCACGGAACGCTCGTGTGCGGCATCCGCAGCGCCGGCCAGCCGGTCATTCTCCTGCCGGACCAGGTTATCGGCTTGCGAGCTGATCTCCCGCAAGCGAGGCTGGACGGACTCGTCGAAGGTCTTCTGCACGACGTCGAACTGCTGCTTTTCGAGATACTGCATCATTTCCTGGTGAGCGCTTGCCGCCGACGCCAATAGCGCCATCAGCGCGTTAACCTGCGATAGCGTGGCCGCGTCGCACAAGGGGCGGAAGTCGGCCAGCGCCTGTTCCATGCGATGGGATTGCTCCCGGAACTTCTGTTGGCTTTGCGCCACCGCCTCGCCTCGCTGCAGAATCGACCCGAGGACAATTCCGTTCTCAGCCGTCAGCATCTCGGCGGCGGCGGTTCCAATCTGCCCGGCAAGCTGTTGTTTGCGTGCCGTGACATTGACGGCGTTTTCCAGTTCCTTGGTGAGCCCGCGGCTCTGCCAGAACCAGGCGCCGCTCAGAAACAGGGCCACTGCGAACATCATCCCGAACCCGATGAGCAGCTTCGCGCTGACCTTTGCTTTCCCGAACATTCCCTGTATCTCCCCTTCTGAAGAAACCTTGTTCAACCCGCGCGCGTGTTAAAACGACAGTTTCAGGGCGAACTGGATCAGACGTGGATCCCGAGCCTGCAGCGCCTTGCCGAACGTGCCTCCTTCCGACGCTTGCCCGTCGGAAATGTTGCCGTCCACCTTCGTGAATTGAGCGTGGTTAGCGGCATTGAAGAATTCCGCCCGAAATTGAAGCGAAGCTCGCTCCGTGATTGCTGTACTCTTCAGGATCGCCAGATCCAGATTATTGATGCCGGGGCCGCAGCAAACCGAACGGGGCGACGTTCCGATGCGTCCCAGATCCGCCGGCTGCTGAAAAGAAGACGGATCGAACGCCAGGTTCAGCGGATTCCGCGGGTTCAACTTGTGGAATGGCTGGATCAGGTCCGGCTCGCCCGGGTAAGTAAAATCACCGCTATTCATCAGCTCCAGATCATCGGACGAGGTGATGGGAACCGGGAAGCCGCTCTGCAGCGTCAGAATCCCTGAGACCGCCCAGCCGTTCAACATCTTGCCGGCAACGCCATGCAGACGGAATCTGGGAACCTCCCAGTCGTAACTGAACACCAGGCGCTGACGTGCGTCGAACAGCGACAGGGAGCGGCTTAATCCGTAATTCAGAGGGTTCAGCATGTTTTCGAAGCTGGATGCATCGTCGATGGACTTGCTGAATGTATACGAAGCCTGGAATTGCAGACCCGCCACAGCCCGCTTCTCGACGCTGACTTGTAGCGAGTTGTAGTTGGAGTTGGCGATCGTGTCCTCGGAGAAGATGCTTCCAAACACCGGAATACCGTCCGGCGGGCAACCTGTTCCAGTCAGTGGGTTGCACAACGGCGAGGAGTAGCGCCGCAACCCGACCAGTGTGATGGGGTTTGCATTCGGGCCGGTTACCGAAGACACCGGCCCATACGGCAGATGCAATGTGAAGCCGGCGGGGATGGCATTGGCAGGAACCGTGTAGGCGGAATCGGAACCGAATGGACCGCACGCCAGTGCCGGGTTGTCTGTCAGTGTCGATAGCCGGTTCAGGTCCAGGCATGGCTGCGCCTGCCCGTAGTTGAGGTCCTGCGTCGCCAGCAGCCGGTGTCCTTGCGAGCCGACATACCCGGCCTGGACCAACAGATCCTTCTGCACCTCGCGCTGGATCGTGAGGTTGTATTGCGCGGCGTATTGCGTCCGCATATGCGGCTGGAATTCGCCGTAGAGGAGGATGGGACGGAATACGGACCAGTCCACCGGCTGCCCCCGCTGCGGATGCAGGATTCCATCGAACGGGTTCGCGTTCACCGTACCGTTCTGCGCCAGGAACGGAGTGTTAAAGAGAGTGTTGGAGTAGCTCGAGCTGCCGCCGAAGGGAGGTTCTGCGCTGAACTGCTCGAGCACCAGTTGCTCGATAGGGTTGTAGAAGAGCCCCCAGCCGGTGCGAATGCTGGTCTTGCCGGGACCGCCAAACAGCCTCTTCAGCCAGCCGCGGTCCGCGCCCGGACTCCACGCCAGACCGGCGCGTGGCGCGAACGCTCTGTAATACGTGCTGGTCAAGCCGCCGGGAACACCCGGGTCCCCAGGCACTACCAGCCCCAGCGGGAAAATCGACTCGCCAGGCGTGCCGGGACCGCAGGCGGTTCTGCCGAAAGTTTGCGCTAGCGGGTTGGACTCGCTCAGCCGGCACGGAAAGGTCTGCGTCGCTTCTCCCGGCCGGAAAGTCTGGAGGCGCTGCCCGACATCCGCCATCGGCATGTTCAGTTCCCAGCGAAAGCCATAGTTCAACGTGAGGCTCTTGCTCAAGCTCCAACTGTCTTGCGCGAACAGATAGGCCCCCGTGCTGCGCACGTTCTCCATCTGCGCCGAGCCCTGCGCGTACGAATTGGGGAGACCCAGCAGGAAGTCGGGAAACATGTTGCTGGCGCCGACATCGTTGGTGCCGCCCTGGTTGAAAGCGAAAGATCCGTTCACGTTGTAATAGAGCGTCTGATCAAAACGCTGCCGCCGGATGTCCACTCCGAATTTGGTCCGGTGGTTTGCCATCACCTTGCTGAGGTTGTCAGACCATTGAAAACTGTTCCCGATCTGCGGCAGTTCGCCCCCGGTGTTGTTCCCGATGGCAAAAGCGCCGCTGAGCTGGATGAAGGGCACGCCCTCCCGCGCGGCTCCCAGGTTTGGCGTGATCCCGAGCCTGGGATCGTTCGGGTCTGTGAAACAATACTGGCTCGGAACCGTGGCGCAGGAGTTCTGGACCAGGTTAGTCCGCCCGGGATGGTTGAAGTTTGACTGGCCCTCGCGAAAGTAGCTGAAGCGGGCCTCGTTGACCGTTAGGGCATTGATCGACCACGTGTCGCTCAGGTTGGCCTGCTGATTCCGCGAGCCGTAGCTGGCTCCGAAACCAGGTACGTTGGCGCCGGATGCCTGGAAGCGCGAGAACGGCTGATCGATCGAGCTGTCATCCAGGTAATCGTAGAAGCTCAGCTGGTTTTGCGCATTGATCGTCTGATCCAGGCGCACCGTGGGCTGGATGGCGCTCTCTTTTTGGACCGGAACGGTTTGGAGGATATTCGTTCCGACATTCGGCGGCGGCACAAACTGGTTCATCAGGTCCAGCGCCGTAGCATCGAAGCACGCCACGGGAATTTTATTGTTTGGAAAGATGGCTGCCCACGAAGTGTTCGCGGCGATTGCTGAGCCGCCTTGTGCCGCCACCGCGCCGGCGCAACCCGGCCGTTGCCGCAACGCGCTCGCCAGGAAAGCATCGTTTAGCGTTCCGGTAAACGCCGCGGCGCCGGAAAAGTCGCCGTTTCGCTCGGCCGCGGACGGCACGATCACCAGATCCGAGGAGATGCCCTGCCGGATCTGCCGGTCCTCGGCGGATACGAAAATGTACGTCCGGTTCTTGATGACCGGTCCTCCGACTGTTCCCCCAAACTGGTTCTGGTTGAACTTCGGCTTTTCCGTATCAAAGAACCCGCGCGTATTCAGATCGCGGTTGCGAAAGAACTCAAACGCGCTTCCATGGAATTCATTGGTGCCGCTCTTCGTGACCACGTTGACGATGGATCCCGAGTTCCGGCCGTATTCCGGGTCGAAGGTGTTGGTCAGCACGCGGAATTCTTCGATGGCGTCCGGAGTCGGCTGGATTGCAGGCACGCCCGTGAACTGGTCGTTGGCATCGCCGCCGTTCACGTTGAAGTTGTTTGCGCGTCCGCGCCCGCCGTTGACCGAGACCACGCCGGCGTTCTCGCTGCCGGCGAAAAGATCGTAGCCCTGTTGGGATTGAACGCCCGGCTGCAGTTGCAGTAGCTGATAGGTGTCGCGCGCGTTCAACGGCAGATTGACCACCGCGCGCGAGTTCACGATCGCTCCCAGTTGCGTGCTCGCGGTTTCCACCAGAGGCGCGTCGGCAGCCAGGATCTGCGTGGACTCGCCGGGCTCCAGCACGACAGCCACATCGATCACGTGGCCCAGCGTTACCTGCACGTGCTGCGCATAGTCTTTGAAGCCGTCTGCCGTTACTTCCACGGCGTACTCTCCCACCGGGACCGTGGGAAAAACGAACTCGCCTTGGGCGTCGGTTTCCGAGTTGCGGACCACGCCTGTGCTCTCGAATCGGGCGGTCACCTTGGCACCTGCCAGCACCTGGTTCGCCGGACCCTTCACCGTCCCGCGCAGCTCTCCCGTCGTCTGGGCCAGAAGACCGGGAATCGAGCAAAGCCACAGGGCCGCCAAACATCGCATGGATCTCTCCACCTTTCTCATTTCGCACCGAACTCGAAGCTAAGGCTCGCAATCGCCTTGACCTTCTTGCCTTCCGCCTCGAACGGTTGGAACCGCCACTTCTTCACGGCCTCCACCACGGCTTTGGACAAGATAGGGTTGCCGCTCACGGTTCTGACCTCTTCCACGCTGCCGCTCTCGCTGACAATGGCTTCGACCGCCACGCTGCCGGAAACCTTCAGTTGCCGGGCGGCAATCGGGTACGCCGGCGCCGGCTTTTCAATAGCCGCCTTCTTGGCCGTGGCCTCGGAGACCCGCAAATCGGGATCCGCGGCGAATACGCAGCTCACCGCGAGTAACAGTGTCAGTAGTTTCATCGGCAGCAACCGGTCGACCGTCTCATGATTGGTTCACAACTCTCGGTCTACCCCGCACACGAGGCGAATGCATCGCCGACGGCGAGGGATGACGCTTAGCTTTAATCGGTAGGTATCTGGTGGAATCTTAGGTTGGGCGGCCGCTCGGAGGGACACAAAAGAAGTAGACGGTGGGAAACCGTGGACTTAGGTCGTCCGCCAGACCGGCGGCGTCGCCCCTACACACTCGCAGGGACGCGACAAATCCGGCGCGGATTTATCCGCCCCAGACCGACGCCTTCTTGGCCCACGAGCTCTCCGGGTACCGTTCCTTCAGCTCACGATCCGCCTGCTTGAGCGGCGTCGGATGCTGAAGCGATCCACGCTGCCTTGCAACCGACGGAAATGGAGCGAGGGGTGATGGGGGTCGCGCTGCCAAAGGTAGTAATTCTTGACCGCTAGGTTGAATGTCACGAGCTTTCGGTGGGCATGCGTGGAGGATGGAGGCCTATTTCTGGCTCCTATACCGGCGGTTTGACTCTGATGAACAGCTTGTCCCATTTCTGGCGGCGAGCCAAGCTATCCTAATCTACTGATGCTTCCTCGTGCTGATGTTTCACTTGTATGGCGCACGCCAGACGGCAGACCCGCCCCCGAAAATTCTGGAGGAAGATCATGAAGCTCACCGTTCGTTCGACCGGCGCTCATCCTTGGCGGCGCGCGCACAACCTGCTGGCCGTCGCGGTGACCCTCTTCGCCACGACGGCCCTGCCCGCGCAGGTGGTCTTTCATGTGAGCTTGGGCCAAGCCTCGGCGACGTCGGTCTCCGGCCGGCTGCTGGTCTTCGCCAAGCCGCTCGGACCCACCGACAAGAGGCCCGTCGCGGAGGTCGACATGGACCAGATCGATACCCACGCGACCGCCATCGCCGCTCAGGAGGTGGCGCACCTCGAGCCCGGCGCCACGGTCGAGCTCGACGCGGACGTCACAGCCTTCCCTATACCTTTCTCGCGGCTCAAGCCCAGCCGCTACGCCGTGCAGGCGGTGCTCGATCGAGACCACAGCTACAATTACACTGGACGCGGCCCTGGCGATCTTGTGACCGGAGTTGTGGAGATGGACCTGCCCGGCAACGCAGCCCAGCTCCTGACGCTTGCGACCGTCATCCCTGAAGCCGATCCCCTCCAGCCCCTGTTCAACGTGCCGGCGGCGTTGAAGGAGGTGTATGCGGCGGCCAAGGCCGACATCCACCCGATCGACTTCACCAGCCCGGCGCTCAGCCGCTTCTGGGGCCGGCCGGCCGTCCTGCGCGGCTGGGTGGTGACCCCGCCGGACTATGCGGCTCATCCCGGCCAGCGCTATCCGACGGTCTACTACACCCAGGGCTTCGGCGGCTCGTTGCGCTCCCTCCACGACGTCGCCGTCGCCCGGTGGGATGAGATGAAGGCGGGCAAGGCGCCGCCGATGATCTGGGTGGGAATCGACCAGTCGAGCCCCACCGGCACGAGCGAGTTCGTCAACAGCGTCAACAATGGACCGTGGGGAGAGGCGTTGACGGCCGAGCTGATCCCCGACCTGGAAAGCCAATACCGCATGGACGCCAAGCCCTCGGGCCGCCTGCTAACCGGACACTCCTCCGGCGGCTGGGCGGCGCTGTGGCTGCAGGTGACCTATCCCAAACTGTTCGGCGGCGCTTGGCCCACCTCGCCCGACCCCAGCGATTTCCGTGACTTCTTGGGCATCAACCTCTACGCCCCCAATGCCAACGTCTATCGCAAGCCCAATGGGACGCCTTGGCCGCTGGCGCGCGACAAGGGCGAAATGCTGGTCGCCGTCGAGGACTTCACGCGCCGGGAAGTCGTGGTCGGGGAGTATGGCGGCACGATGGCCTCGTTCGAGTGGGTCTTCTCCCCACGCGGCGCCGGCGGGCTCCCGGTCCCTATGTTCGATCGCACGACAGGCGCGGTGGACCCGGCCGTGATCGCCTATTGGAAGGAGCACTACGACGTGGCCGAGCACCTGCGCCGCCACTGGCCGGAGTTCAAGCGTGATCTCGACGGCAAGATCCACCTGACCGTCGGCTCGGCCGACACCTTCTATCTCGACGGTGCGGCGCACTTGCTGGAAGCAACGATGAATGGGCTCGGGGCCAGGACCGACTTCCGCTACGTCGAAGGGCGCGGCCATTTCGACCTCTACACCGTGGGCGACGATCGCTGGGGCCTGTACAAGGCCATCGCATGGGAGATGTACGCTCACGCCCGGCCGGGATCGAAGTCGCCGCCCGTCAGCGCCCCTCCGCCGCCAGCTCCGGCCCGCTGAGCGCGGCCGGGCGGCCCAGCCGACGCGCGATCCGGAACATATCTGACTGGGTCGCGGCGGCCAGAGGTCCTCCCGTTGCAGCGCTTCACGTTTAGTTTCAAGATCGATCGCTGCATCGATTAGTCGTTTCGATGCTCGCGTGTCCGAGCCAGTGGCTGATGCTTACGAGATCGACCCCAGCATGGAGAAGGTGGACGGCCGCGCTATGTCGATAGTTTAGCGCCGTGCTCGACCAGTGATCATGAATCGGTAGCACGACCCTGGGTCCGAATACTCCGTTTCAGGCGCGGATTTCCGCTCGGCAGGTGGCCTGTTTCCGAGTACCCTGTCAATCGCTCGCGATGCGCAGTCGACCTCCTAAGCCAGGACGCGCAGATACCGCCCCGCCGCCTGCAAGATAGCCAGGAACATCTCCCCGGCGCCGCCCGTATTGATTGAATAGGACCCCAGGCACATCGGCAAGTCTAAAGCGTTAGGGAGGCATCTGCATGTTGGCATTCATCCAGGATCTTCGTTACGGCCTGCGTATGCTGGCCAAGAACCCGGGGTTCGCGGCGGTGGCAGTGATCGCCCTGGCCCTCGGGATCGGCGCCAACACAGCCATCTTCAGCGTCGTCAACGGCGTGTTGCTTCAGCCGCTGCCCTACCGCGATCCCGACCACCTCATGCGTCTCAGCGAGACGTCGCCCGACTTCGGAACCATGTCTGTCGCCTATCCGAACTTCGCGGACTGGAAAGACCAGAACCGCAGCTTTCGAGGCTTGGCGGCGGTCCGCTGGGAGGACTACGACGTCACCGGAGGAGGGCCCCCCGAGCACCTGAGCGGCAAGATGGTCTCCACCGATTTCTTCCGCGTCCTCGGAATCAACCCCGTGCTCGGCCGAGACTTCGATCCCCAGGCAGACCGGCTCGGCGCCGCGCCCGTTGTCCTCATCGGTGGCGGCTTGTGGAGCCGGCGGTTCGGCTCAAGCCCTGCCGTGCTCGGTAGTCAGGTCAGGCTCAGCGGCCGGAGCTACACCATCGTGGGCATTGTTCCCGCCAGTTTTCAGTTCGAAGGCAAGGCCGACGTCTACACGCTGACGGAACAGTGGGACGACATCCTGGTCCGGTCGCGCGAGATGCATCCCGGCATGTACGTGGTGGGGCGGCTCAAGCCCGGCGTGACGCAGAGCCAGGCGCAATCGGAAATGACGGCCATCGCGGCCCGCCTGGCTGAGGCTTATCCAAAAGCGAATTCCAAGCACGGCATCAATGTCGTGCCGCTCGCAGGCGTGATCGTTGGAAACGTCCGTCCCACTCTGCTGGTTCTGCTGGGTGCGGTGGGCTTCGTGCTCCTCATCGCTTGCGCCAACGTGGCGAACTTGCTTCTGGCCCGTTCTACCGGACGCCAGAAGGAGATTGCCATCCGCTCCGCGATTGGAGCCGGACGCGGCCGCGTGGTCCGCCAACTGCTGACCGAGAGTGTGGTGCTGGCGCTCGCCGGGGGTATCGCCGGGCTGGCCGTTGCCCGGTGGGGCACGCAAGCGGTGCTGGCGGCTGTGCCGGGCGGCCTGCCCCGCATGGAGAACATCGGCGTGGACGGCTGGGTGCTTGCATTCACTCTGGGCGTCTCGCTTCTCACCGGCATCATTTTCGGGCTGGTTCCGGCCCTACAGGTCTCCGTCGCTGATCTGCACGAGACCTTGAAAGAGGGTAGCCGCGGTTCCTCGGCCGGAAGCCGCCGCGTGCGCAACCTGCTGGTGGTCTCTGAAGTCGCCGCCTCGCTGGTGCTCCTGGCCGGAGCGGGCCTGATGCTGCGCACCGTCTGGAGCCTCGGCGCCGTCAATCCCGGATTCGGCCCCAACCACGTTCTGACGTTTTCCGTGGGCCTGTCCCCGGCCAACATCAGCAGCAGCGATCGTATCCTCCGGACCCTCGAGCAGACCGTGGATCGCATCCAAAATGTACCCGGAGTGAAGGGCGCCGGAGTATCCGCGTTGATTCCCCTGAGCGGCAACGACAACGAGATGCCCTTCTACGTGAAGGGACGGCCTCGCCCCACATCGCAGGGTGACATGTTGTGGGCGCTGTTGTACGTAACCAGCCCTGGCTATCTCAAGGCCATGGAGATTCCCCTATTACGCGGGCGCTACTTCGGAAAGCAGGATATGCACCGCGGCTCCCACGTAATCGTGATCGACGACGTCATGGCGCGCACAGTCTTCCCCAACGAAGACCCGCTGGGCAAGAGCATCGTGGTGGCCGATTTGAGCGGCGATCTCGGCCCCGAGCTCTCCGTGCCGATGGAGATTGTGGGTATCGCCGGCCATGTCAGCCATTGGGGGCTTGACAGCGACTCGACCGCCCGGGTCCGCAGCGAGATTTACCTGCCTTTTTCTCAGGTCCCGGATCAATTCATGAAGGGGACGGCGGCCGGCAGCGTCTTCGTGGTGCGCACTGGAGCCGATCCCCTCTCCACGCTCCCGGCGGTGCGCGGCGCGGTCCTCGAAGCCGGCAACGACCAGCCCGTCTACGGAGTGCAGACCATGGATCAGATCGTCTCGGCTTCCATCGCGGATCGGCGCTTCTCCATGCTGCTCCTGGGCATCTTCGCTGGGCTGGCGCTGTTGCTGGCCGCGGTCGGGATCTACGGGGTGATCTCTTACACTGTCGCGCAGCGTACGCGCGAGATCGGCATCCGCATGGCGCTTGGGGCCGGTCAGGCCGATGTGCTGAAGGTTGTCGTCGCCCAGGGCATGCTTCCCGTTTTGACCGGCCTGGCCATCGGGCTGGCAGCCTCCTTCGGGCTCACCCGCCTCATGGCCGGCATGCTCTACGGCGTCCACGCAGGCGACCCGGTGACCTTCATCGGCGTGGCGCTGGTGCTGGCCGCCGTGGCGCTCATCGCGACCTTGGTTCCCGCCCGCCGCGCCACCAGGGTCGCTCCCATGGTCGCCTTGCGATACGAATAATTTATGGCGCGCCATAACAGCACACGAAAACACGGGTCGAACTCGAGCTGGTCGTTGCGATAGCTTAGCGAAGCCGTATTCCCGGCAAGGATTCGCATTGGAAGTACAGCCCAGCGGGCGAGGTCAGATCGTTTGCATGCAGTTCTCCTTGACGAGGCCCAGGCGTTGGGCACTGCTCCAACTCGGCCTCTACCGCCGGTCACAACCGCAGTCCTTCCACCTGCGTGACATACACAACCCAACCAGGATGCTTCTTGTTCGTCACAAATCGATGACCACGTCGCGAATCGGTTGTGCGCAGCAAACAAGAAGGTTGCCTTCGGCGGGATTATCGAGTGGCTCCGGTCCGTAGACCACCGCCCCCGAAACCAAACCGCTCTCACAGCTGTGACAAACACCGGTCCGGCACGACCAACGGACCGGGACGTCGCACGCTTCGGCCAGCTCCAAAATGCTCTGGTAGGCTGGCGTCTTCCAGTGCGCGGCGATGCCGCTGCGCGCGAACGATACCAGGGGACCGGTGTTGGCGTCCTCCTTGGGCACATGCGGAACTCCCGTCGCGGCGCCGGCAACACCAGGAGTCATCGACTCGCCGCCGTTGAAGATTTCGACGTGAATCTGCTCCGGCGCCACACCCAAGGTTGCGAGCGTCTCTTTCATATCCGCCATGAAGCGAGTCGGCCCGCAGAGGTACACATCCGCCTCTCGTGGGACGCCGATTTCGTCGAAGACCGATCGCGACAGGTGACCGGTAGCGTCGAAATCCTCGCCCATCTTGTCGCCCGAGCCCGGCCTGCTGTAACAAACATAGCTGCGGCCGTGTGTGAGAGAGAGGCTGAGACGGCGGACTTCGGCGGCGAATGGATGATGCTGCCGGTCGCGAGCCGCATGCAGCCACAAGACCTGCCGTGTCGAGCCGGCCGCCGCCAGCGCGTACAGCATCGCCAGAACAGGCGTCGCCCCGATTCCCGCGCTGAGCAGCACCACCGGACGCTCTCCGGACTGCAGAATGAAGCTTCCGCGCGGCGAGCTTACGTCGAGAGCATCGCCCACCCGGACATGCTCCCGCAAGTAGCTTCCCGCCGCCCCATTCGGCTCGATCTTCACGCTGATTCGATAGCGCTCCGTCGAGAGAGGGCCCGAAAGCGAGTAGCTGCGAAAAAATGGCGGACCGCCGGCGGCCGGTTGAAGACGCAAGACCACGTACTGGCCTGGCAGAGCCGTTGGCAGCGTCTGACCAGCCGGGCTCCGCATGGTCAGCGAGAGGACGTCCTCGGACTCCTGATCGATCGCCGCCACCGCAAGCGGCCGAAATCCTGGTGCAGCCGGATGCGCTGCTGCTTCCGGCACGAGCCCCGCATTGCCACTCGTTTGGCTCTGCAACAGCGCCTCAAACGACGAGCGCCATCCGGGCGAAAGTGCTTCGATCCGCAATGCACGCTCCAGTCCAACGCGCGCATGGTCGGGCGAATAGAGTAGCGCGTTGATCTCTGCGACGGTCATTCGCTCCTTCGCCTCTCCGGCTTTTACGATTTCGTCTCCGGCGCCTACATCGCCTTCCCGCAGAACGCGGAAGTAGAACCCCGGCCGTCCGCTGGATGTCAGCAATGCCGGCATTCGGGGCTCATTCATCCGAATGCCGACGCGATAGCAGGTCACGCGAGGTTGAGTGACCTCGAACAGTGCGCTGCCGATCTGATAACGGTCGCCGATGCACACGGCGTTGTCGGGCAATCCCTCGATCGTGAAGTTCTCCCCGAACTGTCCATGGACGAAGTCGGTCCTGTTCAACTGCTCCTGCCAATAGCGATACGATTCGATCTGGTAGACGAAGACGGCTCGCTGCTCACCTCCGTGTCCGGCCAGATCGCCTTGACCGTCTCCGTCGAGATTCAACCGGCTGACCCGGCAGCGGTCACCCACGGGATTCTTCCAGATCCCGGTGTGCACACTGCGGCCCCTCCATTCGATATCGCGCGGAAGTCCGACGTTCACCGATAGCAATCGAGCCATGTCGCTCGTTTTTGTACAACGGAAAAGAGGACAGATGCAATTATGGCGGGCTCGGGGAAAACGCGTCCCTTTCGCCCCTCCCCTTTCGCCCGTCCCATCTGCGCCAGAAAATCCTCCGGCGGCAAAAAACCCTCGAAACGATAGCGCTCCTCGCCCTCCGGATCGAGCACGATCAGCGTCGGCGTCCATTGCGCGCCGAACCGCCCGAAGGCCTCCTTGTTTTCCTTGATGCGGATCTTGATGGGAACGAAGTTGCTGTTGATGAACTGAGCCACTCGCTCATCCGGGTATATCTGGGCACCCAGCGAGCGCATCCCGCTCACATCGGCCCCGCACTCAAATCCAGCAAAACCGGTTTCTTCTGCGTCGGCGCATCCGCCAGTGCAGCATCCATATCTCGACGCCATTGAAGCGCCATGGAAACCTCCGCGATAACCGTTAGATGAAGCAGGGTGCGTCGAGTTTCGCAAAAATTGCGCGGGGCAGGAACGAATGCTCCGTTTCAGGCGCGGATTTCAGTTCGGCAGGTCTTCGAGATACGGCCTTCTCGTCCAACTGGATCACCTCCGGCTAGCGACCACTCGCACGAGCGCTCTGACGCTCTACGCCAGTTGAGATCGGACATAGCCTGTTGGTCGGCAGCGGCAACGCGCGCCATAGCTCGTCGCATCCGGCGCGCGTGGCACTCCGAAATCGTCTTGCGGCACGAGGGCTCGCCAATCTGAACTTGACTCGCGTAATCTCGTCGCCGTAAGCTAAGAATTCTTGGTATGGGACGCAAAGCGCAAAAGAACGATTCGTTGCCCGGTTCGCTGGACATGTTAATTCTGCGGACGCTGTCGCGACGCGATCTCCACGGTTACGGCATAGTCCAGTTCATTCAGCAATCGTCCGACAACGAGCTCCTGGTTGAGGAGGGCTCGCTGTATCCCGCTCTCCAGCGCCTGGAGCTAAACGGCTGGATCGACGGTGTCTGGGGCGTGACGTCGAATAATCGGCGGGCGAGGATCTACAAGATCACGGCGGCTGGCCGCAAACAGCTGGCCGTTGAAACCCGGCAGTACGCCAAACTCACGTTGGCGATCGCGCGCGTGATGGGAGCGGAGTGACGGACGTGTTACGACGGCTGAGGTATTGGATGGAGAGCGCCAGGCGCAGCGAGGCGCTGCGCGAGGAAATGGAACTCCACCTTGCGGAGAAGGCTGCGGAATTGCAAG
>Ga0335077_10004666_pt1 | contig 16704 bp, 11 predicted proteins | sample Lox_Sample_31_FD_207151 | JGI IMG/M metagenome (GOLD analysis project Ga0335077, IMG submission 207151) | Soil microbial communities from Loxahatchee National Wildlife Refuge, Florida, United States - Lox_Sample_3.1 | ecosystem: Environmental > Terrestrial > Soil > Wetlands | place: USA...
ACAACACCGTCGCCGGGATCTTGCGGCGGCGATCGATGCGCACGTAGACGTAATCCTTGGGATCGAATTCGAAATCGAGCCACGAGCCGCGATAGGGGATGACGCGTGCCGAGAACAGCAGTTTGCCAGACGAATGCGTCTTGCCCTTGTCGTGGTCAAAAAACACGCCCGGCGAACGGTGCAACTGGGAGACGATGACGCGCTCGGTGCCGTTGATGACAAAAGTACCGTTCTCGGTCATGAGCGGAATCTCGCCCATGTACACTTCCTGTTCCTTGATGTCCTTGACGGTCTTGCTGGCGCCGGATTCCTTGTCGATGATCACCAGGCGCACCCTGACCCGCAAAGGCGCACAGTAGGTGACGCCTCGGATTTGACACTCCTTGACGTCAAAGACCGGCGTACCCAGCCGGTAATATTCATATTCCAGGCGGGCGTTGCCGGAATAGGCCTCGATGGGGAATACTGATTTGAACGCCGCGTGCAAACCCACCGACCGCAGGTGGTGATCGATCAGCTCACGCCGCTCGGTATCCGACATCGACCGGCCTTCGCGCTTGCGTTGTTCCTCGCGGCGCGTGATCTCCTCGTGCAGCTTCAGCGATTCATCCAGTTGCAAAAACTCGCGATAGGAATCGATCTGGGTGGCCAGTAGATAAGGCACCTCCAGGATCGTCGGACGCTTGCTGAAGTCCTTGCGGATACGCTTCTTCTGGGTGTAGGAATAATCCATCGTCTTCCTCAATCGCGCTGTGCGCTCAAAGGCGCGTCTGCGCAGACGCCACACGGCGGCCGCACTTGTATTACCGCATCAAAGGCGCGGGGCGACGGACATGATGCTCGTCGCCTCCGCGCCATACCGCACTGCCACAACGGCGCTTACTTGACGTCCACCTTGGCGCCGGCGTCTTCCAGCTTCTTCTTGATCGCCTCTGCATCCGCCTTGGACACGCCTTCCTTGACGTTCGAGGGCACGCCCTCGACCAGGTCCTTGGCTTCCTTGAGACCGAGACCGGTGATCTCGCGGATGACTTTGATGACGTTGACCTTGTTGTCACCAAAGGCGGTCATGACCACGTTGAATTCGGTCTTGGCCTCGGCGGCCGGTGCGGCGCCGCCCGCGGCAGCCATTGCCATCGGTGCCGCCGCCATCGCCGCGGACACGCCGAATTTCTCCTCCATCATCTTGACCAGCTCAACCACGTCCATCACCGATTTTGCGGCAATGGCATCGAGTATTTCCTGATTGCTTAAAGCCATGGGGTTCGCTCCAGAATAAGATTAAAAGTTGTCGGATTAAGTTAAGCGGCCTGTTTCTGATCGCGGACGGCGGCTACCGTACGCACCAGTCTGGCGTGCGGCTCATTGAGCGTACGCACAAACTTGATGATCGGCGCCTTCATCACGCCCGCCAGCATGCTCAGCGCCTCCTGGCGCGTGGGCAGCTTGGCGACCTGTTCGATGGCCGCCGGCGCGAGCAGCTTGCCGCCAATCGAGACCAGCTTGACCTTAAGCTTCTCGTTGCCCTTGGCAAACTCGCTCACCACCTTGGCCGCCGAGCCCGGGTCCTGTTCCGAGAAGGCCAGCACCAGCGGCCCCGTCAGACCTTCGCTCATGCAGGCGAACGGCGTATTTTCCAGCGCCCGACGCGCAAGGGTGTTTTTCACCACGCGCAGATAAACACCGGACTGCCGCGCCGCCTTCCTGAGATCGGTCATCTGGGCCACGGTCAGGCCGGCGTATTCGGCGGCCACCGCCGAATGTGCGCGGGCCGCCACTGCGGCCACCTCCGCAACTACCGTTTGCTTCTCAGCCAGAGTCAGCACTGCTTTTCTCCTCCATCACGTTCCCGGCACCTGCGTGCCCGAAACTTTGCACCTGTCCGCGCAACTTGCGGTGCGCGGACGCCTCACGGTACGTTGGCCAGGAACGTTACAACGGTTCATGGGCGATACCGTCTGCGCAGGCACCGTAAAAATGGAAGGCGATGTCCGCCCGCCAGTTCCACGCGCATTAAGTCCCCCAAGAGGGACGCCTGCGGTCTTTGACGTCCGCCCCCTCAACCAAATGCGGGAGACGGCCCAAAGTCTTCAACGCGCCCGTCCTGCCTGACAGACGCTCAATACAATAAATCTTCAGGCGGCAAATTCCGCCCGGTCGACCACGATGCCCGGCCCCATCGTGGTCGACAGCGTAATCTTCTTCAAATAAACGCCCTTGGCCGTGCTGGGACGCGCCTTGCGGATATCCGCAAGCAACGCGTCGAAATTCTCGCGCAATGCCGTCACCTCGAACGATACCTTGCCGATCGGGCAGTGGATGATGCCGGCCTTGTCAATGCGGTAACGCACCTGGCCGCCCTTGGCGTTCTTAACCGCGCCCGCGACATCGGTCGTCACCGTCCCGGTTTTGGGGTTGGGCATCAGACCGCGTGGACCCAGAATCTGGCCCAGCGGGCTCACCACACGCATGGCGTCCGGTGTGGCAATCACCACGTCGAAATTCATCTCGCCGGCCTTGACCTTGGCGGCGAGATCGTCAAATCCCACCAAGTCCGCGCCGGCTTCGCGGGCCGCGTCGGCGTTCTTGCCCTGGGCGAAGACCGCCACCCGCACGGTCTTGCCCGTGCCGCGCGGCAGCAAGGTGGAGCCACGCACCCCCTGATCCGACTTTTTCGGATCGATGCCGAGATTGATCGCAGCCTCGACGGTTTCATCGAACTTGACCTTGGAGCATTCCTTGAGCAGGCGCAGGGCGTCGTTGATTGGACGCGGCCCGCCGTTGCCCAGTTTTTCATCAATCTGCTTCCAGCGTTTGCTGAGATGGATCATGTCACAGGCCCTCCACGTCGATGCCCATGCTGCGGGCCGTGCCGGCGATGGTGCGCACCGCCGCCTCCAGATCGCCGGCCGTCAGATCCGGCTGCTTGGTGCGGGCGATCTCCTCGACCTGTTTGCGGGTCACCTTGCCCACCTTGTCCTTGTTCGGCACGCCGCTGCCCTTGGCCGCGCCCGCCGCCTTGCGCAACAGCACCGAGGCCGGCGGCGTCTTGGTGATAAACGTGAAACTGCGATCGGAGAAGACCGTGATAATGACCGGTATCGGAAGGCCCGGTTCCACGCCCTGGGTTCTGGCGTTGAATTGCTTGCAGAACTCCATGATATTGACGCCTTGCTGGCCGAGCGCCGGACCCACTGGCGGGCTGGGATTGGCCTGGCCGGCAGCCACCTGCAATTTGATATACGCCTGTATCTTCTTCGCCACTGTAATGATCCTCCGGGTGTTGGCGCCTCACGGCTCCCCGTTTGCTTTAATTAATAATGCGCGACTGTCAATCCTTGTCGACCTGACTGAATTCCAATTCGACCGGCGTGGCGCGGCCAAAGATGGATACCGCCACGCGCAGCCGGCTTTTCTCATAATTCACCTCTTCCACGACGCCGTTAAAGTCGGTGAACGGGCCATCCTTGACGCGCACCACCTCGCCGACTTCGTAGAGCACCTTCGGGCGCGGCTTGTCGACGCCCTCCTGCATGCGCTGCAGGATGGCCTCGGCCTCCTTGTCGGAGATCGGCGTCGGATGGTCGCTGCTGCCGCCGATGAATCCCATCACCTTGGGCGCATCCTTGACCAGGTGCCAGGTTTCGTCATCCATCTCCATCTGCACCAGGACATAACCCGGAAAAAACTTGCGGTCGACCTTGCGTTTCTGGCCGTCGCGCATCTCCACCACACCCTCGGTGGGGACCATGATTTCGCCGAACTTGTCCTGCAGGTGGCTTCTCCTGACGCGCTCTTCCAGCGAGCGCTTCACCTGATTCTCGAAACCCGAGTAGGCGTGGACCACGTACCAACGCTTGGTCATTATATTTACGAGCCCCCAAACGTCAGTTGCTGCACCAGCCAGCCTAGGAACTGATCCAGCAGCCACAGCCCCACACCCACCACCACCACCACCACCAGCACGGCAATGGTGGTCTGCACGGTCTCGGCGCGGGTGGGCCAGACCACCTTGCGCACCTCGATCTGCGCCTCTTTCAAAAAACCGGCGATCTCACGGCCCTGTTCAGTGTGATAGGCCAATACCACCGCCATCACCGAGCCCGCCAGCACGCTCACCCAGGCCAGAAAAAGCGAACGCTCGGAGAGGTAATAAAAGCCCGCCAGTCCCCCCAGTAAAAGGAGGACGGCCGCCGTCCATTTCACCTTGTCCTGCGTCGTGGCGCCGTTTACCCGTGCCTGTGAATCCGCCTTGACGCTCATCGTTGCCGCTTTGCTCATGACCCTGCCACACAATCCTCTTTTCGCGCGGGGCATCCGCTTCCTCGTCCCATGCCGGCCGAAGGCTGGCAGGCCAGGAGGGAATCGAACCCCCAACCTGCGGTTTTGGAGACCGCCGCTCTGCCAATTGAGCTACTGGCCTTTAAGGGTTTCAGTTTGCCGCGCCTGAATATTGTCTCGATAAAAAAATCACTCGATAATCTTCGCCACCACGCCGGCGCCCACGGTGCGCCCGCCCTCGCGGATGGCAAACCGCAAGCCCTCTTCCATCGCAATCGGGTTGATGAGCTTGACCACGAGTTTGATGTTGTCCCCGGGCATCACCATCTCGGTGCCCTTGGGCAGCTCCACCGCCCCGGTCACGTCGGTGGTGCGGAAGTAGAATTGCGGGCGGTAGTTGTTGAAAAACGGGGTGTGACGGCCGCCTTCTTCCTTGGACAGTACGTACACTTCGGCCTCGAAGTGGGTATGGGGGGTCACCGAGGCGGGTTTGCACAGCACCTGCCCGCGCTCGACTTCTTCGCGCTTGGTGCCGCGCAGCAGTACGCCGACGTTGTCGCCGGCCTGGCCCTGGTCCAGGAGCTTCCTGAACATTTCCACACCCGTGCAGGTGGTCTTCTGGGTGGCCTTGATGCCGACGATCTCGATTTCATCGCCCACCTTGATGATGCCGCGCTCAATGCGGCCGGTCACCACCGTGCCGCGCCCGGAGATGGAGAAGACGTCTTCCACCGGCATGAGGAAGGGGCCGTCCAGGGCCCGCTTGGGCTCGGGGATGTAGCTGTCCATGGCCTCCACCAGCTTTTCGATGGATTTGATGCCGAGTTCGCCGGCGTCGCCCTCCATGGCCTTGAGCGCAGAACCCACGATGATGGGGGTCTTGTCGCCGGGGAATTTATAGGTGGTGAGCAGGTCGCGTACTTCCATTTCCACCAGCTGCAGCAGTTCGGGGTCGTCCACCATGTCGGCCTTGTTCATGTAGACGACGATGTAGGGCACGCCCACCTGGCGGGCCAGCAGGATGTGTTCGCGGGTCTGCGGCATGGGACCATCCGCCGCACTGACGACCAGTATGGCCCCGTCCATCTGCGCCGCACCGGTGATCATGTTCTTGACGTAGTCGGCATGCCCGGGGCAGTCGACGTGCGCGTAGTGCCGCTTGGCCGATTCATATTCCACATGGCTGGTCGCAATGGTGATGCCGCGCGCCTTCTCCTCCGGCGCGTTGTCAATCTGGTCATACGCGCGCGCCTCACCGCCGTATTTCTTGGCCATCACGGTCGTGATCGCCGCCGTCAGCGTGGTCTTGCCATGATCCACGTGGCCAATGGTCCCCACATTCACGTGCGGCTTGGTGCGCTCAAATTTGCCCTTGGACATGATCCTTGCCTCTTCTCCGGGTTATGCAGCTGCCTTCTTGATGACGGTTTCGGCCACGCTGGCCGGTGCTTCCGAATACTTCGCGAATTCCATGGTGTAGGTGGCGCGGCCCTGGGTGGCGGAGCGCAGGTCGGTGGCATAGCCGAACATCTCGGCCAGCGGCACCTCGGCACGGATGATCTTGCCGGCCGGGGAATCCTCCGTACCCATGACGATGCCGCGGCGGCGGCTCAAATCGCCGTTCACGGTGCCCATGTAATCCTCCGGCGTCACCACTTCCACCTTCATGATGGGCTCCAGCAGCACCGGTCGGCCCTGCTTGGCGCCTTCCTTGAAGCCCATGGAGCCCGCAATCTTGAACGCCATTTCGCTGGAGTCCACGTCGTGGTAGGAGCCGTCATAAATGGTGACCTTCACATCGACCACGGGATAGCCGGCGATGACGCCGTTTTGCAATTGTTCTTCGACGCCTTTTTGCACGGCGGGGATATATTCCTTCGGCACCGTACCGCCGACGATGTCGTTGACGAACTCAAAGCCGGTGCCGGGCGCCATGGGTTCCAGCTTGAGCACCACGTGACCATACTGACCGCGGCCGCCGGATTGGCGTATGAACTTGCCCTCGGCCTTTTCCACCACCTTGCGGATGGTTTCGCGGTAGGCCACCTGCGGCTTGCCGACGTTGGCCTCGACCTTGAATTCGCGCTTCATGCGATCGACGATGATTTCAAGATGCAATTCACCCATGCCAGAGATGATGGTCTGGCTGGACTCCTGATCGGTATGAACGCGGAAGGATGGATCCTCCTGCGCCAGCTTCTGCAGGGCGATGCCCATCTTCTCCTGGTCGGCCTTGGTCTTGGGCTCGACGGCCACCGAGATGACCGGCTCGGGAAACTCCATCTTTTCCAGGGTGATGACCTTCTCCAGATCGCACAGCGTATCGCCTGTGGTGACATCCTTCAGGCCCAGCGCGGCGGCGATGTCGCCGGCACGCACTTCCTTGATCTCGTCACGATGGTTGGCGTGCATCTGCAGAATACGGCCGATGCGCTCCTTGCGGCTCTTGACCGGGTTGTAGACGGTGTCGCCGGAATTGCATACGCCGGAATAGACGCGGAAAAATGTCAATGTGCCGACAAAGGGGTCGGTCGCAATCTTGAAGGCCAGCGCGGCAAACGGCTCGTCATCGGAGGCATGGCGCTCCGCTTCGGTGGAGTCCTTGTCATCCAGATGACCCTTGATCGCCTTGCGATCCATGGGCGAGGGCAGATATTCAATCACGCCGTCCAACAGCGCCTGCACGCCCTTGTTTTTGAACGCGGAGCCACAGAATACCGGCACGATTTCGCTGTTGAGCGCGCGGGCGCGGATGCCTTCCTTGATTTCCGCCTCGGACAGCGTCTCGCCGCCGAGATATTTCTCGGTCAGTGCCTCACTGGCCTCCGCCGCGGCTTCGATGAGTTTTTCCCGCTGCTCCTCGCAAGCCTTCTTCATGCCGGAGGGGATCTCGCGCAGTTCGAACTTCATTCCCTGGCTGGCCTCGTCCCAGTAAATGGCCTTCATCTTGACGAGGTCCACGATGCCTTCGAATTTATCCTCGGCGCCGATCGGGATCTGCATGACGACGGGTTTGGCGCCCAGACGAGCCTTGATCTGTTCGACCACGCGCTGGAAATTGGCGCCGGCGCGATCCATCTTGTTGACGAAGGCCACGCGCGGCACGCCGTATCTGTTGGCCTGCCGCCAGACCGTCTCCGACTGTGGTTCGACGCCGCCCACGGCGCAGAACAATACGACTGCGCCGTCCAGAACCCGCAGCGAGCGTTCAACTTCGATGGTGAAGTCCACATGGCCCGGCGTGTCGATGATATTGATGCGATGTTCCGGAAACTGCTTGTCCATGCCGCTCCAGAAGCAGGTGGTGGCGGCCGAGGTGATGGTGATGCCGCGCTCCTGCTCCTGTTCCATCCAGTCCATGGTGGCGGCGCCATCGTGCACCTCGCCCATCTTGTGCGACTTGCCGGTGTAATACAGGACGCGCTCGGTGGTCGTGGTCTTGCCGGCGTCGATATGCGCGCTGATGCCGATATTGCGGTAGCGATCGATGGGGGTAAGGCGCGGCATGGCGGCGATTCCTGGCGGTTGACTTCGATTACCAGCGGTAATGGGCGAAGGCGCGGTTGGCCTCGGCCATCTTGTGCATGTCTTCGCGCTTGCGCACGGCGGCGCCGCGATTTTCCGCCGCTTCCAGCATCTCCGCCGCCAGCCGCTGGCCCATGGATTTTTCTCCACGCTCCCGCGCCGCCTCCACCAGCCAGCGCATGGCCAACGCGGTGCGGCGGCTCGCGCGCACCTCCACCGGCACCTGGTAGGTGGCGCCGCCGACCCGGCGGGATTTCACCTCGACGCGAGGACGCACGTTGTCAAGCGCCTTGTCGAAGAGTTCGAGCGCGTTACCCTTGGCTTTGGTTTCGACCTGTGCCAACGCGCCGTACACGATTTTTTCCGCAACCGCCTTCTTGCCGCTGTCCATGACCACGTTGACGAACTTTGCAATGGTCTCGTTCCCGAATTTCGGATCGGGAAGGATGACGCGTTTGGCGATGACTCTTCGGCGTGACATGTGGGATCGGCTGTAATTTAATGAATCAGGTCTTGGGGCGCTTGGCGCCGTACTTCGAGCGGCCTTGGCGGCGATCATTGACGCCGGAGGTGTCCAGGGTGCCGCGGATGGTGTGGTAGCGCACGCCGGGGAGGTCCTTGACGCGGCCGCCGCGGATCAGAATCACCGAGTGTTCCTGGAGGTTGTGGCCCTCGCCGCCTATATAAGTGGTCACTTCCTGGCCGTTGGTCAGACGTACGCGCGCGACCTTGCGCAACGCCGAGTTGGGTTTCTTCGGCGTGGTGGTATAGACGCGCGTGCATACGCCGCGCTTTTGCGGACAGCCTTCGAGCGCCGGCACGGTGCTTTTCACCTGTTGCCGCAGCCTCGGTTTTCTGACTAATTGATTGATCGTCGCCATAAAAGATCCGCGGGCGTCGCAAGGTCTCGACGCCCGCCTTTCATCCTCAGTTCACCAGGTGGACTTATGCCGCCGCGAGAAACAACAGCTCGGAGACCAGCCGCCGCCAAAAAAGAGGCGGGATTCTATTTTCCGCCCCCCTTCCTGTCAACACCAGAGTTATCGTTTCCGGCCCGTTGGAGCCGGCACCGACCGCTTTTTACGCCCGTTCAGGCCCTCTACTGCACGGCAACCAGCGGTTGTTCGGCATCACCGCCAGCACTCGGCGCGGCGGCCTCCTGCCCACCGGCTTGGGCGCGCTGGCGGCGCCGTTCCGTGTGGTAGGCGTAGCCCGTGCCTGCGGGGATCAGGCGCCCGACAATGACGTTTTCCTTCAGGCCGCGCAGATCGTCGCGCTTGCCCATGACCGCGGCTTCCGTCAGCACGCGCGTGGTTTCCTGGAACGAGGCCGCCGAGATGAAGGATTCCGTGGCCAGCGAGGCCTTGGTGATGCCCAGCAACAATTGTTCATAAGCCGCCGGCTCCTTGCCGTCCGCCGCAGCCTTGGCATTGGCCTCCAGGATCCGCTCCTTCTCCGCCTGTTCGCCGACCAGGAATGCCGTGCCGCCCGGTGCGGTGATTTCCACCTTGCGCAGCATCTGGCGGATGATGACCTCGATGTGTTTGTCATTGATCTTCACGCCCTGCAGACGATAGACATCCTGCACTTCGTTGACAATGTAGTTGGAGAGGTGGTGAACGCCCTTCAACCGCAGGATGTCATGCGGATCCGGCGCGCCATCAACGATGACCTCGCCCTGCTCCACGTGTTCGCCCTCGAAAACGGTGACGTTCCGCCACTTCGGGATCAACACCTCGTTCTGCTTGCCATCCTTGTCGGTGATGATCAAACGCTGCTTGCCCTTGGTGTCCTTGCCGAAGCTGACCACGCCCGTCAATTCCGCGAGCACCGCCGGATCCTTCGGCTTGCGGGCCTCGAATAGATCCGCCACGCGCGGCAGACCACCGGTGATGTCACGGGTCTTGAGTGATTCCTGCAGGATGCGCGCGAGCGTGTCACCGACCTTGACCGTGGCGCCGTCGTCCATCTTGATGACCGTGTTTGGCAGCAGAAAATAATGCGCCGGCTGATCGGTGCCCGGGATTTTGAGTGAGTTGCCCTTGGCATCGACCAGTTTAATCATCGGCCGCATGTCCTTGGCGCCGGAGCCACGCTTGGCCGCCTCGGTGACGATGAGATCGGTCAGGCCGGTGATGTCATCCACCTGACGGACGACGGTGACATTTTCCACGATATCCGCCCATACCGCCGTACCCGCCACTTCGGCGATGACCGGATGGCTGTGTGGATCCCAATTGGCGACAGCCTGACCGGCCTCCACCTTCTCGCCGTCGGCGACGCTGAGCACCGAGCCGTAGGGCACCTTGTAACGCTCGCGTTCACGACCCACGTCATCGATGATGGCGAGTTCGCCGGAACGCGACACCACCACGAACTTGCCGGACTCCTGCGTCAGCAGCTTCACATTCTGCAGGCGGATGGTGCCCTTCGATTTCACTTCGATGCTGGACACCGCCGCGGCACGCGAGGCGGCGCCGCCGATGTGGAAGGTGCGCATGGTCAGCTGCGTACCCGGCTCGCCGATGGACTGCGCCGCCATCACGCCGACGGCCTCACCGACGTTGACGCGGATGCCGCGCGCCAGATCGCGCCCGTAGCATTGGGCGCAGACGCCGTAACGCGTCTCGCAGGTGATGGGGGAGCGCACCTTCACCTGATCCACGCCAATCTCCTCCAGATGCGCGACCCAGTGTTCATCGAGCATCGTGCCGGCCGGCACCACTACTTTGTTGCCTTTGTGCACATCCTCGGCGATCACGCGGCCCAGCACGCGATCGCGCAACGGTTCGACCACGTCACCACCCTCGATGATCGGAATCATCAGCAGGCCCTCCTTGGTGCCGCAATCTTCCTCGGTCACCACCAAGTCCTGCGCCACGTCCACCAGACGGCGCGTGAGGTAGCCCGAGTTGGCGGTCTTGAGCGCGGTGTCCGCCAGACCCTTGCGCGCGCCGTGCGTGGAAATGAAGTACTGCAACACATCAAGACCCTCGCGGAAATTCGCGGTGATCGGCGTTTCGATGATGGAGCCGTCCGGTTTGGCCATGAGACCGCGCATGCCGGCGAGCTGGCGGATCTGGGCGGCGCTGCCGCGCGCGCCTGAGTCGGCCATCATGAAGATGGAATTGAACGAGGCCTGCTTCACCAGCCTGCCCTGCGTGTCCTTGACCATATCGGCGCCCAGCTTGTCCATCATGGCCTTGGCCACCTGATCATTGGCATGCGACCATAGATCGACGACCTTGTTGTAGCGCTCGCCGAAAGTCACCAGACCGGCGGCGTACTGCTGTTCGATCTCCTTGACACCCTGTTCGGCCGACGTCAGGATTTTCACCTTGTCTTCCGGCACCACCATGTCGTCGACGCCGATGGAAACCCCGGCGCGCGTGGCATGATGGAAACCGGTGTACATCAGCCGATCGGCGAAAATCACGGTTTCCTTCAGGCCCATTTTGCGGTAGCAGGTGTTGATCAGCTGCGAGATGGCCTTCTTATTCAGGTCGCGATTGACCAGTTCGAAGGGCAATCCCTCGGGCAGCACGTTGGCGAGCAGCGAACGGCCCACCGTGGTTTCCACCAGCCGCAGCGCACGGCGCCCCGTCTTGCCCTCGGTAGCGACGACCGGCATGCGCACCTTGATCCTGGCCTGCAACTCGACGGCGCGCCCCTCATAGGCGCGGTGCACCTCGTCCAGATCGGCGAACACCATGCCCTCACCGCGGGCGCCGATGCGTTCGCGGGTCATGTAATACAGCCCCAGCACCACGTCCTGGGTTGGCACGATGATGGGGTCGCCGTTGGCCGGCGACAGGATGTTATTGGTGGACATCATCAGCGTACGCGCCTCAAGCTGCGCCTCGATCGACAACGGCACGTGGACGGCCATCTGGTCGCCGTCGAAGTCGGCATTGAAGGCGGTGCACACCAGCGGATGCAGCTGGATGGCCTTGCCCTCCACCAGCACCGGTTCGAAGGCCTGAATGCCGAGACGATGCAGCGTCGGGGCGCGGTTGAGCATCACCGGGTGTTCGCGGATCACCTCTTCCAGGATGTCCCACACCTCCGGACCCTCGCGTTCCACCAGCTTTTTGGCCGCCTTGATGGTGGTGGCCATGCCGCGGCGCTCCAGTTTCGAGAAGATGAACGGCTTGAACAGTTCGAGCGCCATTTTCTTGGGCAGGCCGCACTGGTGCAGCTTGAGCTGCGGACCGACCACGATGACGGAACGCCCGGAATAATCCACACGCTTGCCGAGCAGGTTCTGGCGGAAGCGGCCCTGCTTGCCCTTGATCATGTCGGCAAGCGACTTTAGCGGCAGCTTGTTGGTGCCGGTGATGGCGCGGCCGCGGCGACCGTTGTCGAGCAGCGCGTCGACTGCCTCCTGCAGCATGCGCTTTTCATTGCGGACGATGATGTCCGGCGCGTTCAGATCGAGCAGGCGCTTCAGGCGGTTGTTGCGGTTGATGACGCGGCGGTAGAGATCGTTGAGATCGGAGGTCGCGAAACGGCCGCCGTCCAGCGGCACCAGCGGGCGCAATTCCGGCGGCAGCACCGGCAACACCTTCAACACCATCCACCGCGGCCGGTTGTTGGAGCTGGTGAAGGCTTCCAGCAGCTTCAGCCGCTTGGTCAATTTCTTGATCTTGGCGTCCGAGGAGGTCTTGGGCAAATCCTCGCGAATGGTGTTGATCTCGGCCTGGACGTCCATGGTGGAGAGCAGCTCATGGATCGCCTCCGCGCCCATGCGCGCGTCGAAGTCGTCGCCGAATTTCTCGATGGCGTCCAGATACTGCTCCTCAGTCAGCAACTGGCCGCGCTCCAGATCCGTCATGCCCGGGTCGATGACCACGTAGCATTCGAAATACAGCACCCGCTCCAGTTCGCGCAGCGAAAGGTCCAGCAGCAGACCCATGCGCGAGGGCAGCGATTTCAGGAACCAGATGTGGGCGACGGGCGAGGCCAGTTCGATATGGCCCATGCGCTCGCGGCGCACCTTGGCCAGCGTCACCTCGACGCCGCACTTCTCGCAGACCACGCCACGGTGTTTCAGTCGCTTGTACTTGCCGCACAGGCACTCGTAGTCCTTCACCGGCCCGAAGATCTTGGCGCAAAACAGCCCGTCACGCTCCGGCTTGAAGGTGCGGTAGTTGATGGTCTCCGGCTTCTTGACCTCGCCGAAGGACCACGATCGGATTTTCTCCGGCGAGGCCAGTCCGATGCTGATGGCGTCGAAATCCTCGACCTGGGCGTGCTGTTTCAACAATTCAAGTAGATCTTTCAAGGATGGTTCTCCTCAAGAGCGCGTGTAGCGCGGGGCGCCGTCATTCCACCAGCTCATTTCTGCTCCAAATCAATGTCGATGGCGAGCGAACGCATCTCCTTCAACAACACGTTGAAGGATTCCGGCATGCCGGCCTCGATGCGGTGATCGCCGTCGACGATGTTCTTGTACATCTTGGTGCGGCCGGTCACGTCGTCGGACTTGACCGTCAGCATCTCCTGCAGCGTGTATGCGGCGCCATAGGCCTCCAGCGCCCAGACCTCCATCTCGCCAAAGCGCTGGCCGCCGAACTGCGCCTTGCCGCCCAGGGGCTGCTGGGTCACCAGCGAGTACGGGCCGGTGGAGCGGGCGTGCATCTTGTCATCGACCAGGTGGTTCAGCTTCAACATGTACATGTAACCGACGGTGATCTGCCGATCGAAGGCTTCGCCGGTGCGTCCGTCGTATAACGTGGTCTGTCCGCTACGCGGCAGGCCGGCGAGTTCCAGCATGTCCTTGATCTCGGCCTCGGTGGCGCCGTCGAAGACGGGTGAGGCCGCGGGCACGCCCTGGCTCAGGTTGCGCGCCAGTTCGACGACCTCCTCGTCGGTCAGGCGGTCGATCTCCTCCCGCCGCCCGCTGCGGTTGTAAATCTTCTCCAGCAGTTTGCGGATGTCACCGGCCTGGCGGTGCGCCTCCAGCAGTTCTTCGATTTGCCGGCCCAAGGCATGCGCCGCCCAGCCGAGGTGGGTCTCCAGGATCTGGCCGATGTTCATGCGCGAAGGCACGCCCAGAGGGTTCAATACGATGTCGACCGGCGTGCCGTTGGCCATGAAGGGCATGTCCTCGACCGGAATGATCATGGACACGACGCCCTTGTTGCCGTGGCGGCCCGCCATCTTGTCGCCCGGCTGTATCCGGCGTTTGACGGCCAGATAGACCTTGACCATCTTCAGCACCCCGGGCGCCAGATCGTCGCCGCTGGTCAGCTTCTCGCGTTTTTCCTCGTAGCGGCGGTCGAAATCCTCCTTCATCTGCTTGATCTGCTGCGCCACGCGCTCCAGCTGTTCGTTGGTCTCCTCGTCACGCAGGCGGATATCGAACCACTTCTCGCGCTTGAGTTCGGAGAGATAGGCCTTGGTGATCTTGTGGCCGGCCTTGAGACCGGCGGGTCCGCCCTCGGCGGTCTTGTTGATCAGCAGCCTCTCGACGCGGGCATAGACGTCATCCTCCAGGATGCGACGCTGATCGGCGAAGTCCTGCTTGACGCGGGTCAACTCGGCGTTTTCGATCTCGAGCGCCCGGGCGTCCTTGTCCACACCGTCGCGGGTGAACACCTGCACGTCGATGACCGTGCCGTTCATGCCCGAGGGCACGCGCAGCGAGGTGTCCTTCACGTCCGAGGCCTTCTCGCCGAAGATGGCGCGCAGCAGCTTCTCCTCCGGCGTCAGTTGCGTCTCGCCCTTGGGCGTGACCTTGCCTACCAGGATGTCGCCAGGATTGACCTCGGCGCCGATGAAGACGATGCCGGATTCATCCAGCTTGGACAGCGCGCCCTCGCCGACATTGGGAATGTCGGCGGTGATTTCCTCCGCGCCGAGCTTGGTGTCGCGCGCCACGCAGGCCAGCTCCTCGATGTGGATGCTGGTGTACTTGTCCTGCTCGACGACGCGTTCTGAGATGAGGATGGAGTCCTCGAAGTTGTAGCCGTTCCATGGCATAAAGGCGACCAGCATGTTCTGACCCAGCGCCAGTTCGCCCAGATCGGTGGCCGAACCGTCCGCCAGCACGTCACCGCGGGCGATGCGATCGCCGGGCTTCACCAACGGCTTCTGGTTCAGGCAGGTGTTCTGGTTGGAACGGGTGTATTTGGTCAGCGTGTAGATGTCGACGCCGGCGGCGCCAGCCTCGGTCTCGTCATCGTTGACGCGCACCACGATGCGGCCGGCATCGACCGAGTCGATGATGCCGCCGCGGCGGGCCACCACGCAGACGCCGGAGTCGCGCGCCACGGTGGCCTCCATGCCGGTGCCCACCAGCGGTTTTTCGGCGCGCAGCGTCGGCACGGCCTGACGCTGCATGTTCGATCCCATGAGCGCGCGGTTGGCGTCGTCGTGCTCCAGGAAGGGGATCAGCGCCGCGGCAACGGACACCGCCTGGCGCGGCGACACGTCCATGTACTGGACGCGATCCGGCGTGGCCAGCGTGAATTCGTTCTGATAGCGGCTCGATACCAGCTCCTCCGTGAAACGGCCGTGCTTGTCGAGCTTGGCGCTGGCCTGGGCGATGACGAACTGGCCCTCTTCGATCGCCGAGAGGTATTCCACCTTGTCGGTGACGCGCCCGTTCTCCACCTTGCGGTAGGGGGTCTCCAGAAAGCCGTATCTGTTGGTGTGGGCGTACACCGCCAGCGAATTGATGAGGCCGATGTTCGGACCTTCCGGCGTCTCGATCGGGCAGACCCGGCCGTAATGCGTCGGGTGCACGTCGCGCACCTCGAAGCCGGCACGCTCGCGCGTCAGGCCGCCCGGGCCCAGCGCCGATATGCGGCGCTTGTGGGTGACCTCGGACAGCGGGTTGTTCTGATCCATGAATTGCGACAGCTGGCTGGATCCGAAGAATTCCTTGACCGCCGCCGACACCGGCTTGGCGTTGATCAACTCCTGCGGCATCAGCCCCTCGGATTCGGCCAGGCTCAGGCGCTCCTTGACCGCGCGCTCGACGCGCACCAGACCGACGCGGAACTGGTTCTCCGCCATCTCACCGACGCTGCGAACGCGGCGGTTGCCGAGGTGATCGATGTCATCCACCGTGCCGTTGCCGTTGCGGATATCGATCAGCACCTTGAGCACGTCGATGATGTCCTCCTTGGACAGCACGCCCGAACCTTCCAGTTCGGCGCGTCCCACGCGGCGGTTGAACTTCATGCGCCCGACCGCGGAGAGGTCATAGCGGTCGAGGGCGAAAAACAGATTGTTGAAGAGCGCCTCGGCGGCCTCCTTCGTCGGCGGCTCGCCGGGCCGCATCATGCGGTAAATCTCGACCTGGGCCTCCAGCGCCGTGCGGGTGGGATCAATGCGCAAGGTATCGGCAATGTACGAACCATGATCCAGATCGTTGGTATAAATCACCTCGACTTCATGCACATTCTTGGCGATCAGTTTGTCGAGCACTTCCTTGGTAATCTCGGTGTTGGCCTCGGCAAGAATCTCGCCGGTGCCCTTGTCAACGATGTCCCTGGCCAGCACCTTGTCGATGACATACTCGCGCGGTACCTCGATCTGGCGCAGGCCCGCCTTCTCCAGCAGCTGGATGTGGCGCATGGTGATGCGCCGGCCCTTCTCGACAATCACCTTGCCCTGTTTGTCGGTGACATCGAAATTCAGGGTCTCGCCGCGCAGCCGGTCGGCCACCAGTTCCAGCGTGAGGCGATCCTTCGAAAGATGGAAGGTGTTGGTGCTGAAAAATATCTCCAGCACCTGTGTGGCGGTGTAACCGAGAGCGCGCAACAACACCGTCGCCGGGATCTTGCGGCGGCGATCGATGCGCACGTAGACGTAATCCTTGGGATCGAATTCGAAATCGAGCCACGAGCCGCGATAGGGGATGACGCGTGCCGAGAACAGCAGTTTGCC
>Ga0335077_10004670_pt1 | contig 16700 bp, 12 predicted proteins | sample Lox_Sample_31_FD_207151 | JGI IMG/M metagenome (GOLD analysis project Ga0335077, IMG submission 207151) | Soil microbial communities from Loxahatchee National Wildlife Refuge, Florida, United States - Lox_Sample_3.1 | ecosystem: Environmental > Terrestrial > Soil > Wetlands | place: USA...
GCCCCGCCGGGGGGGGGCGCGGCCCCCCCCGGGGCGGGGCCGCCCCCCCGGGGGGGGGGGGGGGGGGGGGGGGGGGGGGCGCGTGGGGGCCTCGAACAGCGGGGCTGGGGGCCGGGCGCCAGGGGCCGGGGAAGCGGGCAGCGGCGCTTTGGATAGTGTCTCGACTTTGGTCGCCGCAGTTTCTGCCGGGGGCACAACCGAACGGGCCGCTGGCTGTAACACGGGGACCGGTTTTTCGACTTGAGGCTTCGGAGGTGGGGGCGTAGGGTGCACTTGTGTGGGCTCAGGCCCCGGAGGCACAGTCCCCAACCCCAAACCCCCAACCCCTAACCCCTGGTTTTCCGCTACCAGGCGCGAGAGCGCGTCGATGCGCGAGTTCATCTCGGAAAAGCGCTGGCGCACGTAGATCCAACGCATGAATACGATGCCGATCAGGATGAATAATAGGAAAGCTTCCATAACCAACTCCAGATTACAGGATCGACCAGTCTGAAATCAGAGACGCGCTGTTGCGACAAGACGTTGCTGGGCTAGCGCCTTGAGGCCGCGCAGATCGACTTTACCGGTTCCCAGAAGCGGCAGTGACTCTACTGCGTAGAGGTTCTCCCGTTTGGGGATCCACAGGCGCGGCAGGTCCGTTTCGGACAACCGCTGCCAAAGCTCCGACGGACTCAACCCGTTCTGCGTGTAGAGGCCGACCAGGCGTTCTCCACGCTCTTCGTCCGGGACGGCAGTCACGGCGCAGGGAGAATCACCCAACACTTTCCCCATGGCCTCTTCGATGCGAATATGCGGCACCATCTCGCCGGCGATTTTGCTGAAACGCGAGAGGCGGTCGGTAATGCGGATGAAGCCTTCGTCGTCGATCAGGGCGATGTCGCCGGTGATGTACCAACCATCGTGAAACACCTCGGCGGTGCGCTCGGGCTGGTTGAGATATTCCAGCATGCGGTTGGAACCCTTCACCAGCAGCAGGCCTTCCTGGTTGGGAGCCTTTGGCTGGAACGAAACCGGGTCCACAATCCGGGCCGCCACTCCGGGCAACGGATGGCCCACGGTGCCGGGCTTGGTGCCCACCTGGCTGGATTTCCCCGCCTCGTAATTGGGAGCGTTCACCGCCACGACGGGAGCCATCTCGGTGCAGCCGTAGCCCTCCAGCAGGTCATGCCCGAACTTCTCGTGGAATGCCGTGGCCACGGACTCACGCAGTTTTTCGGCGCCCACCAGGACGAAGCGCAGGCTGGCGAACTGCTCGGGCGTGCATTTGCGCGTGTAGGTGGAGCAGAAGGTGGGGGTGGAGAGCAGAAGCGTGCCTTTGTACTTCTCCACCAGTTCACCGACCGCCTTGGCGTCGGTGGGATTGGGATGGTAGACCACGCCGCAGCCGGAGATCAGCGGGAACCAGATGGTCACCGTGAAGCCGAAGGAGTGGAAGAAGGGCAGTACGCCCACGATGCGATCGCGATCGGAAATCCAAAAGACCTGGGCGATGGCTTCGATGTTGGCGATGACGTTGTAGTGGGAAAGCATCACGCCCTTGGGAACGCCTGTGCTGCCGCTGGAGAAGATCACGGTGGCGAGCGAATCCTCGGGTGCGTTGGGGTTGGCGCGGCCCGACCAGCTCAACCATTTCGCAGGCAGCAGGCGGGCGGCCAGCAGGGCGCGCAGTTGAGCGGCTTTTCCGGAGCGGGCCAGAATCTCTTCGATGAAGACCGTGTTGCCTACGGCCTCGATCTTTGCCTTGGCCAGGAAGATCTTCGAGGTGATGACCGTGCGGATGCGGCATTGCTCCATGGCCGAACCGATGGCTTCCTTGCCGGCGGTGAAGTTGAGGTTCACCGGGGGGCAACCCGCCATGGTGGCGGCGACATTGACCATTGCTCCGGCGGCCGAGGGCGGCAGCAGCACGCCGAGCATCTCGCCCTCCGCGGCATGGCGGCGGATCCAGTTCGAAATGAGAACGCTTCCGGTGAGCATCCGGCCATAAGTCAGCTCGCGGCCGCTGGAGTCGGCCATGGCGAAGCGTTTCCAGTTGCGGCGGGCATTGTGGATGACGCGAAGGTCCAGGCGGTCGCCGGCAGTCTTGCGGAGCGCCGCTGCATTGCTGGCGAGTTCCTGAATAGCCTGCCGCACTTCATGGGCCGGCGTGGTGGAAGGCACCGGCTTGCCGAAGGAAACGGTGACGTGATACGGCAGGTGCTTCGGCCACTTCCAGAAGAACTTGCCGCGCTCGAAACTGAAGATGCTGCCCCAGAGGCGGTCGATCTCCACCGGGATGATGGGCACGTCCGATTTTTCGACGATCTTCTCCAGGCCGCGTCTGAAGGGCAGGAGATTGCCGGTGTGGGTGATGGCGCCCTCCGCGAAGATGCAGACCACATGCCCTTCCGCGAGGGCTTTGCGGGCGGCCTGCAGGGACTCCACCACGTCCCTGCGGCTGCCGGGCAGGACGGGGATGGCATTGGTGTTGCGGAAAAACCAGTTGAGCGGCTTGAGGTCGTAGATCGGCTTCCACACCATGAAGCGGATGAAGCGCTGCACACAGGCGCCGATCATGAAGCCATCGATGTACGACATGTGGTTCGAAACCAGGAGCGCCGGGCCGCGGAACGGAACGCTCTCGCTGCCGACGATGCGAATGCGGAAGATGGTGTGGGTCAGCAGCCAGAGCGAGAAGCGGATGAAGTAATCGGGAACCACGGTGAGGATGTAGACGGTCACCAGCAGGACCGCGATGCCTGCTCCCAGCATCAAGGTGTCCGCCCCAATGCCCATCTGGTCGTGCAGAGCCCAAATCAGCGCGGAGGCGCCGAGCATTCCGATCGTCTGGTAAAAGTTGTTGGTGGCCACGACGCGGCCCTTTTCCTGGTCATCGCTGCGCTGCTGCATGTAGGCGTAGAGCGGCACGATGAAAAGGCCGCTCGCAATGCCCACCAGCACGAGCGCGGCTACCGAGAGCGCATAGGATGTGCGGAAGGCGAAGATGCCGATGGCCGACAGGCCCATGATGATCGACCCGAGCGGCACGAGGCCGAGCTCGACCTTGTCGCCGGAGAGGCGGCCGGCCAGCATGTTGCCCACGCCGATTCCGATCGAAAGGAACGGCAGCAGGAGGCCGGAGCGCAGCTCGCCCGCATGCAGCACCTCGTTGCCGAACAGCAGCAGGTTGGGCTTGAGCAGTGCACCGAGAGACCAGAAGAATGCCACGCCCAGCACCGCCAGCCAGAGCGGCCGGTCGTGGAGCAGGTGGCGCGTGCCCTCCACGACTTCCGAGTACGGATTCACGCGGAATTTCTGCGTCGCGCCCGACGGAGCGACGCGCGTGATGCGGAGGCTCGTGAGGAAGCCGACCAGTGCAATCGCCATGGGAATCAGCGCCATCCTGACCGCCTGGCCCTTCCACAACGCGAAGACGAAGACTCCGGCGGCGCCGCCCAAAACAATGCCCACCAGCGTGGTCATTTCGAGGATGGCGTTTCCGCGGGAGAGGTCGCGGTCAGGGAGGATCTCGGGGACGATGCCGTATTTGGCGGGGCTGAACACGGTGGAATGCAGGCCCATCATGAACAGGACCACCAGCATCATCTGCATGTGGCCGGTAATGATGGCCAGGGCGCCGACCCCCATGGCCAGAATCTCGAACGCCTTGACGCCGATCAGAACGGTGCGCTTGCTGATGACGTCGGCCAGGTAGCCGGAGTAACCCGAGAAGAGCAGGAATGGCAGCAAATAAACGATCTGCACCGCGCCCGCGGACCGGCCGGCTTCGACGGCCGCCTGAAGCACCAGCATCTGGTAAAGGTTGTCGTTAAACGCGCCGAAGAACTGCGTCCAGAGGAAGGCGTGGAACCCGCCGTTCTTCAAAACATCTTTGAATCCGCCGTGAGCCATGGAATCGATTTGCCTTTCAACAGGGCACCCTAATGCACGGGGCATTCCGCTTGGTCCACCCGGTAAGGGTGCCCAGGATCAATAGTTTACGCGTTCATGCGAGCGGAGTCACCGATCTCCTTCGTACATATGTTGTACAGGGGCACGACCTTCCGTGTACCATGCAGGTCCGCTGAGGAACTCCCATCCACCACTCAAACGACGCTTGCGCTTTTGGTTTATTCCTATACCCAGTCGGGGCGTGCCTGATGCCCCATGCCGGACTTTTGCGCTATGAATATGAGGCATGACCTTTCGCATCATGGCGTCACGCCATTCGGCCTTCTACAGCCCCTTGCTCTGCGCGATCCAGTTCCTGAGGGAAGGAGGCGATGAAGCCACTTACCGCGTGCTGGGCGCGGGGCAGCGCAGTTATGCACTGCTGCGGGATGGGGAGGTCGATATCGTGCAGTCGGCGGTGTCGTCGAACTGGAATCCACGGGAGCGCGGAGTGGAGCCGCTGCCGGTGCATTTCGCGCAGATCAATCAGCGCGACGGGTTCTTCCTCACAACGCGGCAGGCGAGTCCGGCGTTCGAATGGAGGCAGCTCGAGGGCCGGATGCTGCTCGCCGACCACGGGCAGCAGCCGCTGGCGATGTTAAAGTACGCCGTGCGGCACAACGGCGCCAACTGGGACAAAATCGAAGTGGTGGACGCCGGAAGTCCGGAACGCATGGCGGCGGCGTTCCGCGAGGGGCGCGGCGACTATCTGCACCAGCAGGCACCGATCACGGCGGGCGAAGTGGTGGTAGCGGTGGGGTCGTGTGTGCCGCCGGTGGCGTTCAGCAGCCTGTGCTGCGCGCGCGGGTACCAGAAAACGCGGCCATATCGGCATTTCCTCGAGGTTTACGAAAGGGCGCGCGGATGGGTTCAGACCGCCCTTCCGGAAGAAGTGGCGGCCCGCGAAGCCTCCTTTTTCGAGGGTGTCCCGAGCGAGCGCCTGATCGACGCGGTCCGGCGCTATCAACTGCTCGGGTGCTGGGGCGGAGACGTCGAGATCCCGCGCGATCTTTACGAACAGTCGCTCAACGTGTTTCAGGAGGCTCGGGCGATTGCCTGGCGGCATCGTTACGACGAGGTGGTGGGGTGAGGGTCTTTTACGGGCTGACGCGGGATTTGCACCTCTACCTGGGGCTGTTCATCAGTCCCGCGGTGCTTCGGTTTGCCGTGATTGTAATCTCCCTGGTTCATGCGTGGATACCCGGTGCGGCACAAGAGCCCGCCACGCGAACTGCTCACGATCTCCAGATACCCGCCGGCCCCGGGCACATTTACCAGGTACAAACGGATTGGAACTCGCGCAAAGGTGATGCTCGCGGAATTCAATGGCTGGGGCATTGTGCGAGCGCTGCATACATGCGTTGGAGTAAGCGTGGACGATTTTCGGAACAAACGCGATTGGATCCTGACGAGCGTCCGGCTTACTCCATGGACGCGGTGGCGGCGGGGTGATTTTTCTGGTGCTGACCGGCATCTACAAGTGGTGGACGCCGGAACGGAATCGGAGCACCGCCAACAGGACCCAGGCGCAAACACAAAGCTTCCAGGCTTCCGTAAGGGTCGGCCGCATGCCGGGTAGTCTACTCTGAAGCCGCGCCTATCGTGCGGTAGTTATCCCTTCTTCTCACCGCGTGGTGTGGTTCCAGCGATTTTCCTGGCGGCCCGCTTACTCGCGATGGGCATACGCTTCCTGGGGGCTGACTGCGCATTCTTCGCGCGGCGGAGGTCCCATGCCGTGCGCAATGCGCCGGCCAACAGGTCTTCGTTGGCAAGCGACAGCCGCATGTGGGTCGCGCCGTTCTTGCCCCATCCGCCGGCCACCGGAATGAAGATCTCAGGCGCCTCCGCCACAAAAGCGGCCTGCTGTTCGGGCGTGAGCAAGAGGTTGCCGTAGCCTGACTTCTGTGCGGCGAGCGTGGCGAAAATCCTGCCGCCGACGCGGAAATCAGGCGAGCCCATGTGCGATCCCTCCTCGGCTCCCTCGAGGCTCAAGGCGATCCTGCGAAACTCTTCAACGTCCATCTTGCCATCCTCCCTAGAAAAATGCCGCATCCAGTTCCCGGGTGACTTGTTCCGGCAACGGCATGAGTGGACCCAACGCACGGCAGTTGATGATCGCCTCCGCGGTCGATTCCAGCACTTCCAGGCGATCGAAAGCTTCCAGAACGTCAGAGCCGGTCACCAGGACGCCATCGTTCTCCAGGATGAGAGCGGGTTGCGTGGGCGATACCAGGTTCGCCAACTCCCCCGGATCGAGGAACTGCATACCGAAGGGTACCCGGCCTACCTGACGGATCACCACATAACTTTCCGGGATGGTCCGGCTGTTGAACTCGACACCAGTCACGCTGAAGGCAGTGACATTTACCGGATAGGCGTTGAGGATAGAACCCACCGCCGGATTGCGGCGGTAGATCGCCTCATGAAGCTGCGCCGCGCGGCTGGGCGATTTGCCCGCCTCCCGGTGTCCGTTGCGGATCAATACCAGATCCTGCAGGTCGAGCGTGCCGCGGTCCACCTGGTAGGGAGTAATCAGGAACGACTCCGCATCCACGCGGGCGGAGTAGCTGCCCTGCGTGCTGATGAAGAGCCTCTGGCGGTAGGCGCGGCGGACAAATTCACAGAGCCTGCGGCGCACTTCGATCTCGTGGCTGGAGGGCGGAGCGGCCGCGAACTCCTCTGGGTTTCCGCCGCGCTGCCGCTCGAGTTCCAGGTCGGCATCGCTCAGAAATCGAACATCACCGCCCAATAGCCTGGCTTTGATGAGCGTCTTGGCAGTGAATTCGAGCGTCTCGAAACGGCGAAAAGCCTGCTGCAGGTCGGGACCGGCAGCGACCACCCCGTGATTCTCGAGGATCACACAGTCGTATCCCTGTTCAAAGGTATCGGCCACGCGATTGCCCAGGGCCACGCTTCCGGGAAGTTCGTAAGGCGCGAACCCGGGTTCGCCGCAGACCCTCCGGGCCTGATGGAAGAGGCGCGTATCAGGAACCCGGTGAACCAGGCTGAAGGCCACCAGCGCCGAAGGATGTGCGTGCACGATGCCTCCCAGTTCGGTCCGCCGGCGGCGGATCTCCTGGTGAATCGGAAGCTCCGACGAGGGCCGGCGTGTGCCTTCGATGTGGCCGCCCGAGCGAATGCAGACGATGTCTTCGCGGCGCAGTCCACCCTTATCGACGCGTGCGGGAGTGATCCACACGTCGCCGTTCGCTTCGCGGATCGAGAGATTGCCGCCCGAGGTCGTGGTCATGCGATAGCGGTAGATTCGCTCCATCGCTTCGAGGATCTGGTCGCGAGGATGCTGGTAGGCGTAGGGTGTCGGCATGCGGTAACTTCCAGTATGGCGGGAAAAAGCGCGATGTGGCGCGGGCACTCCTGCCTGGCGTGCTTAGTATGACTGTGTTTTCAAGGGGTGTGCGTCCCCCATGGAGCGATATGACCTGGAACCATCCGTCTAAGCAGGGGTGCTCCTCGCGGCACAGCGTGGGTAACCCGGCCAGGGACGGGCATGCTCAATAGTCATGCCGAACGGTGGGTGGCAGATCCGACGCGTCCGGAAGAAGAAGACCAGACTTACCTGAGGAGATCTCGGCGCTGGTCCGTACACACCGGACTACCGGACGCGCAATCGCACGGGACAGGGGTCGGGAAGTCAGCCGAGGCCGTCGTGTTCCGGGCAGAAAACGGATGTCGCACCCGCGACACTCTCAAGGGTTGAAGCGCCCGGTTTTTGAGACTTCGCTTCGACGGTTCGACACCGACGACCCGCCGCACGATACACACAAGGTTCTTCAGTTCAATCGCATAACACGAGCGCGAAGTTGGCACCCCGAGTGCATTCCGACATACCGGCAGAAGTTTCGAATGTTCGTCACGAACGGAGGAGGAGACAGTTATGAGCATGAAATACCGGATTCTGTTTTCAATGGCAATCGCGATTCTTGCGGCAACTGCATCGTTGGCGGAAGTAAAGACCGACTACGATCGGACCGCCGAATTCAGTCGCTACAAGACTTACTCATGGGGAAAGGTTCACACACAGAATCCGCTGTGGGTCGACCGAATTCAAGCAGCCGTCGCCACAGCACTCGCAGCGAAAGGCTGGACGGAAATTGAATCGGGCGGAGATGTTTCCATTATGGCGATGGAGATGACAGAGGATCACCGCACTCTCAACACTTATTACGATAACTTCGGCGGGGGCTGGGGCTGGCGGTGGGGAGGAGGGTTCGGTGGTGGCTTCGGGACATCAACGACAACTCAACAGACGTACAAGGTGGGCACTCTGGTCCTCGACCTGTTCGATACCAACACCAAGAAACTGATCTGGCGCGGCTCGGCGAGCGATACGCTATCCGACAAATCTGACAGGAACATCAAAAAACTCAACTCGGACGTGCAAAGAATGTTCGATCATTTCCCTCCGGAAGTGAAATAACACAGTTTGGACAGTTTGTGAAAGAGGATCAACATGAACGAAAAGCCTAATCTGTTTAGAAGTGGAAATCGCCGCAGCTTTCTGAAGACCGGACTAACAGCGGCTGGAGCAACCGTGGGGACCGGCTTGCTGGTGAGCGGAACCAAGGCATTGGCGCAATCAAGCAGCAGCCTCACGGCAGGAGATGCTGCCATTTTGAGGTTCCTGGCTGCGGGAGAGGCCCTCGAAGTCGACTTTTGGACCCAATATAACGAGCTTGGCGGAATTCCGGACGACGAAGTTTCAGGCGGCGGGGGGAGCCGGGCCTACACTCATTGCCTGAAAAAGATCGATCGGAACTTTCCGCAGTACATTCATGACAACACCGACGACGAGATCAGCCATCAAAACTTTCTGAATGCGTATCTGGCCTCCAAGGGCGCCCCAACCGCGGACCTGGAACCGTTTCGGACGCTGCCCGGCAGCACGGCAACGGGATCCAGCGGAAAGTTGCGGCTTACCAACCTGATGCAGCTAACGCTGGATACCAGCTGGTGGACACGCTACCGCAGCAGTACTAACAATCCAGACGTCAATCCCACGCCCTTCGAGCAAGCCGTTCCGGATCTACACATGGGGCAGTTCAGCGCCATTCCAAAGACCGACGCCGACCTGCACCCCGAGGAGCACATTCAGGCGATCGCCAACACCGCGGCGTTTCATATGCCGACGGTCGAACAAGGCGGCGGCAGCCTCCGGCTGGCGCTGGCTCAAAGAGTCACAAGCGTCGAAGTGCTTCAAATCGTGATCAGCATGGCACCAATCGAGAGCATGCACTTTCAAACCTGGCACGAAAAGGCCGGCAACGCACCGCCGCTCACCGACCCCACCAACAATCTGACATTCCCCGACCTCAACAATGGTCTCGACCCCAATACCGGAGCAAGCGGCACCGCTGTGAGGGAGATGTTTCAAACCAACCTGATCATGCCGGAACCCTGTCCATTCATCAGCGCCAGCCTGCCGGCATGTTCCGTGGTCCGGCCGACGAAGACAGCCGGGGCGGCCATGGGCGCCCTCAATTTTCTCACCGCCATGGGACTATTCATCGGGCAGTCGAATGCGTTCTTCTCGTATATGACCGGTCTGGCCCAGGCCGCGGACGCGGCCCAGCGCGGCATGTAGCAGGCATACGCGGGCGCGGCGATGTCGCGATCAACGAGTCACTTTCCAACACTCGGTGGCGAACTAAGCGCTAATTCACGGTCCTTCGAAGATCCGCCGGGGATTCTCCACCAACATGGTGTGGATCTGCTCATCGGTGACGCCCTGGCCTTTCAGCGCGGGGATCACATCGTTGTGGATGTGCAGATAGTGCCATCTCGGCAGCATCCCGGGAAGCTGCCGTTCGGGGAGCCAGTGATTGAAACATGCGGCATCGTGCGACAGGACCAACCTGCCGGCATGACCTCGCTCGCACAGGCGGGCGACCGTTTGCACGCGGTCCTCGAACGACAGGATCGAATCGATTCCAAACCGGTCCATGCCGAGGTACGATCCGTTGTCGAGGAGTTGCTCCAGGTAACCGATATCTGTGGTATCGCCGGAATGGCCGATCACCACCCGCGATAAATCGACGCCTTCTTCCCGGAATATCCGCTGCTGGTCGAGGCCCACTCGGCGGCGGGCATGGGTGTGGGTGGAGATCGGCACGCCGGTTCGGAGGTGCGCCTGGGCGGTGGCTCGCAGAATTCGCTCGACGCCTCGCGTCAACCCCGGCGCGTCTGTGGCGCACTTCAGAATTCCGGCGCGAACGCCCGTGCCGGCAATTCCTTCCTGGATATCCCGCACGAACATGTCCGCGATCAACTCCGGGCCGCCGAGCGCCGTGCCCGGACCGCGATATTGAAAATAGTGCGGCAGGTCGCAGTAGGTGTAGATGCCGGTGGCGACGACGATGTGCAGGTCGGTCGCGGCGGCGATCTTCTGGATGCGCGGGATGTAGCGGCCGAGGCCCATCACGGTGAGGTCAACGATGGTGTCCACTCCACGCGACTTCAGCTCGTTCAGGCGGGCGATCGCACCGGCCACCCGGGCGTGTTCATCACCCCAATCCTCCGGGTAATTCGAGGAGATTTCCGGGTCGAGCACGAAGATGTGCTCATGCATGAGGGTCACACCGAGGCGCGAGGCGTCCACTTCACCGCGAACCGTTTCAATACCGGCCATTCGGTAGATTATATGCTTGAGTGGGCGGCCTTTGATGGGTTAATATGTGGCCAGTACCGCGCGTTCATGGAGGGATGCATGCGAAAGTTAATGCTGATGTTGAGCTGCGGAACACTGGCCGCCGCAGCAGGTACGAGTGGAACGGTCACCTTCAACAAGGATGTGCTGCCGATCCTGCAGAGCAATTGCCAGAGCTGCCATCGCCCCGGGGAAGTTGCTCCCATGTCGTTTCTGACGTACCAGGAAACCCGCCCCTGGGCCAAGGCGATCAAGGCCGCGGTGCTTTCGAAGAAAATGCCGCCATGGTTCGCCGATGGGAAATACGGCCACTTCCAGAACGAGCGACGGCTCACTGAAGCGCAAACCAAGGCGCTGGCGAGTTGGGCGGATAACGGAGCGCCCGAAGGCGAAGCCAAAGACAAGCCGGCTTCCCTGAGCTTCACCGAAGGCTGGAACATCAAGCCGGACGTGACCATCGAGATGCCCACCCCATTCGAGGTGCCGCCGTCGGGAATCATCGAGTATCAATACATCGTGGTGCCGACTCACTTCGACAAGGATGTCTGGGTGACGGCGGCCGAGGTTCGTCCCGGCAACCGTACGGTGATGCACCACGTGATTATTTACGTGCGTCCGCCCGGCTCGACCTATCTGGCCAATGCCAAGCCCGGCGTGCCGTTCGTGCCGGTGACGTTCGAGCGCGACGCCAACGGAGCGGCCATCCGGCGCGCCCCGCAACAGGCGCCGCAAGCCGCGGCGCAAGGCGCTCAACAGGCGAATGCTCCCCGCCCACAGCAGGGAGTCGGATCCATGGCTGGTGTGGAATTGCTGACGGCTTATGCTCCCGGACTCCAGGCGCAGCATTTCGACGCGCCGATTGCGGATGCCGCGAAGTTTGTCCCGGCCGGATCGGATTTCGTCTTCCAGTTGCACTACACCACCAACGGCAAGGCGGCCACCGATCAGACCAAGATCGGTCTGACTTTCGCCAGCAAGCCCCCCAAGTATCGCTATTTTACGTCGAACGCCACGCAGCAGGGCTTCGAAATTCCGCCCAACGATCCGAACTATGAGTCGCACTCCGCGGTGGTCATCAACGAGCCCGCGCAGCTGGTTTGGCTGATGCCTCACATGCACGTTCGCGGGAAGGACTTCCTTTACGAGGCTGCCTATCCCACCGGTGAGACCGAGACGCTGCTCAGCGTTCCGAGGTACGATTTCAACTGGCAGCTCGGATATGAGGAGGCCAAGCCGCTGCCGCTCCCCAAGGGCACGCGCATTGAATGCACCGCCCACCACGACAACTCGGCGAACAATCCGTACAATCCGAATCCCAATGTCACGGTCCGCTGGGGCGATCAGACTTGGGAAGAGATGATGATGGGCTTCTTCGCGGTGGTCGTGGATGCCGGCGTGAAGCCGCAGGACGTGATCGGCCGCGCCGCCCCGCGAAAGCCTGCGCTGTAGCGTCCCGGACCACTCGTGCCTGTTCCCCGATTCGAAACGGGAGAAGATGCGAACCCGCCAATGACGAGGTGTGGATTGATACGATTTTGCGAGGATGGGCGGGGTTGAATCGAACGTTGGTCCTTGACGGGCGATGTGTTCCAGCATAGATTGCTGGTGATATATCAGCGTACGAGCTCGCCTGAACGCTCGATGTTGGTGGGTCACGGGTTAAGTGCCAGGATGATCGAACATCTCAGTCACGACGCACTCACACGTTACTTCATGTCCGATATCTCGAGTGAGGAAATGAAGGAAGTTTGGTGGCACCTGGTGAATTGTCCAACCTGCCGGGAGGCAATCAGCGTTCGGGACTGGCTGGATGTGGCCAGGCTGAAGAAGACGGCTCCTCACGATAACTCCTTCCAGTAGTGCCTGCGTGCTGCGCCAGTCTCGCAGATGGGGGAAGTCATGTAGAGCGGCCGGACTCCGATCGCCAATGCTCCATCTCGCGCCGGATGAAGTAACCCACCAAATCGCGATACCACTTTTCGATGAAATCAGGATCCAGTTTCTCGCGTATGGCCCATTCGCGGCGCACCTCGAGCATGGCAGCCTGGCGGTCTGGAGCGGCTACCTCCGATTCGCTCGACTTGAAGCGCGCGGCGATCCGCACGTAGTCGGCGCGCAGGCCCAACAGCGCGACCATCTGTTCGTCGATGTGGTCAATGGCGTAGCGCACATCCGACAGCGAATTGCAGTCGGTCGGTGTTTTCATCGGGCCTCCGGCACCTTCAGCACAAACACGGTCTGGTCGTCGAAGGCAGTGGTGGAGAACCGGTCCATCTCGCGGAAGATCGCATTGACCAGATCTTCCGATGTCTGGGCGCAGTGGGCGCGCACGATCTGCGCCAGCCGCCCTCGGCCGAACTCCGTGCCGGCGGTGTTGAGATGATCGGTGATTCCGTCGGAGTACAGCACGACCATGTCACCCGGCTCTGCCTGAAATGGGACTTCTTCGTACTCGCGGCTGTCCAGCAGGCCCAGCGGCACTCCCTCCACGCGCAGTTTTACGATCTCACTGCCGCGGCAGATCATGGGCGGAATGGCGCCGGCGTTGGACATCACGATCCGGCGCGTGGCGGGGTCCCAAAACAGCACGCACAGGGTGACATAGCGGGCTTCCACTCTCCGCTCCACCAGCACGTCGTTGAGGGTCTTCAGCAGTTCCGCCGGGCGCCTTCGCGGCGAGAGCGTGCGCAGCAGTCCACTGACGAGGCTTCCGTAAAGCGCGGCGGCGGCGCCCTTGCCGCTGACGTCGCCGAACGCGATCAAGGTCTGGCCATCGCGGTGCTCGAAGACATAATAAATGTCGCCCGAAATTTCGCGCGCGGGACGGAGCCGTACCGTGGCGTCCAGGCCTTCGATTTCGGGCGAGGCATCCGGCAAGAGCACGCGCTGCAATTCGCGGGCCGCCTGCAGATCCTCTTCCATGCGCCGTTCGCGCGTGGCCAACTCCTGGTAGAGCCGCGCGTTTTCGACGCTGCTGGCGACCTGCGGAGCCAGCAGCGTCAGCGTCCTCACGTGATCGTCCGTGAAGTAACCGATCCGGTCGCTTTCCAGGTCCATCACGCCGACCACCCGGTCCTGCACCATGAGCGGCACGGCCACCTCCGAGCGGATATCCGGGTGCGAGCAAATGTAGCGCGGATCCTTGCCGGTATCGTGCACGCGCACCACTTCCCGCGAGCAGGCGGCCGCGCCGGTGATGCCCTTCCCCAGCGGAACGTTGTCGATGTTCACCCGCTGGTCGTACCGTATGCTGAACTGGTGGCGCAGCGCCTTGGCCTCGTTGTCCAACAGCAGAATACTGAAGGCGTCGTAATTAATCAGGTCCCGCATGGTGCTGGCGATTTTGCTCAGCAGCTCATTCAGATCGAGGATCGAGGAGAATTCGCGCGAGATGTTGGCCAGCGTCTTGAGCGTGCGGTACTGGCGGTCCGCGCGGCGGTACAGGCGCGCGTTGTCGATGGCAATGCTCACCCGGCCGGCAATCAGCCGCAGCAGCGCGCGGTCGTATTCGGTGTAGGCGTTGACGCGGGTGGACTGCAGGTCGATCACGCCAACCAGTTTGCCGCGGGCCGTCATCGGGACGGCCAGTTCGGTGCGGACGGCGTCCACGGTGTTCAGGTACCGCGAATCGTTGCGGACGTCACCCACCAGCACCGGCTCGCGTCTCGCAGCCGCCGTTCCCGTCACGCCTTCGCCCAGCGCGATGGAGAGGTTGCGGACCACCTCCTCGCGGTGCCCGACCCCATAACGGATGCGCAGGTCCTGGCGCCTCTCGTTGAACAGGAGGATGGCGAACAGGTCGTACGGCAGAACCTTCTGCACGATCTCGGCGACGTTGGCGAGCAACTGGTCGAGGTCGAGGGTCAAGGCTGTGGCAGCAGACACCTCCAGCAGGAAGTCCAGCAATTCGGACCTCTCGCGGAAACGGATGGTGGCTTTTCGTGTAGCTTGCATGGCCTTCCATGTCCCGGACGTTTCGGCCGGAGACGGCTCGGAACGCCCGCCCCGTCACGCCGCCGTGGCCTCGACGATCTTCACGCTGGCGCTGGCACCGATCCGCGATGCTCCGGCGGCTTTCATGGTTTGGAGGTCGTGCAGCGTGCGGATCCCGCCGGAAGCCTTCACCCCCATCTCCGGCCCCACCACGCTGCGCATCAGGGCGACGTCGTGCGCCGTAGCGCCCGAAGGTCCGAATCCCGTTGACGTCTTGACGAAATCGGCGTCCGCCAGTTTCGCGAGCGTGCAGGCGATGGCCTTTTGATTGTCGTCCAGCAGCGCCGTTTCGAGGATCACCTTCACAATCGCCTTGGCCTCGTGCGACACCTTCACCACCTGCTGGATGTCCAGCTTCACGGCCTCGTGATCGCCCGAACGCAAGGCGCCCACGTTGATCACCATGTCGATCTCCTGGGCGCCCGACCGCAACGCTGCCGCGGTTTCGGCCACCTTGGCCTCGGTACTGGTGGCGCCCAACGGGAAGCCGACGACGGTGCAGATTTTCACCGGCGAGCCGGTCAGCTCGGTACGCACCAGCGGCACCCAGTAGGGATTCACGCAGACGCTGGCGAAATGGTACTGGCGCGCCTCGCGGCAGACTTTGGTCACATCGGCGCGCGTGGCCTCGGGCTTGAGGATGGTGTGGTCGATCAATGCCGCGACGGCTGGGTCCACCTTGGTGAGCCGCTCGCTGGCCGAAACGCGATCGGCGCCGGCGGCGATAATCTCGCGGGTATTGCGGGCGCACGTTTGCACGCAGCGCTGCACGCAGCCCGGACACACCTGGTCGGGCAGATTGAGGCCCTCGCCCTTCTTGGGCGCGACAGGCGACGGGCCGAGGCGCGCCAGGAGTTCTTCACCAATCTGCGCGACTAATCCGTCCAATTCCGTCTGCGTCACGAGGAGACCTTCTTCAGGTAATGCTGCTCGATATCGAGAATCTTCTGCACCCGCGCCTGGTGCCGTCCGCCCGCAAACCGAGTGGCCAGCCAGGTGCGCAAAACGTCCTCCGCCTGGGTTTGCGTGAGCAGTCTCGCGCCTAAAGTAAGTACATTGGAATCATTATGTTCACGGCTGTTTCGGGCGGATGCTCTATCATAGCACAGGGCCGCCCGGACCCCCGGCACCTTGTTGGCAGCGATGGAGGATCCGATCCCCGCGCCGTCGATTACGACGCCGCGCGCGGCGGTTCCCGCGGCCACCAGCTCGGCCACTTTGCGAGCCAGGTCGGGATAGTCAGCGGCTTTCTCCTCGTATACGCCGACGTCGCGAATCGACAACCCGAGGCTCTCGATGAGGGGCTTGAGCGCTTCCTTGAGGCTGAATCCGCCGTGATCCGCGCCGAGCGCGAGAGTCTTCTCCGGAGGCGCGATGGCAGATAGCTGCTCCTCCGGCAATTCCAGAATGGACACGCGGCGTGAGGCCGCCACCTCGCGCGCCGATGGTGTGATAATGGTCCCAACCGGAACCCGTAGTTCGCCGCTTTCAGGCACGTCCTGGACGGTGATTACCCGTTTCATAGCACTTATCCGATGCTCCGCGCATCCAAAATCGCTGTGGAATTCGTAAGGACCATTGTAATGAAACCTCTTCTCCTGCTGCCGGTCATTCTGCCGGCCGCGGTGCTCTGGGGCCACCCCATGGGCAATTTCAGCGTCAGTCACTACAGCCGGATCGAAGTGAGCGCTCATGGAGCGGCGATCCGTTACGTGCTGGATCTCGCCGAAATCCCGACATTCCAACTGCTGCAGCAGTGGAAGCTGGACGCCTCCAGCCCGCGCGAGCAGTTGGCGAAACAGGTGGAGGCACAGGCTCGGGAGTGGAGCCGAAACCTCAAAATCCACATGGGCGGCCGCGAGGCCACGCCGGCTTTCGAGCGCGCCGGCTTCGTCCTGGATAAAGGCGCGGGCGGCTTGCCGATCCTGCGGGTGACTGCCGAACTCCGCGTGGATGGGACGCCCGGAAACTTGCGCTACGAAGACGGAAATTACCCCGACCGCGCCGGCTGGAAAGAGATCGTGGCGGTGGCGGGCCAGAGCGCCGCGATCGACCAGGCATCGCCCAACACGCCCGACCGGAGCCAGGCACTGACGGCTTACCCGCAGGATCC
>Ga0335077_10004673_pt1 | contig 16691 bp, 16 predicted proteins | sample Lox_Sample_31_FD_207151 | JGI IMG/M metagenome (GOLD analysis project Ga0335077, IMG submission 207151) | Soil microbial communities from Loxahatchee National Wildlife Refuge, Florida, United States - Lox_Sample_3.1 | ecosystem: Environmental > Terrestrial > Soil > Wetlands | place: USA...
ACACCGTAACCTGTTGAGACTGCAGTGTGAGCCGAAGGAGTTCTATTCTCGCATTGGACAATGCTACCTCGCCCTGGCCGTGATAAAAGAGGGGCAATGTCACTCCAATCTGCCCCCGCGGCCCCAGGTCGAACTCTCCTGGAGAATTCAAATCTACTCCCGCCTGCAAGTCCAGGTTGGGAATGCGCTGGGACTTCGCCAGCGCCAGGCGCTGCTGTTCCGTCCTAAGGTCCTGCGTGCTCAACAGAATCGCTGCGTTGGACTGCAACGCGGTCGCGGTCAACTGCTCCAACGACGCCGCGGCCGCGATCTCTTCCAATTTGCCGGCCAATGGCACCGGAACCAGCGCAGCACGATGCAGAAGGGCGGCCAGCTGTGCGTCGGCAGACTTCTGCAATTGAACGGCAGATTCATAGTCAGCGCTGGAACGGGTCAGTTCAACATCGGCCTGGATGACATCCAACTGCGCCACATCGCCTGCCTCGAAGCGCTGCTGGACGATCTCCCTAATACGGCTGGCAATGTCCAAAGCTGCCTTCGCTTGGCCCGCCTGCGCGCGCGATGCCAGAACGTTGAAGAACGCCTCTCGCGTTCGCCGGCGAACCAGGCGCGACAGAACACCGATGTCAATCTCGGCGGCCCTCTGTTCTTCTCGTGCCACGGCGATGCGCTTGCCTCGTTTGCCTCCCAACTCGATCGGTTGGTCCCACAGCACCCCTTCGTGGGGCGTGTCGCGGGCCCCATAGAACGAAACTGTCGGATTAGGAAGTTGCCGGGCGGTGGTCAGTCCCGCTAACGCCATCGCACGCTGCTGCCTGGCGGCGCGAAGTTCCAGGTTTTGGGTCTCCGCGATCGCCAGTGCACTCTTGAGGTCCAGAGCCTGGGTGGAATCGGCAATCGGTTCCTGCGCGGCCGCCAGGCCGGGAAGCAGGAAAAAAGCCAGAATCCTGCAAATTGTGCCGACTCCCATTAGAGGATGCCCACCAGATCGTATATCAACCCGGCTTGGTAAGAGTAAAGGCGAACTGATGGACTCTCCGAGCGGACTCTTATCGGGTACTGTCTTTTATTTTGGCCTGGCTGTTTGTTGCCTTCAGGTGGGAGAGCGCCTTCTGCGCATCTTCAGAAAGAGGACCGTGAGGCAGGATCTTCAGATATGCCTCGTAGTGGGTACGAGCTTCGTCGGGCTGGTGCATCTTTTCAAAGCACTGCCCCATGCGGAAATTGGCAACGGCATCGTCGGGCTTCCATTGCAAGGCCTCGTTGTAGCGGTCGAGCGCGGCGCGGTAGTTCTTGCGCTTGAAGTAGTAGTCGCCGACCTCGACATCCTTGGCCGCGCGGTGCGGGTCCCAGGCGCGAAATTCCTGAACTCCTGTCGTGGAGTCGGGATCGGCATCGCTTATGGCTGAACCGCTGAACGGATGGTCCTTAGCGTCGTCCTTGGGGGGGCTGAGATCAATCCGCGTGCTCTGGCTGGAACTCTCGCCAGCCTCGCGATCGCGTTCGCCGTGAGCAGCGGGCTGGCTTTTATCCGGCGTCGGTTCGGGCTGGGAATCCTGCTGAGCCTGCAACAGCAAAGGCAAAGCAAGGGCAAGAAGAAGGGGCAACAACATCCACCGCGCCATCTTACTATTTTAGCGCGACTTCACCTGAAATTGTGTGCAGTTCAAGATGTAGGCACGTGCGTCGCGCACGTGCGGGCGGTTACAGCGAGAACGGCAATTCGCCTGGTTTCTAGCAAGTTGGATTTCCTTCCGCACGCGCGAGGACGCACGCCTACACAGCTGGGGCGGGCTCTCCGATAGAATCATTCCGTGCCAGGAGTTGCCGACGGCCGCCTCGAGCGTGTGCGCGCCCAGTTGCGTTTGTACGAGCATCCCCTGCTCGAGTTCTCGGCGCGTGCCAAGGGCGAGGGCGTCGAAATCATTATCCAGTTCAGAAATCCGCCGGTTCCTGTACACACCTATTATTTCGATATGCATCCCCGTGATCTGGACCATCCGCAGTTTGAGTGGACGTTCCAGCGCCAGCTGTACGATTGCCTGCACGACTACCTGGTGGAGATGTTCACGCGCACACCGCAGAGCCGCGAGCGCCAACGGGACGGACTGTGAACCTGCGGCGGAAGATCGAGCAGGAAATCCGCGAGCGCGGCCCGATTCCATTCTCCCGCTACATGGAGTTGTGCCTGTACGACGCGGAATTGGGTTACTATTCGCGCAATGCGGAGCAGTTTGGCAAGGCCGGCGATTTTTATACCTCCAGCGATGTTCACGCAGTGTTCGGGCGCCTGCTGGCGCGTCAGTTCGAGGAGATTTGGCGAGCGCTGGGATCGCCCACACAGATCGAAATTCTGGAATTGGGTCCGGGGCGCGGATTGTTTGCGCGTGATGTGCTGGACTGGTCGGCGAAGAAATTCCCCGACTTCTTTGCCGGCCTGCGCTATTCGCTGTTGGAGCGGTCTCCAGCACTGCAGGGGCGCCTCAAGGAAACTTTGGACAGGTTTTTCGAAAGCGGGAAGGCGTTCTTGGCGCCGGCGCTGGCGCAGTGCGGCCTTCCCGGTCGGAACGAAGAGAATCTGACTCGTGCCGAGGGGCCTCTCATTGTCTTTGCCAACGAATTCTTCGATGCGCTGCCGGTGGAGGTCGTCAGTGAGCAGGGCGAGTTGCGCATCGTCGTCGAGAACGGGCGGTTAATCGAGACCTGGGCCCCGCCTTCGGCAGCTGCGCTGGAATTCCTAGACCGCTACAGCGTGCACCCCGAGGCTGGCGAACGCGTCGAGGCGGCGTTGGCAGCGCAGACCTGCATGGAGCAAATCGCAGCGGCGCTTGAGCTTGGCCTCGTTGTTACCATCGACTACGGCTATACCCGCGCCGAACAACTGGCCGGACGACACCGAGGGACGGTGACCGCCTACCGGCGACATTCGGTCAGCGGCAACCCCTACGAAGCCCCTGGCGAGCAGGACATCACCGCGCATGTGAATTTCAGCGCACTCGCTACTGCCTGCGAGCGAAATGGCATGCTGCCGCAGCGGCTCGTCACGCAGTCGCAATTCTTGCTCGGCATCGGCCAACACAACGAGTTCGCCGACGCCTTCGAAGAATGTCGCCTGCCGCAAGAGCGCGCCAAGGTTGCCTTGCAGCTCAAACACCTGGTGACCCCAGCTGGAATGGGCGAAAGCTTTCATGTACTGGTGGCCAGCAAGGGGGTGGACGAGGCTGTGGTTTCGGGACTGAGCGGCCTGAGCTTTGGCAAGAAGCCTATGTAGCCCGGTCGTAGGGCTGTACTCACAATGTGAGCTTGTTTTGTGTGAAAGCCAGTTCCCGGTTGCCAGGTCTCAGTTTCCATCCCGCCCTGTCATGGCAACGAAAAAGTCTGCTTCTTCCATTCTCGAAAAGTGATCTATTACATCTACAAGGAGACTTGGGGTGGAAACTAACGCGCGGCCGGCCACCTGGAAGATTCTGCTGGCGTTCAGCATTATCTATTTCGTCTGGGGATCAACATTCCTGGCGATCCGCGTTGGTGTGCACGAAGTACCTCCCTTGCTGCTGGCAGCGATGCGGTTTGGAGTGGCCGGGGTAGTTATGTACGCCTGGATGCGGTTGAAGGGCACTTCTTCGCCCACGTTGCGACAGTGGGCGGGGGCATCGCTGTTGGGGCTGATGATCTTCGTGGTGGACTATGGCTGCCTGTTCTGGGCTGAGCAGCGTGTGCCTTCGGGAATCGCCGCCGTGGTGCTGGCGACGATCCCTGTGTTTATTACCTTATTCGAGATTGCGCTGCTACGGACGCAGCGGCTCACGTTGCGCCTCGGAATTGCCCTGCTGCTTGGCCTCGTGGGCGTTGCCGTGCTTATGAACCGTTCGTTCTCTCTGGGAGAAGCACCGATCAATCGCGCCGGAGCAATGGCCTTGCTGGTGGCGGCGCTCTCATGGTCGCTCTCGACGGTACTTACCCGCAAATTGCCTTTGCCTGAGTCCAAGCCGATGAGTGCCGCGGCGCAGATGGTCAGTGGGGGAATTCAGCTCACCGTGCTGGCGGCGGTCACGGGAGAACTCCGCGGTTTTCGCGCGGAGGCGGTATCCGCTTCCGCCTGGTTCGCCCTGATTTATCTCATCATTGCGGGTTCGATTGTCGGGTATACGGCTTACCTCTGGCTACTGCACTATGAATCGCCAATGCGGGTGGGAACGTATGCATATGTAAATCCCGTCGTGGCTGTAGCGCTGGGTTATTTCATTGGAGGCGAACCGGTGGGGGCGCGCACAGTCATGGGTACACTGATGGTGCTGGTCAGTGTGATTGCGATTACGACAACCCCGAAGCCTCGGGTGCAAGCGTTGCCGCGTGATGCGGAGTTTGGACGATTGTCGGAGGCGGAGCCGTAGCGAGGCGTATCGCCGGGCCGGAGTATCGGGATGGCTTCGTAAGTACCGGAGCTACTTTGCTTTCACTTCTTCTCTTTTCGCGGCGGCTTGCAGCGGGCGCACCGGTTCGGTCATGCGCACCGGATCGAGAATCTCGGTGATTTCCTTTTCGCTCAGGAGCTTCTTCTCGCGGGCAATCTCGATGATCGACCGGCCAGTGGCTACAGCTTCCTTCGCGATCTCGGCTGCCTTGGCGTAACCGATGTAAGGATTCAACGCCGTCGCCAGCGACACCGTAGCCTGCACATAAAACTCGCAGCGCTTCTGGTTGGCGGTGATGCCGCTGACGCATTTTTCTGTGAACTGGCGCAGCATGTTGGCCAGGATGGTGATCGACTGCATCACGCTGTAAGCCATGGTCGGCATCATGACGTTGAGTTCGAGTTGCCCCGCCTGTACGGCCAGGGCGACGGCCGCGTCATTGCCGATAACCTGGAAGGAAACCATTGCGGCCAACTCAGGAAGTACGGGATTAATTTTCCCCGGCATGATGGAAGATCCGGGCTGCAGAGCGGGCAGGTTAATTTCCGCGAGTCCGGTATTGGGCCCGGATGCGAGCAACCGCAGATCGTTCGAGATGCGAATGACCTCCAGCGCCAGGTTCCGCAGAGCTGAGGAAACGTTCGCCATGGCAAAGTTCGATTGCATGGCGTAGCGCATGTCGTCCACGGGGGTGAGTTTCTGGCCTGAGATTCGCGAAAGGTTGGCGATCGCCTTCCCGCGGTAGTCAGGATGCGTGTTGATGCCGGTGCCCACCGCCGATCCGCCCAGGCCCAGCTCGCGCAGCGAATCGGAGGCGCTCCGGACAGCGCTAGCAGCACGGCGGATGACTCCGGCATAGGCTGTGAATTCCTGGCCGAGGCGCATGGGGACGGCATCCTGCATGTGGGTGCGCCCGGATTTCAGAATGCCGTGAAATTCCTTGCCTTTGTTTTCCAGGGCCGCGGTCAGCGAATCAAGAACGGGATACAACTTCTCCAGTTCCAGCAGCGCTGCCAGCCGCATCCCCGTGGGGAACACATCGTTGGTGGATTGGCCGTAGTTCACATGATCGTTGGGATGGACAACGGAATAATCCCCCAGCGTTCCCCCCAGAATTTCCACCGCGCGATTGGCGATGACTTCGTTGGAGTTCATGTGAAAGCTGACGCCGGCGCCCGCCTGGAAAACATCCACGACGAATTCCTTGTCCCACTTGCCTTCCTGGACTTCTTTCGCGGCCTGGATCATGGCGCTGGCGCGCTTATCGTCTACCAGGCCCAGTTCCTGGTTCGCTTCCGCGGCCGCCTGCTTCACCATGCCGAAGGCGCGGATCAGTGTGGGGTGAGCCCGCTGTCCGGAGATTGGATAATTCTCCAGCGCGCGGGCGGTCTGAATGCCGTAATAAACATTGGCAGGAATTTCCTTGGTGCCGAGGGAATCTTTTTCCGTGCGGGTTGCTTTTTGGGTGGCGGTGGCCATGGAAGCTCCTGACTTGCGGTGCGGGATGACTCAACTCGTTCCGCTGAAGACAGAAAATTATAACAAGCGCGTACGGCAAGCCCGTCCAGATGCAATGAAGGGCGTCTTTGTTAGAATCGCTGCTTACACAATCGGATCCTGGAGCATTCTCCGGATCCTTCCCGGGAAGCGCCTTTGACCACGCAAGAAGCCCTCGATACCCTGCCCCGCGCTGAAGCCCAATCGTCTTCCGCAGGGAAGATCGACGTGCTGGTGATCGGCGCCGGCCCCACCGGCCTGGCGTGCGGAATCGAGGCGCAACGGGCGGGTTTCACGGTGCTCGTAGTGGACAAAGGCTGCGTCGTAAATTCGCTGTTCAACTATCCGGCCAATATGACCTTCTTCACTACCCCGGAACTGCTGGAAATCGGCGACATTCCCTTCAGCAGCGCGCACCAGAAGCCCACACGGGAAGAAGCGCTTGAGTACTACCGGAAGGTAGCAGACCACTATCACTTGCCGGTTGTTCAGTATCAGAGGGTAGAGACCGTCACGGGCCAGGATGGCGCCTTCTACGTGACCACAACCGACAAACTGGGGAGAATCTGCGATTACAAGACTCGCAAGCTGATTGTCGCCACAGGCTATTACGATCTCGCCAATCAGTTGGGGATCCCGGGGGAAGACCTGCCCAAGGTTTTCCACTATTACCGCGAGCCGCATCCGTTCTATGACACCGACGTGCTGGTGATTGGCGGCAAGAATTCCGCAGCCATCGCTTCACTCGACTTGTGGCGGCATGGGGCGCGCGTAACGCTGGTGCATCGCGGACCGAAACTGCACCAGCATGTGAAGTACTGGATCCTGCCCGATATCGAGAACCGGATCAAGAACAAGGAGATAAAGGCCTACTTCCAGACCAGCGTGCTGGAGATCGAACCTGACACGGTCACCCTCAAGACGCCCGAAGGGGTGATGCGCCTGCGGAACGATTTTGTGCTGGCGCTCATCGGATACCACCCGGACTACGATTTTCTACGGGCGATGGGCATCGAGCTGTCCTCCGAGCAGTGCCGGCCAGTGTGCGATCCGGTCACGCTGGAGAGCAATGTTCCGGGAATTTATGTGGCGGGGGTGATCGTGGCGGGCTCGCGGACGAATGAGATCTTTATCGAGAACGGGCGTTTTCACGGAAAACAGATTGCTGAGGATCTGAAGAAGCAACTGGGCGGCGCGTGAGAGAAAGCGGCTGGAGACGATGCAGGTATTTCCGGGCAAAACCACTCCCAGGTTCTCCGCTATCATTTCTGAGTTTCTTATTCGAGCGCTACTGCCTCTTCTCCCAGCTGCTGATTAATCAGCCGCGACAGCAGAGGTTTCAGAGCCTCTCCGGTCTTGGCCAGGGTGAATGCGTGTTCGGCGTCGGACCAGTCCAGCTTGAAGCTGGTGGCGAGGGCCGAAATCCAGATCTGCCGCACGGGAGCATTGGGAGAAATCACGAAGCGCGCGCCATCCTCGAAGGAGATGTGGAGCGCGCCGGACTGGTCCTCGACTTCGAGATCGGCTGATTCTTCCGCCGCAATCAGGCTTTTCTTCAGGGACTCGAGCGCATTCTCGGAGTGTTTACGGAACTCATTCTCATCAAGCATGGGCAAATTATAGCCGCAGCCATGAACACCGCCTGGCCAACGACCGACGACTAAGGACCAACCGCCGAGATTTGATTTAGCATGAGCCGTTTGCATGACTGCGCCATCGCCATCCAAGCAACACATCACGCTCAGCGCCTACTGGCGCCTGGTGCGGCAGAACGCCAACTTCCGCAATCTGTGGATGGCGCAGATCGTCTCCGAAATTGGCGACTGGTTTTATACGCTGGCGCTTTACAGCCTGCTCCTGCAGTTGACCGGAAAGGCCAGCGCCGTGGGATTGGCCTTGCTGTTCCAGGTCCTGCCGCAGACCTTGTCCAGCCCCATGACAGGAGTAGTCAACGACCGGGTGAGCCGCAAACGGGTGATGATTACTGCCGACATTGCCCGCTTCTTCATTGTGCTGGCCATGCTTCTGGTGCGCTCCCGCTCCATGGTGTGGCTTGTATACCCCCTGCTCGTTATGGAAACGGTGATGTGGGCTTTCTTCGAGCCGGCGCGCAACGCCGTGATCCCCAACATCACGCCATCGGAAGACATTCTCGTGGCCAATACCCTGTCCTCCACCACCTGGTCGCTGAACCTGATGATCGGCGCCGCCCTGGGTGGCCTGGTGGCGGCGCTCCTCGGCCGGGACGCGGTTTTTGTCCTGAATGCGCTCTCGTTTCTGGCCTCGGCGTTCCTGATCAGCAAGATGCGGTTTGTCGAGCCCCACGCTGAAGCTGCGGAACCCCTGCGACTGCGCGACCTGGTGGATTACTCGCCGGTGCTCGAAGGCGTGCGCTACGTCCGCCGCGACCGCCGGCTGCTGGCGACGATGTTCGCCAAAGCAGGTGAGTTGATGATCGGGCCGAGCTGGGTACTGTTTACCGTCATGGGTGTACGTGATTTTGCCGTGCACTCCGGAGGCTTTTCGGGCGACCGTGGCGGACTATTGGGAATGAGCCTGCTGATTGGGGCACGCGGTGTGGGAGCCTTGTGCGGGCCGTTGATCTCGGCCCGCATCGCCGGACATTCCGACCGGAACCTGCGGTTAGGGATTCTCGCGGGCTATGTCATGATTGCGGCCGGCTACTCGATTCTCGGACATGCCGGGGGCGTCTGGCTGGCTTGTATTTGTATTGTGCTCGCCCACAGCGGCGGTTCCACGGTGTGGGTCTTCTCCACGACACTCCTGCAATTGAATACTGACGACCGCTTTCGCGGCCGCGTGTTCGCTGCCGACCTGGCATTGTGCATGTTCGTTATCGGCATCGGAGCTTTCCTGTGTGGAAAGTTTCTTGACTGGGGAGTTTCGGCGCGGACAGTCGCCAGTGCCGTCGGTCTGCTGATGATCCTGCCCACAGGCTTGTGGGCGTTGATCCTGAAGGTAGCCGCTCCAGCGCACCAGCCCGCAACCGCCGAAGTGACCGAGGGATAAGGGTCGAGCTATGCGCTCCCCCGTCCGAAGGGCCACTCCGCGAAAGCGATCTCTTCACAACTATTCATAGCGCAGGGCCTCAATTGGATCCAGCCGCGCTGCCTTGATCGCCGGAAACATTCCGCTCACGATCCCCACGAAACTCAGAATCGCAGTGGACCAGAACAGGATGCTGGTATTGATGGTCAGGTGAATATCACCTTCGCTGGCATCCTCCATAAACGCGCTCCATAGGGGCAGAGCGCCAACAGCCCAGGAGACCACATAGGCCAGCGCCACTCCGGCCAGCCCGCCAAGGAACGTGATCACCAGCGCTTCCGCCAGGAATTGGAACAGGATGTGCCAGCGGCGCGCGCCCAGCGCCTTCTCCACTCCAATCTCGCGCGTGCGCTGGGCGACGGAAACCAGCATGATATTCATCAGCCCCACGCCGCCAATCCCCAGCGTCAGAAGCCCAATGAATCCCAACAGGATTTTGATCCCGGTCGTGATCACGCGCAGGTCCAGCAGGTCGGAGAACACGTCGAACACGAATATCGCCCGCTTGTCCTTAGGATCGAAATCGTGGTGAAACGCCATCGAATTGCGTAGTGCATTTACGACCTTGGCGTGGTCGCCTTCGTATTCCATGACGACTGCATCGAGGTAGTAAGTATTCTTCAGGTCGCTCATGGCGCTGAAGGGCAGATAGACGTGGCCGTTCAGATTGTCATCGCTGTTGTTGATCACGTGCCGCAGCACGCCGACGATCTGGTAAGAGATGCCGTCCACCCGAATCTTCTCCCCGATCGCATTCTGTCCGGAGAAGAGCTTTTTCTTCAGGTCAGCTCCGATGAAGGCTACGCGGGTGTGAGTGTAGTCGTCCGCCTCGCTGAAAGACCCACCCTCGGCAAACTCCATGCGCCGCATGCGGGGGTAGTTCGCATACACACCGCTCACGGGATAATTCCCCGCGCGCGTGCCCCAACTAACGGTGCACTGTTTATACGCCTCCGGCGACAGGCGCTTGAGCAGTGGTACCTCCGCGCGGATGTAATCGAGGTCGTTCACCGTCAGGCGGACGGCAACGCCCGCTTTGGTTCCTCCCGCCTGCATGGATGTGCGGCCGGGGAAGATGAATACCAGGTTGGTCCCGAAGGAGCGAAAGGCCGCCCACAATCCGGTTTCGAAGCCTGCGCCGTAGGCCAGCAACAGGACAACCGTAGCAATGCCCCAGGCCATGCCCAGCATGGTGAGGAAGCTGCGCCGCCGGTTGTGCCGCAAGGCTTCGTAGGCCTGTTCGAGAAGACTGCGAAACATAGAACCTCGGTTGTCAGTGGCTCGTGCTCAGTTGTTCGTCAAGGCCGATGGCTACTGATCGCCAGTTACGGACCACCAGCTCCTGACCACTAGCCCCTGACCACCAGCCACTCTCCTACTCCTGCCTTAGTGCCTCTACCGGGGGCAGCAACGCCGCCTTGCGCGCGGGATACAGGCCCGCGCTGATCCCTGCGATTGCCAGAGAGAATATTGCCGCTACCGCCGAGAGCGGCACGATGCGTGGCGTATCGAATCCCTCGGGCGAAGGCAGCATGGCCAGCAGGGTGACGAAGCCCACCGATACGGCCAGTCCAATACCGCCGCTGAACGCTGTCAGAAATGCACCTTCGATAAAGAATTGCGTCAGGATGTTGCGATGCGTTGCGCCCAGGGCCTTGCGCAATCCGATCTCCTTGGTGCGTTCGGCCACCGAGACCAGCATAATGTTCACAATGCCAATCGCGCCCAACCCCAGCGTGACCAGCCCCACCACACCAAGGAAGTAGTCCATACCGTCAAAAATCTTGTCGACGCGCTGTGAGTTCTCGATCGTGTCCCAGTCCTCAAACGCATCTTCCAGCTTGGGATTGAAGCCGTGCCGCCGGGCGATAATTCCGTGCACCTCCGCTTTCGCCAGCGCGTGGTCTTTTTTCACCCGCGGCCTGTAATTGATGAACGAAACTGCATTCTCTGCGTTTTTTTCCTTCAGCGGGAAGAGATTCCGCATGGTTTCGACCGGAATAAAAATGCGCGCGTTGGTACCGTTGTTGCCGTCCTGCCCGACCTTCGCAAGAACTCCGATGATGTCAAAGCGAATGCCGTTCAACAGTATCGTCGCTCCCACCGCTGGCCGCCCGGGGAAGACATTCTTCAGCAGTTCCCACCCGACCACGGCCACCCGCCGCACTTCCACATTGTCCTCATCGTTGAACCACCGTCCGGTCCCGACAGGGATCGTGCGGATCTGGTTGTATTCAGGGGCCACGCCGAACACCTGTCCGTTGGTGGAGCCGTAGTCGCTGACGGCGCGAATGTCCTCCCGGTTGATCACTGGCGACACTGTACGTAAGCTTCGTGCTTCGCTGCGTATCGCAAGGTAGTCATCGTAGGTGAAGCGATACGTCAGGCCGGATTGCAGGCTGCCTTCCACCGCTGGAATGCGTCCGGGGAAGATGAACATGATGTCCTGCCCAAGAGTAGCCAGCTCCCGCGCCTGCCCGCTGCGGAATCCCTCTCCCAGCCCGACCAGCAGGAGCAGCGACCCTACCCCCCAGGCAATTCCGAACATGGTGAGGAAGGAGCGCAGCTTGTGGGCCCACAATGTGGCCAGCGACTGCTGCACAATGTCCAGAAGTGCCCGCATTAGATTGTGCTCCTTGCTGGCAAGCCGCGAGAGCGTCTTGGAACCAGAACCCGCGCCCTATCTGTCGCACCGGCGTGCGACCAGGCGGACACATCCCTTCATCCAGTGCTTAATACGCACACGAAGAACGGCAGGTTCCGGGAAAATCAGCCTCTCAGACGTTAGACCGGCCGAAAGGGAAAAAGGATAGCTGTTTCCAAACTTCAGACTTCCAACTTCAGTTCGTCCAAGTCCAGGAATTCCTGCACGATGGATTCGTGGCTCTTTTCCATGTCCCGGTAACCCCCAAAAAAGATAACCTTCGCTTCGTGCAGGAACACCACCCGGTTAGCCAACTTCTTGGCCAGCCGCATGTCATGGGTGACGACTACGCTGGTAAGGCTCAGCTGGATATTCAGCCGTTTGATGAGGTCCCCAAGCAGTTGAGCCATAAGGGGATCTACCATCGTGGTCGGCTCATCGTATAACACGCATTCGGGCCGCGCAGCCAATGCCCGGGCGATCGCTACCGACCGTTTCATCCCCGTGGAGAGGTCCGAAGGAAGCAAATCGCGCATCTCCCGCACTCCTACCATTTCCAGCAGCCCATCCACTACCTGGTAGATCTGCTCTTCATCCATCTCCTGGTGCTCGCGCAAGGGAAAAGCTACGTTCTCGCCGACGGTCAGCGAATCAAATAATGCCCCGTTTTGAAACACCATGGTGACTTTCTTGCGGATGTATTCCATTTCTTCCTCGGAATAATCCGTAATGTCTTCATGCGCTACAATCACGCGCCCCGAGTCCGGCTTCAGGAACCCCATAATGTGATGAAGGGAAACGGACTTGCCAACGCCGCTGCGCCCCAGGATGCAGACCGTCTCTCCCGCCTTTACGTCGAAGCTGACATGGTCAAGCACGCAGTTATCCCCGAATGACTTGGAGACGTCCCGGAACTCGATGTAGGGGCCATCCGCGTCAGTGGCATTCTCGATTTTCAATCGATTATTCACAAGTCGGTTCATCACGGATTTCCTCAATCAGCACAAACTGTTTCAATGAAAGCAAGCGTCTCGAATAAAGCAAAAGCCCGGCGAACCTGGCGGAATCTTCTCCGCGCCATCGGCGTTCCGGGATATTTTCCGCCACCAGCCCGAATCAGGCTCGGAAAGCTCGAAAATCGCCAAAGTGCGTGAAATTACCGCCCACGCCCGGCGGATGTTTCAAGGTCCTTCTCGGCGCGGGCGAACTCCTCCGGCGTGTTGAGATTGCGAAACATGGCCTCAGAAAACCCCATGCGCGCCAGCTCATCCTGCCCGATTGTGCGCGTCTCCGCGGCCGAAAACAACGCATCAATCTTGTTCCGGCCCGCGCGCAAAGCTTCCTCGGCGATGTCGGCAAAGTCGCGGTCGTAAACCGCACACAGCGGCTGCGAGCCCCGAGCGGTCCGGGGCACAGTTACCATCGCGCCGCTGCGTCCGGCTTCGGTAATCAGGTACGTCAGAAAGTCGCGCTCAACGAAAGGCAAGTCCACCGCGAGGATCAGGTTTAAAGGCGTGGCAGTCCGGGTCAGTGCTGCGTGAATCCCTCCCAGTGGCCCATGACCGCGATACAGATCTTCCACAGTCCTGGTTACGGTCACGAACTTTGCCGCCTCTCCTACCACAATTACTTCTCCAACCAGGGGGCGCAGCAGGTCAATGGCACGATTTAGTAATGTCCTTCCGGACAATTCCAGCAAGGCCTTTTCCCGCCCCATGCGGGAGCTTTTGCCACCGGCCAAAACGAAGCCGGTAACACTCTGCAACAACTGGGGTTGCAAAGTGTCCCGGTTTTGCTTGGGGTGGTTCATAAGCGAGCCTGAGACTCACCGGGCCTGTGTCCGGCCAGTGTCGCGGCAGGACGAACGTAATCTATCGCAGCCACAAGTCTGTGTCGGATCATAACAGTTCCCCGGTTCCCCACCCGGAGAGTGCTCGGTAACGCCACGTTATGTTACTGGATGTGTTGACTCTGGCCCACTGCTCACACGAGTTCTCCTGGCCGCGCCGCAGCGAAGAAGGCAACTACTACCAGGTCTGCCTGCTGTGCGCGGTGGAGTACAACTACGACTGGAAGACCATGCGGCGCACCGACCGCCGTGCCCGTTCTACTCCGGACGAAGGTCTGCCGGTCTACCGCAGCCGCAGCCACTCCAAGAAACAGACCTGGGTACCCCGCGCCCGGCGGCTGCGGATGCACGCTCCGATCCGCTACCGCGCGAAGAGCCTGGTTGCCTGGCACCTTGGGACCATCGAGAACCTCAGCCAGTCCGGGGTGTTGTTTCGGGGTCCGCACCCAGTCTCCGAAAGCACTCTGGTGGAAATGCGTTTTGAAATGCCGGAAGAGATTTCCGGCCAGAAAGACAGCCTCGTGCTCTGCCAGGGGCAGGTGATCCGCTGTAAGGAAAAGCAGCCCGCACAGGACGGGGTGACGCTGGCCGCTGCCATTCTCGACTACCAGTTCCTGCACGAGAAATAACCGCTTTTGATGCCTCCCTGGCGCCACGCTGAATGGCTGCCAGCGCGCGGGCATCGCGGCGGAAGTGCGCTTGTTTCCGGCATCGCGGCGCCGATTTTACAGTACAGGTCCGCGGCCATTCGCTAAGATTCGGGTGAGCAGGCCTCCACGGAAGGCAGGCCTGCCAGGAGACATCGCGATGCCCGATCTGCGAGTGCTGCCTCGTCCGCGCTTCTGCTACCTGGAAATCCCCGCGATGGATCCGCACCAGTCCGCCGCTTTCTATGAGAGGGTCTTTGGCTGGAACATCCGGCACCGGGACACTAGCCGACCGAGCTTTGATGATGCAACCGGGTATGTGAGCGGGGCATGGGTCACGGGCCGAACCATCTCGCGTGAACCCAGCCTCCTGCCGTACATCTGGGTGGATACCATCGATGGCATAGCAGCCAAGATTGCCGCGCATGGTGGCGAGATTGTGGAGGGCCCTCATCCTGACCACCCGGGAAGCACAAGCTACATCGCGACGTTTCGAGATCCGGCAGGAAACTTGATGGGCCTTTATCAGGAAAATGCAGACTAAGCGCCCGATGACTCCCTGGTACTACAGTGGCCCTTATTCAGTCCAGCTAGGGGCAAGGTTCAGATGTATAGACGTATAATCGCAGTAAGCCCGTTTGTTGCTTCCGGTCGCGAATTTTTGGGCAAGACCTGCCGCCGCTTCGCATCTAAACTAATATCATCACGCTGATATACAGGAGTTTCTTCTATGAAGGCGAAGGCGTATACACAATCTAGTGTCCTGTTGCTGACCGTGATTCTGGCGATAGCCGTGGGCTGCGCCAAAGCTCCCAACGACGCGCAAATCACCAGCGACATCCAAACCAAACTCACTGCGGATTCAGGCCTGCAAGGCAAGCAAATCGGAGTGCAGTCCGACAAGGGCACGGTAACGCTCTCCGGCGCCGTAGATAACGACGCCCAGCGCGAGGCGGCCGCGCGCTATGCTTCCGCCGAGCCCGGCGTGAAGCAGGTGGTGAACAATCTGACGGTGGCTCCGCAGCAGGCCGAGACGGCTCCTGTGCCGGTCCCTCCACCGGCGCCGGCAGAGAAGCCGCGGCCCAGCAAGCGCCATCACCGCGAAGATTCTTCACCTTCTGCCAACGATTCCGCACCTCCATCCAGTGCACCGGCACCAGTAGCTGTTCCTTCTGCGCCGGCACCCGCGCCCGCAGCGCCGGCTCCTCCGCCCCCGCCGCAGAAGGTGACTATCCCCTCAGGCACAGTGCTGGCGGTGCGTTTGGTGGATACGATCGATAGCGAAACCGCTCAGCCCGGACAAACTTTCCATGCCACTCTGGATTCGCCTCTGGCGGTCGACGGCGACGTGGTCGTTCCCCAGGGTTACGACGTGGAGGGCCACATTGTGGATGTGAAGAGCGCGGGCAAATTTGCCGGCCAGTCGGTGCTGAAGCTGCAACTCGACCGTATCGCGGTGGGCGGCAAGTACTACAACATCTCCACCGACCAGTATTCCCGCCAGGGCTCCTCACGCGGCAAGAACACGGCTGAGAAAGTCGGTGCCGGCGCGGCCATTGGCGGCATCATAGGCGCTATCGCCGGTGGTGGTAAGGGGGCTGCCATCGGTGCGGCGGCAGGCGGCGGTCTGGGTGGCGGCGTGCAGGCTGCGACCAAGGGCCAGCAGATCAAGCTGCCCTCTGAGACCGTGCTGAACTTTACCCTGCAGTCTTCGGTCAGCGTCCTGCCCACCAGCCACGGGCCGCACGGCCAGAAGCTCGAAGCTACTCAGTCGCAGTAAAGCTGCAAACGGCCAAAAAGAAAGGATGCGGGTTCAGCTCGCATCCTTTACTATTCCTCCGGCGTCCGCCCGGCTTTCCGTAGTGCGTCGTTACGCCTGTAGAAATCACAGAGCCTTGTGACGGCGCTCACCGATTAGCCGGAGCCGGTTCTCCAACATTAGGTTGTGCCCTGTTCCCGGGGGGCACGGGCACGCAAGGAGCCAGATTATGCGAGCAAGCAAACGGCTTTGGACTGTGGCTGTCATCGCGGCGTTCGTTTTTCCGCTATACGCTCAGGAGAAACCAGAAATTAAACAAGCCCCGATCAAGAAGATTTCCCCGGCTTCGGGGCAGGAGATGTTCAAATCGTACTGTGCAACGTGCCACGGCACGGACGCGCGTGGTGACGGACCCGCTGCGGCGGCGCTGAAGACGCCCCCGGCTGATCTAACCATGCTGACCAAGAAAAATAACGGCCAGTTCCCATCGCTGAAAGTGGTGTCAGCGATCCGCGGAGATACAGCTAATCCCGCCCATGGAACCAAGGAAATGCCGGTATGGGGTCCGCTGTTTCGCAGCATCAGCGGTGGGCACGAGGGCGAGGTGGAACAGCGCGTAACCAACCTCACCAAGTACATCGAGACGCTGCAGGCGAAATAGGGAGCGGGCTTCAGCCAACCACTGATCTGCCGCAGGAATGGGCCACGGCGTTGCCGCGCCGGCGTCCCGCGATGATTCGTGTCTTTGTGTGACAGTCTTTGAAGTCGACAGGTAGCCTGAAATTCCCGAGACGCGGGGGCAACTCGCCCC
>Ga0335077_10004674_pt1 | contig 16690 bp, 13 predicted proteins | sample Lox_Sample_31_FD_207151 | JGI IMG/M metagenome (GOLD analysis project Ga0335077, IMG submission 207151) | Soil microbial communities from Loxahatchee National Wildlife Refuge, Florida, United States - Lox_Sample_3.1 | ecosystem: Environmental > Terrestrial > Soil > Wetlands | place: USA...
GCCGACGTGAAGCGCGCGGCGGACAAACACCCCGAGCTCACGGTCGTCTACAAGGACGCCCAGAACGACACCCTGAAGCAGGTCTCCCAGATCCGGGAGTTCATCGCCGCCAAGGTCGACCTGCTCATCGTCTCCCCCAAGGAGGCCGTGCCCCTCACGCCGCCGGTGTCCGAGGCGTTCAAGGCGGGCATCCCGGTGATCGTCCTCGACCGCCGGGTCACCGGCTCCGACTACACCGAGTTCATCGGCGCCGATAACAAGAAGATCGGCCGCTATGTCGGGCAGTGGATCGTGAAGACCCTGGGCGGGAAGGGGAGCATGGTCGAGCTGAAGGGGCTCATGACCTCGACGCCGGGCCAGGATCGCGACTCCGGCTTCCGCGAGGGCATCAAGGGCTCGGACGTCAAGATCGTCTTCGAGGCGGACATGAAGTGGCTCGAGCCCAACGCCCGCAAGGAGATGGAGTCGGCCCTGGCCACGAACCCGAAGATCGACCTCGTCTACGGGCACAACGACCCGGGCGCGCACGGCGCCTACCTGGCGGCCAAGGCGGCCGGGCGCGAGAAGGAGATGAAGTTCGTGGGCATCGACGCCCTGCCCCAGGAAGGGCAGGCCTACGTGCGCCAGGGCATCCTCAACGCCAGCTTCGAGTACCCGACCGGCGGTGACGTGGCCATCGAGAAGGCGCTCGAGATCTTCGCCGGCAAGCAGGTCCCGAAGGAGATCGTCCTCGACTCGCGCGTGTTCACGAAAGACAACGTGGACAGCGGCGGCGAGTGGCTAAAGTAGGGCTCCCCGTAGCCTCGGGGCACCGGCGGCCGGGATCCCTTTACCGGGCTGCCGGTGCCCGAGCGAGGCAGGACGTGTCTAGAAAGACGAGCGATCGCTCGGCCCCCCCCGCGACGCGCGTCTCCATGAAGGAGATCGCGCGGATGACGTGATTCTCCGCCACCACCGTCTCCCTCGTCCTGAACGGTCGGTCCGGGCGCTTCAACATCTCGCGGGAGACTCAGGACTCATCCGGAGCGTCGCCAAGCAGCACAACTACTACCCTAACCTCCACGCCCGGAGCCTTCGCACCCGGACCACCAACATGGTGGGGCTTACCGTCCCCACCTTGAACAACCCCTTCTTCGGCGAGATGGCCGAGACCTTCGAGAGCCTGGCGCGCAGCGACAGGAAGCTGCCGCTCATCACCGTGACCCACTACGACCCCGAGGAAGAGATCGAGATGCTGAACCCTCGCCAGATGATGAACCGCGCCCACCAGATCTTCGCCGGCTCGAGGACGGCCGAGGCCCGGACGCATTTCATCCCCCACGAGTTGCTCCTCCCGCGGGGCATGTCGGCGGTGCGCGCCCCGCGGGCGACCGGATGAGTTCGCCTGGTCCCGCCGGGGAGGGTGCTTTTCGCTCGCGGGTTCCCTGGGGGCTGGGACCGGGGGCCGCGCCGCGGGCGCGTGGGCCCCCCGCCGCAGCGCGTCGAGATCCTTGGACGAAGCGCAGGCGGGACATCTTGACGAACCGTGGAGGGGAGAGGGGGAAGGGGGACGTGGCCGGGCGTCGCACTTGACCGCCTCTCGGGTCTGCCCGATCCTCCGCCGCCATGGAGCACCCGAGCGGCGCCTGCGAACGGTCGCCGCGCGGCGCGCCGTCGCGAGCACGGCTCTACGGCCTGCTCGCGGTGATGCTCGGCATCTGGGCGGCCAACTTCATCTTCGCCAAGGTGGCCGTGCGCACCGCGCCGCCGGTGCTCGTGGCTTGTCTCAGGACGGTGCTCTCGGGGCTCCTCATGATCCCGGTGTACCGGGTGGTGAGCCGGCGCCATCTCGACCCGGTGTTGCGCCCCTTCACCTTGCGCGACGTGCCCCGCATGGCGCTCGTCGGCGTGCTCGGGATCGTGGGAAACCAGTTCGCCTTCGTCCTGGCGCTCTCCACGACCAGCGTGGCGCACGGGGCCATCGTGGGCGCGACCTCGCCGGTGCTCGTCCTCATCGGGGCGGCGGCCCTGGGGCGGGAGAAGCTCCGGGTCCGCAAGGTCCTCGGCATGCTGGCTTCGGTCGCCGGGGTGGCGGTGCTGCAGTTCGGCCGCGTGCCGAGCGGGCACTCGAGCCCCGTGGGAGACGCGGTCATGCTGGGCAACGCCGCGCTGTTCGCCGGCTTCTCCCTCCTCGGCAAGCCCCTCCTCGAGGAGGTGGGGTCCCTCGCGGTGAACGCGGTCGCGTACTGGGGAGGGGCCCTCCTCGCCCTTCCCTACGCCGTCTTCGGGCTCGTTCGCGTGGGGCCCGCCCAGCTGGGCCTCGCCGCTTGGGCGGGAGTGCTGTACATGGCGGTCGCGCCCTCGATCGTCGGCTATCTCATCTACGCCCACGCGCTCAGGTACCTGCCGTCGTCCCGGGTGGCGAGCGTCACCTACCTGCAGCCGGTCCTGGCCACCCTGCTCGCGGTGGCGCTTTTGGGCGAGCGACCGGGGCTGGGCTACGCCTTCGGTGCGCTGGTGATCCTGGGTGGCGTCTGGCTCGTGCAGAGTCCCTCGGCCCCGCGCCGGACGGTCCCCCTGTCCCCCCCCCAGGCGCTGCCGCACAGGCCCCTCACCAGAGCTGATGGACCCGGTCCTTGATGGTCCGCTCGTAGAGGGCGCGGAGCGCCTTCATCGTGCTCTCGGGGAGGGGAGGGAGGTCGGCCGCGGCCACGTTCTCGTCCACCTGATCGGGCCGCTTCGCCCCGGGGATGACGCAGGTGACCGCCTCCGCCATCAGGATGAAGCGAAGGGCGAACTGGGCCATGGTCGTGCCCCGGGGGACGAGGGGCCGGATCTCCTCCACCGCCGCGAGCGCGACGGCGTAGTCCACCCCGGAGAAGGTCTCGCCCTTGTCGAAGGCCGCGCCCTCTCGGTTGAAGGACCGGTGATCGTCTAGGGCGAAGTGCGTCTTCATCGTCATCTTGCCGGCGAGCAGGCCGGAGGAGAGGGGGAGCCGGGCCAGGATGCCCACCTTGCGGCGGGCCGCCTGGGCGAAGAAGAGGTCGGAGGGGCGCTGGCGGAAGAGGTTGTAGATGATCTGGACCGACTCAACCCCCGGGTACTCGATCGCCTTGAGCGCCTCCTCCACCCGCTCCACGGAGACGCCGTAGTGGCGGATCTTCCCCGCCCGGACGAGGTCGTCGAGCACCCCGAACACCTCGGGCCGGTAGTACACGTCCGTGGGCGGGCAGTGGAGTTGAAGGAGATCGATGGCTTCCACCTCGAGGTTCTTTAGGCTCCGCTCCACGAAGGCGGTGAGGTGGGCGCGGTCGTAGCCCGCCGCCACGTGGGGGTCGAGGCGCCGGCCGGCCTTGGTGGCGACGACGATCTCCTCGCGCCGCTCCTTCTTGAGGCGGGCCAAGAGCCGCTCGCTCCGGCCGTCGCCGTAGACGTCGGCGGTGTCGAAGAAGTTGACCCCCTTCTCGACCGCGCGGCGCAGCGCCGAGAGCGACTCGGAGTCGTCCACCGAGCCCCAGGTGCCGCCGATCGCCCACGCTCCGAAACTGACCGTCGAGACGAGGAAGCCGGTCTGGCCGAGTTGCCGGTACTGCATGGTGTCCTCCGCAGTCTGGGATGAAGGATCGACTCCCCATTACACGCGAAGGCGCCTTTGCGAAAGGGGGAGATCGGGCCGGCCGCTCGTCGGGGGAGGATCCCCGTCCCCGCCCCGGCGCCTGTTCTTCGGTCCCTTCTCCGCGATCGCCCCGATGGGCCCTTCGCCGCGCGGGACCCGGGTCGCGCCTCGGGCGGGGAGAGGGCCCTTGCCCCGGAGGGCGGCCGGGATGAGGGGGAGGGGCGAAGGGCCGGGGGACGGCCCAAAGGGCCAAGCCGCCGCGCCAGACTAGGAAAGGTTGTGGAACACCCGCTGGACGTCGTCGTCCTGCTCGAGCGCGTCCACGAGCGCAAGCACCTCGCGCGCTTTCTCCTCGGGGAGCTCGACCGGGTTCTGGGCCACGTACTCGTGTTCGGCCGAGAGGAGGGGGAGCTTTCGCTCCTCGATCGCCGCCTGGAGCTGGCCGAAGCTCGCGAAGGCGCAGCGGATCACGACCTGGGGCTCCCCCTTCTCCCCCTTGCCCTCGCCGAGTTCCTCGAGGCCGTGGTCGATGAGGTCGAGCTCCAGGGCCTCGAGGTCGAGCCCCTCGGGGCTGAGCCTGAAGACGCCCATCTTCTGGAACTGGAAGGCGACGCTTCCCGTGGTGCCCAGGTTTCCCCCGTGGTCCTTGAAGTGCATCCGGACGTTGGCCACGGTTCGCACCACGTTGTCGGTGGCGGTCTCGACCACGAGGGCGATCCCGTGCGGGCCGTACCCCTCGTACAGGACGGTCGCGTAGGCCTGCTGGTCCTGGCCGGCGGCCCGGCGGATGGCCGCCTCGACCTTGTCCTTGGGCATGTTCACCGCGCGAGCGTTCTGGAGCGCGCGGCGCAGGGCGAGGTTGTTCTCGACGAGGGGACCGCCCGCCTTGACCGCGATGGCGATGTCTTTGCTCACCCGGGTGAAGGCCTTCGCCATCCTGTCCCAGCGGGCGAACATGGTGGCCTTCCGGGTCTCGAAGATGCGTCCCATGGGCTCCTCGCGGCGGGGCCGAGCCCCGCGCTGGCCCGGATATCGCAGGAGCCGAGCCCGCGCAAGGATCATCGAGCGGGGTCGGGCCGCGCGCTCGCCCGCCCGCGCCCGAGGGCCATCCTCCGAACGTGGGCCCGGCGGCCTCTTCCGAAAGCCACGAAGGACGTGAAAGGCCCGGGCGTCCCGCCTAGGATCCCGGCATCCACTCGAGCGAGGTGACGCCATGGCCGAGACTCCCTCCACGATGCTGCCCTTGGGAACCCCCCTTCCCACCCTGCGACTCCGCGACGCGGTGAGCGGGCGAACGATCGACGCCGCCGAGCTCGCCCGGGGCAAGAAGGGGATCCTGGTGGCCTTCATCTGCAATCATTGTCCCTACGTGAAGCACATCCGGAGCGAGCTGGTCCGGGTCTCGCACGAGGCGCTCGACCAGGGGTTCGCGGTGGTGGCGGTGAACTCGAACGACGAGGCCTCCCACCCCGAGGACGGTCCGGCGGCCATGAAGCAGCTCGCCACCCGGGAGGGCTGGCGGTTCCCCTTCGCCTTTGACGAGACCCAGGAGGTGGCCCGGGCGTTCCGCGCCGCCTGTACCCCCGACCTGTTCCTGTTCGACGGGGCGCTCCGTCTCGCCTACCGGGGCCAGTTCGACGACAGCCGGCCCTCGCTCTCCCGTCCGGTCGACGGGGCCTCGCTCCGCGGGGCGATCGCCGCCCTCTCCTCGGGGAAGGCACCCGCCGCCGAGCAGAAGCCCAGCATGGGGTGCAACATCAAGTGGAAGCCGGCCGCAGGGCGCGCCTAGAGGCGATGGGGACGTGGCCGGCGATCGGCGCGAGATGGTGGAGGTGGCCGGACGGGAGGTGGCGATCACCAACCCCGACAAGCCCTACTTCCCCGAGGCCCAGATCTCCAAGATCGAGCTGGTGCGCTACTACCTGGCGGTGGCCGAGGGGGCGCTGCGCGGCGTTCGCGACCGGCCCATGCAGCTCAAGCGGTACGTGGATGGCATCGGGGCCGAGCCCTTCTACCAGAAGCGGGCCCCTTCCTCCCGCCCCCCCTGGATCGACGTGGTGGAGCTCCGCTTCCCCTCGGGAAGAAGCGCCCAGGAGATCGTGGTGCGGGACGCCGCCCAGCTCCTCTGGGTGGTGAACCTGGGCTGCGTCGACCTCCACCCGCACCCGGTGCGCTCGGGCGATCTCGATCACCCCGACGAGCTGCGGGTGGACCTGGACCCCGTTCCCGGCGTTCCCTTCGAGCAGGTGCGGCAGGTGGCGCTCCTCGCCCGCGAGGTGCTTCGCGAGCACGGGCTCTCGGGATGGCCCAAGACCAGCGGATCGCGCGGGATCCACGTCTACGCGCGGATCGCCCCGCGCTCGGGCTTCAAGGAGGTGCGCCAGGCGGCGCTGGCCCTCGCCCGGGAGGTGGAGCGGCGGGCGCCGAAGCTGGCCACGAGCAAGTGGTGGAAGGAGGAGCGGCACGGCGTCTTCATCGACTACAACCAGAACGCCAAGGACCGCACCATCGCCTCCGCCTACTCGGTGCGCCCCCGCCCCGACGCCCGGGTCTCCACCCCGCTCACCTGGGAGGAGCTCCCCCACTGTGACCCGGCCGAGTTCACGCTCCGCACCGTCCCCGCCCGGCTCGCGCGAGAGGGCGACCCGTGGGCCCCGATCGACGAGGTGAAGGGCTCGCTCGACTCGCTCCTCGCGCTCTCCGACCGCCAGCGCGCCGAGGGTCAGGGGGACGCGCCCTGGCCGCCCCATTACGCCAAGGGCGAGGAGGAGCCGCCCCGGGTGCAGCCCTCGAGGAGCAAGAGACCGGGCGAGGGAGATCCGGCCGGGGCTCAGGGCCGCGGGGGGGGGCCGAAGATCCGCGACAGCTCGTAGGGCGGGGTGACCTCGAGCTGGTCATACCGGCACTGCGCCGGAAGACGGTCGGGGCGCCAGCGCAGGAACTGGGTGGCGTGCCGGAAGCGGTCGCCCTGGAGGTGGTCGTAGGCCACTTCGCACACCCGCTCGACGCGGACCGGCTCGAAGCCGAGGTCCTTCCCCCGGTTCCAGCGGCTAGTCGCCCCGGGCAGCCTTCGCCCGGGGGAAAGGCCCGACCGCGACCACTCGGCCCAGTCGCCCCAGGGGTGGCCTTCTTCGGCGCCGGCTCGCAAGGGCTCGAGCTCCTGTGCCAGCTCCCTTCGCCGCGCGGCGGTGAAGGCGCTGCAGATCCCCACGTGGTGGAGGATGCCCGCCTCGTCGTGGAGGCCGAGGAGGAGCGAACCGACCAGGGTGCCCCGGCCCTCCTTGTGCCAGCGGAAGCCCCCCACCGCGCAGTCGGCGGTGCGCGCGTGCTTCACCTTGACCATGGCCCGGACGCCCGGCTGGTACCGGCCGTCGAGGGGCTTCGCCACCACCCCGTCGAGGCCCGCCCCCTCGAAGCGACGGAACCAGTCCGCCGCCAGGGCCGGGTCCCGGGTGGCGGGGGTGATGTGGACGGGGGCCCGCGCCTCACCGAGGACCTCCTCGAGCCGCCCGCGCCGCTCCAGGAAGGGGGAAGTGCGGAGGTCCTTTTCCCCGAGGGCGAGGAGGTCGAAGAGGACGATGCGGGCCGGATGCTCGGCGGCGAGCAGCCGGACCCTTGAGGACGCCGGGTGGATGCGCAGGAGGAGGGCGTCGAAGTCGAGCCCGTCTTCCCCCCCGACGACGAGCTCGCCGTCGAGGACGCAGCGGGAGGGGAGCTGCGCCCTGAGCGGCTCGGCGAGCTCGGGAAAGTAGCGGTCGAGCGGCTTCAGCTCCCGGGACTGGAGGTAGGTCTCGGTCCCGTCCTTGAAGACGAGGGTCCGGAAGCCGTCCCATTTCGGCTCGTACATCCATCCATCGCCCCCGGGAAGCTCCTGGCTGGGCCTCGCCAGCATGGGCTCCACCGGGGGGGGGATGGGGAAGGGCATGTCCGCCTCTCGGGCGGGGGCCGCCCGGTGCGGAGTTCTCTTATCCGACCTTCCTCTCCTGGGCCAGGGCCGATCTCCCGGGGATGAGGCCCAGCCGGGCGCCGACGGTCTCGAGGGCGGAGAGGATCCGGTCCACCTGCGCGTCGGAGAGGGAAGCGATGAAGGTCATCCGGATGAGGCAGCCGCGGGCCGGGACCGCCGGGGGGAGGACCACGTTCACGAAGAGGCCCTCGGCGGTGAGCGCCTTCCACATCTCGAAGGTGCGCTCCAGGCTGCCGGCCACCACCGGGATGATGGGCGTCTGCGAGGCGCCGGTGTCGAAGCCCATGGCCCTGAGCTCGCGGCTCACCCGGTGGGTGATCTCCCAGAGCCTTTTGCGCCGGTCCGGCTCCTGTTCCAGGATCGTGAGGGCGGCGGACACGGCGGCGAGGGCCGCGGGGGGCGGGCTCGCCGCGAAGATGAAGGGGCGGTTCGTCTGGCCGTACTTCAGGTACTCGACCACCTCCTTCGACGCCACGGCGAAGCCCCCCACGGCGGGGAGCGACTTGCTCGTGGTCCCGACGATGATGTCGACCTCGTCCTCGAGGTGGAAGTGCTCGGCGGTCCCGCGCCCCTCCCGTCCCAAGACGCCCAGGCCGTGGGCGTCGTCGAGGATGAGCCGCGCCCCGTACTTCCGGCAGGCGGCCACGATCCCGGGCAGGGGGGCGATGTCCCCCTCCATCGAGTACACGCCGTCGACCGCCACCAGGATGGCGGCCTCCCCGCAGCTCTCGAGCACCCGTTCCAGGTCGCGCATGTCGTTGTGCCGGAACCGCCTCACCTCGGCGGTGGAGAGCCGGCAGGCGTCGAGGATGCTGGCGTGGGCCCGCTTGTCCACGACGACGTACTCGCCGCGCTGGGCGAGCGCGGAGATGACGCCCAGGTTGGCCATGTAGCCGGAGGTGAAGAAGATGGCGGCGTCCCGGCGGAAGAAGCGCGCGAGGGCGTCCTCCAGCTGGGCATGGAGGTCGAGGGTGCCGTTCAGGCAGCGGGACCCGGTGGTCCCGGCACCCCACTCCAGGCTGGCGGCGGCGGCCGCCGCCTTCACCCGGGGATCGTTGGCGAGCCCCAGGTAGTTGTTCGACCCGAGCATGAGGAGGCGCCGCCCCTCGACGACCACCTCGGTGTCCGGAGCGGACTGCAGGATCCGGTAGAACGCGTCGAACCCCTGCTCCTTCATCTGACTGGCTTGCGAGACGTGTCTGCACTTGTCGAACGCGTCCATGGTATTCCCTCCGGAAGGCGACCAAGGTGAGCATAGAACCCACCCCCGACGACCAGCAGCGGTCGGTTTTCACCCCCCGTCTTCCTTCGCTGCGAGTCTGCCCAGACTCCGGGTGTGGAGTGACCCGCGGTGCACCCGGATGTACCCGAGATCGTAGGGGGAGTGGGCGGGAGGCGCTCGGGGGGAACGGGCGTTTCGGCGCCTCGTCCCTCTCCGATCAGTTGAGGCTCGGCGGCGTCCCCACCACCCGCTCGGCGGCGCTGGCCAGGTCCCGGAGGTCGATGGGCTTGTGCAGCACCGGCTGCGGCTGAGTGTAGAGGAACCGGCGTGCCCCCTCGGTGACCGCGCCTCCCGTGAGGAACACGATCCGTCGGGCCAGCGAGGGGCGGCGGCCGAGGAGGGTGGTGTAGAGGCGCTCCCCTCCTCCGGCCGGCATCATCACGTCGCAGAGGACGACGTCGAACCCGTTCTCCGGGTCGGTGGAATCGATCTGGGCGAGCCCCTCGTCCACCCCCGAGGCGACCGCGACGCGGTAGTACTGCTCGAGCAGCCGGCGGGCGGAGGAGAGGACGCTGGGCTCGTCGTCGACGAGGAGGAGGCGCAGGGCCGGTCCGTCGGGGCTCTTGTGGACGAGCCGTGGGTCGCGGGCTCTCGGGGGCTCGGCCCGGGCCAGCTCGACGATGGCGCGGGTGCCGGCGCCCGGGGTGCTCTCCATGCGCAGGTCGCCGCCCAGCCCGGCGATGAGGCCGCGGGAGACGGCCAGCCCGAGCCCGGTTCCGCTCCCGAAGGGCTTGGTGGTGAAGAAGGGCTCGAAGACCCGGCGCAGGACCTCCGGCTCCATCCCGGTGCCGTTGTCCTCGACCACGAGCTGCACCCTCTTGCCCTCGGCCACGGCCCGGAGGATCACCCGGCCGTCCCGGCGATGGTCGGGGATGGCCTGGACCGCGTTCACCACGAGGTTCACGAGGACCTGGACCAGCACCGACTCCTGGCCGGAGACGCAGATCGCTCCGGGGAGGTGGTTCGCCAGGGCCACCCGGCTGCCCGCCCTCGCTCGGGCCGCGCTCAGGGCGTGGTCGCCCAGGGGGCGGACCTCCACCCCCTGGGGCGGATCGCTCGAGGCGGCCAGCCGCCCGGCGTCGAGCAGCTGGCGCACGATGGAGGAGATGCGCTGCACCGACTGCAAGGACTCCTGGATGGCCTCGCGGCCCGAGCTCGACAGGGCCTCGGCCTCGGCCTCGTTCAGATACTGCAGGTTCGCGCTCACCACCGCCGAGGGGTTGTTCACCTCGTGCGCCACCCCGGCCGCGAACTGGCCCAGGGCGGCGAGCTTCTCCGCCCGGTGCAGTGCGTCCTGGGCCCTCCCCAGCTCGGCGGTCCGCTCGGCCACCTGGCGCTCGAGCTCGGCGCGCAGGGCGGCGAGAGCCCGCGCGTCGGCCACGAAGCGCACCGCGTTCGAGTAGCCGACCGCGGCGATGGGCACGAGGAAGGCCAGATCGACGAGGTAGGGGGCGTTGAACACCCCGGCGGCGACGAAGATGTCGTTCGCCCCCATGGCGAGGAGCACGCAGAGGGCGAGGAACTGGATGCCGGCGTTGGGGACCCCTCGCCGGTGGGCCTTCAGGAGTCGTAGCAGGGGGAGGACGAGCAGCCCGAGGAGCCCGGCCCAGGCGGCGTCGCCGGCGGGCGTCATGAGCGCGGTCCGGTAGGCCACCCGGAGCGGATCGTACCAGTCGATCCGGACTCCCCCCGGGATGAATGCGGGCGAAAGAACGCCCACCACCGCCGTGGCGCAAAGGGCGAGGTCGATGGCGGCGTCGACCCGCGACCTCTGCTTGCCGAGGAGGACGCTCGTGTAGCGGAGCCAGGCGCCGGCGTGCAGGGCGGCGGCGGCGACCTGCAGCCGCGAGCAGATCACCACCGCGGCGTCGGAGCCCACCGCCCCGGTGGTGGGGATGTTCAGGGCGGCGTAGACGGAGACCGCCAGGGCCGCGACGGAGAAGTAGCGCTGGTCGCGCCAGCCCGGGGCGCGGGAGAAGAGCCAGGAGAGGACCGTGACGAAGCAGGCGATGCCGGTCGAGAGGAGGGTGATGCTGGCAGGCAGCGTCATGAGTCACGGTCGAGCACCGGCGACACGCTGCCGGCTCCTCCGAAGGATACCCCCTCCCATCGACTCGGAGTAGACGGGAGCCGACTTATCCCACGACCGTGGTTCAACCCCGCTCGGCCCTGGCACCGTGGACCGCGCCGGACGACCGGGTGCGCCCGATGTGCGTCCTCGTACCCCGGAGTAACCGCGCTCCGCTAGAACGAGGGAGCGGCGTGGCGGAGCTCGGTCTCCGCCTTGAGCCAGTTCTCGAGGTCGTGACCCGGCTCCCTGCCGTTCTCTTCCCAGATCTCGAACGCGCGGCGCGAGACCTCCTGGTAGGACGGCTCGCGGACGGCGCCCGCCGGCGAAGCGCCGGGGGCCTCCACCCGCCGATCCGCCTGGGGACGGGAAGCGAACCGCGAGGTCGTCGACTCGGTCTTCTTCTTCGGAATGGCCATGGCCATACTTAAAGCGAAAACGCCACTCGTTTGCAACCCCTCGGGGAGCGAGGGTGCAAGCCTCGGGTTGGCTGTTCGTGAACCCGGCGGAGGCCCGGCTCAGATCACCGTCCCATCCGGGATGCAGGCGCCCTTGGGGACGATCACGATCCCCTCGCGGATGTAGAACCCGGGACCATCCGCCTCCTGCACGCCCGCCTGGTTGACGATCCGCACCCCGCGCCCGATGCGGGTGTTCTTGTCGATGATGGCGTGCTCGACGATCGAGTCCGACCCGATGCCCATGGGCGGGATGCCGCTCGAGTTCGCCCGGTCGATCTCCTCGAGCTTCTCGTAGTGGTCCGCTCCCAAGACGAGGGTGTCCTTCACCCGCGTTCCCTGGCCGATGCGGCTGCGGATCCCGATCACCGATCTCTCGATCTCCGCTCCCAGCACGATGCAGCCCTCGGAGACGAGCGCGGCGTGGAGGGTGCACCCCTCGATGCGGGTGGCGGGGAGGAAGCGCGGGTGGGTGTAGATGGGGCGGGTGGCGTCGTAGAAGTCGAACGGGGGGAGAGGCTTCGTGAGCTGAAGGCCGGCGTCGAAGTAGGAGGCGATCGTCCCCACGTCCTCCCAGTAGCCCCGGAAGACGTGGCCCTGCACCTGGGTGGTCCCGATGGCCCTCGGGATGATGTGGCGCCCGAAGTCCACCAGCGCAGGATCGGAGATCGCCTTCTCCAGGTACCCTCGGTCGAAGAGGTAGATCCCCATCGAGGCCAAGAAGCCGCGGCCGTGGCCGGGGATGTCCGACTCCAGGTCGTCGAGCCGGTCGGCCCCGGGCTTCTCCTCGAAGTGAACGATGCGTCCGCGCGAGTCGAGCTTGAGGATCCCGAAGGCGGCGGTCTGCTCCCTCGCCACCGGGATCACCCCGACCGTGACCTGCGCCCGGTTGTTGCGATGCGTGTCCCGCAGCGTCCGGAAGTCCATCTGGTAGAGCTGGTCCCCGGAGAGGATGAGCACCTCGCGGCTTTGGTGCGACTTGAGGTGTCTCTGGGACTGCCGCACGGCGTCCGCGGTGCCCTGGAACCACTCGCCGCCCTCGTCGGTCTGCTCGGCGGCGAGGATGGTCACGAACCCCTGGGAGAAGGCGTCGAACTTGTAGGCGCCGCCGACGTGGTTGTTGAGGCTCTCGGAGTTGTACTGGGTGAGCACGAAGATCCGGCGCAGGTTGGAGTTGATGCAGTTCGAGAGCGGGATGTCGATGAGCCGGTACTTGCCGGCGATGGGCACCGCGGGCTTGGAGCGTTCGCGCGTCAGGGGGAAGAGCCGCGTGCCGCGCCCACCACCGAGGATCACCGCGAGGCAGTCGTCCATGCCACAGACACCTACCCCGGCGGCAGAGGGAGTCAAGCAGCCGAGCGCGGGGCGAGCCCCCTCCGGGGGGGGGGCCGTGCGGCCTCGCCGTCTCGCTCGCCCTCTTCTGACCCCGAGACCGCTCCCGGGGCTCTATCCCGACTCGTCGGAGGATCCGCTCGTCGCCCGCGGGGCGGTGGCCAGCACCTCCTCGATGACGTCCACGGGCACGGGCTTCGCGAGGTGCCGGTTGAATCCGGCTTCGGCCGCCCGGCGCTGATCGTCGGCGGACGCGTAGCCCGTGACGGCCACGAGGTAGGTGCCCGCGAGAGATGGGTCGGCCCGGAGGGCGCGGGCCACTCCGTACCCGTCGAGCCGGGGCAGGCCCAGGTCGCAGAGGACGACCTCGGGGCGGAAGTCATGGGCCCGGGCCACGGCCTCGATCCCGTCGTGGGCCACCTCGACCTCGTGCTCCCAGGTGAGGAGCATCTCCCGGAGGGTCTCGGCCGCGTCCAGGTTGTCCTCTACCACGAGGACGCGGCGCCGGGGCATGCGGACCGGCGAAGGAGGCGGGAGCGTGCCTACCAAAGGCTCCTCCGCCGCCATGGGGAGCCGGACCTGGAACTCGGCGCCTTGCCCGGGCCCCGCGCTTCGAGCCACGACCGTGCCGCCGTGCAGTTCCACGAGCCCCTTCACGAGCGAGAGCCCGAGCCCGAGGCCCCCCCGCGAGCGGTGGAGCGTGTGATCGGCCTGGATGAAGGGGAGGAAGAGGCTCTCGCCGAGCTCCGGAGAGAAGCCCACTCCCTGGTCCTTCACGGTGAGAACCGCGGCCGGGCCCTCCTCGCGCGAGATCGCGATCCGCACCGTTCCTCCCGGTTCCGAGAAGCGGGCCGCGTTGGCGAGCAGGTTGCCGACCACCTGGGCCATGCGGGTGGGATCGGCGTCCACGAAGGCCGGGAGGTCGCCGCTCGCGTAGACGAGGTCGACCTCGGAGGCGGCGAACAGGGACCGGTGGTCCTCGACGGTCCGGTGGACGAGCTCGCAGAGGTCGACCCGGGCCCGCTGGAGGCGGATCTTCCCTTGGGAGATCCGGGTCACGTCCAGAAGGTCATCGACGAGCCTCGTGAGGTGCATGAGCTGGCGGTTGATGGTCTGGCGGGCCCGGGCCGCCTGGAGCGGGGTGACGTCGGGCCGGTCGAGCAGCCAGATCGCGTTGTGGAGCGGCGCGAGGGGATTGCGGAGCTCGTGCGAGAGCACCGCGAGGAAGTCGTTCTTGTGGACGTCTTCCTGGCGCAGCCGCTCGTTGGCTTTCGAAAGCTCCGCGGTGCGTTCCGCCACCCGGCTCTCGAGCTCGTTGCGGGACCTGAGCAGCTCCTCCTCCATCCCCTTCCGCTCGGAGATGTCGGTGATGACGCCGAGAAGGAAGCGCCGACCCACCCGGTCGAGCAGGAGCGTCTTGCGCGTCAGGATGATGTGGACCTGGCCCGTTCCGTCGGTGAAGTGCTCCTCGTTCTCGTCGATCTCCCCGGTGGCGAAGACCCGGTCGTCCTTTCGCCAGAACTCGTCGGCCTCGGCCCGGGGAAAGAAGTCGTAGTCGGAGCGGCCGATGAGCTCTGCCCGGTCCCGGCCCAGCAGCCGGCAGAAGCGCTCGTTGAGCAGCACCCAGCGGTGCCGCTCGTCCTTCACGAACACCGGGTTCGGCAGGGCGTCCAGGATCCCGGCCAGGAAGGGAAGGGTGATCTCGCGAGCGAACGCCCCCGGCCCCTCACCGGGCTGTGGTTCGGCGTCAGGCCTGTCCGGGGGTTCCCTCGGCGTCCCCTGCCCCATCACGGCTCGCCTCCCTGTAGGCGCCGCGCCGGGCGAGGCGCAAGGGGACGTTACCTCGCCTGGTCCTCGGGGAACCCCAGCACCAAGAGGGGAGGGCCCCGAGGGGACGGTCAGCCCTTTCCGGATGCGGGTCGAGCGGGGGGAGCGCGTGAGGGAAGAGAAGAAGGGAGGAACGGCCGCGCCACGGGGTCCTGGGGGAAGGCGCGGTTCGAGTCTCGTCGGGGGCGCTCGCACGAGGAGCCCGCGCCCGGAGGGAGTGCCAGACGACCCCTCAAGGTCGTTGGTCGGTGCTGGGTCTTTCCCAGAGGTTCACGTTTCCCTCCTTGGCGTAAGGCTCGATGGCGCTGAGCTCGTCCGGCGTGAAGGCGAGCTTCTCGAGGGCTCCGACGTTCTCCCTGATCTGGGCCGGGCTGGATGCGCCGATGAGGGTGGTCGTGACCCGCGGATCGCGGAGGACCCAGGCGTAGGCCATCTGCGCCAGGCTCTGGCCGCGGGAGCGGGCGATCTCGTTCAGCGCCCGGACCCGGGCGAGGTTCTCCTCGGTCAGGTGACTGGTAGTGAATGAGCTGCCGCCGGGTCGGTTGGGCCGGGCGTCGGCGGGCACGCCCTTCAGGTACTTGTCGGTGAGCAGCCCCTGAGCCAGAGCCGTGAAGGCGATGCAGCCGATCCCCTCCTGGCCGAGCAGGTCGAGGAGCCCCCGCTCGATCCATCGGTTGAACATGTTGTACGACGGTTGGTGGATGAGGCAGGGGGTCCCCAGGGACCGGAGGAGGGCGGCCGCCTCGCGGGTCTTGGCCGCGGAGTAGGAGGAGATCCCCACGTACAGGGCCTTGCCCTCTTTCACCGCGGAGGAGAGAGCTCCCAGGGTCTCCTCGAGCGGCGTGTCCGGGTCGAACCGGTGGGAGTAGAAGATATCCACGTACTCGAGCCCGAGACGGCGAAGGCTCTGGTCGAGGCTCGCGAGCACGTACTTCCGCGAGCCACCTCCCTGGCCATACGGCCCGGGCCACATGTCCCAGCCGGCCTTGGTCGAGACGACGAGCTCGTCGCGATACGACCACAGGTCCTCGCGCAGGATGCGGCCGAAGTTCAGCTCTGCGCTCCCGTAGGGGGGACCGTAGTTGTTCGCGAGGTCGAAGTGCGTGATCCCCAGGTCGAAGGCGGTGAACACCATCTCCCGCTGCAGGGAGAGGGGAGTGGCGTCGCCGAAGTTGTGCCAGAGGCCGAGGGAGAGAAGCGGCAGGCGGAGGCCGCTCCGTCCGCAGGACCGGTAGACCATCGCCTCGTACCGAAGTGCTGATGCGCTGTAGCTCATGAGGCCTCCGGGGCAAAGAGGCTACCCCCGCCGCGGCGCTGAAGGGACTGGCCGGGCGACCCCCACCCCAGCGGTCGAACCCGTGGGGGGGAGAGCCCGCTAGAATGGGCCATGGCTCGCAAACGGGCCCGGGCGAGGCGACTGCCGCCGCGGCGGCCCGTGCCTCGGCAAGGGGCCTCTCGCGCGGCTTCGCCGCCGCGGCCCTCGAAGCTGCCTCCGCTCGCCCTGGGCCTCATGGGCCTCGTCCTCCTCGTCCTCGCGAACGTCGTCGTCCAAGTCGTGCGCAAGCCGACGGAGCTCCTCGGCCTCGTCTTCGCGCCGAGTCCGCTCACCCCCGAGCAGACCTGGGCCCGGTATGGCCCCGTCGCCCGGGAGAAGTCGACCGACCTCGTGCGAGCCGAGCTGTTGGCGGCGCTGGTCCAGGTCGAGAGCTCGGGCGACCCCCTGGCCCACACCCCCTGGCGGTGGCGGTGGACGCTCGACCCGCTGCGGATCTACGGCCCCGCCTCCAGCGCGGTGGGGCTCCTGCAGATTACCGACGGGACCTTCGAGCAAGCCCGCCACTACTGCATCCACGGGCATCGGGTGGTGAGCGATGCAGGCCCTCTCTGGGACCGCTGCTGGCTCAACGCCCTCTACTTCCGGACCATCCCGAGGCACGCCATCGAGGTGACCTCGGCATGGCTCCACCTCGGGGTGGAGGAAGCGCGGGCGAGACGCGGGGCGGGACCCTTGTCAGCGGCCCAGAGGGACGCGCTGGCGGCGACGGTTCACCTGTGCGGCCGGGCTCGCGCCGCCGCGCTCCTCTCGCACGGCTTCATCGTTCGGCCCGGGGAGCGCTGTGGACGGGAGGAGCTCCGCGCCTACCTCGAGCGCGTGCGGGTC
>Ga0335077_10004675_pt1 | contig 16689 bp, 20 predicted proteins | sample Lox_Sample_31_FD_207151 | JGI IMG/M metagenome (GOLD analysis project Ga0335077, IMG submission 207151) | Soil microbial communities from Loxahatchee National Wildlife Refuge, Florida, United States - Lox_Sample_3.1 | ecosystem: Environmental > Terrestrial > Soil > Wetlands | place: USA...
CGCGATCTCGGCGCCTGGCTCGTCCGGCTCGCGGAGGACGGCCCCGGCGGCGTGTTCAACGCGACCGGCCCGGTCGAGCGGCTGACGCTCGGCGCGCTGCTCGACGAGGCGAACGCGGTCGTCGGCGCGGGCGCGCGGCTGGTCTGGGTCGACGACGCGACGCTGCTCGAGGCGGAGGTCGGGCCGTGGATGGAGCTGCCGCTGTGGCTGCCCGGCGACGAGTACGCGGGGATGATGCGCGCGGACAACCGCCGCGCGGTCGAGGCGGGGCTCCGGTTCCGGCCGGTGGCGGAGACGGTGCTCGACACGCTCGTGTGGAGCCGCGACGCGGGCGAGCAGCGGCCGACGCTGACGCGCGACAGAGAGCGCGAGCTGCTCGGGCGTGGCTGAGCGCGACTACTCGGGAACGCCGCTCGGGAAGAAGCTCGGCGCGAAACCGGGCCTCGAGGTGCTCGTCCTGTTCACGACGCGGCGCGACGAGCTCGAGCGCCGCTTCGCGGCGCTGAAGGCGACGCTCGGGCCGGCCGACGGGCTCTGGGTGGCCTGGCCGAAGAAGGCGGCGAAGCTCGACACGGACCTCGACTTCGCCGCAGTCCAGGGGATCGGCCTCGCCCACGGCCTCGTCGACAACAAGAGCGCGTCGATCGACGAGACGTGGCAGGCGCTCCGCTTCGTCCACCGGCGGGAGGACCGCGCCGGCTAGGCGGCGTTGTCCGCCTTCGCGGCCTTCGCCGCGTTCGCCCAGCGCTCGTCGTGGCGGCGGATCCGGTCCGGCTCGCGGCCGCGTGACTCGGCGATCGCCACCGCCAGCCGCTGGAACATGACGACATCGACGACGGGATGCCGCGTCGGCACGAGGTCGGCGTCGCAGCCGAGCGCGCGCAGCGCTGCGACCGCGGCCCGCCCGCGCTCGCCCGCGCGGCCCTCGCCCTCGAGGACGAACGCGCGCACCGACTCGTCCACCGCCGCGAGGTAGCCGTGCAGGAGCTGCTCCGTCTCGTACGCCTCCGCCGCCACCCACGCGCCCTCGCGCAGCTTCAGCACCGCCTCCTGCGCCGTCGGCCAATCGCGCCCCGCGCCCGCCACGAGGAACCGCTCCTGCTCGCCGAACGCGGGCAACGGCTCCGCAAGCGCGACCTCGACCGCGTCCGGCAGCCACGACACGTCCTCGCCGTGCAGCGCCGCGATCGCCGCCACCGCGCACGTGTACGACACCGTGTGGCACCAGCTCTCCTCGATCCCCGGCGTCGCCACGACCACCTCGTCGCAGAGCGCAGCGATCGGCCCCTCCGGCTTCCCGGTGACGAGCCACCTCGGCCCGGTCCACGCCTGCGCCGCCGCGAGCGTCAGCGGCGTCTCCCCTTCGTGCGAGACCAGCACGAGCAGGTCGGCGTCCCGCTCCGGCCGGAGCACGAGCTCGAGCGCCTGCACCGCCTCGCCGCCGGTCTGCGCCGCGTGGAACGAGGTCCCGCAGCCGCAGAAGAGCAGGCGCGCGCCGTCCGGGAAGCGCCGGTCGGTCGGCACCTGCGCCAGCCATTCCGGCTGGAGCGCGATCGCCCGCTTCGTCTGCTCGGCGGCCATGGTCGACGTCTATACCATCACAACCCGATGAGCACGTTCGAGCGTCACGTCCTCGACAACGGCCTGCGCGTCCTCACCGCGAACCTGCCGTACGCGCAGTCGGTCACGTGCATGGTCATGCTCGCCGCCGGCTCCCGCTACGAGACGGCGGAGACGAACGGCATCGCGCACTTCTCCGAGCACATGTTCTTCAAGGGGACGGAGCGGCGGCCGACGGCGCGGCAGATCGCGGGCGAGATCGACGCGATCGGAGGCGAGTTCAACGCGTTCACCGGCAAGGAGTACACGGCGTACTACGTCAAGTGCGCGGCCGAGCACCGCGACGTCGCGCTCGACGTCCTCGTCGACATGCTGCGCAACTCGCGCTTCGACGCCGCGGAGATCGAGCGCGAGAAGGGCGTGATCGTCGAGGAGATGAACATGTACTTCGACACCCCGCGCGACTACATCGGCGGCGTGTACGAGGAGCTGCTCTACGGCGACCAGCCGCTCGGCTGGGACATCATCGGCCGCCGCGAGACGGTGCGCGGCGCGGACCGCGAGACGTTTCTCGACTATCTCGGCCACTGGTACAGGCCGGCGCGGATGGTGCTCGGCGTCGCCGGCCGCACCGGTGACGACGTGCTCGAGCGCGCGCAGGAGCTGCTCGGCGACCTCGCACCCGCGCAGACGGGCGACCCCGCCCCCGCGCAGCCGTTTGCGAACGGCCGCGTCAAGGTCTTCACGAAGCAGTCCGACCAGGCGCACGTCTGCATCGGCGTGCACAGCTACCCGCTGGAGCACCCCGACCGATACGTGCTGCAGCTGCTCGCGACCGTGCTCGGCGGCGGCATGTCGTCGCGCCTCTTCACCGAGGTGCGCGAGCGCCGCGGCCTCGCCTACTACGTCTTCGGGATGAACCACAGCTACACCGACGCGGGATCGCTCTACGCGCAGGCGGGCGTCGACATCAAGCGGATCGACGAGGCGGTCGGCACGATCGCGTCGGAGCTGCGGAAGATCGCGGCGGAGCCGGTCCCCACGGAAGAGCTGGAGAAGGCGCGCAACTTCGCGAAGGGGCGGTTCGTCCTCTCGCTCGAGAGCCCGCAGGGGCTGATCCTCTACGGGATGCGCAAGGAGGTGCTCGAGCGGCGCGTGCCCGACCCGGAGGAGCTCCTCGCCGCGCTCGACGCCGTCACCGTCGAGGACGTGCAGCGGGTGGCGCAGGACGTGATCGCCGGCGACCGGCTACGGCTCGCGCTGATCGGCCCGTTCGAGGACGCGCAGCACTTCGACGCCCTGCTGGGCTGACGAAGCGCCGAGGTTGACCCCCTGAAGCTGGCCTTGGTCGGCGGTTCGGTCAGCACCTAGGCCCGAATCCGCCCGTCAGAGTGCTTTCGACCCGGCCGGGAAGCGTTCTTCTACCAGCGTTCGCGGACGGAGTCGAGTCTCCTACACGGAGATCGTGGCCAGGTCGGCCTCGAGCAGCGCCCGGTCCTCCTCGTCGGCGATCGGCCCGCCGGCCGCCCGGGCGAGCGCGAGGTACTCGCTCGTCGCCGCCGCGTCGCCCGCCGTCGCCGACGCACGAGCGAGCGCCTCGTACGCGAACGGGAGGTCCCAGTCCTCGAGCGCGTCCGGGCTCGCCTCGCAGATCTCGAGGCACCGGCGCGCGTGCCGCAACGCAGGCTCCGGCCGTCCGAGCACGCTGTAGACGCGTGAGCACTGCCACTCGCTCCGCGCGCGGTTCGCCGGCGTCCCGACCTGCTGCCAGTGGTACGCCGACGCGTGCGCGCAGTGCACCATCTCGTCGTCGTCCTCCGCCGTGCGGTCCGTCTTCTCCATCAGCGTCCACGTCTTGTTGAAGAGGTCGGCGCCGAGCCGGCGCTCGGTCTCCGGGTCGAGCGACTCCGCCCGTGTCTCCATCACGGTCTCCTTCCCGTCGATCAGCGGTTGCAGCCGCTGCAGGATCACGTTCAGCTCCGCCGCGCGGATCGCCGTCCGCCGCTGGTGGTCGACGAGCACGCGGCGCACCTGGGCCGGGTCGTCGCTCCGGATCAGCGTCGCCACGTCGTCGAGCGGCAGCTCCAGCCGGCGGAGGCTCGCGATCGCCTCGGCGACGGCGGCCTGGCCCGGCGCGTAGTAGCGGTAGCCGCTGTCCTCGTCGACCGCGGCCGGCCGCAACAGGCCGAGCTCGTCGTAGTGGCGCAGCGCCTTCACGGTCAGCCCGGTCAGCCGCGAGAAGCGCCCGATCGGGAGGAGCTGCTGCTCCAGGGAATTCATGCCGGCCAGGATCGCGTCTCCTGCTACGGGAGAGTCAAGCCTCGTCGGCGCCGCGGTCGGCGTCCGCGCGGTGCTGGATCTCGGCGACGACGGCGGGGTCGGCGAGCGTCGTCGTGTCCCCGAGCTGCCGGTGCTCGGCGACGTCGCGCAGCAGCCGGCGCATGATCTTCCCGCTGCGCGTCTTCGGCAGCTCCGGCGTGAAGACGATGTTCGAGGGCTTCGCGATCGCCCCGATCTTCTGCGCGACGTGGTTGCGGAGCTCCTCGAGCTTCTCGACCGACCCGTCCCTGCCGCCCTTCAGCGTCACGTACGCGACGATCGCCTCGCCCGTGATCGGGTCCTTGCGCGAGCACACCGCCGCCTCCGCGACGTCGTGGTGGTCGACGAGCGCCGACTCGACCTCGATCGTCGAGATGCGGTGGCCGGAGACGTTCATCACGTCGTCCACGCGGCCGAGCAGCCAGAAGTCGCCGTCGCGGTCGACGCGGGCGCCGTCGCCCGCGAAGTAGACGTTCTCGTACTTCGACCAGTACGTGTCCCGGTAGCGGTCGGGGTCCTTGAAGATCCCGCGCAGCATCGCCGGCCACGGGCGCTTCAGCACGAGGTAGCCGCCGCCGCCGGGGCCGACCTCGTTGCCCATCTCGTCGAAGACGGACGCGTCCACGCCGGGGAACGGCTTCGTCGCCGAGCCGGGCTTCAGCGTCGTCACGCCCGGCAGCGGCGTGATCAGGATCATCCCCGTCTCCGTCTGCCACCACGTGTCGACGATCGGCGTGCGGTCGCCGCCGACGTGCTCGCGGTACCAGATCCACGCCTCCGGGTTGATCGGCTCGCCGACGGAGCCGAGCAGCCGCAGCGACGAGAGGTCGTGCTGCTGCGCGTACTCCGGTCCCCACTTCATGTGCGCACGGATCGCCGTCGGCGCCGTGTAGAGGATCGTCACCTTGTAGCGCTCGACGATCGACCACCAGCGGTCCTTGTCGGGGAAGTCCGGCGTCCCCTCGTACAGCACCGACGTCGCGCGGTTGCAGAGCGGCCCGTAGACGATGTAGCTGTGCCCGGTGATCCAGCCGATGTCGGCGGCGCACCAGTAGACGTCGTCCTCGGGCTTCAGGTCGAAGATGTAGTGGTGCGTCGCCGCGACGCCGCAGAGGTAGCCGCCGGTCGTGTGGACGATGCCCTTCGGCTTCGCGGTGGTGCCGCTCGTGTACATGAGGAAGAGCAGGTCCTCGCTGTCCATCGGCTCGCACGGGCAGGAGGCGGGATCGTCGGAGACGCCGTCCTCGAGCTCGTGCCACCAGTGGTCGCGGCCGTCCTGCATCGGCACGTCGTTGCCGGTGCGGCGAAGGACGACGGAGGCGCGCACGCCGGGTGCCGCGGCCATCGCGTCGTCGGCCGTCCGCTTCAGCGGGACGGTCGAGCCGCGGCGCCACGCCTCGTCCTGCGTGATCAGCACCTCGCACTCCATGTCGTTCATGCGGCCGGAGAGCGAGTCGGCGGAGAAGCCGCCGAAGACGACGGTGTGCGGCGCGCCGAGCCGCGTGCACGCGAGCATCGCCACCGGCAGCTCCGGGACCATGCCCATGTAGATCGCCACCGGCGTCCCCTTGCCGACGCCGATCGACTTGAGCGCGTTGGCGAAGCGGACGACGTCGCGCTGGAGATCGGCGTACGTGATCTCGCGACGCTCGTCCGCCGGCTCGCCCTCCCAGTGGTACGCGACCTTGCCGCCCGCGCCGGCCTCGACGTGCCGGTCGACGCAGTTGAAGCAGACGTTGAGCGTCCCGCCGAGGAACCACTTCGCGTACGGCGGCTCCCAGTCGTACAGCTGCGAGAACGGCTCGAACCACGTCAGCCGCTCGCGTCCCTCGCGCTCCCAGAAGGACTCGAAGCTCTCGTCGTAGATGTCCGCCTTCGCGTTTGCCTGCGCTGCGAAGTCCTCCGGCGGCGGATAGCGCCGGTCCTCGAGGAAGATGGTCTCGATCGTCTGCTCGCTCATGGAGCGAGATCGTACGGGTACCGCGTCACCACGTCCGCCCCATCCTCCGTGACGAGGACGATGTCCTCGAGGCGGACGCCGCCGAAGCCCGCCCGGTAGAGCCCCGGCTCGAGGGTGATGACGTCGCCGGCGACGAGGTCGTCGCCGCTGCGCGAGACCCAGGGGCGCTCGTGCACCTCGAGCCCGACACCGTGGCCGAGCCCGTGGAAGAAGCCGCTGTCGAGAACCTCGCCCGGCTCCTTCGTCAGCGGCGTCGGGTAGCCGTGGTCGTCGAACAGCTCGCAGACGGCCCGCATCAGCTCGGTGCCGTTCACGCCCGGCCGCACCGCCGCGGTCGCAAGGTCGAGCGCCTCCTTGCTGAGGCGGTGGTACTCGCGGAGCTCGTCAGGGACGTCGCCGACGACGTACGTCCGCGTCATGTCGGAGTAGATGCCCGACTCCCGGTCGCACGGGAACAGGTCGATCACGACCGCCTCGCCGGCGGCGATCTGGCCGGAGCCGAGCTCGTGGCCGATCGCGGTCTGGGCGCCGTGAGAGACGATCAGCTCGTCGGCGGAGACGCCGTGCTCGCCGAAGACGCGCTCGATCTCCCGCTTGATCCGCTCGCACGTCAGGCCGTCGCCGTCGAGCACGAGCGCGCCCGTCGACGCGTCCGCCTCGCGCAGCATCCGACGCGCCTCGTCGAGCGCGGCCTCGCATGCACGCTGCGCGCGGCGCAGTCCGGCGAGCTCCGGCTCCGTCTTTCGGCGGCGCCGCTCGTCGAAGAGCTCCCGGTCCGACGTGACCTCGATCCCGTTGGCGCGCAGGTGGTCGGCGAGCTCGAGCGGGAAGCCCGGCGGCACGGTCGCGTCCGAGATCCCGAGCTCCCCACACGCGCGCGTGTAGACCTCGAGGAGCGCCTCCGGGAGCGGAATCCCGTCGGCGAGCAGCTCGTCGACGCCGAGCGACTCCGGCGGCAGCGCCTCGACGCCGATCCCCGCGGCCTCGATCCGCGGCACCTCGTACGCGCTGACGACGGCGACCCGCCGCCCGGCCGTCTCCGCGTAGAGGAATGCGTCCGGGATCATCACCGGCACCTCGTGGCGCATCTCCGGCGACCGGGAGTCGGCGTGGATGAGGACGGCGCCCATCGGGCGGATCCTATGCGGTCGCGGCGACGAGCTCGCGCGCCTCCCGCTCGTTGCGCACGCCGACGATCGCGCCGGTCACCGCTGGGTTGGCGAGCACGAACCGGAGCGCGCCGCGAAGAACGGTGCCGCCGTCGCGGCGCAGGTCCTCGCGCAGGTCCGCCAGATCCTGCGACGCAAACGGATGCGTGTGACGGAAGTCGTCCGGCGCGAGCGCGTCGAGGGAGAAGCCGTCCGCGAGGAATCCGCTCGCGAGCGGCGCCCAGACGATCACGCCGAGTCCGCGCTCGAGCGCGAACGGGAGCACGTCCTCCTCGGCGCGGCGCGCGAGGGCGCTGTACTCGAGCTGGAGGCCGGCGACCGGCCCGACCGCAAGCGCGCGCTCGATCTCGTCGACGCGGTGGTTCGAGATGCCGCCGTGCCGGACCTTCCCCTCGGCGACGAGCTCGAGCACGGCGCCCCACGACTCTTCGATCGGCACGGACGGGTCGCGGTCGTGGAGCTGGAGCAGGTCGAGGCGCTCCACCCCGAGCCGGCGCAGGCTGCCCTCGGCGTCCGCGCGGATCGCCTCGGGACGGAGGTCCATGAAGTCGTCGCCGTCGTCGCGCCGCATCGTCCCGCACTTGGTCAGGACGAGGATGTCGTCGCGGCCGCGGACGGCCCGGCCGACGACCTCCTCGGCGCGCCCCCAGCCGTAGAACGGCGCGGTGTCGATCCAGTTGACGCCGCCGTCGAGGGCGGCGTGGATCGCGCGCAGCGAGTCTCGCTCGTCCTGCGGGCCCCAGTTCACCCACCAGATGCCCGGGAGCGAGCCGATCGGCGCGGTGCCGACGCCGACCGGCGTCAGCTCCAGGTCGCTCGCTCCGAAGCGGCGGCGCTCCACGGTCCCGTACAACGCGGCTACGCTCGCTCACATGCCCGTCTTCCGGCCCGAGGACGAAGCCCAGATCCGGGAGCTGTTCGGCCTGCTCGAGCGGCCGGTCGAGCTGCTCGTCGCGCTCGGCCCGGAGGAGACGCCGCTTCCGGGCGCGCGCGACGTCGACTTCGGCGGCGAGACGCAGCGGATCGTCGAGGCGCTCGCGGCACTGTCGGAGAACGTGACCCGGCGCGTCGAGGAGGAGCCCGACGGATTCGACCGCTTCCCCGCGGTCGCCGTCCTGCCCGGGGGCGAGGACGTCGGCGTCCGCTACGTCGGGCTGCCGTGGGGCTACGAGCTCGCGTCGCTCGTCGGCGCGGTCGTCGAGGCCGGGCGACGGGAGCCGGCGCTGGCGCCGGAGTCGCTCGAGGCGCTCGCCGGGCTCGACCGGGACCTCGCGATCGACGTCTTCGTCACGCCGACCTGACCGCACTGCCCGCCGGCCGTGCTGCTGGCGTACAAGGTCGCGCTCGCCTCGCCGCGCGTGCGCGCCGCCGCGATCGAGGCGACCGAGTTCCCCCGCCTGGCCGAGGAGATGGAGGTCTGGGCCGTGCCCCGGATCGTCGTCAACGGCGTCCCGCAGTGGGACGGCGCGGTGCGCGAGCGCGTCTTCGTCGAGCGGATCCTCGCGCCGGCCTTCGAGTAGCCGGACCTTGCGGAGCGATCACGCCGGGCTTACCCTCCCGGCAGGATGGTGGTGGCAGGCGGCATCGTCGGCGCCGTCGTGGGCTTCGCGATCAGCGTCGTGTTCACGGAGGTCATCTTCGCGAACAGCCAGGAGTGGCCGATCGCGATCAACGCCGGCCTGACCGTGCTCGGCGCCCTCGTCGGGACGTCGCTGACCCGCCGTCTCCTCCACCGCGACGCCGGCACGGCCTGAGCCGCAGCTCCGCCCCGGGGCGGCTGCCGGCGCTAGATTCCACGAGGTGGAGGACGCTCTCGACCGCGCGACGGAGCTGTTCGCCCGCTGGGAGGACGAGCTCCGCGCCGAGCTGCCCGACGGCACGGGGATCTTCGACGCGCACGTCCACCTCGGGCACGACATCGACGGGATGGTCGGCCGCTTCGAGGAGCTCGACGGGCTCATGGACCGGTACGGGGTCTCCCGCTGCTTCATGTTCTGCCTCGACGAGCCCGACCGGCACCCGGGCTTCGCCGCCGGCAACGACCGGACGCTCGCGTTCGCCGAGCGCTCCGGCGGGCGGATGATCCCGTTCGTCCGCCTCGCGCTCGACGAGGGGCCGATCGAGGAGGCGCGGCGCTGCCTCGACCTCGGCGCCCGCGGGATCAAGCTGCATCCGCGCGCGCAGAAGTTCCTCCTCGACGACGAGCGGCTGACGCCGGTCTTCGAGCTGGCGGCGGAGCGGCGGGTGCCGATCCTCATCCACGGCGGCCGCGGGCTCCCGCCGATCGGCGACCACCTGCACCGGCTCGTGGACGCATACCCGGAGGCGCAGCTGATCATCGCCCACGCGGGCATCGCCGACCTCGACGCGCTCGCGGGGCACTTCGCCGGCCGCGCCGGCGTCTACTTCGACACCTCCGTCTGGAGCCCGATCGACCTGCTCAGCTTCTTCCGGCTCGTCCCGCCGGAGCAGATCGTCTACGCGTCCGACTACCCGTACGGCCAGCAGCCGGCCTCGCTGCTGATCGCGCTCCGCACGGCGCGCGTCGCCGGGCTGGACGAGGCGCAGGTGCGGAACATGCTCCACGCGAACGCGGACCGGATCGCCGACGGGGAGCGCCCGCTCGAGCCGTCGCAGCCGAGCGGGAACGACGTCTTCTCGCAGCCGCTCGCGTTCGCGCGCATCCACCAGTACCTGTCGATGGCGACACCGCTCCTCTGGACGCGGCAGGCGGACACGCTCGGCGCCCTCGGCCTCGCCCTGAACGCCTGCGACGCCCGGAACGGCCACGTCGAGGAGCTGGAGCAGATCCGCGAGCTGCTGACCGCCGCGCGCGACCTGTGGCGAACCGTGCCGGAGATCGAGGACGAGGGCGAGCAGCGCGTCGTCGCCCGCACCGCCTTCCGGCTGATCCACCTCGCCAACATCGTCGCCGTGACGACGCGTGCCTGAACGCCGCCTCGAACAGCTGTAGGATCGGGGCCTCGATGGGTACGCGGCTGCTCATCCTCCTCGCCGTTGCGTGCACCGCCTGCAGCGGCGCCGTCGCCGCGGCGGCGCACAGCAAGTCGGCGACGGCGGCGGTCCCGCCCGTGCCCCGGATCCCGGCGCTGCCGGCGCGCAACACGCTCTCGCTCGGCCGCTGCCCGATCCCGACCCGCTTCCGGCCGGCGTTCGTCCGCGCGGCCGAGGACACGGGCTTCCAGCTGTCGATGCTCGTCGCCGTCGCCGAGGTCGAGTCGCGCTTCAAGCCGGACGCGCGCTCGCAGGCGGACGCGCGCGGACTGCTGCAGGTGCTGCCGTCGACCGGCAAGCTGCTGAACCTCAGCGTCGACACGCCGGCGACGAACGTCCTCGCCGGGGCGCGCTACCTCAAGCTGCTGCTCGACCGGTACTCGCGGACCGACCTCGCGCTCGCCGCGTACAACGCGGGCCCGACCGCGGTCGACCGCGCGGGCGGCGCCCCCGGAGCGGAGACGCTCGCCTACGTCGCGAACGTGCAGGCCCGCTGGGCCGCCCTGAAGGGCTGCTCGTAGGCGAGCCGCAGGTGCCTCCGCAGGTGCCTGGCACCTCGCAACCGTCAAGTGCCTGGCACTTCAGGGGCTCGAAGTGCCAGGCACTTCGTCACGACTTCGTGCCAGGCACCTCGCGGGTAGGCCCGTGATCCGCGCCGTCGTCCTCGCCGCCGGGGCGTCGTCCCGGTACGGCACGGCGCCGCCGAAGCAGGTCGAGCTGCTGCCCGCGGTGCTCGCCGCGGTGCGCGCAGCGCGGTCGCTCGACGGGGTCCTTGTCGTGGTCGGGGCGCACCCGGTCGAGACCGAGGCGGAGACGGTCTTCTGCCCGGAGTGGGAGCGCGGCCCGGGCGCGTCGCTCCGCTGTGGCCTCGCGGCGCTGCCGCCGGAGGCGGAGGCGGCGCTCGTCGTCCTCGCCGACGGGCCGGACCTCGACCCGCGCGCCGTCGACCGCGTCGTCGACTCCTGGCGCGAGGACGGCGGCGACGCCGTCGCGGCCGCGTACGACGGCGTCCGCCTCCACCCCGTCCTCCTGGCGCGCGCCGCCTGGCCGCTCGTCCCCGACGAGGGCGCGCGGGCGCTCCCGGCGCGCCTCGTCGACTGCGGCGACCTCACCCCTCCAGGCGACGTCGACGTTCGCCGATGAAGAGGGGAAGGTGCGCGGCACCGCGCGCCGAAACCGGAGAGTCACGTGGAGTTCGCCCGGCCGCTTCCCCCGACACCGCCCGCGCCCGACCCCGCGCCCGAGCCCGCGCTCGCGCCGGCGGCGGCGCCCGCGCCTGGACCTGACGACTCGCCGCTCGCGCATGCGCGCCTGCACCGGCAGCTGACCGTCGAGGAGACCGCCCGGCGCGCGGGGATCCCCGCCGACGAGGTGCGCTGGCTCGAGGAAGGGCGGATCTACCGGTTCCCGACGCCCGACCGTGCGCTGCTCGCGACCGTGCTCGTCGCGACCGCGCTGGGGATCGACCACCGCGAGGCGCTCGAGCTCGCGGGACTGCCCGTGCCGCCGAAGCCGCTCGAGTCGAACCCGTGGCGGCGGCTCGCGGCCGTCGGTGCCGTCGGCGCGGCCGTGCTCGCCGTCTCGCTCGCCGTCGTCCTCGCGCAGAGCCGGCCGGCGAAGCCCGCCGCTGCGGCCGCGAAGCTGAACACCCTGCCGCCGCCGTGGGCGGTCAAGGTCGTCGTCCTGAACGGCAGCGGCGACATCGTCTGGACGCGGCAGGTCGCGAGCACGATCCAGGCGCTCTCGTACCGCGTCACCCATGTCGGCCGCGCCGGGAGCTTCAACTACCCGCAGACGCAGGTGTTCTTCCCGCCGGGCGGCCAGGCGATCGGCCTGCGCCTCGCGAAGCAGCTCGGCGCGCCGCTGCAACCGCTCCCGGGCGGCTCGGACCCCCGGAGGCTCGTCGTCATCGTCGGGCCGCACACCGGGCCCTGATCCGCTCTACTCGAGCGGGATCCGCAGCGCCGACAGCTTCTCCTTCAGCGCCGGCGACATGTGCTCGTCCACTGCGAGCCGGACGTAGCGCCTGAGGCTCTCCTCGAAGCGGTAGCGCCGGCGGCACTTGTCGCACCGCTGGAGATGGGCCTCCGCCTCGCGCACCTCGGCGTCGCTGAGGACGTGGTCGAGGTACGGCTGCATCATCTCCTCGCAATGCGCGCAGCCTTCGTCGTAGACACCTGTCATGAGTCACCCTCCGCCACAGATTCCGCGAGCTCCCGCTTGAGGATGCGGCGTCCTCGATGCAGCCGCGACATCACGGTCCCGATCGGGATGTCGAGGATCTGCGCCGTGTCCTGGTAGCTGAAGTCGCCGAGATCGACGAGCACGAGCACGTCCCGAAAGTCGTGCGGCACCGCAGAGAGAGCCGACACGACGTCGTCCTGGGACAGCCGCTCGACGACGCGATCCTCGTCGGTCGTCCCGTCGCCGCTGTCCGCGAGCTTGTCGTAGAGGAAGTAGTCGTTCGCCTCGAGCGCCTGCATCTGCGGCGCCCGCTGGTTCCGCCGCCCCCGGTCGATGTTGAGGTTGGTCAGGATCCGGAGCAGCCAGGCGCGGAGGTTCGTCCCCGGCTGGAACGACCGCCAGCTGCGGAACGCGCGCGCGTAGGTCTCCTGGACGAGGTCCTCCGCCTCCTCGCGCGAGTTGGCGAGGTGGCGGGCGACGCGGTAGACCTGGTCGGCGAGCGCGAGCGCCTCCTCCTCGAAGCGCACGCGGTCGCGCGCATCGGTCGCGATGCGCTGCGCCGCTGCGAGCTCGTCCGGGTCGAGATTCCCTCTCTCGTCCACGACGGCAACCGTACCACCGCGTTCCATGGGCTCCGGAACGCCGCTCGGGTGATTCCTATTCCGGCACTAGACGGCCGAGAGCTCGCGGAAGCCGGCGCGGCTCATCGCCGCGAGCAGCTCCTCGCGGCTCGTCCGCTCGTCGTCCCACGAGAGCGTGACCTGACCCATCAGGTTGGCGTTCGCGTACTCGAGCCCGTCGTGCCCCTGGAGCGCGCCCGCGAGGCGGTGGACGCACTTCTCGCAGCGGATCCCCGTGACCTGGAGCGTCTCGGTCTGCGTCGCCATCGCGCTCAGGCTAGCGAGCGGGCGACGAGGTCGGCGGCGACGGCCTCCTGCCCCTCCGCGGCGGCGACCTCGAGCTGGCGCAGCGCCTCGGGCTCGGGCGGGGCGGCGCCGAGCAGCCCGTCGGCGAGCTCGCGCGCCGAGGCCGTGCGATCGCCGTCGGGGTGGATCAGCTCCGCGTCGAGGCCGAACCGGGCGGCGGCCCACCGGTTCTGGAGATAGTCGCCCCGGGAGGCCGGATCGCCGTCGCGCGCCGCCGCGGACTCGACGAGCGAGACGAGCAGGCGCGCGAGCAGCGCCGACCGCTCGAGCGCCGTCGGCTGGTCGGCGACGCGGATCTCGAGGGTTCCGAGCCGCGGGTGCGGTCGCAGGTCCCACCAGATGCGCGTGTAGTCCTCGATCACGCCGAGCGCGACGAGGCGCTCGACCCAGGCCTCCCACCCCGCGTACGACCCGAACGCCGGCGGCGCGCCGGCGCGCGGCAGCTCGGCGAGGATCCCCGCGCGCGCCGAGAGCATGCCCGTGTCGGCGCCGTCGACGAAGGGCGAGTTCGCGGACAGCGCGAGCACGACGGGCAGCCACGGCAGCACCGCCTCGAGCCGCTCGTGGCAGCGGTCGCCGCTCTCGACGCCGACGTGCACGTGCAGCCCGTTCACGCCCTGGCGTCGCGCGGCGCGGCCGACGCGCTCGATCATCGCGGTGTAGCGCTCTTCCGCGACGACCGGCAGCGCCTCGAGCGTCGCCGCCGGGTGCGCGCCCGCGGCCGCGACGGCGAGGCCGTTCTCCGCAGCGATGCGCGCCGCGGCGCGCCGCAGCTCCCGGAGCGCGGCGACCGCCTCGTCCGCACCCACGCAGATGCCCGTGTTCAGCTCGACGACGGACGCGTGCATCTCCGTCTTCAGCGTACCCGGCAGCTCGAGCCCGGCGGCGCCGCGGACGAGGACGTCGACGGCGCCGGCGGGGAGCAGCGTCTCCGCGTCGAGGATCATCAGCTCCTCCTCGACGCCGACGGAGAGCGGCGGCGACTCCCCGAAATGTGCGTCGATCACTTGCGGATGCCGTGCACCGGCCGCCCCGCCGCCTCCCAGGCGTAGTACGAGGCGCTCGGCCCGAACCCGGACTCGTACGAGACGATGCGCGGGTTCCTGCCGACCTCCTTCGCCCGCTGCGCGTGGCGAAGCAGGTTCGGATCGTCGCGCGTCTCCCACACGAGCACGAGGTGCGCGGCAGTCATGAACTCCGCGATGAAGAAGCACCCCTCGGCGGGACACGGAAACGGATCGGTGCGAACGCAGAACCAGCCGAGATGGTCGGTCGACCCGTCGCCGGTCCAGAGATCTTCCTCCTCGACCGGATCGATCGCCTCGACGACCTCGATCCGCCCGAGGCGAAGTTCCTCCCGCTCCACCCGCGCAACGGTAGCCGAAGGTCGAGCTGAGTCGGGGGCCCCGGGCAGGCGGTCGGGGCCCCCGTCTCATGCGCCCGGCGCCGCGCTGGCCTGCGGCTCCGGGAGCCGGCCCCCAGGGGTGCGGGGCCGAATCGGGCGATCAGCAGCGAGGGGTGAGCGGCTGTCGCCCAAGCTTCACCTTCAGGGTCATGGTCTTTGCACCGCGGTAGATCGAGAGTGCGAGCGTGTCGCCCGGCTTCTTCTCGGCGATGATCGAGCGGAGCTGCTCCACCGACGCGACCGGGACGCCGTCGGCCTTGACGATGATGTCGCCGCCGAGCGGCCACGTCTCGCCGGCGACGGTGACCTGCTGCGTCGAGCCGTGCAGGCCCGCCTTCGCGGCGCCGGTCGAGGAGCAGACGCTGCCGACGAGCAGCCCGCTCTTCACCGGCAGGCGGAACAGCCTCGCGACGCTCGCGGTGATGCCGCGCGCGTCGACGCCGAGGAACGGATGCTCGACGACGCCCTTCGCGATCAGCTGCGCGGCGACGTTCTTGACGGTGTTGATCGGGATGGCGAAGCCGATGCCGATGTTGCCGTCGCTCCCGCTTGCGGTCTGGATCTGCGAGTTGACGCCGACCACCTGGCCGCGCGCGTTCAGCAGCGGGCCGCCGGAGTTGCCGTGATTCAGCGCCGCGTCCGTCTGGATCACGTGGTCGATCGGCGCGCCGTTCGGCGCGACGATCTGCCGCTGGAGCGCGCTGACGATCCCCGAGGTGATCGACCGGTCCTCGCCGAGCGGGTTGCCGATCGCGACGACGGCGTCGCCGACCTGGACGAGGTCGGAGTTGCCGAGCACGAGCGGGTCGAACGCGCGCGAGTGCGCCTTCACCTGGAGCACGGCGACGTCGGTGGACGGGTCGCGCCCGACGATCGTCGCCGGCAGCCGCTCGTTGTTCGAGAAGCTGACCTCGACGCGGCTGGCGCCCTGCACGACGTGGTAGTTCGTGACGATGTGCCCGGCCTTGTCGATGACGAAGCCCGAGCCGAGCGCCTGCTGCGTCTGCGTCGTGGGGATCCCGAACGGGTCGAGGAACGGATCCGGCTGCGTCGTCACCTTCGTCGTCGCCGTCACCTGGACGACGCCCGGCGCCGACTGCATGTAGATCTGGTGGATCGTCAGCTGCTTCGCGGTGCGGGCGAAGGTCGCGTCCTCCGGCGACGACTGCCCGACGGTGGCCGGCAGCACCTCGCGGACGGTCGTCGTCGAGCCGCTCAGGCCGCCCGCGGCGGCGACGATCCCGACGGCGATCGCGGCGCCGGCCGCGCCGGCGGCCACGAGCGCAGCCCCACGCAGCGCGAGACGAGGTGTCCCGTCGGTTCCCACCTCCCTGTCATACCGCGGCGAGGTTCAAGGCCCGTTGCGGCACATTAAGCACGTGTTAAGGCGGCCTTCCCGGCGGTTTTTGCTTGAATCGGAGACGTGGCGGATTCCTTCGGCTCTCGTTCCTCATTGGCGGTCGGAGGCCGGAGCTACGAGATCCACCGGCTCGACGCCCTCCAGCAGCGCTGGGACGTGGCGCGGCTTCCCTACACGCTGCGGATCCTGCTCGAGAACGTCCTCCGGAACGGCTCCGAGGCGGAGGTCGAAGCGGTCGCCGCCTGGGTCGCGACCGACGAGCCGTCCCGCGAGATCTCCTTCATGCCGGCGCGCGTCCTGCTCCAGGACTTCACCGGGGTGCCCGCGATCGTCGACCTCGCGGCGATGCGCGACGCGATGCGCGAGCAGGGCGGCGATCCCGCGAGGATCAACCCGCTGATCCCGGCCGAGCTCGTGATCGACCACTCGGTGCAGATCGACGAGTTCGCGTCGCGGCTCGCGATCGAGCACAACGTCGAGCTCGAGTTCCAGCGGAACCGCGAGCGCTACGCGTTCCTCCGCTGGAGCCAGACCGCGTTCGCCAACGTGAAGGTCGTCCCGCCGAACACGGGCATCTGCCACCAGGTCAACCTCGAGTACCTCGCGCGCGTCGTCGAGTCGCGCGACGGCGTCGCGTTCCCCGACACGCTCGTCGGCGCCGACTCGCACACGACGATGGTGAACGGGCTCGGCGTCCTCGGCTGGGGCGTCGGCGGGATCGAGGCGGAGGCGGCGATGCTCGGCGAGGCGCTGTCGATGCTCGTGCCGCAGGTCGTCGGCTTCCGGCTCAC
>Ga0335077_10004678_pt1 | contig 16684 bp, 13 predicted proteins | sample Lox_Sample_31_FD_207151 | JGI IMG/M metagenome (GOLD analysis project Ga0335077, IMG submission 207151) | Soil microbial communities from Loxahatchee National Wildlife Refuge, Florida, United States - Lox_Sample_3.1 | ecosystem: Environmental > Terrestrial > Soil > Wetlands | place: USA...
CCTCGGAACTGCGGCCCGATTACGCCGACGCACTGGCTTACCAAAGCCTCTTGCTGCGGCAGAAGGCCGACATGTCCGATAGCTCTACCCGGGCATCGCTGGAAAAGCAGGCCGACGACCTACTGGACAAAGTTAAGGACATCAAGCAAAAGGCTGCCGAAAAGGAATCCAAGTCCTAAGTTAGCAGCCGGATTGGACTTAAAGGGCGCTCGAGAGATCGGGCGCCCTTATTGTTCTTCCTCAGGCCTCTGCTCCCGGTGCCGGGGGTAGCGCGCGCCCGGCGAACGACCTACAATAACCCTTCATGGCCACTGCTGATCGATCGGGGCGGCTGCCCCGTTTGGTAGCCGCCAGCAAGGCAACTCTAGCCGAACGTGGGCTACAAGCGCGCTTTGCCGAACTCTTGGCGAGCGTGCGGCAAAATCGCCCTGGGGACGATCTTTCTGCCCTTCAAAGGGCCTTCGATTTCGCCGCCGAGAAGCATCAGGCGCAAGTGCGCCAATCGGGCGACCCTTACCTCTCACACCCTTTGGAAGTGGCTCACATCCTGGCAGACCTGCGGCTGGACACGACCACCCTTTGCGCCGCGCTCCTGCATGACGTGGTGGAGGATGCGCGGATTCCCCTCTCCGAAATTGCGGCCGGATTCGGGTCCGATACGGCGCGCTTGGTGGAGGGAGTGACCAAGATCAGCCGGCTGGATCTGGTCTCGCCGGAAGTACGGCAGGTGGAGAGCGTACGCAAAATGCTGCTCGCCATGGTCACCGATGTGCGGGTGGTACTGGTAAAGCTGGCCGACCGGCTGCACAACATGCGCACCTTGAACTTTTTGCCATCAGAAAAGCAGGAACGCATCGCCCGCGAAACCCTGGACATCTATGCGCCGGTCGCTCACCGGCTTGGTATGGGGGCCATGCGCGGAGACCTGGAGGATTTGGCCTTCAGCTACCTCGAGCCGTCCGCTTACACGGAGCTGCAAAACCTGGTTTCACAGCGCAGCAAGGAGCATGAAAAGTTTCTGGCGGACGTGCAGGAAACAATCAGTAAGCATCTGACTGAAAACGAGATCGTCGCGACGCTGGAAGGCCGCATCAAGAGGCTTTATTCCATTCACCAGAAAGTCCAGCGGCAAAAGGGAACGCTTGAACAAGTTTACGATTTGCTGGCCGTGCGCATCATCACGGATTCGGTGCGCAATTGTTATGCCGCGCTAGGCGTGGTCCATCAGATCTGGCGTCCCGTGCCGGGGCGGTTCAAGGACTATATCGCGATGCCCCGCCCGAACTTGTATCAGTCCTTACACACGACGGTCATCAATGGAGGCCAGCCCTTCGAAGTGCAAATCCGCACCCATCAAATGCACCGCATTGCCGAGCAAGGCGTGGCGGCGCATTGGAAGTACAAGGACGGCACGAACGCCTCCGATGGCGACGACCAGCGCGTGGTGTGGATGCGCCAACTGATCGAATGGGCGCGCGAAATGCGCGAACCTACGGAATTCCTTTCCACGCTCAAGGTGGACCTCTACCCGGAGGAGGTTTACATCTTTACTCCCAAAGGCAAAGTGGTCACCCTGCCCCGCGGAGCGACCCCGGTGGACTTTGCCTATACGATTCACACCGAAGTGGGCCACCAATGCGTGGGGGCCAAGGTGAACGGGCAGATAGTGCCGCTACGGCATGCGCTTGCCAATGGCGACGTGGTCCAGATCGTGACGCAAAAGGGGCATTCCCCGAGCCGCGATTGGCTGAGCTTCGTGCGGACTTCGCACGCGCGATCGAAAATCCGACAGTGGATCAACCTGAACGAACGCAAGCAAGCGACGGAAGTAGGGCGCCGGCTGATCGAACGCGAGGCGCGGCAAGCGGGTGTGAGCCTGAAGAAACTCTCCGATGAAGAGCTGCTGCGCATCGCTTCCGAATATGGCCGCTCCAAAGTGGAAGATTTGTATGCGGATCTGGGCTATGGCAAATATTCCGCGCGCCAAGTGCTCGCGAAACTCACCGGGCAATCCATAGAGGAAAAGCCCGAGGGCGAGGGCGCCGAACCGACCAAGATCGTTTCCTCCGTGAAACGGATGCTGGGCATCCGCGACCCCTCCATCCTGGTGCTGGGCCACGATAACCTGATGGTGTACCGCGCCAAGTGCTGCAACCCGATTCCCGGCGATCCCATTATCGGCTACGTCACGCGCGGCCGCGGCGTGGCCGTGCATAACACGTCCTGCCCGAACGTGCAGAAACTGCTCTATCAATCGGAGCGCCGCATCAATGTGCAGTGGAGCGATGGCGGCCAGGGGACGTATCCGGTCACGCTGGTCGTGCACGGAAAGGACCGTCCCGGGCTGCTGGCGGACATAACCAGCGTGATCAGCGGCGTGGGCGCGAACATTCAGGTGCTCGACAGCCGGCCCGACAATTTGCAGGCCCGCGTGGAGGCCACGGTGGACATTACCGATCGCAATCAGCTGGAGCGCATACTCAAGAACGTGAAGCGAATTTCGGGAGTGTTCGATATCGAGCGGGTGTACCAAGTTTAGCGATTACCCTTCCGTACAGCCTTCCAGGAAACTGTCCTCACAGCCAGCGGCGTTGATTTTCGGGGCACAGCACGCCCCCAGCAGGCCCATAGGACACTAAAATAGAGGGTGATGAACACGACAGGCAAATACGCATTTGGCCGCCGGCAGGCCAGCCTGACGATCGCGGTGGCCGCTTCCCTGTTGCTTTGTTCGGCTTGCAATAAGGCGAAGAGTGCGCGCATGACGCCGCTCGACGCTGCCGGAATGCATCCTGAAACAATCGAACAGTTGAACAAGTACCAGGTAAACGACGCCGAGGTGCAACAGATTTTGACCGTAGGAAGGGCTGGAATGAGCGAACAGAACTGCCTCGAACTCGTTCGCCAGGCGCGCTCGCACGATCAGGCATTCACGGAAGGAGACGCCATCGCCGGAATGCTCGACTCAGGAGTCAAGCAAGACACGGTTCTGGAGATTGTCCGCTTGAATGAACTGCCGGTGTTCGGGGGCGAAGCCGAGGCCATGCACCTCGCGGGACTGTCCGACGCCCTCATTCTAGACGTGGCTAGGCGAAGAGCCAGGGGCGAAACCGTGCTGTCCGGTTCGCGGCTCGCCGAATTGCGCGACGCCGGATTTTCAAACACGCAATTGGTTGCAGCGCTCGATCAAGGCTTCACCGACAAACAGGCCCAGGAAGCTCTGAACCATCACAACTATGCGGTCGGCGGGCATAGTTTTGTGCACCAAAGAGGGCGCCGCTAGGCCGTCAGACCACAAAACTCCTCCTGCAAATCTTCCTACTCGTCGCTGCGCCTCCCGGGGGCCCCTTGACCTTACCTTTTGACCCACGCTGTGTCTGAGCTAAAATTCTGCGCGGCTTCTTGCGAAACGCGTTTGTTGAATGCGCTCACTGAATGCGTCCTTTTCTTCTGATCCTGAGTTGCGCCCTGTGCACAGGCTGCGCGGTCGCGCTAGGCCCCGGGTTCAGCCAGCCAACTCGGACCGTCGACGTCACGGCAACCTCAATTGAGCCGACGCACATTCATATTCAGGTGACCGACACGCTCGAAAACGTGGGCAACCGCGGCTTGGATAACCTGGATGTTACGCTGCCGGGCGGGCCAATCTTTGGCACCCGGAACGTGAGCGTAGCAGTGGAAGGAAGGATTGTGGCGGGTGAGGAGAGACACCTGGAACCCGGATCATCGCTGCGCATTCCATTCGTTCCCGAGTGGCGTCAGGGCGAAACGAAAGAGATTGTTTTCAACTACGATCTCGAACCTGCACGGGAAGGCCGCGGCGTAGTAGCCACCACCGCGGATGGCTTTTACCTGGCCTCTCCGAATGTTTTTCCATTCTGGGAGACACCTCTTGGTCCCTTTGCTCGAGGCGACCTTAGAGCACATACCGAAGAGCTTGAAGTTGCAGTGCCGGCGGACTTCCGCGTTCTGGCGCTGGTACGCGAACAACGCAGCAGACGCCGGGGTGAGCTTGTGGTTCACCGCTTTGTATGGCGGGGAGCGGACTTCCCACCGTACCTGATTGCCGGGCGTTATCGCGAACGGCGAATCGAAACGCAACAAGGCTCTTTTTTCTTCTGGACGCGCGAGCCGATTGACGAGGCAATGGCCCAAATGGCAGCCGACCACCTTGCTGCTACAGTCGCCACTTACAACCGGCTGTTTGGCACAGTTTCGAACAAGCGACCCTCCATCTACATCGTGGAAACATCGGCGGAGTTGGCAGCGGTCGCAGAGGCGACGGAGGACATCGCGGCGGCATCTTTTCCCGAAGGCGTACTATTCGATCACGATGCCGTGAGGCTCGGGCTCGCGTCGGCGCCTGTCCTGGATTTGGCCGATTATGAGCTTGGCCACACTTGGTTCGGCTGGCATGTGCTTCCGCGGCCGGAGGCGGAACTTCTTCTGGGCCGAGGGATGGCGCTGTGCGCCTCAATCCTGGCCACGGAAGCGCGAGGAGGGCCTGCCAGCCGCCAGCAGCGGGTTGCGCAGTTCATCGCCACGTATGACCGTGACAACTCGGCGGACAAGAAGCCGGGGTTCGGACCGGCGTCAGATTACGGGCGTGAAGAGATCAGGGCAAAATCGTTCAAAGCGGCTCTGTTTTTAGTTTCGCTCGAAGATGTTGCCGGGGCGGAGAAGTTCAACCGCGCCATCCGGCGGATTTTGAGAGTCATGGCAGGACGGGAAATCGGGAGCGATGAACTTCGCTCCGCCATGGAAGCGGAAACGGGCCAAAATCTGGCGCCCATGTTTCATGCATGGCTTGACCATCCCGGCGTTCCCGAAAATTTTCGGACGCGTTACGCCGGGGGAAAGTAGCCAGATGGGCGATTCCGGAACAAACGGGAGAGCCACACATTCGAGGAGGTCCACGTGAAAGAAGCAGTGACGACCGATTTGGGGCCGAAGGCCATCGGCCCCTATTCACAGGCGGTTCGCGCCAATGGATTTGTGTTCGTTTCCGGCCAGATCGCTCTCGACCCGCGCACTCAGGAGTTGGTGCCTGGAGAGATCACGGCTCAGACCGAACGCGTGCTGGAGAATGTGAAAGGGATCTTGCAAGCAGCCGGCTCGTCTCTGGAGAAGGTGGTGCGGACGACCGTATTTCTCGCGGATATGGGAGAATTTGCTTCGATGAACCAGGTGTACGCGCGTTATTTCAAACAGGACTTCCCTGCCCGCTCCACGGTCCAGGCGGCACGGCTGCCGCGCGACGTGCGCGTCGAAATCGATGTAATTGCGCTGGCCTGAGTGGGAAGCGCCGAGGTTAGTGCGTCAAGAGAACTGCGCCAGGCAAGGTGGCCACGAGAATGGAAATAAACACCAAGACGATCACGATAGCAAGCAAACGAACATATCCGCCGTCGAGGCTGATGCGTCCCGCAGCATAGGCCTTGCTCCTGGTGCCGACGATTACGTGAAGAACGATCAACAGCAGCACAAAAACGATCTTGATGTGCAACCAGAGCGCATGAAGGTAATACTGGCGATTGCTCAGGACCAGCAGGATTCCGCCTAAAAGCGCGAGGGCCGCGCCTGGGTCAGCCAGCCCGCGTAGCGCGAATTTCTCGACGCCAGCCAAGCTCGCCCGCGCTTCCGGAGCTTTCTCGCCCACATGTCTGAGCAGGACGAAACTGGCCATCAGCAGGCCGGAAATCCAAAGCGTGAAACCAAGAATGTGCAAGGCTAATAGCCACGCAACCATAACGGTTGGGTAAACCTCCGCGCCCAGTCTATCATCGACGCGCGATTTCCCGGCGCGCTAAAGCAGCCACGCGCACAGTGCCGCCGGGAATAAAGCTAATCTACCGGGTTGGCTTCAGCATTTCCCAGGTGGGATCTTCCGAAAGCAGCACGCCGATGTCGTCGGGCGCGAGCGGTTTCGAAAAATAGTATCCCTGAGCGTACCGGCATTGAAGTCTTTTCAACAACGCGACCTGTTCCACAGTTTCGACGCCTTCGGCGACGACGTCTAAACGAAGATTTTTAGCCATGGGCATGATGGTTCGAGCGATTTCCATACCCTCTCCATCCGCGGCTGCATTGTTGATGAAAGAACGGTCGATCTTCAGCGTATCGAGCGGGAAGCGGTGCAGGTAACTCAGGGAGGAATAGCCGGTTCCGAAATCGTCTATGGCCAGGCGGATGCCCAACTCTTTCATCTGCTGCAACAACTCCGTGGCGCTGGCGGGGTCCGCCATCACCGCGCTCTCGGTGATTTCGAGCCTTAACACATCGGCCGGCAGGCCCTCTTCGGCCAGCAACTTCTTGATATCGACGACCAAATTCGGTTGCAGAAGCTGCTTGACCGAAAGATTGACACTTACGCTTAGATCCGCGGCGGCCTCCGAGCGCTCCCTCCATTGCCTCATTTGGCGGCAAGCCTGGCGCAAGCTCCACCAGCCGAGTTCGCGAATCATTCCCGTCTCTTCGGCGACGAAGATGAACTCCTCTGGTCCCAGCAATCCGCGTTTTGGATGCTGCCAGCGCAGGAGAGCCTCGAATCCAACAATGCGTCCCGAATCGAGGGAAACGATAGGCTGATAAAAGTTGCGGAACTCCTCGCGCTCGACCGCATGCCGGAGGTCCGTTTCCAGTTGCAATCGCGCCATCACGCTGGCGCGCATATCCGCGTCGAACACTTCGTAGCGGGCTTTGCCGAGAGACTTGGCGCGGTACATGGCCGTATCGGCATCTCTCAAGATGTCTTCGGGCTTCTCGTAGGCAGCGTTGCCCAAAGCAATGCCGATGCTGACCGAGGTAAATACTTCCTTGCCGTTCAGGATGAAAGGAGTGGCGAGCGCATCCATGAGGCGCTCCGCGGCGCGTTTGGCATCGCCCGGCTCCTTGAGATCGTCGAGCAGGATCGTGAATTCATCGCCGCCGAGCCTGGCCACCGTGAACGTCTCTCCCAGGCGCGCCACGGTGTCCGAGGAACGCAGGCACTTTTCCAGCCGGTTGGCCACTCCGACAAGGAGTTGGTCTCCCGCGAGATGGCCAAGACTGTCGTTGATCATCTTGAATCCGTCGAGATCCAGAAAAAGCACCGCGAATAGATGGTCTTTGCGGCGTTTGGAGTGTTTGACCAGCCGGCCAAGGCGATCGGTGAACAAGAGGCGGTTCGGCAGTCCAGTCAGCGGGTCGGATACTTTTCGCTCGGTGATATCCGTTTGAGAGCCGGCCATGCGAAGAGCCTTTCCGCTTACGTCGTAGACGGCCAGTCCCCGGCTCAACATCCAGCGAAACCCGCCATCTTTGTGAAGGAGGCGATGCTCACTTTCAAAATGCGGCGTCAAGCCTCTTTGATGAGCGGCGATTTCCTCTCTGACGCGGTCCCGGTCCGCATCGTGTATCCGTCCTAACCATTCCTCCAAACGGTCTTCGATTTCGTGTTCCTGGAAGCCCAGCATAGCCTTCCAGCGGGGGGAGAAATAGACGGCGTTGGTCAGCAGATTCCAGTCCCAAAGTCCGTCGTTGGCCCCGCGAGCGGCCAGCGCATAGCGCTCCTCGCTCTCCCGCAAGGCTTCCTGGGCCATTTTGTGGGACAACTGGGTGCTGATTCGCGCCAAGGCGACAGGGAAATCGATGGGCTTGGTGAGGTAGTCATTGGCGCCCAGATCCAGAGCGCGCACGATATCGTCGCTCTGATTCTTTGCCGTGACCATGATGATCGGCAGTTCAATAGGCGAATAGCATTTGCGCACCTCTTGAAGAGCGTCGAGGCCGGAGACTTCCGGCATTTCTATGTCTAGCAAGACGAGATCAATGCCATCTTCCTTGACTCGCGGCAACAATTCCTTGGCGCTTTCCGCCAAACCGATGACGTAGCCTTTACGGGAGAGACGCCGGGCCAACATATCCCGGTTCATCTCGTTGTCGTCGACGATGAGCAGACGGCTTGGACGCGCGTTCATGACGGTTTCTTCTCGGCAAGAAGGCTTTCGATTTTTTCGCTCAGGCGCTCAAACTCTATCGGCTTGGTGTCGTAGTCGTCGCATCCCGCCTCGAAGGCTTTCGCTCGATCGGTTACCAGCGCGTGGGCCGTAAGGACGATGATGGGGATATGCCGCGTGGTATCGTTGGCTTTGAGGCGACGGGTCAATTCCCAGCCGTCCATGGCCGGAAGGCTGATGTCCATGAGGATCAGATCGGGAGCTTCGGAAAGCGCCAGAATGTGGCCCTGTTCGCCGTCTTGGGCAGTGACAACGCGATAGCCCCTTCGCTGTAATCTTCTTGAGAGCATATCGCGATTCATTTCGTTATCCTCGATGAGAAGGATCTTCGGCATCATGACGATCTCCCGGAGGCTTCGAGTTCGGCTTGGAGCAGCTGTTCCTTGGTAGCTGAAGCGCGCGAGGGCTTGGAGGGCGGGCTCGAAGAGCGCGCTACACGATGCTTTTCAATCAGCACCGCCAACCGGTCGCGATCCACAGGTTTGATCAAGTAATTGGAGGCGCCCAAATCGAACCCCATGGCTTCGTTATCGACCACGGTGACCATAATCACCGGAATTTGAGCTAACTGGGGATCCGCCTTCAGCTTGCGCAGGACGCTCCAGCCGTCACACTCGGGCATGACCACATCCAGAGTGATGACTAAGGGACGCACTTCGCGGGCGCGGCGCAGGCCTTCTTCTCCTCCAGCCGCGGCCACGACACGGAATCCGATTTTGTTGAGAAAACGCGACATCAAATCGCGGACCGCCGGGTCGTCATCAATCACGAGAACGGTATCGAGCTCCGGCTTATGTTCGGCGCCTCCGGCGGAAACACCACTGGTTCCTTCCGATTGCGTCGATTCAGCCGTATCCAACGTCACCTGCGCAGGCAGGTATACCGTAAACGTGGAGCCCTGGCCCGCCTGGCTCTCCACGCTGATGCGGCCCTTCATCATCTGCACGAAGCGATAGCTGATGGCGAGCCCGAGGCCGGTCCCTCCATACTTGCGCGAGATGGTGGCATCCGCTTGCGAAAACTCCTGGAACAGATTTTGTTGCTGTTTGGCGCTAATACCGATGCCCGTGTCCTTGACGCGGAAGCGAATCCATTCGTGGCCTTCGCTCACGCTTTGGCTGACATCGAGTGAAATTGTTCCGCGCTCGGTAAACTTGCAAGCGTTGCTCATCAAATTGAACAAGATCTGGCGTACCTTGGTGGCATCGGCGCGCATCATGCCCACATCTTCGGCCATGCGAACCCGAACGGAATTGGAATTCTTGGCTACGGCCGGCTGGAGGGTGGTGACCATCTCCTCGACCATTACCGAAACATCGAACGTCTCCAAATGCAGGCCCATCTTGCCCGCCTCGATCTTGGAGAGATCGAGCACATCGTTGATCAGAGACAAAAGGTGCTTTCCGGCGGATTGAATCTTCCGAAGGTCATGCAGATTTTCCGCGTTGCCGGAGTCTCGGGTTTCCTCTTCGAGCATTTCGCTATAGCCGATAATGGCGTTGAGGGGCGTGCGCAACTCATGGCTCATATTGGCGAGAAACGCGCTCTTCGCGCGGCTGGCATCTTCAGCCGCATGCTTGGCTTTCAGCAACTCTTCTTGGGTTCGCTTACGGTGAGTGATTTCGCCTTCCAGTTCCAGGGTCCCCTTCTTCAGCTCCTCGTTGGCGCGCTGGAGCGCGGTATCGCGATGTTGGATCTCAGAAAGCATGGTATTAAAACCGTCGATGAGCCGGCCGATTTCGTCGCCATAGAATCGGGTGGCGCGAACCTCATAATTCTTATTCGCTGAAACCATCCTCATGGCGTTTTCCAAATGCAAAATGGGTCTGGAAATCAGCCTTTGCAATTGCGACGAGATAAAGAACGCAAAAAATCCGGCAACGAGGACGAATACGCCGACAATAATGCTGTAGCGCCTGGCCCGCACACTCCACTGCCGCTGGTCCGACTGCAGAAACAGGGTTCCCACACGCTCGCCGTTGAGCGTTACATCGTTAAACACTTCCAGGTAGCCGCCCTCGAAGCGATAGCCATTGGTCTGCGAGCGGTCCGGCAAAGCCGAGGGATGCGCGCCTCCGTTGGGAAAATAGTGGGCAAAAATCTTACCGTCCGGGCTATATAAGACCGCCGCGACAATGTCCTCTTTTGCGGTGAGGGCCGACAAGGTGGCAGTGGCCGCGGCCTCGTCACGGAACGCCATGGCCGCGGCGCTGTTGTATCCGATGATCTGCGCCTGGGTCATGAGGTCCTGAGTCAACAAATGCCGGAAAGAGATCAAGTCGTAGATGAGAAAGCTGGCGGAGGAAAGAACCAGGGCCGCGCTGCTCGTCAACATGGTGATGAGCATCAGCTTGCCCCGGATGGATAGATTCTGGAGGTTCATCGCCGCTACCTTGCATCCGCCGAAGTCTGAGTGACGATCTTGGCCAGCGCGAGCAAGCGGGAGCTAACCGTCAGGTCGGCCTGTTTCGCGGCGTCCAGATTCACCTCAAAGCGAACCTTGTTATCCTCCACAATCAAATTAATGATGCATCCGCGCTTGGCGAATCCTGGAGTCTCTCCGATGGTTAAAACGGGCGTTCCCCTCAGGCTGTGAAGGACCTCTTCCAAGTGAACAGCTTCCGACGAGCCGATGAACAAAATGTCGCAATCCTTCAGATCCATTCCCCACTTCAGCCGTTTAATAACGAACCGGCGCGCGTCGATTTTCTTGTCGGAAAGAATGCGATCGATCGTCGCGCCGAAGGGGTCGGTTCCGAGAATGCCGATTACGATGGGAGAATCCGGCTGAGCGAAAGAGCCGGAGGGCCAGCCCACGAGCTTGGCGAAATTGTAAATAAAGCCGGCTTTGATGAGATATTCCGAGGAGTCGGAGGAATCGAGCGTCTGCGCACAGGCGCTGAACGCCAGGCTTAGGCAGATTCCGATCACGATAATTGGTCGCAGTACTCGCATTATCGTTTCACTCGCGTGCGCAATCTTCCTTACGCGAGATCAACCGATCCTCGTTAGAAGGTCCAAGCGACGCTTCCGAACCAGGTACGGCGCACTTCGGTCGGCAGCGTATTGATGAAATCCGGAACGAATTCAATGTGCTGGCTATTCAACAAATCGTTGCCGCCGAACGATAGACGTACCTGCGGCAGCGGGTTCCAGCCAATGTGAAGGTCCAACGAGTAATAACTGGGTACGTTCAGGGCGGGAAGCTTATCCACGTAGCGAAGCATCAGGTCCTGTTCGAGGTGCTTCGGCAGGTCCAGAGAGGACCGGAAGTTCCATTGATTGCGGGGATTCTCCCCGTTCGGAAGGTCCGCGGTGGGATCCAGGCTGTCCGGATTCTTGTGTATGTTCATTTGCAGGAAGCTGTAGGATCCCTGCAATTTCCATCTTGGGAAAACTCTCCACTCCGCGAAGGGCTCAACGCCCCAACTCCCCCCACTCATCTTGTTGCTGGCGACAAAGGGGAGAATGACGTAACTCGGCACGGGGCTGCCTCCGAGCATGGTCGCGCCGGGCTCGGCGGATCGAAGATTCGTGTAGTAGTTGTAAAAAGTCGCCAAGTCGAGCGAGACGGAACTGGTGGCTTGAACTCGATAACCGGCTTCATAGGCGACCAGATCTTCGGATCCGAATTGCGTGCTTCCGAAAATTGTCTCCACGACCGGCAAGGGGCTATTGAACGGAGGCACATTCGGAGGAACAACCCCGGCATTCAACTGCAGGCCCTCTTCTGTGATGGCAGGGGTCCGGACGGCTCTCGAGATGGCAGCCCACACCGTTTGCTCCTTCGTGAGCGTGCCGAGGATTCTGATGTTCGGTTCCGCCTCGAATCCTGTGAAGGGGTTGTGCTCGAACTTCGAACCAACCGTTACCTGCATGCGGCTGTTGAAGAAGCCGAGAGTGTCCTGCACGAAAGCACTGTATTGGTTCAAGTTGCTGTGGTCCGGCTGAACGCCCACGGTGAACGTGGAGGCGTTATTGTCCTGGATCGAGCGATAGCCGAGTCCCCATACCAACTCCTGGCTCTCGCCAAGGTGAATGTCGTGCTGGAAGTCAACGTCATATACCGACTCATGGTCGGAAAAGATGGTGGGAAACAACAGGTTCGTGCGGTCGTAGTACATTTGCAGCGAAGTCGAAGACCGGGCAAAGGAGTGATTCCAGCGGCCCAGCAGATCCCCTCCGGTCATGTCGTTGTTATTGGGGTAGGTACTCGAATAAGCAGGTGGAGTCAGGGACGGGACCGTCAGCGTTTCCCCGAAATCGTCGTGATAGATGTCGCCTTGTACAGTGATTGAATCCGCAGTCGCCACGCTTGAGTCGATGCGGAATCCGCTGCGCAATTGATGCCAGCCGTCGGAAGCTGTTGTGCCTGTCGAGTCGATCGAAGGATACCAATCGAAGTATTTGCCGTAAACGCGGTAATAGGTGTTGTCCTTGATCTTGGCGCCGTATCGGGCGGTCTCGGCGGTCGCCTCCTGCGATCCCGCTCCGGCAGTGAGCAAGCCTCCCTGGGTGTTTTTGGCGGACTTAGTGATGATGTTGATGACGCCATCGACGGCGTTTGCGCCCCACAACGTAGCGCCGGGGCCGCGGATGACTTCGATGCGGTCCACGTCCTCCAGCATCACGTCCTGAACGTTCCAGTAGACGCCCGAGAAAAGAGGGGTGTACACGCTGCGCCCGTCGATCAGCACCAGGAGTTTGTCATCGAACCGGCCATTGAAGCCGCGCGAGCCGATGGCCCACTTGTTCTGGTCAATTTGCGCGACTTGCAGGCCCGGAACCATGCGCAGGGCATCCGGAATGCTGGTCGCTCCCATGCGCCGGATATCCTCCTGGGTGATGACGAAAATGGCTGCCGCGGCGTCCGCCACCTTCTGCGTTCTCTTGGAGACAGACGTCACCTGGAGGTTCATCAGGTCTTCCAGACTCATGCTGGTGACGTCGGGAACGTTCTGCGGGCTGCCAGGCCCGTCGGCGCGCACGTTAGCCACTTGGGAAGCGATAAGAATGCCAACCAGGAGGGCGCGGCCCGTGAAGGCGATCGAACCGGTTTTCTTCCTACGAATCGACGACATATCCAAATCCCCCTCTAGAAAGTGGCCAGTAAGCTGGCGTGGGATCCCGGGTTCCTAACCATTAGTCTGCAGTCCGTCTATTTCTTGCCCTAAAAACGTAAGGATTTAGATCCGGCTTAAATCTTCCGGCCCTCTGCCCGTGCCGAGCCGGGACGATGCACCGAATGGCCTAACCAATTTCACTTCACTGCGCCTTCTCTCCCGTCACGGTGAACACCGTCGAATAGGTAAGGGTGTCCGGCCGGTTCAGGTACTCCATAAAGCGCCTGGCGCATTCCTTTGCTTCCCGTTCGCTTCCCAAGATTCGGGCGATCTGCGGCGTCGCGATATCCAGCTTGAGTTCCCATGCCTTGCGCTGGGTTGGCGCGATCTCTCCGGCGATCAGGTGATAGCTTTCCGCCTGGACCTGGATGTTCTCCAGGCCCGCCTGGGACGCAAACCAGAAGAGCTTTCGACCCACGAAAGGATCGAATCCAGTCTGTTGCAGCCCCGCCATGACCTTCTCGAGATCTCGCTGCAAGACGGCGTCTTCCGGGTAGTGCCACAGAAGCTGGCCATCGAGGTCCTGGAGCAGAACCGTGCCTCCCGGGCGGCAAACGCGGGCCATTTCCTGAACGGCGCGCACCTTATTCGGCAGGTATTGCATCAGCATGCGGCAATAGACCAGATCGAAACTGTCCGCGGGAAACTGCAGCGCCTGTGCATCTCCCTGGACGAAGCGCACTTTCGGATTGTCCCGATTCATCTGTGCCGCTTCTTTCAGCCGCTCCTGGCTGATATCCAGCCCCGTGCCGCGCACCGACCGACGCAAATCGCAAACCGCCGCCAAAATCACGCCCGGCCCGCAGCCGACCGATAGCACTTCCATGCCCGGGCCCAGGCGATGAGCCATATATTGCCGTGCCCAAGCCTGCGGATCGACCTTGTCCTTCAGCCGCGCCGCTTCGCGCGGGTCGTCCATGATGTAGTCGATTGTCGGGGCGCTGACCATTGTCTTCGTTAGCCCACCAATGTCTCTTGCGTGGTATGCCTTTCGGTTCGAGCCAACAATCGAGCATAGAAACCGTCCACGTGCCTGTAGAGCCGCAGTTGCCCTTCCTTCAGCCATATCCCCTGGCAATAATGGCGAAGGAGTTGCGCGCCCAGTTGCGTCATCGCAGTTGCGGCGATCTCATCTGTGATAACGGGAATGGCTTCCAGCTCAAATCCCTGGTAGGCGCTCGCACTCGCTTTCAAGAGACTAGCCGCGACCCCGGGAATGTCGGAGTCAGGAAGCGTGGGATGCAGGAGCAAGTCGCAGCGATTCTCGATGTAGCTGAAGTTCACGCCGAGCGGCCCGCGGTAGGCAATGGCGGCGCCGAGAGGTTCCTCTTTATATCCGCGATACGCGAGCCAGACCCGCCGCGTACGCCGCAAGCCAACGCTCCGGTACATTTCGTCCACAGCTTTGAACTCAACGTCTCCCTGTAACTCCTCCGCGGTCACATAGACGGTCCCGCGTGAAGCCGTGGCGATGGCGCAAAGGGCTTCTTTGTGCGAGGGACTGTAGGGAACGACTCGGATTCCCTTTTGCGCGGGCAGCACGAGTTTTCTGGGAAGCGCGAAGTACAGATGCCGCTGAACGGAAGAGAGCGATTCGCCTATGGCTTTCACCATGGAGCCGAATACCCGCGAGGGGAACCGGTTTTCGGGCCGGAACCAATTCTGGTTTGATTCAGCGACTCCCTTCAAGAAACTGGCGGCCGATCCCGCCAGCATGACCGCGCGTGAGGCATAAGGATTGTTTTCAGAAACGAGATGTTGATAGGTCCACCCATTTTTTGCGCTGCGCCAAACAGCAATCGATGCTCGGCCGCGTTTGGCGTCACCAGCGGTGAGCACATAGAGAAGGGATTCGCCCCGGCTGAGCATTCGCCGCCAGTTATCTTTCACCTGGGCCAAATGTGGAATGAGCCGAGCCGCCTTGTCGGGATAGAGAAATCCGGTGCGTTCGTAAAGTGCGAAGATCTCGTCGACGGGCAGCGCGTTGATCTGCACGCCATACGCGTCGTAGACGTCCGCCAATTTCGGGAGCGCGTCGACGATTTCCTGATCTAAGGCGTCAATCGGCATAAGTTTGGCCGTGTTCCGGTGCCGCTTCCCTTCGACTTCCTCTCCGTATCAAAGTCGCCGCCACCAGCACGGCCGCTCTTTATCCTGCGTCTTAAGAACTAAGAACTGAGAGCCACTCCGACAAATCGAGGTGCAGCTTTAATAAGTTAGGTTAGGGGTTATTACTGACGTTTCAGAATGGGCCATTAGTACTGTTTCAGAGCGGAAGCTCTAAGGGACTAATAACACCTTGGATACAGAGCACTTGCCCGATTCGCCGCGCGGAGGTGCGACTGGGGCGGCCGAGCGAAGCCTACAAGACCTCTCCAGGGGAACTCGTAAAATGGGAGCCCAAGGCACTGAGAGTGAGATAGTTATGCCGTACCTATGAGACAGATCGCAAGGCGGGCAGAACTAATGTCGGCAGAAATCGCTCAGTTCCAGAATCGGTTATGCATGGTGGCCGATCGGCTCATCCCCGTTGTGTAGGTCCGGCACTTCCGCATGGCAATTCTGTGTAGTTGGGTTCGACAATTTTCGGAATGAAAATTAGCGTGCCTTCCCGAGAAGTTAGCCGACGAAGATGCTAAAATAAGCGGCGCAAAAGCGGGAGTCCTTCCCGCAGGAGTATTGGTACGATCCTTCAGCGGAGCGGGCCTGTAGCTCAGGTGGTTAGAGCGCACCCCTGATAAGGGTGAGGTCGGTTGTTCGAGTCAACCCAGGCCCACCAGCCTTCGCCCGACTGCAGGGCTACGGCTCGGCAGGCCGGGGCTTCCCGTCCATTCCGCTCTATGTAAAATCCGGCTGGGCGAAGGCTGTCGCGCCGTAGCTTTTAGCGGAGGCGGACCCCTCATGAAGTATGTTTACATTTTGCAGAGCATCGCGGACGCCGAACACTTCTATACAGGCATCGCAGATGATTTGGCCGCCCGACTTTCGAAGCACAATTTAGGTGCGGTGACGCACACTTCCAAATTTCGGCCCTGGCGCATCAAGAGTTATGTCGCGTTCGCCGACGAGGACCGCGCATTAGCGTTTGAGAAGTACCTGAAGTCTGGTTCGGGCAGAGCTTTCGCCAAAAAGCACTTTTGAGCCGAGAGTCGAAGCGATCCCACGAAACAATCAGGGCAGCGAAACCGCACAAACACCCGGGTCGCTCCCGCCCAAATCGAGGTTTTCGTCCGCGGTCTTTTTTCAGGGCTAGTCGCTGCAGTCTGTTCTTCGCCGGAGCCTTGCGGCGGAGCCTCGGTGAACGGAACGCCTATCTTTAGCGGTGAACACTGCGTGTGTTCCTGTGTTCACCCTTCATTGAAGTCTCTGGTCATATACTCCGATGCGAAACCGTAAAATACTTGTGCTCAACGTGAGACCACGGGTCGCGAATTTCGGAGTCCTGCTCGACCTTGCGTTTCCATCCATTTGCTTCGAGTTGCTTGTCCATCGCCTCTCGGACTTTCTTCAGGTCGTTGTAGTTAACGTTTTGGTAGTAGAGACCGAACTCGGAGTAGGGAAGCG
>Ga0335077_10004679_pt1 | contig 16683 bp, 16 predicted proteins | sample Lox_Sample_31_FD_207151 | JGI IMG/M metagenome (GOLD analysis project Ga0335077, IMG submission 207151) | Soil microbial communities from Loxahatchee National Wildlife Refuge, Florida, United States - Lox_Sample_3.1 | ecosystem: Environmental > Terrestrial > Soil > Wetlands | place: USA...
GGCCAGCTCGGAGGTCTCCCCGACGGCGATGCGGCCGAAGGCCTGCGCGAGCCGGTGCAAGGGCATCGCGAAGTTCGGCGCGCTGCAACCATCGATGCCGGTGCCGACCGGATCGGGACCGGCGAATCCCTGCACGACGTTGCGGATGCGGGTCTGCAGCGGGCCGTCCGGGTCGAGATAGTTCTTGAGCGGATGGCCGAACATCCTGCAGTAGGCAAGGAATCCGCTGTGCTTGCCCGAGCAGTTGTGATGGAGCTGGGTCCAGCGCACGCCCGGCGTCGGAACGGTGTCGGTGGCCGTGAAATAGGAAGGCGGATGGCAGCCGCACTGTAGGTCCGATTCACGCGCACCGATGCGCTCGAGCATGCGCGCCGCGATGTTCACGTGCACCTGCTCGCCCCCGTGGCTGGCGCACATCAGCGCGAGTTCCTGCGAGGTAAAGCCGAAACGGCTCATGCCGCCTGCCTCGACGAACGGCAGCGCCTGCAACGGCTTGAGCGCGGACCGGGTGAAATTCAGCGCGGTCGGATCGCCGGCGCCCGCGATCAGCTTTCCGTGCGTGTCGACAACCGCGATCGAGCCGTGATGCACGCATTCGACGAGGCCGCCGCGTGTGGTGACGACGAGCGGAACATGGGCAGGCACGGGCATGCGCCGATTATCCCTCCCGGCCTGCCGGGGGAGGGTGGCATCGGGCCAGATCAGGTCGACCCAGTTCACGACTTCGTGAACTCGACCGTGCCATCCCCGTCCGCGTCGAGCTTCACCTCCAACGTCGACGTCGACAGCACGGACAGGACGAGAAGCCCGTTGTTCACGCCGTGCACCTGGATCCGGCCTTGGCGCGGGAACGGGTCGATGTCGCATTGCTTGATCGTCGCCGGTGTGTTGATGACGATGGTGCCGCCGATGGAGGTGGCCGGAGATCGCTCCGTTGACCGCGAGCGTGCCGAGTCCGGCAGTCGAGGACCCGGGCGGCAGCGCGTTCGGATCACGCGTGGCGGTCACGGTGTAGCGGGCGTGCAGCGTGACAGCGTCGCTGCCTCCGGCTCCGGTCACCGAAGCCGTCAGGCCGTCGACGCCCATCGAGAGCTGCGCCGTATAGGAGGTGCCAACGCGCGCGAGGTTGTAGTTGTAGCTTCCGTCGATCGGAAACCGGCCTGCGGTCGAACTCGCCTGCCGCTGCGCGTACGTGACCGTGGCGGTGGCCGAGGCGAAGCCGGCCTAGATCTGCGCGACGCTGTAAGTCGCCGAGATGCTGCCGTTGATGAGGTCGGTCGCGGTCGGCTGGCACTGCTTGAAGGTCACGGTCAGCAGGTCGCCGGAGCTCCCCGAGTTGCTGCCGTCGCGATCATCGAGTACGGCGGTAACGCTGCCGCCGGCGGCGCACGTGCCGGTCGAGGAGATGAGCCCCGTCGGCCGCGAGTCTCCCACAGCCTTGCACGGACCTTGCGTCGACTTCGGCTGCGATGCGGCCCCTTGTCCGCCGCCTCGCCAGGAACCCGGGATGCGTGCTCCGACGGGAAATGCGCCCGTCAGCGTGCAGGACGCATGCGCTTGTCGTGCTCGATGCACGCGTACGCGGAATGGTTGTGGATCGACTCGAAATTTTCGGTCGCCACCGAATACGCGACGATGCGCTCATCGCGGTTCAGCGCGAGCGCGATATCGCGCACGATGTCCTCGACGAACTTCGGGTTGTCATACGCACGCTCGGTCACGTATTTCTCGTCCGGACGCTTGAGCAGTGCCCAGAGCTCGCTCGGCGCCGCTTCTTCCGCGAACCGCACCTGCTGCTCGATCGGCAGGTCATCCTCGACTTCAGCGGCGATGGTGACGGCCGAGCGCTGGTTGTGCGCGCCGTAGTCGGCGATCTTCTTGCTGCACGGGCAGAGGCTGGTCACCGGGACCACGACCTCCTGCACTGTCTTCACCCGGCCGGCCTTCGCTTCGACGCGCAACGTGACCTCGTAGTCGAGCAGGCTGGCGACACCGGAAACCGGTGCGTGCTTGGTGATGAAGTACGGGAAGCGGACCACGATCTCGCCCTCGCTCGCCTCCAGGCGCGCCAGCATCGCCCGCAGCAGCTCGCGGATCGACTGCACGCCGAGCGGCGCGCGATGGGTCTGCAGCACGTCGATGAAGCGCGACATGTGCGTGCCCTTCTGATGCGCCGGCAGCGCGACGAACATGTCGACCAAGGCGATCGAGGGCTGCGGACCGGCCGGCGAGGCGATCTGCACCGGCTGGCGCAGCGACTTCACGCCCACGCGCTGGATGGCGATGTTGCGCACGTCGTTCGCACCCTGCACGTCGGGCAGAAAGGTCGGATCGCGGACGTTCATCGGGGAGGCGGGTTGAGCTGGTCAGGCGGATTGTCGCATCCGCGGCCTGCCCGCCGCGCCGGCGGCCGCAGGGACATTCGTCCAGGCCGGGTCGCGCGCGGATCTAGCGTCCGAGCAACTGCTCGATGCGGCCGGTCACGCGCGGGTCGAGAGGATCGATCGCGCTGGGAAAGGTGGCCGCCACGTGCCCGTCGCGGTCGACCAGGAACTTGTGGAAGTTCCACTGCGGCGCCTCCCCCGAGGCCGCGCGCAGGGCGGCGTAGAAGGGGTGGGCGGACGGCCCGATCACGGTGGTCTTGGCGAACATCGGGAATTTCACCGCGTACGTGTTGAAGCAGAACTCGGCGATTGCCTTGTTGCCCGCGGGCTCCTGGTTGAAGTCGTTGGACGGAAACCCGAGCACGGCGAGGCCGCGCGGCGCGTAGCGCGCGTACAACTGCTCGAGTGCTTCGTACTGCGGGGTGTAGCCGCACTTGCTCGCGGTGTTGACAACCAGCAGCACCCGGCCCGCGAACCGGCACAGGTCCTGCGGACTTTCGTCCTGCAGGCGTGGCGCCGAGTAGTGCAGCAAGGCCGGACAGGCCTTGTCGCCCGCGGCGGCCACGCATGGAACGACGAGTCCCGCGCCGCACACGACCAGCGCAACGGCGGCGCGGCGCACGGCTCGAGCGAGTGTCATGGTCCGTCCTTCTCGAACGCATCCGCGCCGGGAACGCGGGCGAACGTGGATATTGCCTCAAGTCTCAAGGCCCGCGCGACGCCGCAACGTTCCGCTTTGAAATCTCCGACAATCCGCCCGGGACAAGTCCGGAGGCCCGCATGAAATTCACCGATCGAGTCGCCATCGTCACCGGTTCGGCACAGGGAATCGGCGCGGCGACGGCACGCGCGTTCGCCGAGGAAGGCGCGAAGGTCGTGGTGTCGGACGTCAACGAGGTCGGCGGCACCGCGCTGGTCAAGGACATCGCCGCCGCGGGAGGAACCGCGCTGTTCTGCCGCGCCGACGTGGGCGAGCCCGACGATGCGACACGGCTGGTGCAGTTCGCGCTGGCGCACTTCGGCCGGCTCGACGTGCTCGTGAACAACGCCGGCATCGTGCACGGCGCCGAGTTCATCGACCTCGCCGTCGAGGATTTCGATCGCGTGCTGCGGGTGAACCTGCGCGGTGCGTTCCTCTGCGGCCAGGCCGCGGCGCGGCAGATGCTCGCCCAGAACCCGAATCCGTCCGGAGCGCGCGGCGTGATCATCAACATGTCGAGCGTGAACGCCGTGCTCGCGATCGGCAACCAGGTGCCCTACACCGTGAGCAAGGGCGCCCTGAACCAGCTCACCAAGGTGATGGCCATCGCACTGGCGCCCAAGGGCGTGCGCGTGATGGGGATCGGGCCGGGCTCGATCGCCACCGAGATGCTGAAGAATGCGGTGCTGACCAACGAGGCGGCACGCACTCGCATTCTCTCGCGCACGCCGCTCGGCCGCCTGGGCGAGCCCGAGGAGGTGGCGCGCATCGCCGTCTTCCTCGCGAGCGACGATGCGTCCTATCTCACTGGAACGACCGTGTACCCGGATGGCGGGAGGCTGGGGCTTAACTACGTGATGTGAACAAGTTCGTCATCCCGAGGAAGCGAATGCGACGAAGGATCTCGGCCCTTCGCGACCCGGAGATTCCGCGTGTCCTGCTCGGGATGGTATTGAGGTCGTGGCTGCTCAGTAGAACACCGTCAGCACGCCGGTGAACCCGTACAGATTCTGGCCGCCGATTTCGCCGTTGGCATAAAAGCCCACCAGCGGCACGTCGCCGAGCTGGCGCTCGATCAGGCCGAGTTCCTCGTTCGACTCGCCGAACATGTGGCTGCCGCGCCCGAGGCAGGAGACGTAGACCGCGCCCTTTGCTTGCGCGGGCGCGCCGTCCTTTTCACTCTGTTCGTGCAGGTGATCGCGGATCTCGGCGCAGATGCGGATCAGGTCCTTGCGCGCCGCCGGTTCGTCGCGCGTGCAAAAGCTCGCCACCTGCTCCTCGGCGACCTGCGCCGCGACCGCAACCACGCCCTTGGACGGATCGAGCGCGATGACATGGCGCACGACGTAGTCCTCGCGCGGCGTCCGCTCGCGGTAGCCGCCAGCCGCGCCGGGCTCGATGCCGACGAACAAGCCCTGGCGGCCGAGCGACTGCAGCTGCTGCCGCACCTTGGTGAAGTCCTCGCGCACGCCCCCGTTGGCCGAAATCTGCAACGTCGCACGCTCGCGGATGCCGGCGTCCTCGAGCAGGACATCGAACGCGCGCCGCCCGTCGAGCTCGATGATCACGTTGTCGGCGGCGCGCGTGACCTTGTGCCGGCTCGCGGCCGGGAGCCGGTGCACGCCCTGCGACACGCGCGACACCAGCCGCACGTCGGAGGAGAACACCACGCCCGACAGGCCGCCGCTCAGCACGCGGTCGGCGATCTGTACCGCCTTGCCGCGGCCATTCGAGATGCCGCCGAACAGGTAGCCGCTCGCCACCTTGTTGCCCATGTCGACCAGCAATTCCGGCAGGTCGGGAGATTGCGGGTCGGCATGCACGAGCGCGGTGTAGGCGGCATCGGCGCCCGCGTCGGTGCGGGTGCCGAGCGTCGGCGGGCGCTGCGAACCGGAGAAAACGTTGAACGTGCCGGAAGGAAAGCTCGCGAGCATGACCGCAAGCGCGGGCTCCTCGTAGAACTCGGTGCCGGTAGCGCAGATCCCGATGCCGCTGGCGCCGACCCAGTTGGGAATGCCGGTGCGCGATTTCAGCGTCGCGAGGATCTGTTCGGCGTGATCGACCAACGGATCGGTGAGGTACAGAAAGCCGAGATTGGCGTTGCGAACGTACCGCTCGTCGCCCGCGAAACGATGCAGCAGCAGCGCGCATTCCTCGGTCGCGACCGACCAGTCGGGATGCGCGGCGCATGCGTGGCGAAAGCGCATGGCGCTTCAGCCCGAGCGCTTGGCAGGCGGCCTGCGCGCCGCCGGTTTGTTCGCATCGGCCGGTGCGGCCTCGGCCGGGCTCTTGCCTGCTGCCTCGCCGGCGGCCGCCGCCGCGATGCGCGTGAACTGATCCTGCAGGTTGCCCCACCACGCGGCCGGGTTCATCGGCATCTCGGCCAGGTTCGGCGGGCGTGTTTCCTTCGGCTGGACGCGCCGCGCGCGTCGCGCGGGCGTCGGCGCAGCCGGCGGCGCTGCGGACTTTGCCGGCACGGGCTCCGACGGGGCCGACATAAGTGCGCCACCGAGCGACTTGAGCGTCGCGATCGTGTTGCGCTGGACCTCGAGCGCCTGGATCGACGCGCGCAACATGTTGGCGTTCAGGGCGAGCCACTGCTCGACTGCGCGCAGGTCGCCGATACGCTTGTCGAGTTCATCGACATCGAGCGTCGGCATCATGATCGAGGGCAGCGACGTGGTCAGCGCGGCGGGGTTCGAAACGCCGGGCATCTGCGGAAAACCGGCGCCCCAGACCTTGCGCATCAGCTCGATGCTCTCGAGCAGGTTGCTCGCGAACGGAAACTCCGGGCCGGACTGGCTGGTCGTCATCGACTGCTCCTGCAATCGCGCCATCCACGGAAGAGCAGCCGCCGCGGCCGCGATCGACAGTCGCTACGGTACCCGATCCGCTCGCGATGGCGCCGGTCCGGCGTCAACCCGCGGGATCACGTGAAACCACCACCGGTCGGCGGTCGCGCGGAAGGCGCGCTCGATTCGACTATTCTCGCCCTCGGAGGGGGCAGCGCTGCATCAGCAAGGGCCCTCGGGGGTCCGCTTCGGCCACGATCTGGTCGGCGCAGTCGCCGTTTGTGCCGTTGTGTTCGTGCATGAGTCTGGTCACCGCCGTTACGCCGCCGCTGCTGAGTCCGGGCCGCGCGATCCTGCTGATCGCGGCGTCGCTCCTGCTGCATGCGCTCGTGATTTCCGTCTTGCGCGACCGGCTGGTGGCGCCGCAGTCGGAGGCAGAGCCGCCGTCGCGCACGATCGACGCGGCGCTGATCGCGGAGGCGCCGCCCGCGCCGCCTCCGCCGCGCCGCGTGGCGCCCCGGCGCGCGCCGCGCCCGAAGCCGCCGCCGCCAACTCCGCCTTCCCCCGAGCCGCTGGTCACGCCAGACCCTACCGTCGTGGCCGCGCCTGCCGATGAGCCCGACCGGCCGGCGCCCGGCGAGAGCGAGGGGTCGGTGCAGGTCACGGGGATCGCTCCACCGCCGACGCCGGCCCCCGATCCCGCACGCGTCGAGCCCGCGCCGGCGGCGCCCACCGCGCCCGTCCGAGGGGTCGACCTTGCCGCCGACATGAGCGAACAGGGCGGCGCCATCGAGGCGCTGCCGATTTCCGGCAGCTACGTCTACAAGCTGCGCGACTCGCGCTACTCGGCGCTCAGCGGCACGACGACGATCGACTGGCGTCTCGACACCGGCACGGCGCGCTACGAGGCCCGGCTGCGTGCGACCGTGTTCGGCATCCCGCTCGCCGACATATCGTCGAGCGGCTCGGTGCAGCGCTTCGGTATCGCGCCGGAGCGCTACGTGCAGAAGACCGGGACGCGTGCGCCCGTGGCCACCAACCTCGATTGGTACCAGCACATCGTGACATTCAGCTCGCGCACCTTCCAGCGGGCGGTGCGGGACGGCATCCAGGACAGGCTGTCGTTCCAGTTCCAGTTGATGGCGATCGGCCAGCGGCTGCCGGAGGTGATGCGTGAAGGTGCGACCATTTCGATGGACGTCGCCGGACCCGGCGACGTGGAGCCCTACAACTTCCTCGTCGTCGGCACCGAGACGATCGAGACCGGTGCCGGTCCGATCGAGGCGCTCAAGCTCGACCGGCCCAGGTTGACGCCGGCGGAGGCGCGCGTGGAAGTCTGGCTCGCGCCGTCGCGCAGCTACCTGCCCGTGATGCTCCGCTTCACCGACCGCAACGGCAACGTGACGGAGAGCCGTCTCGAGAGCGCCGATGAGAACAGATAGGAACGCCTCGGCGCCGGCGTTCCTGGTTGCGCCGCTGCTTCTCGCTCTCGCGGTGGCGGCGCACGCGCAAGTGCCGACATGTCCCGGCAAGGACGAATGGCCCGCGAAACTGCGCCTCGACTATCAGGTGACGGCCAGCCGCGGGCCGTTCTCGATCAACGGCGACAGCGTCCTCTCGTTCGAGCGCACGGGACAGGCGTACTCGATCACCGTCGATACCGACGCCGTCGGGATCTATCACGCGCGCCAGACCTCGCGCGGCGCGATCGGACCGGACGGCCTGCAGCCTGCCGAATACGTCGAAACCCGCACCGGCAAATCGGCACAGACGACGACATTCGACTGGGCCGCCAAGGTCGTGCGTTTCTCGACGGCCCCGGACTCTCCGGCGCCGACCGAGACGGGGTTGCAGGATCGGGTCAGTCTCCTGGTCCAGCTAGCTCTGCGTCTGCACGCGGCCACCGCCGAAGGGCCGCTCGAGATTCCGGTGGCAGGGGCGCGCGCGGTGGGCCCCTATCGCTTGCTGCGGCGTGGCGTCGAGACGGTGAAGGTACCGGTGGGGGAGGTCGAAGCCGCGCAGTTCGAGCGCGCGCTGATGGGCGACGACCACGACCGCCTCGAAGCGTGGTTCTCGCCACGCTGGTGCGGACTGCCCGTGCGTCTCCGTTATGTCGACAAGAACGGCGGCGTCATCGATCACCGCCTGCGCGGCGCCAGCGTCGAATGACGGGTCGGCGGATCAGGCAGCGAGCGCGGGCGTCGCGGCGGCCGTGAGGCGCGCTTCTATCTCGGCCGCGAGCCGATGCATTCCGTTCAACGCGCGCGTCACATCGCGCGGGTCGGCAAGCAGCAGCACGATCAGCCGTGGCTTCGCGGTTTGAACCGGGCGCACGATCAGAACGCCCGCGGTTCCATCCAGGATCAGGCAGCGGGTCTTGTCGAGCCCGAGCGCCGACGCCGTCGTGCGCGCGGACGCGATCAGGCCGCGCAGCTGCGTGGTTTGCGGCGACAAGGCATCGGCGACGCCGACCGCGTCCGACGTGAGGCAGTTGTCGTCGCTGACGACCGCTGCCGCGAGGGCCGACGGGACGGACTCGCGCAGATCGGCAAGCTGCCGTTCGAAGAAGACCCGGATCGTGCGAGGCTCGGTCGCCATGTTTTCCCTGAGGTTGAAGGGGCGGTGCACCGTGACCGGTATTACGGCCAAACGAAACGTGCCTTGAGGCCGGCCCGCGAAAATTTCTCTTCTCGACGCGATCCCCGGTTGCGGAGATTCCCTACCGACGTCCTGCTGGCGGCGCGAAAGGCCGCCGTTGCGCGGACGATTCGATCGCGCTGGACTTGGGCGCTGCGTCGAGCGCCGGCGCGCGAACTCGCGTGCGTCCCCGATTCCGCATTGGCGGCGCGACAACAGCGTCGAGCGTGGTGCATCGCACTTTGTCGTTTTCCCCTGTCGTCCGTGGCATCCTTTTCAGCTCGTTGTAAGCGACATGTGCGCCTACTCCGAGGTGCTTTCGGCATATGTCTCGGCGCCCATCGATGCCGACGACACGCGCGAGAAGTACCTCGCCGCGCGCACCCCCAGGCCACTGCGGCCGAACCAGATGAACTACGGCGTCAACGTCGCCAAGTGGCACACCAGCGTGCAGAAGAGCTACTGGGGTGATGCCGCCACCGCGCAGAGCGCGGCGCCAGGCGCGTGGCCGATCTCAAGGAACGCGGGTTCGCCGACGCCGGCGTGTACGACCCGCAGGGTGTAAAAGGAACGCACGTGATGTACGTGCTGCAGCACGCCTCTTCCTCATCCTCGCCGTGCTTGCGCACGCGTATGCGGCGATCTGGGTCAAGGGAACCGTGCGCGCGATACGCGCGCGACGGTGAACCACGGCTGGGCCAGGCACCATCACCCGCTCTGGTATCGGAAGATGACGGGGGTTGCAAAGTAACCGCCGGCCACTCCCGATCCCGCAATCGCGGCGGCCGCCTCCCGCAGGAGCGCGCCGTCGTTTTCCCGAGCGCGGCCTCGATGCGGTTTGGCAGAATGCCGTACGCCCGCCAGTGGGCGCTGCATGGAGAGCGGTGCGTTGCCTACCCAGATCATCACGGACGGTTCGACCGAACGCGCAGGCCATGCGCCGAAAGTCGTGCTGCCTGCCGGCGCGCAGGTGTTCGCCGAACGTGCCGCCCGACTCGAGCAGCTATCGAAGGACCACCCGCTGAGTGCGTATCTCGCGCTGATCGGACGCGTGTGTTGCGCCCAGGCCGCGGCGCTTCCGGCGCGAACCGCCCCGCGCCCGGTCGCGAGCGTCGTCCGCCTGGGCGGCGCGCAGGCCAACCTGCGGTATCTCGTCTACGCGCCGTGCAGCAGCGAGTGGAACATGGTGCGCGTGAAGTGCAGTGCGTGCGAAGAAGACAAGGGCGTGGCCTACCTGAGCATCGCGCAGGACGGCCGGCCGGGCGCCGATGCGCCGGTGCGTGCCGAGGCCTGCGACGAGTGCCGCACCTGCCTGAAGATCCTCTACCAGGAAAACGACCCGCTGCTCGATGCGATGGGGGACGATCTCGCCATGCTCTCGCTCGACTTCCTGGTCGACGACCAGGGCTATCGCCGCTCGGGTCCCAATTTCCTGCTGCATCCCGGCAGCAGCGGCTAACGCGATGCGGAACTTGACTCTGCCCGGTTCGGGCGAGGCAAGCGCGAAGCGGGAGCCCGCCGCGTTCGCGCATCTTCCTTCGATCGATCGCCTGCTCGGCGAACCCGCGCTGGCACCGCTGGTGGAACGGCTCGGCCCGCAACTGGTCAAGCGCGCGGCGCAGGAAGAAGTCGCGCTGCTGAGGGAACGGGTGCGCACCCAGGGTCCCGCCGCGGATTCCGCGGCGCCCGCGGGTCGGGACCTCCTGCGGGCGATCGAAGAGCGCGCGCACGGGCTCGCGGCCTCGCGGCTGCCCGCCGTGTTCAATCTGACCGGCACCGTGATCCACACCAACCTCGGCCGTGCGTTGCTGGCCGAAGAGGCGATCGAGGCCGTGGCCGCGGCCATGCGCGGGTGCGTCGCGCTCGAATACGACCTCGCGAGCGGCGGCCGCGGCGATCGCGACGTCGTCGTCGAGGATCTGCTGCGCGAACTCACGGGCGCCGAGGCGGCGACGGTCGTCAACAACTGCGCGGCGGCCGTATTGCTGACACTGAAGGCGCTGGGGGCAAGGCGCGAGGTGCTGATCTCGCGCGGCGAACTGATCGAGATCGGCGGCGCCTTCCGCATGCCCGACATCATGCGTGCGGCGGGCTGCAAGCTGGTCGAGGTCGGCACGACGAACCGCACGCATCCGCGCGACTTCGCCGATGCCATCGGACCGCGCACGGCGCTGGTCCTCAAGGCGCACACCTCGAACTACGCGGTGACCGGCTTCACCGCCGCGGTGGACGAACACGAGCTCGCGGGCATCGCACACGCACGGCAGGTTCCGTTCGCCGTCGACCTGGGATCCGGCGCGCTGGTCGACCTCGGCAAATATGGACTGCCGAAGGAGCCGCTGCCGCGCGAGGTGCTCGCCGCGGGGGCCGATGTCGTGATGTTCTCCGGCGACAAGCTGCTCGGCGGGCCGCAGGCGGGCATGATCGTGGGCCGGCGCGACCTGATTGCCAGGATCAGGAAGGACCCGCTGAAGCGGGCGTTGCGAGTCTCGAAGCTGACACTGGCCGCGCTCGAAGCGACGCTGCGCATCTACGCATCGGCGTTTCGCCTGCCCGAGAGATTGCCGACGCTTGCGCTGCTCGTGCGCGGTGCCGGCGATATCCGTGCCGCCTGCGAGCGCTTGCTGCCTGCGTTCGCGCAATTCGCGGGTGCTGACTTCACCGCGCGGGTCGAAGACTGTGCGAGCCAGATCGGCTCCGGTGCGCAACCGGTCGAGCGCCTGCCGAGCTGCGCCATCGTGCTTGCGCCGCACGCCGCGAGAGGCGCGGGACGCAAGCTCAATGCGCTCGGTCAACGCTTGCGCGCGCTGGCGCTGCCGGTGATCGGTCGCGTGCAGGACAATGCCCTGTGGTTGGACCTGCGCTGCCTGCGCGACGAAATGACCTTGCAGGCGCAGCTGCTCGGCCACGAGCCGGAGGAAGGATCATGAGGCAGGTCTTGCAGTGGCTCGTTGCCATCGCAGCTGCGGCGCTGCTCGCCGGTTGCAACTCTTACGACGACAACAACGTGACGATCGAGGTGAAACTGCAACCCACGCCGCTGCAGGTGCAGCTGCAGCAGCCGGTGACCGCGACGAGCGCTGGATGGGCGCATACATGCGCCGTTCTCGCCGATGGGACCACGAACTGTTGGGGCGGCAACCAGAAAGGCCAGCTTGGCAACGGCGGTGCCGCGGTCTCGTGTGTCCAGGGATATTCGGTGTGCAGCGACGGTCCGGTCGTGGTCAGCGGCGGGATCCTCTGGTCGAGCGTCGCGGGCGGGTACCTCTACACGTGCGGGATCGACAACGCCGGCGCAGCCCATTGCTGGGGAACGGGTTACCGCGGCCAGCTCGGCGATGGCCAGCAGACGGCCAGCGACGTGCCGACCTCGGTCAGCGGCGGACTCGTTTTCACGCAACTGTCCGCGTCGACGGGAGGCGATCTTGCGTGCGGCATCAGCGGCACGACGCTCTATTGCTGGGGAACCGGATACTTCGGCCAGCCCGGGACGGGAGGGGTCAGCCAGATCGCGGTGACGCCGTACCAGGTCGCGCCCGCGCAGGCGTTCCGCGCGGTCTCGGTGGGCGAACTGCACGCATGTGCGCTCGACACGACGGGCGCGGCGTACTGCTGGGGCGCGAACGGACTCGGCCAGGTGGGCGACAGCACGCAGGTCGATCGCACCCTGCCGACCGTCGTGCTCGGCGGGCATGCCTACACGCAGATCGTCACCGGCCTTGCCCACACCTGCGCACTCGACGGCACCGGCGTTGCCTACTGCTGGGGCGCATCCGGACAGATCGGCCGCACGACCACCAGCTCGCTGGAGCAGGCAACGCCGGCACCCGTCGCGGGCGCCCAGCAGTTCGTGCGCCTCGCCGCAGGCGGGTGGCACACGTGCGGCATCGACGCAAGCGGCAAGACCTACTGCTGGGGCGACAACTCGTACTCGCAGTTCGGTGACGGCACCACGAACTCGAGCCAGCTGCCGGAGCTCATTTCCGCGCTGCCGCCGTTGACGCAGATCACCGCCGGCGGCGCGCACACCTGCGGTGTCATCGCAGCGGGTGCGATGTACTGCTGGGGCGCCAACACGTACGGCCAGAGCGGGCGCCTGCCGTAGGCGCGCCGAGCGGCGCAACGCGCGATCCATGATCGTCGGCACGGCGGGGCACATCGACCACGGCAAGACGAGCCTGGTCAAACGACTGACGGGGCGCGACACCGATCGCCTGCCGGAAGAGATCAAGCGCGGCATCTCGATCGAGCTCGGCTACGCCTACGTTGCGCTCGCCGACGGCGGCGTGCTGGGCTTCGTCGACGTACCAGGCCACGAAAAATTCGTGCATACGATGGTGGCGGGCGCGACCGGCATCGACTGCGCGCTGCTCGTGATCGCGGCCGACGACGGCGTCATGCCGCAGACCGACGAGCATCTCGACATCCTGGAACTGCTCGCCGTGCGCGCCGGCGCGATCGTCCTCAACAAGATCGATGCCGTCGACGCTGCGCGCATCGTGCAGGTCCGCGCACAGGTCGCATCGCGTGTGCGCGACACGGTCGCACATGCCTGGCCGGTGTTCCCGCTTTCGGCGCACACGGGCGAAGGCGTACCGGCGCTGCAAGCGCATCTGCTGGCCCAGGCCGCCGCGCCGGGCCAGCGCGAGGCCGGCGGTGGGTTTCGCCTTGCGATCGACCGCGTCTTCACGCTTGCCGGCGTCGGCACGATCGTGACCGGCACCGCTCACGCAGGACGTGTGCACGTCGGTGACGAACTTGCGCTCGTCCCGGGCGGCCTGCGCGCGCGGGTGCGCTCGATTCATGCGCAGGACCGTCCTGCGACGGAAGGGATGGCGGGCCAGCGCATCGCGCTCAATCTCGCGGGGGTCGAGAAGAGCGAGGTCGAGCGCGGCCAGTGGGTGCAGGCGGGCGCCCTCGCCAACGTCGGCGATCGGTTCGACGCGTCGGTGCGGCTATCCGCGCGCGAACTGCGCGCCCTGCCGGAACTGGCGGGCCTGCACCTGCATCATGGCACCGCCGACGTGCTGGCCCGGGTGAGCGCGCTCGACGGCGCACGACTCGGACCCGGAGAAACGCGCCTGGTTGCCGTGCGCACCGCGCGTCCGCTCGCGTTGTGCCGCGGCGATCGCTTCGTGCTGCGCGACCCCCAGGCGCGCGCCACCTTGGGGGGCGGGGTCGTGCTCGACATCGCGCCGCCGGCGCGCGGGCGGCGCGCAGCGGCGCGGTTGCAGGTGCTGCAAGCGATCCGCGACCGTCCCGCCGCCGCTGCGCTCGCGCTCTGGCTTGACCGGGAGTCGGTCGCGCTCGCGCGCGTGCGCAGCGGCTGGAACCTCGACGAGACGGCGACGCGCGAGATGATGCACGCCGCCGGGGCGCGCATCGCCGCGGGTACCGGGTTCGCCGCGAGCGCGTGGGCGGGCCTGCGCGAGAAGCTCGGCGCAGCCGTGGCCGCCACGCACGAGCGTGAACCCGAAATGCCCGGCGTCGAGCAGAACCGGCTGCGCCGGATGGTGGCACCGGCGCTCGACGCCGAAACCTTCGGCGAACTGGTCGACGAGCTGCTTGCCGAAGGTCGGCTCGTGCGGCGCGGTGCGTTCCTCGGCGATCCCGCGCACAAGGCGGAGCTCGGCAGGAACGAGCGCGTGATGTGGGAGCGCATCAAGCCGCTGCTGCTCGAAACGCCCTTCGAGCCGCCGCGTGTGCGCGACATCGCGCGCGAGCTGAAGATTGCCGAAGCCGAGGTGCGCACGCTGTTGCGGCGCGTGGCGCGCATCGGCGAGATCGCGCTGGTGGCACCCGACCACTTTTTCGACACGGCGGCCGTGCGCGCGATGGCCGACATCGCGGCCGAGCTCGGCCGACACCATGGTGCCGCGCGCGCCGCCGAGTTCCGCGATCGCATCGGCACCGGCCGCAAGGTCGCGATCCAGATTCTCGAGTTCTTCGACCGCGTCGGCTATACGCGCCGCGTGCGCGACGATCACCTGGTGCGGCGGGCCAACCCGTGGCGCACCGGGTCAGGCGCCGACCTGCCGCGCGCCTGAGGATCTCTCGCGCTTGCGCCTCAGCGGGGCGGCCGCGCGACCAGCTGGTCGTAGATCGCAGCGTAGGCGGTCGCGGCCTTGCCCCAGGAAAAGTCCTGCGCCATGGCCCGCATCATCACCGCCAGCCAGCCCGCGGGCGATCGATAGAGCTCGCCGGCACGGCGGATCGCTGCGAGAAGTTCGGGGGTGTTGGCGTCGGCGAAGCTGAAGCCGGTCGCCGTGCCCGCCGCGATCGCGGCCTCGCTCGCGTCGACCACGGTGTCCGCGAGCCCGCCGACACTGCGCACCAGCGGCAGCGTTCCGTAGCGAAGGCCGTAGAGCTGCGTCAGTCCGCAAGGCTCGAAGCGCGAAGGCACGGCGATGACGTCGGCGCCGGCGATGATGCGATGGGCCAGCGATTCGTCGTAGCCGAGGCGGACCGCGATCGATCCGGGATGGAGCGCCGCCAGTTCGGACAGCCCGGCTTCCAGCTTCGCGTCGCCGCTGCCGAGCAGCGCCAGTTGCACCTGTTGCGGCAGCAGCTGCGGCAGTGCTTCGAGAAGCAGGTCGATGCCCTTCTGCGCGGTCAGGCGGCTCACGACGCCGATCAGCAGGCGACCCCGGGTGATGTCGAGGCCGAGCTGGCGCTGCAGTGCCTCTTTCGCGCGCGCCTTGCCCGCGCGCAGGGTCTCGGGCGACCCGTGCGCGTCGAAGTGAGTCTCCAGCAGCGGATCGGTCGCCGTGTCCCACACGGTGTAGTCGACACCGTTCAGGATGCCGGACAGCGCCGAGCGGCGATGCGCGATGACCGTCTCCAATCCGCATCCGAACTCGTGGGTCTGGATCTCGCGTGCGTAGGTCGGGCTGACGGTGGTGATGTGATCGGCGTATTGCAGCCCGGACTTGATGGCCGACCCCTGGCCGTGGAATTCGAGGCCGTCGAACACGAACGCGGCGGGCGGCAGGAACAGCGCGGGCAGCATGCTCTTGTCGAACATGCCGTGGAACGCGAGGTTGTGCACGGTGAAGACGCTCCGGCAACCTGGCGCCGGGTGAAACGCGAGGTGGGCGCAGGCAAGCCCCGCGTGCCAGTCGTGGCCATGCACGATCTCGGGCCGCCAGCCGCGGTCGATGTCGCCGAGACCGAGATGCGCCGCCACCCAGCCGAGCGCGCCGAAGCGCAGCGGGTTGTCCGGCCATTCGCGGCCGTCGCGGCCGAGATAGGGATTGCCGGGACGGTCGTAGAGCGACGGGGCATCGACGACGTAGGCGGGCACGCCGATGCCGCTCAGGCGTCCGAGCCGGACCACAAGCGATGCCGCGCCGAAGGCCGGTCCGAACGTCGCGACCGGCGCCGCCTCGCGCAACGCCTGCATCACGGCCGGGTAACCCGGCAACAGGAGCCGCACGTCGACGCCGTTTTCCGCGAGCGCGATCGGCAGCGCACCCAGCACGTCGCCAAGACCGCCGGTCTTGACCAGAGGGTAGATCTCGGCGCCGACGTGCAGGACGCGCCGGGCGGCGGAAGTCGCCATCGGCTAGCCCAGCCGCGCGAGCATCTCGCGGGTGATCAGCGTGACGCCGCCCTCGGTGCGGTTGAAGCGCTTCGCATCGCTCGCCGCGTCTGCGCCGACGACGAGGCCATCCGGCAGGACGCAGCCGCGATCGACCACGACCTTGTTCAGGCGCACGTGCCGGCCGACCACGACCGACGGCAACAACACCGACCAGTTCACCTGCGCGTGGGAGTGCACGCGGCAGCTGGAAAACAGCAGCGACCGGTACAGCGAGCCGGAGATGATGCAGCCGCCGGAGACCATCGACTCGATCGCCATCCCGCGCCGATCCGGCTCGTTGTGCACGAATTTGGCCGGCGGCAGCTGCTCCTGCCAGGTCCAGATCGGCCACGCAGTGTCGTAGAGATTGAGCAGCGGCTTGGTGGCGGTGAGATCGATGTTCGCCTCCCAGTAGGCGTCGATCGTGCCGACGTCGCGCCAGTACGGCTCCTCGTCGTCCTCCGTGCGCACGCAGGCATCGGAGAACGGCTGCGCCCACGCGACGCCGTTGCGCACGGCGGCCGGGATGATGTTCTTGCCGAAGTCGTGGCTGGAGGTGGGATCGGCGATGTCGCGCTCGAGCTCGGC
>Ga0335077_10004680_pt1 | contig 16683 bp, 13 predicted proteins | sample Lox_Sample_31_FD_207151 | JGI IMG/M metagenome (GOLD analysis project Ga0335077, IMG submission 207151) | Soil microbial communities from Loxahatchee National Wildlife Refuge, Florida, United States - Lox_Sample_3.1 | ecosystem: Environmental > Terrestrial > Soil > Wetlands | place: USA...
GGCGGCCGGCCAGACCGCCGTTCACCCCCCAGCAGGACAGGATCGACCGGTCCGCGATCGACATGAAGTAGCCGTCCGCGCGCATCCGCAGCACCTTCTCGTACCCGAGCCCGCCGCGGAACTGACCGGGCCCGCCCGAGTCGACGGCGAGGCCCAGCCGCTCCACCAGCAGCGGGAACCTGGACTCGGTGAACTCGGCCGGCAGGTTGCGCGAGTCGGGCACGACGTGGATCGTGTCCTCCCCGTCGGCGTAGAACCTGCCGCCGGAGCCGCCGCCGAGCACCTCGCGCATCAGGTACGGCTCGCCCACCGCGCTGGTTCCGTACACGCCGGTGTAGCGGATCGTCTCCTGGTCGGCGGGCATCTGGCCGCCGACGGCCTTGGCCAGCACCCCGGCGAAGACGCCGAGCAGCCGCAGGATCACGAACGTGCGCGCGTTGGTCGGCGCCGGGAACACCGGCGTCAGCAGCGTGCCCGGCGGCGGGAACCGCAGCTCCAGCAGCTCGACGATGCCCTCGTTCACGTCCAGTTCGGCGGCGCGCTCGGGCGAGGCGGCGAGGTTGCGCAGGATCGGGGCCAGCCACTTGGCCAGGAAGTTCCCGTCCGCGTAGTTCGCGCAGTGGTTGATCGGGCCCTTGGCCTGCGGCGACGTGCCGGTGAAGTCGAGGATGAGCCGCGGCCCGCGGTGGCCGGCCGGGTCTGGCGCGTCGTCGGGGGTCCGGGTGAGCGTGATCCGCTGCGCGTGCAGCCGCGGCGGGTCGACCCCGTCGTGCTCGGCGTAGTCCTCCCAGGTCCACGTGCCGACCGGGATCCTGGCGAGGATCTCGGTCCGGTAGGTCCGCGTCGTGGCGGCGACGATCTCGTCGAAGCACGTCTCCACGGCGCCGGCGCCGTACCGCGCGAACAGCTCGCCGAGCCGCCGCGCGCCCAGCAGGCAGGCCGAGCACTCGGCGTCCAGGTCGGCGGCGAGCGACTCGGGCATCCGCGAGTTCCTGGTCATGATCGTGAGCGCCGCCCTGTTCGGCACGCCCTCGTCCCACAGCCGGATCGGCGGCACCATCAGGCCCTCTTCGAAGACGCTGGTCGCGTGGCTGGGCATCGAGCCGGGGACCGCGCCGCCGATGTCGTCGTGATGCCCGAACGCCTGCACGAACGCGACGACGGCGCCGTCGTGGAAGACCGGCACGGTGACGCACAGGTCGGGCAGGTGCCCGATCCCGCCCTCGGACCGGTAGACGTCGTTGTGGAAGAACACGTCGCCCGGCCGCATCTGCTCCGCCGGGAAGTCCCGGACGACCGGGTGCACGAGCGCGCTGTAGGAGCGCCCGGTGAGCTTGCGGAGCAGCCGGTCGTGGATTCCGGCCCGGAAGTCGTGTGCGTCCCGGATCATCGGCGACCGCGACGTCCGCGCGATCGCGGTCTCGACCTCCTTCTCGATCGAGGCGAGACTGCCCGCGATGATCTCCTGCAGCACCGGGTCGGCCGGCCCGGCCGGGCCGCGCAGCGTCTGGCGCGTCATGCCGCGGCCACCCGCAGGTTGCCGAACTCGTCGACGCGAGCGGTGAAGCCGGGATGCACGGGCACCGTCGCGCCGTACTCCTCGATGATCGCCGGGCCGGCGATCACGTCGCCGGCCAGCAGCGACGGCCGCCAGTACAGGGCGGTATCGGCCGCGCCGGTGCCGCGCCCGAACGTCACCCGGCGGCGGCCGGTCCTGGCCCGGTCCGGGTTCCCGTCGCCCGCTCGCGCGGCGGGCAGCGCGGGCCTGGAGATCGGCCCTGTCCCGGTGACCCTCAGGTTCACCCACTCGACCTGCTGGCGCGCGTCAGCGCGGAAGTCGTACCCGTACAGCGCCAGGTGCGCCTGGTGAAACGCGCTCGCCGCGGCGTCCGCCGCGGCCGGGCCGAACGGTCCGGGGGCAAGCGGGACCCGCACCTCGAACGCCTGCCCGTAGTACCGCAGGTCGGCCGTCCGGGTCAGCCGCGCGGCGGCCGGGCCGGCGCCCTCGGCGGCAAAACCCTGGGCCGCCAGCGCTTCGGCCGCCTGCGCGGACAGCTCGGCGAAGATCGACTCCAGCCGGGCCGGGTCCAGGTCCGCGTGCCTGACCACGTGGGTGCGCACGTAGTCGCTGCGCACGTCGACCGTGAGCAGCCCGAACGCCGACGTGTTGCCGGGGTTCGGCGGCACCAGCACGCCCCGCACCCCGAGGATCTCGATCAGCGGGCACAGCAGCAGCGAGCCCGACCCGCCGAACGTGACCAGCGTGAAGTCGCGGACGTCGAGGCCGCGCTTGACGGTGATCTGCCGCACCGCGTTGGCCTGGTTCCAGGCGGAGACCTCCAGGATCCCGGCCGCGCAGTCCGCCGGGGTCATGCGCAGCCGCTCCGCCAGGTCGGTCACGCCGGCGGAGGCGGCCCGGACGTCGAGCGGGATCTCGCCGCCGAGCAGATGCGGCGGGATCCGGCCGAGGACCAGGTGCGCGTCGGTCACGGTGACCGCGGTGCCGCCCTTGCCGTAGCACAGCGGCCCGGGATCGGCGCCCGCCGACTGCGGGCCTACCTTGAGCGCGCCCTCCGGCGATACCCGGGCGACCGAGCCGCCGCCCGCGCCGACGGTGACGACGTCGACCATCGGGATCTTCGCGGGGAACGCGCCGACGCTGCCCTCGGTGGTCAGCTCGGGCTCGCCCCCGACGACGACCGCGACGTCGGTGGACGTGCCGCCGCCGTCGCACGTCAGCACCTGCCGGACGCCGGCGTGGTGGGCGATCATCGCCGCGCCGACGGCGCCCGCCGCAGGGCCGCTGAGCACGGTGCTGATCGGCCGCCCGATCACCTCGGCCGCGGTCGCGACTCCCCCGCTGGACGTCATCACGTGCAGGGGGACGGTGCCGCCGTCGGAGCGGGCGGGCAGCCGGCCCGCGATCGCCGCGAGGTAGCGCGACATCCTCGGCTTGACGGCGGCGTCCACCAGCGTCGTCATCGCGCGCTCGTACTCCCGGTACTCGGGCAGCACCCGGCACGACAGCGACACCAGCGCCGCCGGGTGCTCGCGCGCGAGCACCCGGGCCATCTGCTCCTCGTGCGCCGGGTTGGCGTACGAGTGCAGGAAGCAGACGCCGATCGTGTCGATGTGCCGCGCGGCAAACCAGCGCGCCGCCGCGACGGCGGCCGCCTCGCCGAACGGGCGCAGCTCGGCCCCGGTGTGGTCGATCCGGCCGGGCACCGCCCGGATCCGGTCCGGCGGCACGATCCGGTCCGGCTTAACCCAGAAGTAGGAGTTGCCGTAGCCGTCGGGAACCGACTGCCTGGCGATCTCGAGCAGGAACTCAAAGCCCTCGGTCGTGACGAAGCCGAGCCGCCCCACGTCACCCTCGAGCAGCTGGTTCGTCGCGATCGTCGTGCCGTGGCTCAGGGCCGCGACGTCGTCGGCGCCCGCCCGGCAGAGCTCGAGGATCTTTGCCAGGCCCGCCATGAATCCCTGCGCCGGATCACCGGGGGTAGCGGGCGTCTTAGTCACCGTGAGCGCGCCCGCCACCTCGTCGAACGCGACGACGTCGGTGAAGGTGCCGCCGGTGTCGATGCCTATCCGCAGCCGCCGGCCAGCAGCTGGCACCGCGTCACTCGGCACGGGCGGGCCCGCCGGTGAGCATCGCGGCGGCCGCTCCCGGCCGCGCATCGGCGTGCCGCCGGGTGACCGAGCGCATCACGAGCACCGCCGGATGATCGCGCCGACGTTCCCGGCATGAAGCTGGCGGTTCACGGCGCGGAAGAAATCGGCCGCCATCCGCTGCGCGACGGCCGTGATCACCCGCTCGCCGGCGGCGGCGAGCAGCCCGCCGACGCCGCCCTCCGCGTCATAGCCCAGCACCGTCGTGCCGCCTGCGCCGCCGGTCAGCCGGAACCGCACCCGCACGCTGACCGTGCCGGGACCGCCCGCGCCGGCGGCGGTGAGCACGAACGACGCCGGCTCCTGCTGCTCGGACACCGTGATCTCGCCGGCGTACTCGCCCCGCAGCGAGCCGAGGCCGGCGCCGATGCTGAACCGGTAGGCCCGCGGGCCCGCTGACTCGAGGTGCCGGCAGCCCGGGATCGCGGCGGCCAGCACGGCCGGGTCCGCCAGCGCGACCCAGACCTCGGCGGGCGGCGCGCGCATGACCGCGACACCCGACGCCTTCACGCGCCCGCCCCGCGGCGCAGCTCGAACAGGTCCGACGGCGAGATCGGCATCGAGGTGATCGCGATGCCCTCGGCGTCCTCGATCGCGGCGGCGAGCACCGCCGCACCGGGGATCACCCCCGCCTCGCCGGCTCCCTTGACGCCGAGCGGGTTGAGCGGCGACGGCGTCTCCAGGTGATCGATCTCGATCTGCCGCGGCACCTCGCTCACGTACGGCATGAGGAAGTCCATGAACGACGCGTTCTGCAGCTGGCCGTACTCGTCGTAGGCCATCCGCTCGTAGAGCGCCCCGGCCACGCCCTGCGCGACGCCGCCGTGGATCTGGCCCTCGACGATCCGCGGGTTGATCAGCCTGCCGCAGTCGTGCACGACGCAGTACCGCAGGATCGTGACCTCGGCGGTGTCCGGGTCGGTCGCCACGATCGCGGCGTGCATGCCGCTGGCGAACGTGGACCGCACCGGCGAGAAGTACGCCCGGCCCTCGATGCCCGGCTCGTCGTCCTCGGCGACCGGCGGCCTGGTCAGGTCGCCGCCGCCGGCGAACTGGGTGGCCGCGGCCGCCGCCTCGTCGAACGCGTACCGCAGCGGGTTGGACAGCACCGCTACCGTGCCGAGGCTCATCCCGGCGTCCGGGTCGCCCTTCACGTGCACGATCCCGTCCTCGATCACCAGGTCGTCGGCGGAGACCTCGAGCGCGTTCGCGGCGACGCGCAGTGCCTTCTCCCTCGCCTTCCGCGCGGCCAGCGTGACGGCCGAGCCGCTCATCACCGCGGTCCTGGACGCGAATGTGCCGACCGCGTAGCCGAACCTGCGCGTGTCGCCGGTCACGACCTCGATGTCGCCCAGCGGGACGCCGAGCTCGTCGGCGACGAGCTGCGCCAGCACCGTCTGGTGGCCCTGGCCCTGGGTGGTGAGGCCGGTCGCCACCTTGACCTTGCCGGACGTCTCGACCAGGACGTGACCGCCCTCGTACGGCCCGACGCCGGTGCCCTCGACGTAGCACGCGAGCCCGATGCCGAGCCTGCGGCCCGCCGCGGCAGCCGCCTGTTTCCGCGCCGCGAACTCGTCCCAGCCGATCAGCTGCTTCAGCTTGGCCAGCAGCGCCGGGTAGTCGCCCGAGTCGTAGCTGAGCGGCCGGCCGTCCTGGAACATCAGCCCCTGGTCGTAGGGCATCTCGCCGGGCTGGATGAAGTTGCGCTCCCGCACCACCGTGCGGTCCAGCCCGAGCTCGGCGGCGATCGCGTCGATCGTGCGCTCCATCACGAAGCACCCGTGCGGCCTGCCGGCGCCGCGGTACGGGGTGACGAGCACGGTGTTGGTGTAGAGCGAGTCGAACTCGACCCGGTACGCGTCCGGCTTGTAGGGCCCGAGCAGCTGGGTCGAGGTCACGATCGGCACGATCAGCCCGTACGGCACGTAGGCCCCGTTGTCGTGCCAGAACCGCACGCTCAGCCCGCGGATCCGGCCGTCGTCGTCGAAGCCGACGGTGACGTGATGCAGCTGCGCGCGCTCGTGCGCGCTGGCGATGAAATGCTCCCGCCGGTCCTCGGTGAACTTGACCGGCCGGCCGAGCAGCCGGGCCGCCCACGGGACCAGCACCTCCTCCGGCCACGGGTGCACGATCTTCACGCCGAAGCCGCCGCCGACGTCGGGCGTGATCACGTCCACGTCGGTGAGCGCCAGGCCGAGCCTCGCCGCGACCGCGGCGCGCACGCCGGTGGACGTCTGCGTCGACGTCCAGAGCCGGAGCTGACCTGCGTGCTCGTCCCACCGGGCCAGCACGCCGCGGCCTTCCAGCGGTGTCGACGCCGACCGCTCGATGTGCAGGTCGAGCTCGAGTCTGCGCGGCGCGGCCGCGATCACGGCGGCGGCGTCGCCGTGCTCCTGCACGGAGTTCGCGGCCCGGTTGCCCGGCACGTCCGGGTGCACGAGGTCGGCCGCCTCCCGCGCGGCCTCGATGCCGACTACCGCGGGCAGCTCCGCGTAGCTGACGTCGACCAGGTCCGCCGCGTCCTCGGCCAGGTAGCGGTCGGCGGCGACCACCATCGCCACCGCCTCGCCGACGTGGTTGACCTCTTCCTTCGCCAGCGGGTACGGCGTGCGGCCGTGCGTCAGGTCCGGGTGCGGGATCAGCAGCGGCAGCGGCTGCCCGAGCCGGTCCGGCAGGTCGGCGTGGGTATAGATCGCGGCGACGCCCTCGACCTCGAGCGCGGCGCTGACGTCGATGCCGGTAATCCTCGCGTGCGCGTACGGGCTGCGCACGAATGCCGCGGCGAGCGCGTCCGCGCCGAGGTCGTCCAGGTACGCGCCCCGGCCGCGGATCAGCCGGTCGTCCTCGACCCGCTGCACCCTGGCACCGAACAGCGAGCTCATGCCGGCGCACCCGGCCGGGGGGCCAGCCCGGCGGCCCGGGTCAGCTCCGCCGCGCGGTGTACCGAGGCGACGATGTTCTGGTAACCGGTGCACCGGCACAGGTTGCCGCCGACCATCTCCCTGGCTTGCTCGTCATCGGGCTCCGGGTTCGCCTTCAGCCCGGCCGTGATCGTGGTGAGGAAGCCGGGAGTGCAGAAGCCGCACTGCAGGCCGTGGCACTCGGCGAACGCCTGCTGCACCGGGGACAGCGTGCCGTCGCCCGCCGCCAGGCCCTCGACCGTGGTGATGTCACAGCCGTCGGCGCTGACCGCGAGCAGCAGGCAGGACCGCACCGGCGCGCCGTCGAGCAGCACGGTGCACGCACCGCAGACACCGTGCTCACAGCCCACGTGCGTGCCCGTCAGGCCGAGGTCGTGCCGGATGCAGTCGGACAGCAGCCGCCGCGCGGGCACCCTCGCCGTGCGCGCGGTCCCGTTGACGGTCAGCGCGACCTCGTGCAGCTCCTCGCCGGTCATGACCGGCCGCCCCCGATCCTGGCGGCCGCCGCCGCCACCGCCTGGCGCAGCGCGCGCTCGGTCAGCACGCCGGCGAGCTGGCGACGGTAGGCGGCGGTGGCGTGGATGTCGCCCTCGGGCCGAAGGTGCTGCGCGGCGAGTTCCCTGACGCCGGCATAACTGGCGGCTCGGTCGCCGGCTGGCTGAGCCGCGACCGCGTCGGTGAGATCGAGCACGACCGGCACCGGGCCGACGGACAGGTAGGCCGCGGCTGCCTGCCGGATCGAGCTGCCGTCATCGGTGAGGCTGGCCAGCACCGCGACGCCGCAGATCGCGTAGTCACCGCGCCGCCTGCTGACCTCGGCGAAACCCGTCCCGGCCGCGGGCGCCAGCACCGGGAACCTCGCCTCGACCGCGAGCTCGTCCGGCTCCAGCGCGGACTCCAGCGGGCCGAGGAAGAAATCGGCGGCCTCGATGACGCGGTCGCCGCGGCCGCTGGCCACCCGGACGCTGCCGCCCAGCAGCGCGAGCACGGCCGGCATCTCGCCCGCCGGGTCGGCGTGCACGAGGCTGCCTACCGTGGTGCCGCGGTTCCTGATGGCCGGGTGCGCGACGCAGCGCAGCGCGTGCGCGAGCAGCGGCTGCGCGCGGCCCGCCGCCGTGCTGGCGAGCAGCCCGGCGTGCCGCGTCAGCGCGCCGACCGTGACATTCGAGCCGGATATGTCGATATAGCCGAGCTCGGTCAGCCGGTTGATGTCCACGAGGTGCTCGGGCCGCGCGAGCCGCAGCGACATGAGCGGGACCAGGGACTGACCGCCGGCGAGAACCTTGGCCTCGGGGCCGAGCGACGCAAGCGCCTGTACCGCCTCCGCGACCGAATGCGGCCGGGAGTAGCCGACGGGCGATGGCTTCACGGCTGTGCCGCCCTCATGATCAGGTCCTCCCCATAGCGCGACGTTACGCTGCCGATGGCGTGACGGAAATCATCTTCTGCTAGAGGATTGTGAACCATGCAGTTCGCAGCCGCCGTCAGCAGCGCCGTGGCGGGCCTGGTCGCCGCGCCCGCGCGGCCGGCCCGGCTGCTCGGAGCCGGCCCGGCGGCGATCTACCTGGCCGTGGCGGCTCGGGCCCGGCCCTTCATTCATTCCGGCCGGACAGATCGCTTCAAAACGATCGCTGCGGCGACCGGAATGAATGAAGGGTCGCGAAGCGATCGTGTTCTTGTGCTGCTGGCACACGACGCGGCGCGGCTGCCGTGCGGCCTCGTGCTGCCGACGACGTCCGCGGAACTGCCGCTGACGTCGATCGCGCCTACGCCGGGCGCGGCTTGCCGCGTCGGAGACGGCCAGCTGAGCTGGCCAGGCCCGGACGGGCCGGTCATCATCGCGATTGTCCGCCAATGGCCGGTCGCGCGTGTCAGTCACGGCAGGCCGCTTCCGGGCGCGGTCGTCGCGGCCCGGGCAGTACTCACCGAAGCGGACAACGCAGCGCCCACTGTGCTGGTTTTCCGTCGCTGGAGCGACGGAAAACCAGCACAGTGCGCCAGCGAGCAGCTCGCTGGCGCACTGCTTGGCCGCGGGCCCGGCCTGACCCCGTCCGGCGACGACCTGCTCGCAGGCCTGCTGCTCGGCTGCCTTTCGTTCGGCGTGCGCGCCGGCTCGCTGCGCGCCGGCGTCGCTGCGCTCGCGCCCGCGCAGACCACAGCGCTGTCCGCGGAGCTGCTCCGGCACGCGGCCCGCGGCGAGTGCGTCCCCGAGGCGGCGGCGTTCGCCGCTGCCCTGGCGGGCAGCGGCGATCCCGTCGCCGCCGCCCGCCGCCTGCTGGGCGTGGGCCACACCTCGGGCGCCGCGCTCGCGCTCGGCCTGATCCTCGCGGCGGAGTCCGCCACGGCCGCGGCGACCAGGGCCGCCGTGACCAGGCCCGCCGTGACCAGGCCCGCCGTGACCAGGCCCGCCGTGACCAGGCCCGCCGTGGCCAGGCCCGCGGCGACGGGAGCGAGATGAGCGCCGAGCACGTCGCGGCACGCGCCGGCGCGTACGCGGACTCGGTCACGCTGATGCAGGTCAGCTCCGCCGCCCGGAGCAGCGAGGGGGTCGAGGCCGCGCTCGTCGCGATGGCGACCGAGCTGAATCTGGGCCTATTGCCCTCGATGGGTTTCCGCCCGCCGGCCGGCGCCGGGCCCAACGACCTGCTGATCGCGATCCGCGCGCGGGACGGGGCGGCGCTGGCAACCGCGCTGGCCGTCGTCGAGGCGGCGCTCGCAGCGAGGCCGGCCGGCACCGACGGGACTGGCCAGGTGACGGTGCGGCCGCGGACGACGTTCGGCGCGACCCGGCAGTGCGGGCCGGGCCTCGCGCTGGTGTCGGTGCCTGGCAGGTTCGCGTTCGCCGAGGCGATGGACGCGCTCCAGGCCGGCTGCGACGTGATGATCTTCTCCGACAACGTGCCGGCCGAGCAGGAGATCGCGCTCAAGGACCTCGCGGCCGAGCGCGGCCTGCTCGTGATGGGTCCCGACTGCGGCACCGCGATCGTCGGCGGCATCGGGCTTGGTTTCTCCCACTCGCTGCCCGCCGGGCCGATCGGCCTGGTGGCGGCGTCCGGTACCGGCGCGCAGCAGGTGCTGTGCCTGCTGGCGCACGCGGGTGCCGGGGTCAGCGCCGCGCTCGGTGTCGGCGGCCGGGACCTGTCCGCGGCGATCGGCGGCCGGTCGGCCCGCGCCGCGCTGGCCGCGCTGGCCGACGACCCGGCCACCGAGCTGATCGTGGTGCTATCCAAGCCGCCTGACCCGCAGGTCGCGGCGGCGCTGCGCGACTACGCGGCGGGACTGGCGACGCCGGTGCAGTTCGCCTTCACCGGCCGGGGACAGCCCGATCTGACCGCTGCCACCGAGCGGGCGCTGCGGGCGGCTGGGCTGCCGGTTCCTGCCTGGCCGCGCTGGACTCCGGAGCACCGGCGACCTGTCCGGCCCGGAATGCTGCGCGGGCTGTTCGCCGGCGGCACCCTGTGCGACGAGGCGATGGTCATCGCGAGCGAGCGCCTGGGGCCGGTGCGCTCTAATATCCCGCTGCGGCCGGAGTGGGCGCTGCCCCCGTGGCCAGTCGCGCGGCTGCCAGCCGGCCACACAATGATCGACTTCGGCGACGACGAGCTGACGGCCGGCCGGCCGCACCCGATGATCGACCAGACACTGCGGCTGGAACGGCTGGCGGCAGCGGCGGCCGACCCGCAGGTCGCGGTCATCCAGCTGGACGTCGTGCTCGGCCACGGCGCCCATCCCGATCCGGCCGCCGGGCTGGCCCCGGTGATCGCGGCCGCGCCGCAGCCGGTCGTGGTGGCACTGATCGGTGCGCCGTCGGACCCGCAGGGCGTCGGCAGGCAGGCCGAGACGCTGCGGGCCGCAGGCGCGGACGTCTTCGCGTCGAACGCGGCGGCTACCCGGTTCGCGTGCGCGACCGTGGCAGGCGCGAGATGACGGAGCTGCTGCGGCGCGAGCCGCACGTCATCAGCGCCGGGCTCGGAGTGCTCGCGGACGCGGCGGCGGCGCAGGCCGCGCGCGTTACCAGGGTCGACTGGGCGCCGCCGATGACCGAGGGCGGAACAGCCGTCGTTCCCGTCATGAGCGACCCGCGGCGGGCCGCGGCGAACGAGCTGGCGGTCAGCCGGATGCTGGCCTGCCGCGCGCACCTGGTCGACGTCGTGCCGGCCCGCGACGCGGTCGGCTTGCAGGCCGGGGAGTTCCTGCACGCCGGGCCGCCGATCGAGTGGGCTCGCGCGTCCGGGCCGCTGCGCGGCGCGCTGATGGGCGCCGGCGTGCTCGAAGGGCTCGCGCCCGATCCGGACGCGATGGCCGGACTCGCCGCGCGCGGGGGCGTCGCGCTGGCTCCGTGTCACTCCCGGCACTCGGTGGGCCCGATGGCGGGCGTCGTGTCGCCGTCGATGTGGATGTTCGTCCTGGCCGACCCGGCCACCGGCCGGCGGGCGTACTGCACGCTGAACGAGGGGCTCGGCAAGGTGCTGCGCTACGGCGCGTACTCGGCCGAGGTGCTGGACCGGCTGCGCTGGATGTCGGGAGTGCTCGGGCCGCTGCTGCAGGCGGCCGTCCGCCGGCACGGGCCGGTCGACGTGACCGCCATCCTCGCGCAGATGGTGCAGATGGGTGACGAGGCGCACAACCGGAACCGGTCCGGCACGCTGATGCTGCTGCGCGACCTGCTGCCGGACATGGTCGAGTCCGGCTTCCCCGCCGCGGACGTCGCCAGGGCGGCACAGTTCATCGGCGGCAACGACCACTTCTTCCTGAACCTCGCGATGCCCGCGTGCAAGCTGGCGATGGACGCGGCGCGCGGCGTTCCCGGCTCGACGGTGGTCGTCGCGATGGCCAGGAACGGCACCGACTTCGGCATTCAGACGTCCGGGACCGGAGACGCGTGGTTCACCGCGCCGGCGCTCACGCCGGCCGGCCTATACCTGGGCAGCTACGGGCCCGATGACGCCAACCCGGACATCGGCGACTCGGCCATCACCGAGACCGCGGGCCTTGGCGGCTTCGCGATGGCGGGGGCGCCCGCGATCGTGCGGCTGGTCGGCGGCAGCGTTCCCGACGCGCTGGCGACGACCGCGCGGATGCGCGAGATCACGCTGGCCGAGCACCCGCTGTTCCAGATCCCGGCGCTCGGTTTCCGCGGCACGCCGGCCGGGATCGACGTGACCCTGGTGGTGCGCACCGGCATCCTGCCGCAGATCAACACCGGCATGGCCGGGCGGGTGGCGGGCACCGGGCAGGTCGGGGCGGGCCTGGTAACCCCGCCGGCCGAGGTGTTCCCTGCCGCTTTGCGTACGCTGGCGGCGGCCGCAGCGGCCAGCGGCTAGCGCAGCGCCACCGTCGCGCCCCGCACGACGAGCATGCTCCTGACGCGGTCGGCCTCCCCGGCCGAGACATTGCTGAGCCCGCAGCGCGCTCCGGCGCCAGGTAGCGCGGTTCCGGGTATCGACGGTGCCTCACCTGTGCCGTCGATCGGCGATATGCCAGCTATAGCGTGACACGGCCTGTTTGCCGGGCAGGCCAGGCAGGCCCTGGCGCGGGCCGGGTTCCCCTGCTCAGAGACGGCAGCACGGGCCGCCAGGCGGCGGTCGTAAACTATCTGGAGTTAGCCTCCGTATAGCTGTCTAGGCTGGGCGGGGGCCGCCACGCCGACCGGAGGACGACTGAGCTTCGCGAGGTGACCTGGATGCACGCTGAGAGTTCGTGCGAGCGCGAACTGGCGCCACCGCCGGCATCAGCCAGGAACGCCAGGGTGTCATCGGCGACGGCAGTCAGCATCGCGCCTGGCCGTGCCGCCAGCCGGCGGCTCACCGCGCGCCGCCGACCGGCCGCCGACCGGTGGCTGACCGCGCTGCAGCATCCGGTCCATGCCAGCCAGGCCGCGGCCGCGCGGCACCCAGCGCTGCGTTACCTGCAGATCATCCCCGTCGCCCTGGTCCTGTGGGGACTGGACGACGCCGTCAGGTTCAACTCCACCGCGAGCGTCATCGGGATGCGGAACGCGCCGGTCGTGGCGCAGATCAGCGGCGAACTCGGCGGCACGTTCGTCCGGCAGTGGAACGGCTGGCTGCTGCATCACACGATCCTCGGCTCCGCCGCCTCCTGGTATTACGTCCTGCTGCAGGGCGCGCTGACCGGGGTCGTCGGCGTCTGGCTGATCTGGCGGCGGGCGCCGCACTTCGCGTTCCACCGCGACGCCCTGATCGCGTGCAACGTGATCGGGCTCGCCGCGTTCTGGTTCTATCCGGTGGCACCGCCGCGGATGCTGCCCGGCTATCACGACATCACCGGGATGAACGTGCCGCTGTTCTCCGGCCTCATCGAGGGCAAGGCCGCCGACCAGTTCGCCTCGCTGCCGTCGCTGCACGTCGTCTGGGCGCTCTGGGTCGCGGTGGCGATGACCACGACGCTACGCACGCCGGCGCTGCGGGTACTGGTCTGGCTCTACCCGGCCGCGACCGTGCTCGACGTGCTGTCCACGGCGAATCACTACTGGCTGGACGTGATCACCGCGCCCGCGGTCCTCCTGCTCGCCTACGGCATGGCGGCGGTACCCGAGTACATCCGGCGGCGCGGCCTGCACGCACCGGGCCGGCTGCGCCCCGCCGCGCGGTCGCGGCCGCGTGCCCGCTGACTACGAGCGGACGCGGCCGCCCGCTATCTCCGCGCACCGCGGCGGCAGCGAGGGCGCCCCGCCGGGGACCTACCAGGCATATCGCGAGGCGCTGAGCGCAGGAGCCGACTATGTCGAGATAGACGTGCGCCGGGCGGCCGACGGCGCGCTGGTGGTGAGCCACCCGGCGCGGCTCGGTCCATTCCGCCGCCGGCTGGACCGGCTCGGCTACGACCGGCTCTGCGCGGTGGCGGGCTACGAGGTCCCCCGCGTGGCCGAGGTGCTGCCGCTGCTGGCCGGGCGCGCGGGCCTGCACCTGGACGTGCAGGACGCCGGCTCCGCGGTAGCAGCGGCGGAGCTGGCGCTCGACCATCTCCAGCCGGCGGACATCATCGCGACGACCCGCGATCCGCAAGTCGCCAGGGAGCTAGGACACCGGTTCCCGGTGCTCGGCGTCGGGGTCACGGTGGGCGGGGACGCCGCGGAGACGGTCCGGTTCGCCGCGCGCCGCGCGCTGCGGCCTGGCCCGGCCGGCTCCGGCCCGTCCCGGCTCGATCCGGTGACCGCCGCGGGCGCGTCCTGGGCGGCCCTGCACCACCGGCAGGCCGAGGCCCTCGCGCGGCAGTGCCGCGAGCGCGGCATCAGGACGCTGGTCTGGACCGTCAGCTCCGACCGCGCACTCGGGCACTGGCTCGGCTGCCCCGCCGTCGACGTGCTGGTGACCGACAGGCCGGGCCGCGCCGTCGCGCTCAGGAACTCAGCGAGTCCAGCGGCCTGGCCGGGTCACGCAGCGCGTCCGGATCGACCGGGCGGCCCGCCCGGATCAGCTCCTGGACCTGCTCGTTGACGTCCCACACGTTGACGTTCATCCCCGCCAGCACGCGCTGGTTCCGGTCGAGCCAGAACGCGACGAACTCTCGGCCGGGAACGTCGCCGCGGAACACGACCTGCGCGTATCCCTCGGGCTCGACGTAACCGGAGTACTCCATGCCGAGGTCGTACTGGTCGGTGAAGAAGTACGGCACTCGGTCGTAGGCGACCTCCTGGCCGAGCATCGACCGGGCCGCCGCCTTCGGCTGGTTGAGCGCGTTGGCCCAGTGCTCGACGCGGATGTGCCTGAGCAGCAGGGGATGGAACGCGTTCGCCACGTCTCCGGCCGCGAAGATGTCCGGGTCGGTGGTCGTGAGCGAGGCGTCGACCTTGATCCCGTTGTCCACGTCGAGGCCGGCCTGCTCGGCGAGCTGGACGTTGGGCGCGATGCCGACACCGACCAGCACCGTGTCGGCGGGAACGTGCGTCCCGTCGGCGAGCCGGACGCCGTCCGCGTGATTGCCGGAACCGGTGATCTCGGCGACCTGCACGCCGAACCGCAGGTCCACGCCGTGCTCGCGGTGCAGGCCCGCGAAGACGTCCGCGACCTCGCGGCCGAGCACGCGCAGCAGCGGCAGCTCGGCCGCCTCGAGGACGGTCACCCCGGCCCCGGCGGCGCGTGCCGCGGCCGTCGCCTCCAGGCCGATCCAGCCCGCGCCGATGACGACGATCCGGGCCTCCGGCCGGAACGCGGCCTTCAGGCGGTCGCTGTCGGCGGCGGTGCGCAGATACAGCACGCCGCCCAGGTCGGCGCCGGGCACCGGCAGCCGGCGCGGGGACGACCCGGTCGTGAGCAGCAGCTTCCGGTAGGAAACCCGGCTGCCGTCATCGAGCGTCACCACCCGGGCGCCCCGGTCGATGCCGGTGACTGTCGTGCCGAGCCGCAGGTCCACGTCGTGGCCGGCGTACCACTCCCGCGGATGGACGTAGATCGTGTCCCGCCCGGCCTTGCCGAGCAGGTAGTCCTTGGACAGCGGCGGCCGCTCGTACGGGAGCTCCTCCTCCGTCCCGATCAGGACTACCGGCCCGCCGAACCCCTCGGCGCGCAGGGTCTCCGCGGCCTTGGCGCCAGCGAGGCTGGCCCCGGCTATTACGTAACTCGTGTCGTCCGCCATCGAGTTCTCCGTCTCCTGGCCATCCTGGCCATGCTGGCCATGCTGGCCATGGTGGCCGTGCCAGCTATTAGTCCCGGTGCCTGGTTACCCCGGCAAGCGCCAGAAACTCCGCTCTGGCCGCGGCGCCGGCGCGCAGCGTCCCGGTCAGCGCCGAGGTCACCGTGCTCGCGCCGTGCGAGCGCACGCCGCGCAGCGTCATGCAGGTGTGCTCGGCCTGAATTACCACGCCCGTGCCGAGCGGGTCCAGCTGATCGTCGAGGAAGTCCGCGATCTGCCGCGTCATGCGTTCCTGCGTCTGCGGCCGCGCGGCGAAGTGACCGACGACCCTGGCCAGCTTCGACAGCCCGAGGATCCGCCCGCCGGGCACGTATCCCACGTGTGCGACACCGGAGAACGGCAGCAGATGGTGCTCGCAGACGGTGCGGAACGGGATGTCCCGCGCCAGCACGAGCTCGTCGTAACCCTCGTCATTCGGGAACGTCGCGAGCCGGAACGGCTCGGACGCGAACAGCTCTGCGTACGCACGCGCGAGCCTGCCGGGGGTCGCGCGCGTTCCGCCGGAGTCCAGCGGCACCCCGAGCGCGGTCAGCAGGTCGGCCGCGGCCCGCTCGGCGGCCGCCATGTCGGCCGGCCCGTGGCCGTTCGCGACCCAGGGGCCGGAGTCGGCCTCGGCCTCCTCGGGCGGCACGAGTGCCAGCTCTTGCGTCATCTCTCCGTTGCCTGCTTCCTGGTCGCGATGACCACGCAGCACCTTCCCGCCCGCGGATTCAGTGCCGGGCTCAGCTCACTCGCCTCCAGGCCCTCGACCAGCCCCCGCATCAGCGCGTGGTTCATGCCGCAGACCATGTCGGGGTGCACGGCGGCGAGGCTGCGGAACGGGCAGTTCCGCAGCTGGACCGTCCCGCTCTCGTCCCGCCACGGTTCGAAACCGTGACCGCGCAGCGCCGATTCCAGCGCCGCGCCGGCGTCGGCGTGGCCGGCCCTGCTGCGCCTGCCCAGATTGCAGCCGAACTGCCAGGCCGCATCGTGCAGCGCCGTCCAGCTAGCGCCGCCGGCGTCGGATTCCACCGCGACCGCGAGCAGGCGAGCGGCCAGCTCGTACTCGCGCGCGGGCACGCAGACCGTGAACTCCCGCCCGGACCTGGCGTACACCTTCGCGGGCCGGCCCGCACCGGGGCCGCCGCGTCCGGGCGGCCGCCGGAAGGAAGCGGTCAGCAGCCCGAGCTCGACGAGCCTGTCGAGGTGATAGGCGGCGAGCGGCCGGCCGATGCCCGCCGCCGCCGCGGCCTCGTCCCGGCCGACCGGCGTGTCGCTGTCGGCGACAATCCGGTACAGGCGGGCACGAACAGGGTCTTCCAGGCTGCTCACCGCCGCCAGTCCCTGGCCCTCCCGCCGCATGTGCCGCACTCTATCACTAACCAAAGCTAGCTAAATGACCACCCAGGCCGAAGCGGCCCGCGCACGCTGACAGTTCGTGGAAGTTTGGTGTTGCCCTGGC
>Ga0335077_10004682_pt1 | contig 16682 bp, 13 predicted proteins | sample Lox_Sample_31_FD_207151 | JGI IMG/M metagenome (GOLD analysis project Ga0335077, IMG submission 207151) | Soil microbial communities from Loxahatchee National Wildlife Refuge, Florida, United States - Lox_Sample_3.1 | ecosystem: Environmental > Terrestrial > Soil > Wetlands | place: USA...
CTAAAGAACCAGCCGCTTTGCTCCCGAGGTCCTCCATGTACCGTTATTCAATGCGTCCGGCAAGAGTTGCCCTGGCTCCGGTTCTCCTTTGCGTCTTCATCTGCGGAGTAGCGGCTGTTGCGTCAGGAGCCGTTGTCGAGATCACGCCGGCAAGCGACATTGCAGCGGTGGTGAACTCTGCGCCGCCTGGCACCAGGTTTAACATTCACCCCGGAACCTACCGCTTGCACGCTCCCATCGCGGCCAAAAGTGGCGACCTCTTCCACGGCGAAGCGGGCGCTGTTCTCAGCGGCGCGCAACTGCTCTCTGGATTTCATCGCGAAGGCGCGAACTACTACGTTGACGGCCAAACCCAGCGCCATCGGGTGAACGTCGACGGCCCAAAGTGCCTGCCGGATTATCCCCGCTGCGGCTATCCGGAAGATCTCTACTTTGACGACAAACCTCTGCGCCACGTTGATGCGCTGTCGGAGGTGGGTCCCGGAAAGTGGTATTTCGACTACGACCATAGCAGGATCTACTTCGCAGATAATCCCGCCGGACACGTCGTCGAGACCAGCGTGACGCCGGCCGCTTTTCAACCCGGCCCGGCTAATCGCGTGATCGTCGAGGGACTGGTCATCGAAAAGTTCGCCACGCCGGTAATGACGGGCGCAGTGGGGGGTGCCGGTACGGGACTCGGATCGCTTGATAAGGGGGCGGACTGGACTATCCGCAACTGTGAGATCCGCTTCAATCACGGCGACGGCATCCGCGTGAACTTCGGCTGGCAGATCCTGAATAACAACATTCATCACAATGGCAACTTGGGTATTGGGGGTGGGGTCGGCGGGGGCGAACCCGGTGGCGACGGGACCGCTGACTCGCGAATCCTGATTCAAGGCAACGAAGTCGCGTTCAATAACTATGCGCATGTTAATCCGAAGTTTGGGGCCGGCGGCATCAAGTTAGTGAAGACCAGGGAACTTATAGTTCGCGGCAATAACTCCCACGATAACATCGGTTCCGGAATTCATCTAGATATCAACAATTATAATGCGCTCTACGACGGCAATACCGTCGCTGATAACACGGATCAAGGCATCTTCCACGAAATCAGTTACTCGGCGGTAGTTCGTAATAATAAGCTGCTGCGCAACGGCAGCATCTACCCTCAGGGCTCGTACTGGCTTTACGCCGCTAACTTGCTTAGCTCCACTTCCCAGGGAGTGGAAGCTTACTGCAACACCATCGAGGTTTCAGCGCAAGGCGGTAACGGCGCCGACATGCTGGCGCAGCATCGCGGTGACGCTGTGCCTTCATCAGACAACTATTTCCACCACAATACGATACAGTTCGATGGGAACTCCGGCATCACCGGGGCGGCGCGCGAGCGTGGACTCGAAGACTTCTTTAGAAGCAACCATTTTGACTACAACGCCTACTACCTGCCCGATCTCTCGCGAAAGGCCTTCGCCTGGGGCGACAAGATGAATACGTTCGCTCAGTTTCAGGCAGCTGGCCAGGAAGCTCACGGCTCAGCCAGCGCGAAGGGCCAAGGCTCGGCGCCCAACATCGTTATTTCTTCCCCCGCCGATCAATCTCAGGTTTCAGGTGCGGTCAACGTGGAAGGGCAAGCCGACGACTCGAATTCAATCAGTCAGGTGCAGATTTACCTCGACTGGAAACTCCGCGGCACCGTCCACACCAGTCCGTTCACATTCGCTCTCCAGACCGATGACCTCTCGGGTGGCCCTCATACCCTCGCGGCGATGGCCTACAACCGCGAAGGCGTCCGCGCCTGCTACGCGATTACCATCGTGAAGTAGTATGCCGGGCGGAACGCGCATTTATGCACTCTCAGCCAGTCTGCAACCACGTACTCGACGGGAAGTGCCCGGAAGGATCGGCGGAAAGCGCCAGTCCGCGATAGCCGTCGGCGGCCTCGTAGTCCGGAAGAAGCTCCTTCAGTTGTTTGGAACAGGCGTAATGCAGCCCGGAAAGGCTGCTGAGCACCCGCAGCCGGTCGTTGTTTACCAGAAGGGCTAGTAACAGCGCGCTCTCCTGCCAGCCGAACGGCTTGAACAGTGCGCTGCGCGGATAAAGGTAGGGGAAAAATATGTCGTGGATATGGATGAACACTCCCGGCGCGAGCCTGGGAATGATGTCGAGATAGATGCGGATGACGTCCGACCCAACTTTTACGGTGTGGCTGGAATCGACAAACAGAAGGTCGCCGGAAGAGAGTTCGGAAAAAATCGACGCATCAACATTTTGACAGAGCTCCGGAACCAGGCGGATGTGCTGTGCCTGCCGGCGCAGCGCCGACGCCGGAAACGGCTCGATGCAAGTTATTTCCGGCATCTTGCCCGATTCACCGCAGCTCATTTCCGCGGCGTGCAGCATGCACATGGTGGAAACCCCGCTGCCGATTTCAATAATTCGACGAGGTTTCCACCGTCGAACGAAGCAATGCAGCACCTGAGACTCGATTGGGCCGAAGCCCAATCCCCAGTCTCCCCGTGTCAGGCTATCGTAGAACTGTAAACCCGCGACTTCCTGGTAATAGTCCCGGCACGTCTCCGCCAGCCATTCGAACTGCGATGGCACATTCCAATCGAGCCCGGTCAGCGAACTCGGACCCGTCCATAGCTCGCGGTTGGCGCGCAACCACGCAAAGTCCGGCATGGGACTGTAGTAGTGCTTAGGGAAACAATGCACACCCGCCCGGTCCAGGAGCATAAAGACCCGAAACAATTGCTGTTTGAGCAGACGACGTGCAGCCACGCTTTAGCCTCCGGGAAACGAGTCCCCATACAGAAACCATCCCTCCCGCGCAGCAGGCCGCGCAACGATGGCCTGCCCTCGATTGCAGCTCCAAACAGAAGGACTGCTCATGGAGAAGATGGCGACGCCAGCCTGCGCTGACCTCGAAGTTTCATCTCGCGGAATCTCGCCAGCAGTGCGAGCGGCGCCAGACAATAGAGCCTGACAATGAACTCATCCCATTGGCGCAGCACACGGTAGGCCACACTGTCCCACACGCGTTCCCCAATACCGGGCTCGTTCTCAGAAGACTCCGCAGCCGCGGACCATGCCGGCCAGTCTCCGCCGCTCTGCCGGCGCCACAGCCGAATGTAGCGTCCGATTTTTTGCTTCAGGGCGCCAGGCAGAATTTCGTTCCGGTTGGCGCGTGAGATTTCACCGCCTCGTACTCGCGCATGATGCTCCGCCGTGTAGATAGCAGAGCGATCCGCGCCTTCCAATGACGCTACCTGCGGCGAGAACGGCAAGTTCAGGAATTCGCATACACCCATCATCACACCGGCCGGGTCGGAAACCAGCTTCTCGTATTGCACCTCGCAGACCGCCACGCCGTTCTTCACCAACCGATCACGCTCACGCTTGAGAACCCGGCAACCGAGCAACGCCCGCAAGACCATTCCCCTTCGCGTAAACCACGACTCCTCAGATTTGGCCGCGCGGATCACGCTTTCGCACACCCCAGCCGGATCGCGCCAGACAATAAGAAATTTGGCTTCCGGGAACATGCGCGACAGCTCTTGCATCCGGTCATAGTAGTTCGGCGATTTCTCGCCACACACGATCGCACTCCGAGCGGCGGCGTACTCCTCGTAGGCCCGCTGCGCTGCAGAATGCAGGCCATCGCCGGAACCGCATAGCCGCAACGGTTGCATGCCATGCCGGCTCAGGGCGTTATTCCAGAACTCCCAACGCTCGGTCCATTCCGAACTCTCTAAGGATTTCCAAAACAACGGCCGAAGCAGCAGCAGATCGCCTTCGTACAGCAACGCAATCTGCGGATGCTTGTTGAGCAGGGCATACATGAGCGACGTGCCCGAGCGCCACATGCCTACCACGAAGAGCTTTGCCGGCTTGCGACTGCGAATTGGCGAATTTGCCGTCATTAGAATCTCAGTTGTTAAGGGCGTTCCTGCGGCGGCGCAGCGTCTGCTGATAAATCTCAAACAACATCTCGTAATTCCGCCGTGCGGTGTATTTACTCTCGTATTCCGAACGCGCCGCCGTTCCCATCGCTCGCACTTCCGCGGGATGGTTCCACGCCCAGGTAACCTTGGCGGCCAGATCGTCGGCGTTGCCGGCTTCGAAGTGCAGCCCGGTGCGGCAGTCTTCAACAATTTCCTGCATGGCTCCCAGGCGCGAACAAATCACCGGGACACCGCAGGCAAAGGCTTCGGCGATCGTAAGCGGGAAGCCCTCGTACCACTCGCTGGGAAACACCAGCGCGCGCGCCTGTTTGATTACTTCGAGAGTCTGATTTCTGGGCAGGCGCCCAAGATAATGAACACATGATGACCGGCCCGCGCTCTCTACCTCACTCGCCAGCGGTCCGTTGCCCACCACAATGAGCTTGACCCCTGACAGGCGATGCCACGCCGCCAGCATCGTGGAGACGCCTTTCTGCGCGGCTAGTCTCCCGACGAAAACGCAGTACCCGCCGTCCCCATTGCCTACGCCGGGATCGGGCTCGACGAAATTCGGTTTGATCACGATCCGGTCCGCCGGCAGGCCGCCTTCTATAAACTTCTGGCGCGCAAACTGGGTGAGAGCGACGTAGCAGTCCACCTTTTCACTCCATGTCCCAAGGTTGCGGTGGATCGCAAGCATGCCCGCCAGCGCGGCGGTAGCCAGGCGCGAATCTCGATAGCATCCATGCTTCACCCCCTGCCACAGAGTTCCACGCAGGCACTCTTCACACAAATGGCCGTCGCGAAAGAATGTGGATGTGGGGCAAAACAAACGGTAGTTGTGCAAAGTATGTACCACAGGAATCCCCGCGCGCTGGCACGCATAGAGCACGGACGGCGATATCGTCGGTACCAGGTTATGAACGTGGACCAGGTCCGGTGCCTCGGATTCCAGGAGCGCCTGGAATCGCTTGTACCATTGGTTCGACCATGTCGCCTGAATCGCCGCCGCAACCTTCTGCTGCAGACTGTCGGGCGATGTTACCTGCTCCGTGACCAGGCCGACCTCGACCCCATGCTGGCGGAGCAGTTCCGCTTCGGATTCGAAGACTTCGTCTTCGCCGCCGCGGTTGAGGTAACGGTTATAGACGGAGAGAATTTTCACGCCACCACCTGCACGGGAACTTCCGCCGGGCGCGTGAAGAGCGCGTCCACCTGCAAGACGGTTCCGTCGAGCGGTGAATTAAGTTGATCGAGGTTTCCCGAATACTCGAAACCCGAACCCAGCAGCATGTTGTAAATGGAATCGAATTGCGCCTGCCCGTCATAAAGCGGAGCGACCGAGACTTCCACGATCACGAAGTCCACCTTATTAAGGATCTGGCTCGCGCCCCGCAACACTCTGTCCTCAAAGCCCTGCACATCGATCTTGAGCAGGGTCTTGGGCTGCAACTCCAGGGTGTCGGCAAACTCGTCCAGAGATTTGAGCGGCACTTCGATCGCCTCGTTCCTGGCGCTCCACGGAAAAGCCGCCTGGTGCAGGTTCGACATCCGCAGGATGGAGGAAGCCTTGGAGAAATTACTCCGCCAGAACGTCACCGAGCCGCTCTCATCCCCCACGGCAACCTGAAAAACTTCCAGGAAGCCGGTTTTACCCAGGGTTTTCCGGATCTTGTCGCAGCACTCCGGCAACGGCTCGAACGCGTAGATGCGCGCGTTGTGCAGAATGGAATGGGCCGCGGAGGAGAACTCTCCATTGTGCGCGCCCACGTCGATCACGGTTCTTACATCGGCGACTTTTAGCCACGGCTTGTTCAGCTTGAGAAACTCGCCGATGTGGACGCCATTGATCACCAGCGATGGCAGCGACATGAGTTGCTCCGGATCCTGCAAAGCCGTCGTCAGGTAGTTCCAGCCTTTGCCCATGAGATCGACGCCGCGCCGCACTTGAATCGCAACCCTGTTCTTGGTTACGGGCAGAGGCGCCGGAGCGGGCTTCATGGAGGGGACCACGTGCCGGTAAATATCGGTAAGCATCTCGTAGTTCTTTTCCGCTGTGTATTTCTCTTCGTATTCACGGCGCGCGGCGTGGCGCATTTCCTTCAATCTTTGCGGATGTTGCCACGCCCAGGCGACCTTTTCCGCAAGGTCATCCGGGTTCCCCGCGGTGAAGTGCAAGCCCGTCTCGCCATCCTTGACGATCTCCTCCATGGCTCCCACCCGCGAACAGATCACGGGCGTGGCGCAGGCGAAGGCTTCGGCGATGGTGAGCGGAAAATTCTCGTAACATGCGCTGGGCAGCACCAGGAAGCGCGCCTTGCGCACAGTGGCGAGGGTGTGTGGCCGCTGCAAGCGTCCACGAAAGGTAACGCTGGTGAGGTTCTTGGTGGCGGCATGGTTCTCGAGCCTTTCGCGCTCGTCGCCGTCTCCCACGATGACCAGTGGAATGCTGTTGCCCAGGCGCTCCCACGCTTCGAGCAGCGTGCTCACGCCTTTTTCCGGGGAGAGCCTGCCCACGAATACTGCATATTCGCCGGTCCCGAAATCCGGGCCGGGATCCGGATCAACAAAGTTTGGTTTCACGGTGATCTTCTCCGCCGGTAGTCCGCCAAGTACGAATTTGTCTCTGGCAAATTGTGACAGTGCGACGTAGTGATCCACTTTCGTGTTCCACGTGTCGCGGTGGCGATGCACCTGTAGCATCAGTGCAACGCTGGCTGTGGCCAGATGCGAGTTGCGATAGCACTTGTGCCGGATCGAACTCCACAGAGTGTGATCCACACACTCCTGGCAGCGGTGCCCATCGCGGAACAAAGTGGCGGCAGGACAAAGCAGACGATAGTTATGCAGCGTTTGAACGACAGGGATTCCGTGCTCCGCGCAGGCCAGATACACGGACGGGGAAACCATGACGAAGGTATTGTGGATGTGGACCAGTTCCGGCTTTTCCACCGCCAGCATCTCGGTAAATTCCTGCTGGGTGTCTGAGGCGGAGACAATTCTCGCCGCCAGGGCCAAGCGCTGGCCTAGCGTCACATCCTCCAGTTCGAGATTACTGCGCCGGTAAACGACTACTTCATGACCTGCCCGTTCCAGCAGGTGGCGCTCTTGATCAAAAACAACGTCTTCTCCCCCAGGTTGCTGGTATTCATTGTGGACAAGAATGATCTTCACAGATCTACATCTCCCGGACCGGCGTTTGACTACCACCAGGTCACAACAAGGCCCCGTTGCAGACGTAGTTCACGTTCTTGCGATGTCCTACGTAGTCCAGCACGTCCTCCAGTTCTCCCCACAGCCCCAACTGTTCAATCTCCCACGAGTGCCCGTACAGGTGCCAGGTGCCTCCGTGGAGCATTACCTGGTCGAACAGCCTCTTTCCCAGCACCGGCCAATTGGAAAGCGCGCTGCGATGCAGCCATCCGTTGGCCAGGCAATCGAGCCTGCGCGACCGCCCTACGTTCTTCGCGTAATTCATTACCGGATGCGGATACGCCTGCAGGCTCACCCTCATTTCATAAGGCTCGGACTGCATCCCGGTTGCCAGCATGCGCACGGTTCGAGCACCGCTATACCCGGCAGCTTTCAGAGTCTGCATGACTTCCTGGTTGTAACGTCCGCCGGGATAACAGAACATCCGCACTTCGCGGCCCAGCGTATCTTCGAGCGCGTGTTTACAGGGAACCACCTCTTCTCTCAGTTCATCCCCCGAGAGCTGCGAGAGATTCCTATGCGAGACGCTGTGCGCCCCGATCTCGAAGCCCTCCTCCGCCAGATGCCGCAGCGCCTGCGAATCCAGCGAACTCCTCGAATCTCGAAACGGGTTCAGGGGCACATAGAACGTGCCGCCGATGCCTCGCGAATGCAGCAATTCGGCAATCCTGAGATCAGCCTTGTCCCCATCATCCCAACTGGTGGTGACGAATCTCGTCGTCCCCGATGGAGGCAGCGCCTGGCCTCGGTGATCATGCGCCGAGCGATTTGGTCTTGTTACCAGTGAACTCATCTGAGGCGCAGTAACGATGTTGCGCGGACAATCACACGGCCGCCACGGCTCGCGGTGTTGCGGCGACTTCTTCTTTGGTGGGGATCTGCCAGCGGATGATGCCCAGGGCCAGGCCCACGAAGAAGTAGAACGGGATCGCGCTGGAAGGAAATTCCAGGGCCGGCTCCACGCTCATCGTGAGCATGAACACCAGATACATCACGAACAGCCAGAGCACCAGGTCTCCCGCCAATTTGCTGGCATAGCGCCGGTATCGAAAGGCATGCCAAAAACGCAGGCAGATAAAAAACTGAAAGAGCAACCAGCCCAGGGCGCCGATCACCCCGAGCCTGGCGAGAATGCTCAGGCTGGAGTTGTGTGGCTGCCGTACTGAAACGCCGGTCTTGGGGTCCACATAATTGATCAGCGGCCTGCCAAAGCCCACTCCGAATACGGGGCTGGTGAGGAATCGGTCGTAGGCCTGATTCAGCCAGTCCACGCGGCTTTCCACCGTGCTCCCGGGAGTGCCCGCCTCACCCGATACGCTGCGCAAGTGGGCCAGAAAGAAATCGAGATCAACCTTGCCGATGCGCCCGGAGATTTCAACCCCCATCACCGAAGTCAGCACGAAGATTCCCAGCAGTGAGACAGCCACCGCGCTGGTCAAGAGTAGAGTCTTCTTGGCCTCGCCAAGAACGGTAAAGACCACCAGCGCGATCATGAGGCCGAGATACATCGACCGGTCCTGGTGAAGCGCGAGTCCAAACAATTGCGCCAGGGCCATCGCGATCAGAATCCACGCCGGCCACCTGACAACGTACTTCGCCAGCACGATGCAGAAGAGCGTTCCCGCCAGCAGGAAGATGTACGTGGTGTGGTAGTTCCCCACAATGGGCACGGGAATAAACACGCCCGACTTCGGAGACATGCTCTGCATCTGCGCAGACCAGGGAAACGCCAGGCCATAAAACATATTGATCACGAACAGCACCATCAGCCAGCGCAGCAGAAAAAGCAGATCCTTGCCTCGGCGCGCCCACAGCAGCCCCAGCAGCAGAAAGATTCCGTCAAGGATCATGGAGGAGTCGCGCAGCGCCCAGACTCCGTACTTGGGCAGCTCGAACATCAGGTGAATGAAGCTCAGGAACAGAAGGAAGATCAGGCAAAGGGACGCCGGCTCTTTCAGTTCCACGCGCAGTCCGGTTCCAAAGGTAAAGATTGCGACGATAAGAGCGAGATACATCAGGCCGTAACTGATGATCACCGGGACGCCCGCCACGTGGATCGTCAGGTTCTCGAAGCCGTAGTTCAACAGCATGTAACCGGTCAGGGCCGGCAACACGACCAGTTGCCAGAGTTGCAAATCGAGCGGGTTAAGAAACTTGAATCCGCGAACACAGACCGCTGTGGCGCCTCCAACTCCCACCAGAACCAGGGTTGGAACCGGATAAAGGGCGATGAGTCCGCCGAGGGCGAAGAATACGACGAACCAGAGGATGCTGTTCGCCGTCATATTCGGCCGGCGGACCTTGAAGATCCCAGCCCCCATGGACGTTTCGGGTACCAGGACCATCCGCTCGCGCCCCGGATTTTGATGAAACCTCATGAGGCCACCGAAACTTCAGCGGATTGCATCACCGGAACCGCTTTGCGCACCCTGCCCCGCACCATAAATTCGGCTGCGGCGAAAGCCACAACTTCTGCCGCTGTCCACGACCATGCCGCTCCCGCGATTCCCGCGTATTTCGTAGCCGGGATGCCGATCGCCAGCGTGACCACTCCCGCCACCGTAGCCGCAACCAGGACCGACGCCGGAGATTCCATTGCCCTCAACGTAGTTGCCGGCCCGAGGAATGCCGACCAGAAAATGGAGCCGATCGCAACCACCCACAAAAATTGTTCCATATCTGTATAACGTCCGGAGTAGAGCAAACGGAACGCCCGCTCGTGAAAAAAAAGTACCAGGAGCCAATAAACCACTGCGCCAGAAGTAAATAGCAGCGCAATTCTCCGGCTCAGGACTCCGGCTTTGGTCGCTCCATGCCAGCTATGGCGGCGCGCCGCATAGGGCAATGCCAGGGATGACAGGGCAGCACAAACCTGAAACAGCGGAAGGGTGAAATTCATCAGGGCTTTGAACGCGCCGGCCTGCGCCTCACCGCAAAAGCTGCTTACCAGGGGATAGAAGATATTGCTCGGAATCCAGATCATGGCCGCGCCTGCCAGTGCCCATCCGCCATAACCCCAGTGTTGGCGCCAGGTGTCACCCAGGCGTAGCCTGCCGCCGCCGGCGGGCAGATAGGCCTTCAGGTAGAGCAGCAAAGCAATGCTGGCCACGAGTCCGCCGACTCCCATCACCAGCAACCCCGAGAGAGGGGAGATCAATCCGTATTTGTGCGCCAGGCTAAGGCTCGTCAGCGTAACCAGCGAGTACAGGACCGCCCCAGCCGCCGAAATCGCCGGAGAGTTGCGGATGTAGAAAACCCGCCGCGCCAGCCAGAACAAGAGCACGACGGGCATCGCCATCGCCGCTCCTGTCAATGCTGCCGCCAGCGGACTGGTACGGTTCTGTAGGAAAGCCACGACCGCCCAGGCCATCATCGGCAAACTCATGCCTACCGCGACCATCCAGTGCAAGGAAAGTAGCGACCGCACATAACCGCGGACGCAGTTGGCATACTTCGACGGCCCAAACACCAGCATGGGCTCGAGCAGCAGCGACTGGTACAGCACTACCGCCAGCAGGTAAACCGCGAAACCCACTGCGTAGGCGCCGTATTCGCCGGCCGGCATCCAGCGGGCGAGAAAAATGCCCACAAGAAAGTTCGATCCCGATACGAAGCCCTGGTCGAGAATGGCGAATCCGCCCTTGCCGATCCACGTCACCACCTGCCGTTGCGACGGCCCACGGGGAACGCCTTCCGGAGCACCCGGATCGGACGCAGCTTCGACCGTTACACATCCATCTGACTTCACGTCGTCGAATGGCAGATTTTTCATTTGGGACTCAGGAACGTTCGATGCTTTGCTGCCAGGACTATGCCGCTCCCGAACCCCGTACGACTGCCGGAATGGTGCGAGCGAGAATCTTGAGGTCAAGCCACAGCGACCACTGATCCACATATTGCAGATCCAGTTCCATCCACTGGTCAAAGCCGATAGTGCTGCGCCCCGCTACCTGCCATAAGCATGTAATGCCGGGCCTTACGCTGAAGCGGCGCCGCTGCCAGTCTTCGCTGAAGCCCTCATAATCGCGGACCGGCAAAGGCCGCGGTCCCACAAGGCTCATGTCGCCTTTGATCACATTGAAGAGCTGGGGCAGTTCGTCGATGCTGGTGCGCCGCAGAATCCGCCCGATCGGGGTCATGCGGGGATCGTTCTTGATTTTGAAAACCGGCCCCGAAACTTCGTTCAGCATTTCCAGTTGCGGCATGAGCTTTTCGGCGTTCTCCACCATGGTGCGGAACTTATAAATCTTGAAGCGTCTCTTGTTCAGCCCGATGCGGTCCTGCTTGAACATCACCTTGCCGGGCGATGTCGCCTTAATCGCCAGCGCCGCCGCTGCCATCAAGGGCGAAAGCAGAACCACTGCCATGACGGAGAGGACGAAGTCCAGAATGCGCTTGTAAACTGCCGGCCAGCCATCGAGCGAGCTGGCATAGGTGGTAATAAGCGACGATTCGTCGTCAAAACTGTGGGCGTGCGCCCGGGCCAGGCTGAGGTTGAAGATGGCTGGGTCGAACCGCATGATGATGCCGTGCAATTCGCACAGCGCCGCCACTTGCGAGACGTGCTCGTAGAAAGTGCGCAGCGGCAGGTAGATGGCGACTTCATCCACCACGTTGCGACGCAGATACTCCGCCAACCCTTCAATCCCGCAGCACAGATCGTACTTCCCGGCGCTTTCATCCCGGTCGCACTGCCAGGCTTCATCCACGAACCCGAGGACGCGGTATCCCCACGCCGGCATATTCTCGATTTTCTGGGCAAACTGCAAAGCGCGCGCATTCGTTCCCAGTATCAGGATGTAGCGCAGATTCCTTCCCCGCCGCCGCACGCTTTCCAGCAGGTAGCGCATGGCAAGCCGGCAAATCACAAATAGCGACGAACTCAGCAGCCAGAACGAAACCAGGAAATACGGAGTGATCATGCGGATGTGAAACACCAGGGCCATCAGCATGATCGCCAGCGTGGCCAGAGTTGTGGCTTTGACGCAGTCGGTGATCTCCGACAGACGGACGCTTTGCCGCTTCGATTCGTACAGCCCGCAAAACACGAATATGAGGTGGCAGCCGAACAAGAGCAGGGTGAAAATCAAGAAATTCGACAGCTTGATCCTCATCGACAGAAACTCGGAGAGAGACATCTCGCCGCTGCCCGAGACCGTCGTCACCGTGGCGAGAGCGAACGCCGCGATCGTGAGGCCGAGATCGAAGAGTTTCAGTCCCGTAACTAAGAATCGACGTTTGACTTCATTCACTGGCAACTCCTGGAAGGTGAACAACTCGCACCGGCAGTCTGGCGCCGGTGAAAGAAAAACAAACAGTGAGAAGAGACCGAAGGGAAACTGTGCCGCGATCGCCGGGTGAGCGGGACTATGCCGGTTCGACGCGGTATCCTTCGACGCGAATGGCTAACGATCTTTGAATCAACTCTATCGATACCAGCAGGCTGCGATCGCCGTTTTGCGCAAGAAGAATTCCGGTGACTCCGTCCAGGCTTCCGCCGCGGATCCGGACGGTTTGGCCGATATTCATGAAGGGCGAGTGGTTGAATGGAACACGCTGCTGCAGGATGGCCTGCACCGCGGCGATCTGTTCCTCAGGAATGGGCGTGCCCATGCCCTGGCTGCCTACAAATCCCAGAACCCCCATGGTTCGAAGAACTGGAACTCGCGAGCCGTGTTCGGGAGCGATCTTGGTGAAAATGTAATTCGCAAAGAGCGGCAGCTCCACCGTTTGCTTTCGATCGCTCCATTGGCGTACTGTGGCGTGCAGAGGAAGGAAGGTTGTAATCCCTTTGGCGTCCAGATCCAATGCCACTTTCTTTTCGTGGCGCGGCTTGGTCTTCACCGCGTACCAGCGTTCATCGCCGCAGCACAGGGAAGGCATCGTTGGCTGGGTTTCAAGTTGCTGCAAGGCTCCGCCTTCCTGAGTCACGCTCAGTGGATTGTGGAAATTCTGTCAGCCCCGGCGAGCTTGCCGTTACAGCCGGTTGTACAAAACCGAAGGAATCGGAAATCTCCGATTGTTCAAAACCGCGCCCAGCAACTTCACGTTGGCCAGGTCCAAACCTTCCTTCACCTTGCGCGCCACCTCACGGCGGGTTGAGTGCGCTTCGATCACCAGCACCAGGCCGTCGCTAAGCTGACCCAACGTGGTCACCGCGGGATTGTGCGTTACCGCGGGAGCGCTGATCAGAACGTGCTGAAATTCCGAGCGAAACTCCAGGAGCCGCGCCCGCGATTTTTCCGAGTGCAGAACCTGGTCCAGGTCTCGATCGTGCGGCCCTCCCGGGAACAGCCACAAATTTTTGGGCTCGAGCTGCAGCGCGTATTGACGAATCGGCAGGTCCTGCTGCAGCACCTCACGCAGTCCCTTGCGCTCCTGCGCCCAGACCGACGATGAGTACGAGGAGCCCTCAAAGTTGGCGTTGAGCACGCAGATTTCGCCGGGCACAGCCTCGGCGAGAAGGCATGCGATGGCGGCACATATTCGACCCGCCCCCCCGCCTCCTTCAATGGTGGTGAATGTCACCATGCAGGGGCGCTTTGCCGGGTCCTGCAAAAATACCCTTGACACTAATTTGGCTGCCTCCTCGCGTTCCCCTGCCCCGTGCCCCAGGTCGAGGTGAAGGAGGCGTTTTTCGTCGCTTTCGGCTTCCTTGATGCGTAGCTTTGTCTGCATTAGATCTACTTCGTCGCTCATGGTAAGTGGCGTTTCGGCTGCAATACTGGTGTATGCCGGTTTCAGCCTCGTGATTGAGTTTCTGCCGAGGTCCCTGGGCTTTAACACCTTGCAGCCGTCCTCTCTGTCCGGCGAACCGGAACAACTCCGTTTGCTTTGCGGGCCCTTTGCCCTATCCGCCTCTGGCGCCTGCCGTGAAACTGCCACGGTGTTATTTGTCAGGCCACCGGCCGGCTGCGCTCCGGCAGGGCCGCCAAGACCGGGATTTCCAGCACGTCATAAACTTCGTCCACCGTCCGCAGGGACGGATCCATGTAATCTGCCGCAAAGGTGATGCCGGTGCTCAGGCAAATGGCCATAAACAACCCCAGGCTCACCAGCAGCACCGCCGAGTGCGCCGGCAGCACCGGCACGTCCGGTTCCTGGGCCAGAGCCACGTTCATGATGCGTTTGCTGTCGAGCGCGTCGGAGATGCGGGCTTCTTCCCTTTTATTCTGGTAGAGCAGATAGTTGGCTTCCAGCTCCTTCACCGTTCTCTCCAGATCACCCTGCTGAATTTCCCGCGTGCCCAGGGTTTGAGCCTTCTGCTGATAGAGGCCCACGTTGGCGGTGATTCCCACCTCCTGCGCCTTCAGGCTGGCAAGGTCCGTGCGCGATCTGGCCAGTTCCTCTGCCAGCCATCCGTAAGTCGGGTTCAGATCCGTCGTGTTCTGGCGGATGGGAGACCGGTTGACCTCGGCGATTTTGGCCTTGGTCTCGGCGATCTGGCTTTCCAGGTCCTTGAGCGGGCGATAGTTCGGCGCATAGTGCGCCGCCATATCGTTGTGCTTCAGTTCGAGCGTGGTAAGGGTACCCTCAAGTGTCTGAAGAACTTGTCCGTTGTCGGCCAGAGTCTGGGCGGTGCTGATCCGGCTGGGCGTGGATTTGACCTGCGCTTCGAGTTCCCGGATGCGGTCCTGCGTGGCCTTGATTTGAGCTTGCGTCTGGTAAAGTGACGCCTCAAATTCACTGAGCTTCTGCAGCGCCAGGTCTCCCTGCACCTGGGCGGAAACCACGTTCTCGTTCTTGCCGAACTGAGCGAGCTTCGTCTCGGCGTCTTCCAGATTCTTGCGGTACTGGTCGCTCTCCTTCTGGAAGAACTCGAGCGCGCCGCCGGGACGATGAACGGCGAGATGTTTCTCGAGGTAGGCGTCAGACAGGCTGGCCAGCACGTGATAAGCCAGCTGCGGATCATAAGAGTCGTAGCTCACATCGATAAGATCAGTGCGGCTTATCTGCTTTACCTCCAGCTTGTCGCCCAGCCGCTTTATTGCTTTGGCGATTCTGGTGGGCTCGTCCTCATGAACCACGTAACTCATCAGCGAGCGGCGGTTTTGCAGCCCATTGGCGAGCACCACCTTCTCCAGCACATCCCGCTCCTGCAGCAGGTCGATCTCGGAGTTGATCTCTTCGTCGGTTACCGCGGGAATCGCGATCGGGCTGGGCGTGGTGGCGTCCACGCTGACCACCGGATCCAAACGCTCGTGCTGCACCAGAATTTTCATTTCCGATTGGTACTGTCGGGGAAGCAAAAGCACCGCCAGCACTACGCCCAGAAAGATGCCGAAAAAAGAAAGCGTGAACATACGCTTATGCCGAAACACCGGCAGAAGCGCATCGCGCAGGCTGAATGCCCGTCGCGCCGGGAGAGAAGGTGTTCGTAATGTCAGTTGCTCCATTGCCAGCCACCCTTGAGTCCGGCCCGTTAGAACCGGTTTGCGTACATGCCGATATTGGGAAGGGGAATAAACGGTTTGATTTTCGAAATCCTGTTCTTGGGGACGTAAAGCATGTCGCCCGGCCGCAGAACAGGGTCTTCGTCCAGATCCTTTTTGTTCATCATTTTCTTGACGTTGATGACTCTCGCTTCCGCCCACTCGTCGGATACCCGACGGAACAGAAGCACCTGGGAGTGCTTGGCCGTATCCTTGAAGCCGCCGGCCATGGCGACCGCCTGAGTGACGGTGAGTTCATTCTGCCAATCGAAGCGGCCGGGCTTATCGACCTCGCCGCCGACAGTAATGGACGGCGTCTCAAACTTGATGGGGTTCACAAAGATAATGGGATCTTTGAGTGTGGCCGAGTATGCCTGGCGAATGCCGTCGGTGACTTCAGGGAGTGTTTTTCCCATGGCCATGACGTCGCCGGCGCCGCGCAGGGTAATGAAACCGTCAGGCTGAACGGTGACGCTCTGATTGAATTCCGGCGTCAGGGTGAAGCTCACATCCAACTGGTCCCCGGGTTGGATGGAATAGCGCCACCCGCGAGTCTGGAATTCCGGGGTCGCGCTGGATTCTGGCGGGGGAGTTTTGACGGCCGCTGAAGATGGTTCGGACGAAGATGGTTCGGCCCCATGGCTCTGCGCGAAGCCGACCGCGGAGGAGACCAGAACGGCGAGTACTACCAGCGATAGGGCGGCTGATTTCATGAACCTAAAATTCTCCTCAGGCTTTCCGAATTGGGCCTTGTGCGGCCTTTGGGATTCGGTGACAAGCGGAGGGGTTGCATCGAAAACTGGCCCTGAGCGGAATGATTTTTCTGAGGAAAAACGGTAGGCTTAAGCCCCAGCATAACTGCAGTTTGGGCTGAAAGATTTACTTTTGGGGTCGCGGGCAGTGAAAATCGGCCCCAATGAAATAGAGAAAAATATCTTTAGTCTCTTCGACTTACGTGGAAGGTGCGCTCTTCTCCGAGGATTGGGTCGTGGGCTGCCGGTCCCCCTGACAGGATGCGAATAGATGGCGAAGCCTCAGAGGAATGGCGCTTTCATTTCGCACCGTCGAGCTTGCGCAGATAATTTCCCCACGTCGGATCGTAGCCTTC
>Ga0335077_10004684_pt1 | contig 16679 bp, 12 predicted proteins | sample Lox_Sample_31_FD_207151 | JGI IMG/M metagenome (GOLD analysis project Ga0335077, IMG submission 207151) | Soil microbial communities from Loxahatchee National Wildlife Refuge, Florida, United States - Lox_Sample_3.1 | ecosystem: Environmental > Terrestrial > Soil > Wetlands | place: USA...
CCTGCAAACGCAAAATCACCCTCGTCAATATCCATTCGACGCGCATGCTCATGGCGCATGGATTCCTGAAGCGCATTTTCGATGTGTTCGAGCGTCTGGAGACGCCGGTGGACATGGTGGCAACGTCGGAGGTGAGCGTTTCGCTCACCATCGACAACACGCGCGCGCTCGACGCGATCCGCGCGGAGCTGGAAAAATTCGCGCAGGTGACGGTGGAAGAAGACCAGGCCATCGTGTGCCTGGTGGGCGATCACATCCGCGCTTCGCCGGGCGTGGCCGCGCGCGTGTTCGGTGCGATTCCGCAGATTAATGTCAGAATGATTTCCCAGGGCGCGTCGCTGCTGAACATCAGTTTCGTGGTCGCGGCGGCGGACCTCGAACAAGCGGTAGAATCGCTGCACAAGGAGTTTTTTTCCAACCCGGATCCAGCGGCATTCGAATGAAAAAACTGGCCATCGTCGGATACGGAAAAATGGGCCGGCTGATCGAGTCGCTCGCGCCGGAACACGATTTTTCCATCCACGCCCGCGTCGATGTGAACGATGATTCGAGCGCGGTGCGCGGCGCAGACGTCGCCATCGAATTCACCATGCCGGAGGCGGTGGCCGCGAATGTCGAAAAAATCGCGGCGCTCGGCGTTCCCATCGTCATCGGGACCACCGGATGGCTGAAGGATATGGAGCGCGTCCGCGCGTCGGCCACTCGACACAACGTCGCCGTCGTGTGGAGCCCTAATTTCTCGGTCGGCGTGAACGTATTTTCGCGTCTGGTGCGCGAGGCTGCGCGCATGCTCGCCGACGAGCCGCAATACGGCGCCTGGGCGTGGGAAATTCATCATCACACCAAAAAAGACGCGCCGTCGGGGACACTCGTGAAGCTGGTCGAGGAGATGAAAGCCGGCGGCTTCGCGCGGCCCATTGATGTGAGCTCTAACCGTGCGGGCGCGCACCCCGGCACGCATGAGATCGGTTTCGATTCGGCCGCCGACACCATCACGCTGCGCCACACCGCTCGCAGCCGGGAGGGATTCGCGCGCGGCGCGCTCCAGGCCGCCGGGTGGATCATCGGCAAGACGGGCGTTCACTCTTTCAGCGATATCTTATTCGAGAGGTGATTATGTTTGAAGGATGCGGGACCGCGTTAGTCACTCCTTTCCGCAAGGATCAGACGCTCGATGAAGCCGCGATGCGCCGCCTGGTGCGGCGGCAGATCGAAGCCGGCATCAATTTTCTGGTTCCCTGCGGCACCACGGGCGAAAGCCCCACGCTCACGCGGCAGGAGCACCTGCGCGTGATCGAGATCACGGTCGAGGAGGCGCGCGGAAAAGTCCCTGTGCTCGGCGGCGCGGGCGGATATAACACCAAGGAAGTCATCGAACTCGCCAACGAACTGCGCCACGTCGGCGTGGATGGGATTCTCTCGGTCACTCCGTACTACAACAAGCCCACGCAGGAGGGTTTGTATCAGCACTACAAGGCGCTCGCGTCCGCGGTTCCGCTACCCATGGTCGTCTATAGCGTGCAGGGCCGCACGGGCGTGAACGTCGAGCCCGCGACGCTCAAGCGCCTGGCGGAAATCGAAAACATCGTGGGCGTAAAGGAAGCTTCCGGCAACATCGGGCAAATGGCGCGCGTGATGCACGAAGTTCCCGAGCGCTTCACGGTCCTGAGCGGCGACGATTCGATCACGCTGCCGCTGATTGCGCTGGGCGGACGCGGAATCGTCTCGGTGGTTTCCAACGAAATTCCGGGCGAAATGACCGCGCTCGCGCAGGCGGCTCTCGCCGGCGATTTCACAAAAGCCCGCGCGTTGCAGAGAAAATGGCTGCCGCTGATGGAAGTGAATTTTGTCGAATCCAATCCGATTCCGGTGAAAGCGGCGATGGCGATGATGGGGCTGTGCGAACCGGTATGGCGCCTGCCCCTGTGCCCGCCGTCGAGCGCAAACGCGGCGAAGATCGAAGCCGTGCTTGAAGGCTGCGGACTCCTGCAAGGGGCGCATGCAGGCTGAAATCGAGCGGTTGTTCGCCGAAAAACCCTCCGTCTATTGCGAAAATGATTTCGCGCTGTTCGCGCGCTTCAAGACTGCGCTGAATGAAGGCCGCGCGCGCGCGGCCGAACCGGATCGTTCTACGCCCAGCGGGTGGCGCGTGAATGAATGGGTCAAGAAAGGCGTGCTGATCGGGTTCCGCATGGGCTCGGTCATCGATATGTCGATCGATCGCGCGCGCCAGCCCTGGTTCGACAAGGCGACCTGGCCGGTGAAACGCATCGGTCTCGCGAGCGGCGTGCGCATCGTGCCGGGAGGGTCGAGCATACGCGACGGGTGCTACGTCGGCAAAGGCGTGACGTGCATGCCGCCGATGTTCATCAACACCGGAAGCTGGGTGGGCGACGGCACTATGATCGATTCGCACGCGCTGGTGGGAAGCTGCGCGCAAGTCGGGCGAAATTGCCACATTTCGGCGGCCGCGCAGATTGGCGGCGTCCTGGAGCCGGTGGGCGCGCTGCCGGTGATCATTGAAGACGAAGTGATGGTCGGGGGAAATTGCGGCGTGTACGAAGGGACGGTGGTGAAAACGCGCGCCGTGCTGGCGAGCGGAGTGGTTCTCACGCGATCGACCCCGGTGTACGACATCGCGCGCGGCGAAATTCACTCTCCGGCGGGAGACGAGCCGCTGGTGATCCCCGAAGGCGCGGTGGTGGTGGCGGGCTCTCGCGCGGTCGCGCGCGGCCGCGGCAAAGAGTGGGGCGTCTCGCTATACACCCCGGTAATCGTGAAATATCGTGACGCGCAGACCGACGCTCGCGTTCAGCTCGAGGATTTGTTGCGTTAAATCTCCCGCGTCACTTGCCGCGCAGCGAAATGTTCGCGCCGAAGGTGTATAATCGGATCAGGTGTCGGACCTAGGAAGTGGGCGAAAGCCCACTTTTTTATTGGATTCGAACCTAAGTAGGAGAAGATGGCGGACCGCAGCGCGATCACACAGAAAGTACAGGAGATCGCCGAACGGGTCGGTTCCGGTGCGGGCATCGAAATTGCCGGCGTGGAGCTGCTCGGCGGCGGGCACGCTCGGGTTCTGCGCATTTTTATCGACAAACCCGAAGGCGTCAGCCACGCCGATTGCGAATTCATTTCGGAGAACGTGGGGACCATCCTTGACGTCGAGGATGTGGTGCCCGGCTCGAGTTATACCCTGGAAGTCAGCTCGCCGGGCCTGGAGCGCAAGCTCACCAGGCCGCGCGACTTCGAGCGTTTCACCGGGAAGAAAGTGAAAGTGGTTCTGCGGGCGCCGGTGGAAAACCAGCGCCATTGGGCCGGTGTGCTCAAGAGCTACACGGAAGGAATCATTACGCTCGAGCCATCGCCTGGGCACAGCGTGCGCTTTCCGCTCGAACAGGTCGAAAGGGCGAACCTCAAGTTCGAGTGGTAATCCCGAAAACACGGAAAAGACCTTTTATATGAGCCTGGGAACGATATATCAGTCCATCGAGATCCTTAGCAAGGAAAAGGGGATCGACCCCAAGATCATTCTCGATGCGGTCAAAGACGCGATGCTGGTAGCAGCGCGCAAGCATTTCCACACCACTGAAGATTTAGTCGCGGATTTCGACGAACAGACAGGCGCGATCCAGATTTACGGCGTGCGCCACGCGGTCGAAACCGTTGCCGATCCGGACAAGGAAATTTCGCTCGAAGCGGCACGGGAGATCAAGCCGGATGCTGAAATCGGCGCTGAAATCCGCTTCGCCAAGCCGACCGATGTGCTGGGACGCATCTCGGCGCAAACCGCCAAGCAGGTGATTCTGCAAAAAGTTCGCGAAGCCGAGCGGGAGAACATTTATTCGGAGTACTCGGGCCGCGTGGGCGAGCTGGTGACCTGCATCATCAAGCGGATCGAGGGCCAGGATCTGGTGGCCGATCTCGGAAAGACCGAAGCGCGGCTGCCCAAAAAGGAGCAATCGAAACTTGAAAGCTTCAGCGTGGGCGACCGCATCCGCTGCGTGATCAAGAGCGTGGAAAAGGCCGGAAAGAACGCGGGCGTGATCGTGTCGCGCGCCGCGCCGGAGCTGGTGATGCGCCTGTTCGAGCAGGAGGTCCCGGAAATCTACGACAACACGGTGGTGATCAAGGGTTGCGCGCGCGAGGCGGGCGAGCGGACCAAGATCGCCGTATCCAGCCGCGACCGCGACGTGGACAGCGTGGGCGCCTGCGTGGGCATGAAGGGCATGCGCGTGCAGTCGATCATCCGCGAGCTGCGCGGCGAGAAGATCGACATCATCGAATACAACGAAGATCCGGTGGTGTTTGCGACGCACGCGCTGAGTCCCGCGAAAATTTCGCGCGTGACCATCCTCGATGCGTCGGGAAAGCACATGGAAGTGATCGTGGACGACACGCAGCTTTCGCTCGCCATCGGAAAAAAGGGGCAGAACGTGCGGCTGGCGGCGAAGCTGCTCGGATGGCGGATCGATATCAAGAGCGAGGAAGAAAAACGGCAGGAAGTGGAGTCGCAGATGGCGGCGCTGGTGGTGCCGGGCGCGCCGGTTTCGGTGCTGGCGGATCATGGCGTGCCCGAGGAAGTGGTGGAGAAGCTGATGACCGCCGGGGTGACCACCGTGGAGCGGCTGGGATCGATGACGCCCGAGCAGCTCGACGAGATCGGCATCGGGGCGGAGATGGTGGAGAGGATCCAGCTCGCGGTGAACGCCTACTACGGCCAGTTCGAATCGGCGCCGGCTGAAGCGCCGGCGGCAGCCGAGCCTGCGGCCGAGGCGCAGGCGGAAACGGCGGAATCCGGCGATGGTGAGCACACGCTTGAGGCCGCGGCCGAACAAGCGCCCGAGAGCGGATCTGTTACGATGGAAAATAGCGAGCATCTGGGCTGATCCTTTGGTCTGAATCCGGATGGCGGAGAGGCGAATCATAACTGCTCTGTCGCCTAGAGTGCGCCAGAGCGCGACCGTATGAGCAAAATTCGCATTAACGAGTTGGCCCGCGAGCTGGAAGTCAAACCCAACGTGATCCTGGAGCTTTTACCCGAGCTGGGGGTTTCGGAAAAGAAGACGCACTCCAGTTCCATCGACGAGGATGTCGCGCTCGAAGTGCGCCGCCGCCTGGTGGGCGAGAACGGAGCGGGCGCCGTGGCGGCGCGTGAAGCGGAACCCGCAGCAGAAGAGACCGCGCGCGCCGAAACGTTCGAAGCGGAACCCTCCGAACACGTTACGACGCAGCCCGCCCCGCGACCGGAAGCGGCAAGACCGGAGCGGAGTGCTGAAGCGCCCAAAGAAACAGTTGAGGCGCCGCCGGTTCCGCGCCCGGTGCATCCTCTTCGTCCGCCGCTTGCCGGGCATACGGGCCCGGCGCATCCCGTGTCACCGATGCCAGTTCAAACTCCCGCGCTTGCGGCCCAACAGCCCCCGGCGACTCAGATTACACCGTCTCCGGCGGCTCCGATCGCGCGTGGAACACCGATTCCGGCGCGTCCGCTGCCGTCTCCCAAGCCGGGGCAGATCCTCACGGGTCCACGCCAGCCGTTGCCCGCCAGTTTGGGCGAGGCTCCAAAAGCGCCTCCCGCAGTGGCGATTCCGGGCGCGCCCCGTCCGGCGCCTGGTCCAGCCGCGATCAATATCCCGCAGCGCCCCGCTGCGCGTCCGCCCGCTCCGGGTGCTCCGGCGCCTGGCCCGGTTGGCGGAGGCGGACCGTTGCGTCCGCCGGCAAAACCGAATCTTGCAGGTCAGCCCGCCGCGCGGCCCGTGGTTCCTCCCCGGCCCGACATGGTCGCGCGCCTGACACGGCCGCCCGCCGCGCCTGGAGTACCCGCTGCTCCGCGGCCTGGAATGCCGAGCGGACGCCCGGGAAGTCCGGTGCCCGGGCAGCCGATTTACCGAGGTCCGGTTCGTCCCGGACAGCCGCTTGCGCGCGGACCGGGGCAAGGTCCCGGCGGCGCGCCCCGGCCCGGCGGCCGCAGCCGTCCGATGGGTCCGCATCCCACATCTCCGCTTCGCGCCGAGCCGGCGACGCTTCCCACCGAAGCCGGACGCCGCCACGCGACCAAGCCGGGCGCGCGCGATCGCCGCCGCGACGTCGATCAGGAAGAGGGACGTATACGGCCGGTGGCGCGACGCACCGAGGCGTTCGAGCCGCCGCCTATCGATCGCGAGATCACCATCGCCGAGGGCATCACGGTGCGCGAGCTTTCGGAAAAACTCGGTATCAAAGCAACCCTGGTTGTAAAACGGCTGATGGAGAAAAAGATTCTGGCGACCATCAACCAGACGCTCGACGTGAAGCTGGCCGAGGAGCTGGCGCGCGATTTCGGCGCGTCCACCAACAAGGTCAGCTACGAACAGGAGACACGGCAGGAAATCGAGCAGACCGAAGTCGAGCAGGATCGGGAAAAGCGTCCGCCGGTGGTCACCATCATGGGCCACGTCGATCACGGAAAGACCTCGCTGCTCGACGCGATCCGGTCGGCGAACGTGGCGGCGTCGGAAGCGGGCGGGATCACGCAGCATATCGGCGCGTATCACATCGAGAAGAACGGCCGCAAGATCGTATTCATCGACACGCCCGGCCACGAGGCGTTCACGCGTATGCGAGCGCGCGGCGCCAAGGTCACCGATATCGTTGTTCTGGTGGTCGCGGCGGACGACGGCGTGATGCCGCAGACGCTCGAAGCGATCGACCATGCCAAGGCCGCCAAGGTTCCCATCATCGTCGCGATCAACAAGATCGACAAGCCGGACGCGCAGCCGGAGCGCATCAAGCAGCAGCTTGCCGACCGCAACCTGCTGGCGGAAGACTGGGGCGGCGACACCGTGATGGTGCCCGTCTCGGCCAAGGCTCACACCAATCTCGATCTGCTGCTCGAGATGATCCTGCTGGTAGCGGATTTGCAGGATTTGAAAGCGAATCCCGCTCGTCCCGCAACCGGTACGGTGCTCGAGGCGCAGCTCGACCGCGGGCGCGGACCGGTGGCCACTGTGCTGGTGCGCAACGGAACGCTGCGCGTGGGCGATTATTTCATTTGCGGCTCGGTTTTCGGACGCGTGCGCGCGATGTTCGACGATCGCGGGCAGCCGGTGCGCGAAGTTGCGCCATCGATGCCCGCCGAAGTGCTGGGTCTCGAGTCGCTGCCCGAAGTCGGCGACACGTTCCAGGTGGTCACGGACACAGCGAAAGCCAAGCAGATTGTCATCTATCGCGAAAGCAAGGCGCGCGAGATGGCGATGTCGAAAACCAACCGCATCACGCTCGATCAGCTTCACGATCAGCTCAAGGAAGGCGAAACCAAGGAGCTGAACATTATCTTGAAAACCGATGTCGGCGGAACGGCCGAAGTGCTCACGGACACGCTGCAAAAACTTTCCACCGACAAGGTCAAGATACGCGTTCTGCACTCCGGCGTGGGAGCGATCACCGAGACCGACGTGCTGCTCGCGTCGGCCTCGAACGCGATCATCGTGGGCTTCAACGTCCGGCCGGAGCGCACCGCGCAGGCGGTCGCCGAGCAGGAAAAAGTGGACATCCGGCTGCACACGATCATCTACGAGCTCGCCGACGAAATCAAGCGCGCGATGACCGGAATGCTCGAGCCGGTGTTCAAGGAAGTGTACAGGGGGCGCGCGCAGGTGCGCGAGGTGTTCCGCATCAGCAAGGTCGGCACGGTGGCCGGCTGCATGGTGCAGGACGGCTCGATCACGCGCGACAGCGAAGTGCGGCTGCTGCGCGACAACGTGGTGGTCCATACCGGAAAGGTGCTGGGTCTGAAGCGCTTCAAGAATGACGCGAGCGAAGTGAAATCCGGGTTCGAGTGCGGAATCTCGATCGCCAATTTCAACGACGTCAAGCCCGGCGACATCATCGAAGCCTTCGCCACCGAGCGCGTCGCCACGGAAGCTTTAGTTTAAGATTTAGCCGCGAATGAACGCGCATGAACGCAAATTCTCATTCGCGTTGATTTGCGTTCATTTGCGGCCATTCTAAAGTGCCTGCCATCGGAGTCATGATCCTTGAGCTGCGGCTGGACGAATCGCATTCGCTCAAGGACAAGCGCCATTTCGTCAAAAGCCTGAAGGACCGGCTGCGGGCGCGGTTCAACGTGTCGGTCGCCGAAATCGATTATCAGGACACCTGGCAGCGCAGCGTGATCGCCGTGGCCACCGTTTCGGCCGAGCAGTCGCACGCATCGCAGATCCTGGAGAGCGTGGAGCGTGACGCGGCCTCGCTGCTTGGCCGGATGCTGGTGGGAGTGACTACCGAATGGCTGGCATGATGTGTCTGGGAGGTACTTTTTACCGCCAGCACTGCAACGTGACATCAACAACATGCGAACGGTTTCGCGTGGCGAAGGACGTGCATGTTACGCGGATATGGCATGCCGGATTCTTTTCACCCTTCTAACGGCGTTCGGGCTCAGCGCACAAGTTCCTAATCCGACGTCGCAAACCCAGCCGGCTCCCGAGCAGGTCACCGGCGGAACTCCGATTTTTCGCGTTGAGGTGGTGGCACGGACGACGCAGGCGGTCAACTATCTGCATCGTGGCGGATCGACGGATATCGATTTTCGCGGCACGCCCCTCGATCCTGACGGTAAAGGGCACGCGAAGGTCGAAAGCGAGCGCGGCGTGATTCGCGTCTCCGCGGAAGTGAAAAATCTTCCTCCGCCTTCCAGTTTCGGACCGGAATATCTTACATACGTTCTGTGGGCGATCTCGCCCGATGGACGGCCGGTGAACCTGGGAGAGCTTACCTTGAGCGACTGGGGCAACGGATCGTCGAGCAAAATCGACACGACCAGCGACATCCAGACCTTCGGAATGATCGTGACCGCGGAGCCGTATTACGCCGTGACCCAGCCGAGCGACGTGGTGGTGCTTGAAAATATCGTGCGGCCGGATACACGCGGGGTGATCGAATCGATCAACGCGCGCTATGAGCTTTTGCCGCGCGGGATGTACACCGCGCAGGGCCACGCGGCCGGATTTACGGCGATCCGCCCCAGCAAGAAGGATCCGTTCGAGCTGTATGAGGCGGAAAATGCGGTGCAGCTTGCGCGTGTCGCCGGCGCGGATAAATATGCGCCGGACAGCTTTGAGAAAGCCGACCAGGCGCTGAACCAGTCGCTGCGATACCAGGCGCAGAAGCCCGGGCAGAAGCCGGTGATCACGATGGCTCGCGAGGCGTGCGTGCGGGCGGAGGATTCGCGCGTGATCGCGCTGCGCGCGGAACGCATCGAGGCTGAGAATCACGAGCGCCAGGCCGCGCTCGATCGCGAAAACGCGGCTAACGCGAAGGCCGCCGAGGAAGCGCATCAGCGCGCGCTCGCGGAAGCGGCGCGAGAGCAGGCGGAAATCGATCGCGCGAATGCGGATAAAGCGAAGGCGGAAGCGCTCGCGGCCGCTCAGTTAGCCGATCAGGAGCGCGCGGCGGCCGAACAGGCCAAGCGTGAAGCGGAAGCGGCCCGCCAGGCCGCGGTCGAGCAGCAGCAGCAGCTTGCCGCGCTGGCCGAAAAGGAAAAAGCGCTCGCGGCGGACGCCGAAGCGCGGCGGCTCAAGGCCGAACAGGACCAGGCGCAGCTTCGCGCGCAGCTTTTGCAGCAGTTCAACGACATTCTGCAAACGCGCGATACCGCGCGGGGGTTGATCGTCAACATGCAGGACGTGCTGTTTGATGTGAACAAGTACACTCTGAAGCCGGAGGCGCGGGAAAAACTCGCTAAGGTTTCGGGAATTATTTTGAGCCACCCGGGATTGAAAATCGCGGTGGAGGGCTACACGGACAGCACCGGCAGCGACGATTACAACATGAAATTGTCGCAATATCGCGCCGATGCGGTGCGCAATTATTTCATCAGCGAGGGAATCGCTCCGCCAAACATCACCGCGCAGGGATTCGGGAAAGACAATCCCGTGGCGGATAACGCCACGGCCGCGGGACGCAAGCAGAACCGTCGCGTGGAACTGGTGGTTTCGGGCGAAATTCTGGGCGCGCCGCTGACGAGTAAGACCGGCGGCGACGACCAACACTAGAGGCGCAAGCCGACTGTGTTATGATCGACGATTCGAAAACGCACAGCAGCATGCGATTCCGAATCGAGCCTGAAATTCGCGCGGACACGCCGAGGCCGAATTGCCGGGTGTGACGAAATTCCAAATGGAACATCCGCCTGGAGTGCGCATCCGCGGATGGGAATTTCCGGCGTGGCCCTGGATTTTCCTTTTCTTTTTCGGCACTTCACTGCTTTTTCTGCGATTCGGCCCCTATGTATATTCGGCGCCCCCGGGCTACATCGATCCGTGGATATACACGGGCATTTTCACGCATTTTCGATATGTCTTCGATCACTACAGCTACACCTATTACGCGTCGAGGCTGCCGTGGGATTTACCCGCCGCTCTGATCTATCAGATCGCCAGCCCGGACGCCGCAAGCCTGATTCTCAAGTCGCTGGTGCTCGCGGTGAGCGCCAGCGCTTTGTATCACATGGTGATGTGGCACTACGGAAAACTCCCGGCGACGCTCGCCACGATCGCCTTGCTGACCAATCCCTACTTCCTTACGAGCGTGTGCTGGGACTATCCGGATGGCCCTTCGATCGCGTATGCGTTGCTGGCGGCGGCCGCGTTCCTGCGCCCTTCACGTGGCCGCGTGCCGAACGGTGTTTTGGGAGGCGCCGGCCTCGCGCTTTCCGGCTATACCAATCTGGCGGCGCTCCCGGTCCTGATCGGCATCGCAGCGATTCCGCTGTGGCGCAATAAAGCGTCGATCCGCGCGCTGGCCCGCCAGGCTTGGCAGGTTTTCCTGGGCGGGACGGCGGTGACGCTCGTGTTTGCGATTGCCGGAAGGATTTTGGTGCGTCGTCTTCTGTTTTTCCAGGCGCAGATCGACCAGATTCTCTACACGCGAACGCACCCCGATTATCTGGCCAACATGTGGGGCCGGGGGTATGCCTGGATTCCGGTCGCCTTTCGGCTGTTTCCGCCGCTGTTGCTCCTGTTTCTGGGCGCCGTGCTGTGGCTGCGGCGGCGCCTCCCGCGGCCGGCTTACATCGAAACTTATTTGTGTCTGCTGGTGACCTGCATTCTGTATTGCATTTTCGAGTTTGGATTGCATAACGTCGGCCTGCGGGTGCACTATCACTCGTCGTACATGGTGACCGTGCTTTTCGCGTTCGAAGGCATGCTCATCGGCGAGTATCTGTCGTCTGTTCGAGACACAGAGGGAGCGCGCTCGCGCGCGGCAGCCGCGTGGGTGATCGTTGCAGTGTTTGGCGCGTCCCTGCCGTTTATCTGGGAAAATCGAGTTCCGTTCCACCTCTCGAACGCGGAGTTCTGGTGGAGCATGCTGTTGCTGGCGCTGGCGACGGCGGCGTTGATGGCCGCTTTCTCCCGTCCGGGTCTGGCTGCCCGCGCCGTATGGTGTTGTCTGGTTTTCGTGGGGATGTTTTTCGGTCCGGCCTATGACGGGAAGTTGGCGTATGTCTGGTCCAAAGAGAATGCCACCACGTTCGACGTCCTGCTGAGACTGGAGCGCGCGATCGACTCCTCGCTCGATCCTCAGCGGACCGCGCGGCTGTGGTTTGAAAAAGACGAGCCGGACCGTCCAGCTCCCGGCGGCGGAAGTCTCAAACCGTTCAATCTGTTTACCTCGGAATACGCGATGTACATCGGCGGCTACTTCGATTTCACCAAGGCGCTGAGATCGGACGCAGCCAAGGGCCTCGCATCCCAGATGGACAAACAGACCACCCTCATCCATGTGAGCTTCACCGAAGACCCGACGCCGGAGCGCGACGAACTTCTTCGAAGCCGGGGCGTGGTCACGGGGAACGAAAGACGCCGCGACGTCCCCACTGAATTCGGGACGGTGCACATTGTTTTGCAGGACGTAATCGATGATTCGAACTTTCATTAACTCCTTGCGTACGCCCGCTATGGAAGGAGCCGATGCGCGCCTGTAAAAGATCTTTCGGCACGTAGGGCTGACGGGGAAACGCTGGATTTATCTACCGGGGTTCACGAGATCGCGACGAAGATAGAACTGCTCCCCGTATTCCTTGGCTACCTGCACGTAATGGGCATGAATGTACGAATTGATTTCTGGGATCGCCTCAAAGCCCTGCGTTTTTCGATCGTTGATATAGCAGCAGGAGACGTCGATGGCATCCACAAAAAGTTCCGGCTTGGAGCGCTCCAGGTCGCGCAGAAATCGCGCGCGATAAAAATCGTTCAGGTCCTTCCCGTACCAGAAGAATCGGGACATATTCGTATCGCGGGTAGCCTGGACGCGACCTGCATCCAGGTAGGTTTTGGGATGCCACCCCCACACCGCGATACTGCTGTTCTGAGTCGTAAGAGTCCGAATCATAGCGCCTTCAGGAGCGCCATTTCTTTCCTCCGCGGCCCTGTAGTTGTATTCGAGATGCGGCTGAGCCCAGATGGAGACGGCCCCGAAAACAGCCATAAAAAAAATAGCGAACCACGTGGGCGGCGACCATAGTCGCGGCGTAGATTTGGACGCCGAGGAAAACAGCAGCCAGCCGAGAGCAGTGCACACAGGCATCACCAGCAGAATGAGGTAATGAGGGAGAGTTTGGTGCGACCCGTAAAGCGAGGCAATGCTCCCGGCCAAAACTGCGCCGGATAACAACCCAAGCCAGCCGATAAGTTTTCCTTTCATGAATGCTGCTGAGGCGTGCAAGGCAATCGCGGCGGCGGCCGTCCAAAACAAGAAAGCACACGCTGCTGGGTGAGCTTTCTGGCCGGTACCTGCGCGAACATACATCGCCGCCCCGACAGCGAACATCGAAAGGATCAAAAGGGATCCGATTCGAATTCCAGTTCGTGCGTTCACGAATACATTCCGCAGCAGTGCGGCTGCGAGGAGGGTTAGCGCGGCCACGATGAGCCATGGGAACTCCGCGGTTTCGCCGATAAAACTTGCGAGGCCGGGAACAGACGAGAAAAAATTCGCGCCATGGCGAGCGTATCGCCAGTTCGCAAGTATGTAGGAAATCCAAAAATTCTCGAATGTTCCGGTGGCAGCGCAAACCGCAAGCGTTAAGAGTGGCAGTGGAACAAGCCCAATGGCAAGAAATACGACGGGCTTCCAGAAACGGTCTGCGGCGCGCGACCAATAGACAAATGCGGTCGCGACCACCGCCACCGAAGCAATGATCGGAACGGATTGCATTTTCGCGAAAAAGGCAGCCGACGTCAGAAAGCCGATGCCAATAAGAGAGGACCTCCATGTCTCGGGTCTAGGGAAAAGACGAATGCAGGCAAAGACGGAACCTGCCGTAAGCAGTATCGCGAGATGCTCCGAGCTATAATGCACAAAATCCCCGTAGGAAACGGTAGAAAAAAATACCAGCGCAGCGAGAATCGCGATTCTTGCGAGGTCCTCGCCGGCTAACAACCGAAACCCGCGATACAGAAAATAAAAACTCGCGAAAATAATCCCCAGCGCGATAACGCGGCTGGAAGCGTAGTCCGGCGACAGTCCCACCAATGCGGGAAGCATCAGGATATAGATATTCAGGGGACCGCTGGTATTGCAGTCCACCGCCCGAAAGTAGACGGGATCGACGAAAAGCTTGGTGGCGGAAGCGGTAAATTCGCTTTCATCCACATTGGAAGCTCCGCCGAGAAGTAGAGGAGCGCGGAACAGGAACAGGCACACCGCCACGCTCAGGAAAAAGAGCGCTGGAGAGCGCAGCATGCGGACAATCAGCAGCCCGGACAGGGACGCGCTTCGTGCGAAAAAGTGATTCAGAAACGCGAGAGCGAAGGTAACGCACAGTGCGCTGTAGCACCAATGCTCCCAATACATCACGGCTTCATGTGACGCTTTGTTGTGAATGTCAATCAGCGGCGAAAGCCACTGGAGCAAAATGGGATGCAGGGTGCCCGGCGCATCCAGCGGCTGCAGCTTGAAATGCGGTGCCCGGATCGCACAGAAAACGACCAGGGCCGCGCCGGATAATACCCATAGAATTCGCGTGGTGACGATGCGGATGCGGGTTAGCTCAGAATCCGTAATGCTGAAAAAGGGTCGGCTCACTCTGCCGGCTTTTTCAGCAACCGGACGAGCCTTGGGTTTCCTTTTACGGCTGACAGGCAATTCCCTATTCTAAGCCGGCGGTTTTCCGCGGCCAAGCGACCTTTTTTGCGGACGCGGTCCAGCGCTTTCCCGACAGCCCCTACGTGCGAATGACGGGCGATGATGATTACGCATTCGCCTACGCCCCCAGCTTCACGCGCAAGCAAAACGCCAAATGCGTGCGTGTAAGCGATGTCGCCGGCCTTCGCGCCTTGGACACCCAAAGATCCTTCCTGGGCGGCGCCATTACAAGGCGCGCCGCCGGGTCCGGCTTAACAGATCCTTCGCCCGCTCGATGGCTTTCTGCTCGGCTTCCTCCCGCGTCGTGCCGTGGGTGCGGGCGAGTCCGGCGCCCGGGGACACATTGTCGGCACGGCAGTGGAACGTTTCGCCGATCCGGTACGTGGTCAGATTTACGGGCCAGCCGTCGATCTCGACTTTGCGCTCCGCGAAGTGTTCGACTCGCATCGTTACGCCTTCGCCGACGCAGCCCCGCGCTCGACGGGCGCGCCTACCAGGTTCCCCCATTCGGTCCAGGAACCGTCGTAGTTGGAGACTTTGTCGAACCCCAGCAGATACTTCAGCACGAACCACGTGTGACTCGATCGCTCGCCGATGCGGCAATAGGCGATCACCGGCTTCGACCCGTCCACGCCCTCTGTGCCGTACAACGTTTTGAGGTCCTCGACGGACTTGAAGGTCCCGTCTTCCTTCACCGCCTTGCCCCACGGGATGTTGCGCGCGTGGGGAATGTGCCCGCCGCGCTGGCAGGTTTCCGGAAGACCGGGAGGCGCGAGAATTTCGCCCGAAAACTCCTGCGGGCTGCGGACGTCCACCATCGCACTCGAGCGCGACGCCAGCGCTGCCTGCACCTGGTCGAGAAACGCGCGCAGGGAGTTGTCGGGCCCCGCGGCATGATACGTTGCGGGAGCCGGCGTGGGTGATTCGGCTGCGACGTCGCGGCCCTCCGCCAGCCATTTCTTGCGCCCGCCGTTCATCATGCGCACGTCCTTGTGGCCGTACATCTTCATTTGCCAGAAGGCCCAGGCGGCGAACCAGTTGTTGTTATCGCCGTACAGAATCACGGTGGTGTCGTTGGAGATCCCCGCGTCGCCCATCAGTTTTTCGAACTGGTGCTTGTTGAGGATGTCGCGCCGCGTGGTATCGGCGAGCTGCGTAGTCCAGTTCCACGCGATCGCTCCGGGAACATGTCCTTCTTTATACGAGTTGGTATCGACGTCCACTTCGACCACGCGGACGTTCGGGTCCTTCACATGTTGAGCGACCCAGTCGGTCGAAACGAGAGCTTCAGGATGCGCGTAATCTGCCATTATCTTTTATCCTCTGATGATTATTTCACGAAGAGCCGGTGATTACCAGATGCCCGATCGGAATGGTGGGATTCAAATCTTGCGATGATTGTGGTTCGGAGGTTCGTCTCGACCTGTGGATCGCGAAACCGGCTGGCTGCCGGACCTTACCTGGCTCGACGGCGCCTTTGAATCCGGCGTAACGCTATTCGCGGATGACGAAGGCCGCATCGCGCGCCTTTCGCACGACGCGCGCAACGCGGCGCGGCTGTCCGGCCGCGCGATGCTTCCGGGCCTGGTCAACGTGCATTCGCACACGTTTCAGAGGGCGACCCGGGGGCGCACGGAGAGGCGCTCGGCCGATCGCGACACATTCTGGACGTGGCGCGAAAGCATGTATCGCGCGGCGAACCGGGTGTCTCTTGAATCCATTTACCACATCGCGCGCATGGCTTTCATGGAGATGGCTCTCAGCGGGATCACCACGGTCGGCGAATTTCATTATCTCCATCACGATTCGCGCGGCGTGCCTTACACGGAACGCAACGCGACGGCGCTGGCGATCGCTCGCGCGGCTCGGGAAGTCGGCGTGCGCCTGGTGATTCTTCACGCCGCTTACGTACGCGCAGGGTTCGGCAAACCGGCCGATCCGGAGCAGGCGCGCTTCATCACTCCGCGCGTGGAGGATTTCATCGCCGATACCGAAGCGCTGCGCCAGTCCGTCCCGGTCGGCGTGGCGCCGCACAGCGTGCGCGCGGTGCCGCTCGATGCTTTGCGCGAGATCGCCGCATATGCGAAATCGAACGGATTGCCGCTGCACATGCACGTCGCCGAGCAGCCCGCCGAAGTGGAAGCGTCGATCGCGGAGTACGGCCTCCGTCCGGTCGAACTGCTGCACGACGAAGGAATCATCGATGAAAATTTCACAGCGGTCCATGCGATTCACATTACCGACGAAGAGGCGCGATGGCTCGGCGGCGCCACGGTCTGCGCCTGCCCGACCTCGGAGCGCAATCTCGGCGATGGCGCGGTTCCGGCCGACAAGCTTTATGCGGCAGGCGCGCGCATCGCTTTCGGGTCGGACAGCAATATTCAGATCGATTTGGTCGAAGACGCCCGCCTGCTCGAATATCACCTGCGCATGAACCGGCTGGAGCGCGCCGTTCTGCCGGGCAGCGGGCGCACGCTGTTTGAAAGCGCGACGCGATCCGGCGCGCGCAGCCTGATGGCGCCGTCCGGGTGGTTCGAACCGCGACGCGCCGC
>Ga0335077_10004685_pt1 | contig 16679 bp, 17 predicted proteins | sample Lox_Sample_31_FD_207151 | JGI IMG/M metagenome (GOLD analysis project Ga0335077, IMG submission 207151) | Soil microbial communities from Loxahatchee National Wildlife Refuge, Florida, United States - Lox_Sample_3.1 | ecosystem: Environmental > Terrestrial > Soil > Wetlands | place: USA...
GATCGGGGTGCGGGTAGAAGTCCAGCGTCCACCAGAGCGATGGTGATGCCCTCGCCGGAGAATCGGGAATCGGCGTGCAGGAGGAGGCGGATCGGCAGAACTCCGAAGGCGGCCTCTGCATCCAGCGGCCATGCCGTCTGAATCGCCTCACGAAGCGCCGCGTCGCCTTTGGCCAGTAAGGTTTGCAGCAGGTTCTGCTGAACACAAGCTGGACACGCCCCTTCTTTGCGATCCCAATAGGGATACCAAGCAGCCTCGGCGAGCAGGGCCTTGCTTACCGAACTCCCGCACACGGAGCATAGTCCGAGTCTCCCCGTTGACTGATGTTGCGCAGGCATCGTCCGGTGAGATGCCGGTCGCAAGAGATAGTTACGTCGTGGTAAGCGATGGTTCGAGATCGACGTAACGTTTTGCGGGTAACGGAATCTGATGGCCAGTGAGATCGGAGCAGTCGATGAAGGGCAAGGTTGTACTTGTAACCGGGGCCAACGGTGGCTTAGGAGCCTACGTGACGCAGGCGTTTCTCGACGCCGGTGCAACGGTAATTGGAAGCTCGCGAAAAATAAAGCAGTCTGACTTCAACAACCCAAACTTCACTGCGTTACCAGCAGAGATTTCGACGCGTGAGGGCGCTCAAACCCTGGTAGATCAGGTTGTGGCGCGTTTCGGAAAGCTCGATGCGTTGGCGCACACTGTCGGCGGTTTCGCTGGTGGCCAATCGATCGTGGACACCGATGACACGACCTTCCAGCGCATGTTGGATCTCAATCTGAATTGTGTGTTTCACATTCTGCGTGCGGCAGTTCCGTCCCTACGAAAAACCGGCAACGGCCGCGTCATTGCGATTGGAAGCCGGGCCGCGCTGGAACCTGGCGCAGGCGTGGGCGCGTACAGTGCTTCGAAGGCTGCCATGGTCTCTCTGATCAGAACTGTGGCGCTCGAAAACAAAGATGCGGGACTGACCGCAAACACAATTTTGCCCGGCACAATGGATACACCAGCCAACCGAAGAGCGATTCCAAACGCGGATGTCAGCAAGTGGGTGCAGCCGGCAACGGTCGCGGAGTTGGTGGTCTGGCTCGCCGGCGAAACTGGCAAAGACGTCAACGGATCTGTGATCCCGGTCTACGGTAAAGATGCTTGAAACCTTCGCCAAGGCGTTTGTTTGCACCCTGACGGTCTACGCCGGTCTTGGATTGGTGTTCGCGGTGCCGTTCGTATGGTCGGGAGTTCAACGCGTGGATTCTGAAGCTCAGGGATCAGGCATTGGTTTTCGACTACTCATTCTCCCCGGCGTCGCCGCGTTTTGGCCGATGTTTCTTTACCGCTGGACGCGAAGGATCGCTGAGCCTCCGGTAGAAAAGAACCCGCACCGATTGTCGAGCGAGTCATGATTCAACCACTCAGAGCCCTCCATCGCCGCGCATTCGTCGCTCTGTCGCTAGTCTTACCTGCGATCCTGTTGCTCGGACTCGAAGCGCGGCGTCCCCGCTTTAACCTAGAAACTCATGCTACCAACGCGGCGGATACCGGGAACACGGTGAGACAGTCGAGCACTTTGTGGCAGAAGCATTCGATTCAGTCAAGGTTCTACAGCAAGCCGGACCGTCCACAAGACATCTATCTCGTTCTCCTACCGGCACAAGAGTTGAACGAGCCGGACTTGCTGCTCTATTGGGCCACCAACGCACCGCAGGGAAACATTCTGCCAGCGGATGCTCAACTGGTGGCCGCCTTTACAACGGGCAAGTCCTTTCTTCTTCCACTGGATGAGAAACATGCTGGCCACTTGGTCTTATTCAGCCCCGCTCGTAAGACTGTATTTGACGCTGCCAGAGTGGAGAAGTTGCCATGAGCGTTCAATATGGCGCGATCAGTTGGAACCGGCAGAAGAAGGTGTACGACCTGACGCTCGCGTCTTTGCTTGTACTCTACCTTGCCGTTTTTGTCGGTGTTGGCGCTTGGCGTAACCCGAGCGCGACTGCAGAGACGCTGCTGATCCGCGCGTTTGGAACCGCTGCATTCTTGCTGCTGAACGTGGTTCTGTGCATCGGCCCTCTGAGTCGATTGGATAGTCGTTTTCTTCCACTGCTCTATAACCGTCGCCATCTGGGCGTCACGACGTTTCTACTGGGGTTAGCACATGGAGGGTTTGCGCTGTTCCAGTTTCACGCCTTGGGAAATGTGCATCCTCTCGTCAGTCTGTTTACCAGTAACCCCCGCTATGGCAGCATTGCCGACTTTCCGTTTCAGGCACTTGGTTTCTTCGCATTGATCATCCTATTTCTAATGGCTGCTACCAGCCATGATTTTTGGCTGCGGAATCTGTCCGCACCCATGTGGAAGCGACTGCATATGCTGGTATATGTTGCATACGCGCTGCTGGTTGCCCACGTTACTCTGGGGGCGCTGCAATCAGAAACGAATCCCGTGCTGGCGTCTGTCCTCATCGTGGGAGTGGCCGGAGTGCTTTCGGTACATCTCGCTGCGGCGTTTCGTGAAAAGCGGATAGATCGAGCGAGACATCAAGTCGTCGACGAGGGTTTCGTCGAAGTGTGCAGGGTGGATCGCATAGCGGAGAAATGCGCGACCATCGTCTCTCTCTCCGGGGAACGCGTTGCGGTCTTTCGCTACGATGGCAAGGTCTCTGCGATCTCAAATGTTTGCCAGCATCAGAACGGACCCTTAGGGGAAGGACGCATCATCGATGGGTGCGTTACCTGCCCGTGGCATGGCTACCAGTATCAGCCGGAGTCTGGGGCGGCCCCCCCGCCGTTCAAGGAAAAGGTCCCAACTTTCCGTGTGAAGGTGGTCGAAGGAACTGTCTTCGTACACCCGCGTCCCAACGCACCCGGAACTCATGTAGAACCTGCCCAAATTGACTCTGCCCAGGTTAAGCCCGGGGAGGGACAACCACAATGAACGACTTCTACGTAGGTTACCTGCCGAAGGCGCCCATCGCACTCGCCCGTTTTGTGCGAAAGGTCGTTCTGGTGCTCGGCCTGCTTGCGATGACCGCGGCTCTGGTGTTGGTTGTTGGGCAAATGCCGTTTGCTAATTCCGCGTTCGAATACGGGAAGCTGACCAGTGTTGAGGGAATTGTCGTGACGCGGCCCTTCCCGACGCTGTTAGTCGCGCGTCCGGGACAAGTCGGGCAACGGGACAAATACTCACGCTACCTGCTGGTCGCGCCCGGAAAGCATGGAGCCGACGACCTGGTGGCCGGCTTCGATGGAAAGCAAGTTCATCTGCAGGGCCAGCTGATCTATCGGGAGGGCGGAACCATGCTGGAAATCGCACCCAGTTCCATCGCCGTGATCGATACCGCGCCAACAATTCAAGAGACGATTCGCGACTTGGGCACTGTGACGCTCACGGGCGAAATCGTGGACAGCAAGTGCTACCTGGGCGTGATGAATCCCGGACAAGGAAAGGTTCACCGAGATTGTGCGGCGCGCTGTCTCAGTGGAGGGATTCCGCCGATCTTTGTTACGGCTGCCGGACGGGAACAGTTTTTGCTGGTCGGCCCTGACGGACGTGCTCTGGGACGCGATGCTCTGCGCGAATTCATTGCGGAACCGATCCGGATTCAGGGAGAGCTGCTCGAGTCGGGGTCAATGCAGTTGCTGAAGGTCGATCCTGGCGTATTCCGCCACACGTCAGAGGGATTGCGAGCAACTTTAAAAGGCTCTACGTTCGTGCAATGAAGAAGCTCGCGAGGTTCGATGCCTAGCAAGAGCGGAGGGAAGGACTTATGCATAACCTATCAGACCCGCTGGCTGCAGAGCAGCAGTTCTTCAGCTCACTCATCGGTCGTGACGTAGGAGCATTGGATCATATTCTAGGGGACGACTTTCTGCTGATCGATGTCATGACTGGATCAGAGGTCAAGAAGCGGGACCTGCTCGCCGTACTCGGATCAGGTCAGCTCAAATTTGAGGCCATTCAGCCTATGGAATCTCAGGTTCGCCTCTACGGAATTACGGCCGTGATTACCGGCCGCACCCAAATGAGCGGACGATTCGGTGATACGCCATTCACTGCCAGTAGTCGCTTCACTCATGTGTTTGTCAAAGAGCAGAGCCAGTGGCGCCTTGTGTCCGCGCAAGGTACGCAGATCAGAGGCTGATAGACGTGTGCTGCGACGATGGCTCAGTGACCCTTAAGAAACCCCTTTGCTCGCTCGAGAGAACGTTCCCAAGAGTTAAGACCAGTCTCCGCGTAGCGCTCGCGGCCACCTTTCGATCTTCAAATCTCTGAGCTCCCGTCGCGAACCTGACTTGTGCTCGGATCCCGCGCAAAGACATCAACCGCAACAGATGAGGGAAGAAACTCATCGTGCCCCAGTAGCAGATCTCCTTCTCGACCGAGCCATCTTCGACTGCGTAGCTGATGTGCGCCGAGGAAATGGGTTCGCGGGATGTAATCGCAGCTTCTAGCAGCGCTGCACGAAAAGGAAGTACGGCGGTGCCGTCAGAACTTGTGCCTTCGGGAAACAGAACCACAATGCTGCCTTCCGAGAGAGCTCTTGCCATGCACAGATTAGCCTGGTACGCGTCTGCGAAACGATTGCGATCGACGAAAACGGTGCCCGCCAAACGTGCCAGCCAGCCGTAGAGTGGCCATGCACGGACTTCCTTCTTGGAGACGAAAACGGCCGGCGAGACAGCGCCGAAGACGAGGATGTCGAGATAGCTGAGATGATTGGATACAAGCAGGCCGCGGGAAGGAAATCTACCGTCCCTGACAATTTCAATCCCCAAACGATGGAGCGCCAAGCGGCACGACTCGTGCAGCCACTGGGCACGTTCCGCAATCGTGATTGGTCCCCGGACACGACGAACCAGGAACCTAAGACACGCTTGCGCGGATGTGCCGAGGAGAATCAGCATTCGCAAAACGGCTCGGGTCAAGCGAAGTTTGGAATGATCTTTCATTATCGAGACTGGAGGAAACGAGCACGCAGACGCGGATGCAGACTCTCCAGATCCATCAGCGTCAGGAAGTCAATCGTCTTGAACTCCCGATCAATGGCCGGTGGGCCACAGATCTTTGCCCCCACCGCCAAGTACGCACGCAACAATTTCGGGATCTTGTCGCTCGCGTTTTCCGCTGATATCAAGGGCATTGCGAAGGCGGGCTGCGGTGTGGTTCGTAGTTGGGTCTCCACCAACTGCTCCCTCATGGCCTCATAGACCGCGGTGCCATGCGCCAGGTCTTGCGAGGTTAGCGAAGAACAACCGACCAGATACCGACCGCCATGATGGATAGCGTATTGGGCGATTCCACGCCAGAGCAGGTAGAGGACTTCGGAGGAGCGATGATCGCGGTGCACACAGGCACGTCCCAGCTCGATCACGGAGTTGCCCAGCTGCTTGTAGGGTGAAAAATCGAATTCACGCTCGCTATAGAAGCCAGCATGAGCCGATGCGATCTCGCCCGTCTGCAACCTATAGGTCCCAACAATCTTGCCCGTAACCGCGTGCTCCACAATCAGATGGTCACAGATGCTGTCGAACTCGTCCACATCGTGACCAGTCGCGTACGACTCTTCCAATCCCTCGTTCAATTCCAAGTTGAACACCAGAAAACGCAATCGGAAAGCTGCTAGGCGGTCTGACTCGGATACCGCCATTCGCACGTGATACGGACCAGTTCTGAAAGCGAACGGGCGCTCCGCCGCCATGCTCTTGGCGACCAAACCGTTGCACATTGTCGGGGCCGCTACGCTCATGACGTTAATTCTAGTTACGGCGCATGAAAACCTGAATTCGGACTAGGCGTGAGATGCATGACTTAAAGAAAGGTGACACAGGGATATTTCTGCTCGCACCGTGGACTGCTTTGTCACTTCTGTCGTTCTGGCGAGTCTCACGGTGTACACGGGCTCAGAGTCCGAGAAATGAGAACGATCTGTGATGAAGAAATTGTTGTGTGTGTTTGTGTTGTTGGCCGGTCTGTCAACCTTTGTAGCGGCCAAGGACCTGCAGAACCTGGGCAAAGATGGAGTGGCCATACAAGGTTACGATCCGGTTGCGTTCTTTACGGATCACAAGCCGGTTAAGGGCAGTCCGCAATTTCAGTTAGACTACCACGGCGCAAAGTACTACTTTGCCTCGGCGGAACACAAAGCCGCTTTTGACAAAGAGCCGGCGAAGTACGAGCCCCAATTCGGCGGCTTTTGCGCGTACGGCGCCAGCCGGGGAAAGACTATTCCAGTCAAGATTGAGACTTGGGAGATCGTCGACGGACGACTGCTCCTGCAATACGACCTTGATGTCAAAAGCAAGTTCGACAAGGACCCGCAAGGAACACTTAAGAAGGCCGACGAGAACTGGCCTGGCCTAGTCGATAAGTACGGCAAGTGAGGGAGCGCACCATGAGCACACAAGCCATTTCAGCTATGAGTCGACCGATGACCACTCCAGTCTTGATCTTTAGTTGGGCTTGCCGAATTGTCGCAGCGATCATCTTGCTGCAAACACTCTTTTTCAAGTTCACGGCAGCGCCGGAGTCGGTCTACATCTTCACAAAGGTCGGGACGTTCATCCACACCTACATTCCGTTTGCGTCAATCAGCACTGTCGAAGTCTCGGGGCGAATTGGGTCAGGAATCATGGAACTGATCGCTGCCGTGCTGTTGCTGACGCCGCGTTTCGTATGGGCAGGCTCCGTTCTGGCAATGGCAGCGACGGGCGGAGCCATCGCCAGCCATCTGACTTTCCTGGGCATCGAGGTGCAAGGGGATAAGGGGCTCCTCTTCTTCCTGGGAATCGTTGTGTTTGTAACGAGCGCCATTGCTCTGTTCTTGCACCGGATGCAAATTCCCGTACTCGGGAAAAGGTTCTGACATGGTCACCTCTTCTTTGAATACCGCGGTTAATGACGTCCTGCAACAGGGCTGCATCTTTCTAGATCGCATCGGCGACGAAACGTACGCTCGGTCGCTTGAAGGCCCAGCCGACAAAAGGCCCGCGGCATCCCTGGGAGCCCATTATCGGCACGTGCTGGATCATTTTCTTTGTTTGGCCGAAGGAATTCGGACCGGCCAGGTCAACTACGATCAGCGCCGTCGGAACCCGCAACTGGAGAGCTCGGTGACGTGTGCGCGTCTCGCAACCGAAGGTCTGATAGACGAATTCGGAGGCCTTTCTCACGAAACTCTTCAGCGCGAGTGTGCTGTGACGTACAGCGTGGGTTATGGCGAATCCGAGGCGGAAGCGGTGAGGTCCAATCTGGCTCGGGAAGTCATGTTCTGCGTCGGACACGCGATCCACCACTATGCCATTCTCAGGCTTCTGTGTGCAGGAGTGGGTGTGAAGCTGCCGTACGAGTTTGGTGTTGCCCCCTCCACGTTGAAGCACCTGGAAACTCAAGCGGCGGAACGAGGGTAGCCGACCATGCTTTCCTCTCATTCGCGTCCGGAGACGCAAGCCGCGCTGGCGCTGTCGATCTTTTTCGCGACCTTTATTTACGAAGACGGCGCGACGCTACTGGCAGCCACTCTATCCGCCGGCGGAAGCTTGGACCCGCGGATCGGACTCGTTACCACCTTCTTAGGTATCTGGGTGGGAGACATGGGATTGTACGGGCTGGGCTCCAGTTTCGGGCGGCGCACGGCGCAGTCGCTCTGGCTGCAGAAATATGTGAGGCCCGAATCACTCGCCAAGGCTGAGGGGTGGTTTGCTCGGCATGGTTCGCTGGCCTTGGTCATGAGCCGCGCGATACCCGGAAGCCGTTTACCTCTTTATGTGGCCGCAGGTGCGTTACGGCTTCCGATACGACTGTTTGCCAAGATAACGGCGGTCTGCTCGGCCGCCTGGGTGTGCGCCATCTTCGCGATCTGGCGTTTTGTCCCCACACCCGCGTCCGGGTATCAGAGGTTGCTCCCCTGGCTACTGACCGCCGGCCTGCTTTTTGCACCGTGGCTGCTGAGCAAGAGCGCCAGATCACTCGGCTCTCCGATGACCCGTTGGTCCGCGAATTCCGCCCGGTGCGCTCAGTGACTGGAAGGAGGAAGCCATGATAAAGGTCAGCGTGCTGTATCCGAATCGAGAAGGCACGAAGTTCGACAGGGCGTATTACCTCAATCACCACATCCCCATGGTGCGTCAACTCTTGGGAATGTCACTGAAGGGAGTATCGGTCGAGCAGGGGATTTCGGGTGCGGAGCCGGGATCGCCTGCTCCGTATGTCACAACGTGCCATCTTCTGTTTGACTCAGTTCAGGCCTATCAGGCGAGCTTCGGCCCACACGCGCAAGAGATCATCGAAGACATCCCGAAGTACACGGACTCCGAGCCTCTCATTCAGATCGGAGAGGTCAAGCTCTAGCCATGGCTACAATCGGCAGGTTGTTTCGGTAGCGCCAAGATGTTCGGGACTCCGAGACGGTGAACTTATGTGCACATTGACGGTTGTCACAGGTAGCGACACGTACCGAATGGCGATGAATCGTGACGAGAAGACAGCACGAGGCGCGGGGATGCCTCCGAAGACGTATGAATTTGATGGCACCAGGGCCATCTATCCGAACGCCGGCGACGGCGGCACCTGGATAGCCGCCAACGACTGCGGGATCACGCTCGCACTGCTGAATTGGAACGACATTGCCCCGCCGGGCAAAGCTGTCAAGACGCGAAGCAGAGGACGAGTGATCCCGGCTCTCATTGATTCGCGTTCTCTATGGGACTTGCACGCGGTGTTCAGTGCTTCGAACTTCAAAGCGATGATGCCGTTTCGGCTGGTTGGAGTATTTCCGACGGAACGGGAGATTTGGGAGTGGCGTTGGGACTCGATCCAACTCGATTTCCAGATTCATGAGTGGAAATCCCGCCACTGGTTTTCATCGAGCCTCTCGGATGAACGGGCCGAGAGCGTTCGTGGAGCAGCATGCCGAGAAGCTGAGCGCGAAGCGGATGTCGGCTCTGTGCCATGGCTGCGAAGACTTCACGCATCGCACGCAGGTGGACCGGGGCCATTCAGTTTGTGCGTACACCGGCAGGACGTGAAAACGCTGAGTTATAGCGAGGTCATGGTCACGCCGAAGTACATACGCATGGGTCATTTCCGCGGCAGTCCCTGCACGATGACTCAGATTCGTCCGATCGAGATTGAGAGAGCTGGTTGCCAAGACTTCGTCGTTTGCGCTGCCGGCAGTTCAGCGATTTGAAATCATGCCCCTCGCAATAGAACTTGACGCTGTTCAACCAAGGCAGTCGTTCACTAGCGCCTTGAGTCGTGGGAGTCTCAACTTCTTCGGGCGGTTGAAACGCTGGTCTCGCTGGGAGTTCTGGCCTCCTTTGTTGTTTTATCCGCCGGTGATTGCCTACATCGCTTATCTCGGGCTCAAGTTCCGGAACTGGACGCTGTTCACAGCGGCCAACCCGGCGATTCCGGCGAGTGGATTTGTGGGAGAGTCCAAACATCAGATCCTGGAGCATTTGAAAGACGCCGCTCAATGGCTGCCGTGTTCCACTCTTCTTTCACGTAGAGAGACCGCGCAACGCGTTGCTGAAGCTGGGGAATTCATACGGCAGAATGGGCTGCAGTTTCCGGTCGTATTGAAGCCCGATGCTGGGCAGCGTGGCGCGGGCGTGGCGATCGTTCGGTCCTTGGAGCGGTTGAACGAGTACCTGACGAACTCGTCGTTCCCGGTCATTTTGCAGGAGTACATCCCAGGTGAAGAGTACGGGGTCTTCTACTATCGACACCCGGGTGATGCACGCGGCCGTATTTTCTCGGTGACGGAAAAGCGGATGCCCGCGCTTTTCGGTGATGGAAAGCATACGTTGGAAGAGTTGATCCTTGCGGACCAGCGGGCGGTCTGCCTCTCAGAGGTCTACCTGCGCAAGAATTTCGGACGGATTCACGAAGTGCCGGCAGTTGGGGAAAAAGTGCAGTTGGTCGAGATCGGGACTCATTGCCGAGGTGCAATATTCCTGGACGGAAGCGACACGATCACTTCTGAACTGGAATGCGTAATCGACCAAATTGCTAAGAGCTTTGAAGGTTTTTTCTTCGGGCGCTTTGATATTCGTGTTCCGTCGCGCGAAGAATTCATGGCGGGCCGCAACCTGAAGATCGTCGAACTGAACGGCGTTACGTCCGAAGCAACTCACATCTACGACCCGAAGATGAGTCTTGTCGATGCCTATCGCGTGTTATTTGCACAATGGAGAATCGCGTTTGAAATCGGGCACCTCAATCGCGCACGAGGTTGTCAAGCTGCAACTGTGCGTGAGTTGTTGCGTGCGATGTACGAGTATCGCCGGCTGGCGCAGAGCTACGTTGAATGATTGAGAGCCAGTCAACCGAAGCGAGAAGGCCTTCCATCCAGATGAAAGACGTGGCCATTCCTGGCTACCACGGCTATTACCACGCGAGTGGTATCGCCAATTCAACGACCTCAGCGCGACTCTTCAATCGCGCGTGCCGACCTTGAGGCTTCGCGTACCTACAGCTCGGCCTGCGTTGCAGAGCGCCCATCGGTACGCACACGAACTGGCACCGCCTGGGCCTCGACGGGCGCCGCCGGCCGAATGCCCTTCACATCCTCCGTGTAGGATCGCAGCACCTCGGCCACGCTCCACGCTTGCGCTATGCATCCAGCCGGTCGCTGGGGTGCATCGCCGTCAAGAATCTCCGAGATGTGGCCGAGCCCACCATCCGCAAGATGACCTCTTAGAGGAGTGAGCCATTCAGAGGCTTGTCGGCGCGCTGCCTCACTTCCTCCATTCACCTTCATGTATGCGGTGATGAACGGCCCCATCAGCCAGGGCCAAACCGTGCCCTGATGGTATGCACCGTCGCGCTCCGCGGGACCACCCGTGTACCGTCCGCGATACTGAGGATCGCTCGGAGCGAGACTGCGCAGACCATAGGGCGTAAGCAAATGCTCCTTCACCTTCTCCACCACGGACCGTGCCCGTTCCGGCGACAACATGCTATGAGTCAGGCTTACTGCGAAAATCTGGTTCGGGCGGATCGCGGCATCCGGTGGAGCTCCATTGGTAACATCGTACAGGCAGCCTGCATTTTCATTCCAGAACAAGCGATTGAAGCTCCAACTCGCCATCGTTGCCATATTCCCGTAGCGTTTTTGACTGGCATCGTCGCCGAACTTACGGGCCAGGTCTTCCATGATGCAAAGCGCGTTATACCAGAGCGCTTGGATTTCAACCGGCTTGCCGCGGCGCGGCGTCACCACCCAGTCCCCGACCCTCGCGTCCATCCAGGTGAGCTGCACTCCGGGTTCACCCGATGAAAGGAGACCACTGGCGTCCACCTTGATTCCATAGCGGGTGCCGCGAGCGTGCCAGGAGATGATGTCCGCAAACACTGGATAGAGTTCTTCGCGCACGAAGTTCAGATCCCCGGTGTACGCCAAATAGGCGCGAGCCGCCTCAAAGAACCATAAAGTGGCATCGACCGTGTTGTATTCCGGTGTTTCACCGGCATCGGGAAAGCGGTTCGGCAGCATTCCTTGATCTACGTGTTTCGCAAACGTGCGCAGAATGCTTCGTGCGACGTCGTGCTTGCCAGTCGGCAAGGTGAGACCGGGCAGAGCGATCATGGTGTCGCGGCCCCAGTCGCTAAACCAGTGATAGCCGGCAATGACCGTCTTCTGGTCGCCACGGGAAACAATGTACTGGTCGGCGGCATTGGCAAGGTCCTGGACGAAGGCATCCTCGATGGGCGACGATACGGCTACATTTCGACGACGCGTGATTTCTGCCTGCCGATATTCAGCCACGAGGGTAACATCGTGCCGCTCCGTGGAGGCGATCACCGAGGCTTGATGGCGTAGGCTCAAGTCGAAACGCAGAACCAAGGGGTTGAAGAGGTCTTCTGCGAAATCGAGCCCCCGTTCGCGTTCGACGTCATATTCAAAGTTCCGGTACCAATCGCCCGTCTTCCGCAATTCGGCAGCATTGTGGGCGAGATACAACAGCGGCAGTCCTTGATAAGGAGCGACACTCGCCACTCCGGAGCGCTCCTCGACCGCTGGATTGATGGCACCATTCTCGTGAGTGGTGCTGTGATAGTCGCGGAACGCGATCAGCGGCCTGAGTTCAAGCCACAACTTCTTTGGTCGTTCCGGGTGATTGTTCTTCTTCAGGTCGTATTGCACAACCGTGCTGTTTTCACCATGGACCATGAACACTGACTTCTCGATCTCGATGCCCTCGATTTCGTAGGTGAGGACAGGAAATGGGTCGAGGCGAAACTGTTTGAGGTACTTAAAACCCTGTGGGTGAATGACGCCGGGGTACTGGTTTGCCGACAGATCAAACGCTTGCCCGTCGATAAAGAAGGTTTCTTCCACCTTGGAGAGCATCACAACGCGGCCAACAGGCGGTTTAGTGGCAGCCACCAGTAACCCGTGGTAGCGGCGCGTGTTCAACCCCACGATTGTCGACGAAGCAAAGCCGCCGAGCCCGTTGGTTTCCAGCCACTCCCGACGCAGAGCCTCGTCCAGGTCTCCGCATGTGCCTTTTCCGAACTGGATCATGACTTGTCTCCCCAAGCGAATGTCGTTCCTTCAGTGAGACGCATCCCCCGTAAGAAAGTGACAGTGGTCCTTACTGGTTTACACGCCACAGGGCACGCGTTGGCGTGCCCTGTCGTCTCTTCTGGATTGAGCCGGTATAGCCTTACGCCACCTCGCAAAACACCTTGATAGCGCCATTCGGTGACGTAAGCTTGTTGAACAACTCGGTATAGTTCTCCAGACCCTTTACGGGGTCGGTGAGAAGCTTGCTGAGCCATCCCGGATACTCCGCTTCCGCCTGTGCCATGTCGCCCACTCCCATCTCGAAGTATTCCCGGTTGGCGTTCACAGTCCCGACCATGACCTTGTTGCCGAGAACAAATTCGAGGTTGATCCGGTCCGCAGGGATCTGGATCATCTTGTCGCCGCCCGTCACGCTCGCGAGCACCAGCACTCCGTTTTTGCCCAACGCCTGCATACTGTCGAATACCACTGCGGAGTTGCCGGTACCCTCAAAGATCAGATCGAACGGGCCGTACTCTTTGGCCGCATCGCCTATCGGCATGTCTTTGGTCGAAAGGTATCGTGCTCCGAGTTCTTCGATCAGATTTGAGTTCAAGTACGGTTTCGGGGTGCGGCCAAATGTGGTAACGTCGAGGCCCTTCAAGCGCAGAACCAGTGTCGCCAGCAGCCCGATGGTGCCGGCTCCCATCACCGCAGCCTTCCGCGGACGCCATACTTTCAGTCGGCGCTGGATCTCGTAAGCCTGGTGTATTCCTTTCTCGACTACGGTCGTGGGCTCTAACAGCACTCCGACGTGTTTGAGGCCCTTCGGCACTTTGACGATGAATTCGACGTCATCGACGTAGTGCTCCGTTAAATAGCCGTGGCGCAGATTGATGCCGCGCTCGTAGTACGTGTCGTCCGTGGTCATATCGTTGGTGCCGATCAAGTCATAAATGCTCTTGCCCGGCCGGCGAACGGTAGCTACGACATAGTCGCCGGGCTTCACTTCGGTGACATTCGCGCCGACAGCCTCAACCTGGCCGAAGCCCTCGTGGCCGATGACCAGAAAGTCGTATCCGGGAGGCGCTGCGCCGTATTCAGCGGCATTGATCTCTTTGTCGGTTCCGTCCACCCCAACCCGCAGCACCTTGACCAGCACGCCACGGCCGTTGGGAACCTGATCCAGTGACGGCTTTGGCAAATCGGCCACGTGGACACTGTTGGGCTTTCCGGGGAACACACTAATCGCTTTCATTTCCATTTCTCCTTATGAATTCAGTCTGCGGCTACCTCGGCAACCGTCGGCTCGGCTTTCTTGCGTTCGCGGGACTCTCCGCTCTGTTGCATTAACTTGGTGACGACACCGGTCCATCCGGTCTGATGGCTGGCACCTACTCCAGCACCCGTATCGCCGTGGAAATATTCATGAAACAGGACCAAGTCACGCCAGTGTGGGTCTGTCTGGAATTTCTCGAGATTCCCAAATACCGGGCGGCGACCTCTCTCATCCTGGAGAAATATATTCGTCATACGGCGTGACAGCTCTCCTGCGACTTCCCAGAGCGTCATCATCGCCCCCGATCCGGTTGGGAACTCGACCTTGAAGTCGTCGCCCAAGTAGTGATGAAACTTCTGCAGCGATTCGACGAGCAGGTAATTCACTGGGAACCAAATCGGTCCGCGCCAATTAGAGTTTCCGCCGAACAGTCCCGTCGAGGACTCGCCGGGCTCATAGTCAACGCGATGCTCCATACCATTGACTCCGAGCTTGTACGGATTATCACGATGGAACTGTGAGAGTGCTCGAATGCCGTACGGCGAGAGGAATTCGCGCTCGTCCAACATGAACTTGAGAATGCTTCGGAGCTGATCAGCATCGGCGATGGACAACAGCCTCCGTTCGCCCATGCCCTCGGTGCGCATGCAGGCAAGATTCTTGGTGAGGTCTGGACGGTTATCAATGAACCACTCCAAACGTCTCTTGAAATCAGGCAGCTTGTCGAGGACGTCCGGTTCCAGGGTTTCCACGGCAAATAACGGGATGAGCCCCACCATTGAGCGAATCTTCATTGGAAACTGTTTGCCATCGGGTAGCTTGAGCACGTCGTAGAAAAAGCCATCTTCCTCGTTCCACAATCCCATGCTGTCGTGGCCGCGATGGCTCATCGCATGAGCGATGTAGATGAAGTGTTCCCAAAACTTGCTGGCCACATCTTCGTAGCAAGGCTCTTCCTTCGCCAACTCCAGTGCGATTGCGAGCAGGTTGAGGGTATACATCGCCATCCAACTCGTGCCGTCCGATTGTTCGATGTAGCCACCGGTGGGCAGAGGCGCACTGCGGTCGAATACGCCGATGTTGTCCAGACCCAGGAAGCCGCCCTGGAAGATGTTCATTCCTTCGGCATCTTTGCGATTCACCCACCAAGTGAAGTTCAACATCAGCTTGTGGAAGACGCGCTGCAGGAATGCGCGATCACCCTTTCCCTTGCGCTTCTTATCGATCTTGTAAACGCGCCAAGCGGCCCAGGCGTGCACCGGGGGATTAACGTCACCGAAGGCCCACTCGTAGGCGGGAATCTGCCCGTTGGGGTGCATGTACCACTCGCGCAGCATCAAGGTGAGCTGCTCTTTCGCAAAGTCGGGATCCACGAGGGCGAGTGGAATGCAGTGAAACGCAAGGTCCCAGGCCGCATACCACGGATATTCCCACTTGTCCGGCATAGAGATCACATCCGCGTTGTACAAGTGAGTCCACTCGTGATTGCGACCCTTGGCGCGCTCCGGGGGAGGGGGAGGATTGCCCGGATCGCCTTGCAGCCAGTCTTTGATTACGTAGTGATAGAACTGTTTTGACCACAACATGCCTGCAAAGCCCTGACGCATGACGTTCCGCGCATCCGCCGAAAGGTCCTGCGGAATTATCGTGCCATAGAACTCATCGGCTTCGCGCTGGCGAAGAGCAAACGTTTTGTCGAAGCTGGCAAAGGCGTTCTTGTCTTTGAAATCGGAATCGGCCAGGCGCAAGCGAACAACGACCGTCTGGCCGGCTCCAACCGTGAGCTTATAGTGGGCTGCCGCCTTGGTGCCGGCATGCTCCGTATTAACCGCTTCCGTGGTGCCGTGAACAATGTAGTCGTTAATGCCGTCTTTCACGTAGGCCGTTCCGTTCTCGACGCCGAACAGTCGGCGGGCATTGGTCTCGTTCTCGGTAAAGAGCAACTCCGGAGATCCTTCACAATGCAACCAGCGGTTGCCTGGCTGATCATGATTCAGCTCGATTACCGGGTTCGGGGCCGGGTGTGCCTCGTGTAACTCCGGCCGCTTGCGCCCTCCCCACGACCATGTATTCCGGAACCACACCGTCGGCAGCAGGCGAAGATTGGCCGCTTCCGAACCTCGGTTCGCGACTGTGATCTTGATCAGGATGTCTTCGGTGTCGGCCTTGGCATATTCGACGAACACATCGAAATAGCGATCGCTGTTGAATACTCCTGTGTCGAGCAGTTCGAACTCGGGCTGGTTCTTGCCGCGCCGCTGGTTTTCTTCCACAAGCTGGACGTAGGGAAATTCCGCCTGAGGATACTTGTAGAGGTACTTCATGTAGGAGTGCGTGGGCGTCGAGTCGAGATAGAAGTAGTACTCCTTCACGTCCTCGCCGTGATTGCCCTCGTTACCCGTCAACCCGAAGATGCGTTCTTTCAGGATTGGGTCGCGCTCGTTCCATAACGCCAGAGCGAAACAGATCATCTGCCGCCGATCGCAGATGCCAGCGAGGCCGTCCTCGTTCCATCGGTAGGCGCGTGAACGCGCCTGGTCATGAGAGAAGTATTCCCAAGCGTTGCCGTATGGGCTGTAGTCTTCTCGCACTGTGCCCCACGCGCGTTCGCTGAGATAGGGGCCCCATCGCTTCCAGTGCTTCCGGCGCACTCCGGATTCTGACAGTCGGATCTCTTCCTGGGTCATGAGAACTCCCCCTTGCTCCTTGAATCACACTGAGTAAGCAGGCAAACTCATCGACAAAGTCTAGATCGTCCCGAGGGCCCAGGCCGGTGCCGTTCACCGGATCGTCGATGTCGGGATCGCCCTGGACGCGGTAGCCAAGATCCATGGACCGGTCCGTTCTGGACAATGCCGCTTGGACGTGGCTCCCGCTCACATCCCCTCCTACTTCTCCTCAGAT
>Ga0335077_10004686_pt1 | contig 16679 bp, 15 predicted proteins | sample Lox_Sample_31_FD_207151 | JGI IMG/M metagenome (GOLD analysis project Ga0335077, IMG submission 207151) | Soil microbial communities from Loxahatchee National Wildlife Refuge, Florida, United States - Lox_Sample_3.1 | ecosystem: Environmental > Terrestrial > Soil > Wetlands | place: USA...
GTGCTGGTTGTTGTAGTGGTGGTGGTCGTGGTGCTGGTTGTTGTGCTGACCGATGTGCTGGTGGGTGGAGCTGTGCCCGTCAGGGTCAAGGCCACGATGTCTCCTGAGGTTGTCCCAGGACACGTCGCTACGGCCTCGAAGCTGCAGGTCCCGACCGGTACCAGGAGGTACTCCTGGCCGTTGACCCCTGCTCCGATTGATACGCCCTGGTCCATTGGCGCGCCGATGTAGTAGTCTCTGATCAGCTGGCCTGTCTGGGCGTTGACCATTGTGATGTCGCCTGAGGACAGGACGTTGTAGACCACGTTACCGCTGACGTCGGTCTGGCCGCGGTATCCCTGGTTGGTCGCGACTATGTGGTGCCAGACTAGTGCTCCGGTGTTCATGTTGATTGCCCATGTGGTTGCGTTGTTGTTGATTGTGCCGCAGTTGGGACACGGAACTCCTCCCTCGCCCGTGGACGAGAAGTAGGTGGACGCGTTCAGTCCGAAGTAGCCCGTGTAGCTTGGCACTAGGTGCGATGTGGCGTAGACCATGCCGGTGGACTGGTCGATCGACTGCTCGTCCTCGAAGCCAGCAAGAGCTGATGGCCACTGGAGGAACGGAGGCTGTGGGCCTCTCATGCAGGCGATTGTCCATGTGGGTGCGCAGTTGGTTACTCCTGTGGGGAAGTCCACTCCCATCATCGACGCGTTGGTTGGGTCGAATGGGAAGCAGAGTGCGCACCTGCTAGACCCTGGGGTCTCGATGCCCGACGGCGGGTCCCACGCCCAGATGAGGTTGCCTGTCTGTGCGTTGATTTCAAAGAGGTAGCCGTCCTTGCACGTCTTCAACACTACCTCAGTGTTCACGCCGTTGATTGTCGCATTCGCGAGGCCTTGGTACCACGAGCAGTCGTAGTCCCAGTTGTCGTGCGCGGTGGTCTGGAAGGCCCACACCCAGGCGCCGGTCGACATGTTCAGTGCAATCACAGAGGCAGACCAGAGGTCTGGCCCTGGGGTGCACGGCCCAGCGAACGGGTCCTTGTTGTTGGTGCCGAGTATGACCATGCCCGCGGTCTGGCCGGAACCGACTACCCAGGCGCCGCCCCATGCGTCGCCTGTCGAGCCCGTGGAGCCTCCGCCGTCGATGGCGAGGCAAGCCGGTGTCTGGTCAGACTGGCCCCAGTCGTTGTAGAGGGTGGCGTTGAGCTGCGCCGCGGGCATCGTCTTCCAGTTGACGACGATGTCGTTGTTGACGTTGTACAGGGTGCCGCCGGCGACCTCGGCCGGAGTCGTGTAGCCGTTGGTGGAGCCGTTCAGTCCTGGGTAGAACGTCCCTGCGTTCAGTGAGATGTTAGCGATGAGCTGCTGGTCGAAGTATGGGTTCAGGGCCGCCGTTGGGCTCCCTGGCTGGGGAGGAACGTCGTACGTGATCCACTTCATGCTTGGTGGGTTGGTGTTGAGGTTCCATCCCGCGAAGAAGCCTCTGCCGTTGTCGGCGTCGATCTCAGCGTCGTGACCAGAGACCAGGATGCCAAGCTTCTCGTTGATGACGATGTTCGAGGCGCCGATTCCGTTGTAGATGCTCTGCGGGTTGTTTCCAGCCACCATGCTCAGGCCGGTGAAGTCGGAGAAGTTGAGCTCCTGCTTGCCGTTGAGTGCGTTGAGGGCGTAGACGTGGTTGTTCTGTCCCTGGTACCAGAGCGTCGGCCCGGAGACTCCGCTGCCGAATGTCGACGTCGTGAACCACTCGTTGCCGTCGTGGGAGTGGAGCGGGACCGGGCCTGTGGACTCTCCTGCGGTCTGGTTGACCTGGAGAGGTGAGAAGTCGGTCCACAGGATGTCGCCATTGGCGATGTTCAACGCTATGGTTTCGTCGAACTGGGTGGTCGCGAAGGCAGTGCCGTTGACGATGAGTATCGCCATGCCAATGCCGTCGCCGTTAAAGAAAGTGGATGCGAGCGAGGTCAGCGCAGTCGGCACGTCTGGCAGCGGGAAAATCCAGCTCAGTCCAAGGTACTGGACGTTGGAGCTGTTGATCTGGGTCTGGGGGTTAAAGTCTTGGTCGAATGCGTTGCCGTTGGGGTACTCCCAGTTGGCCTCCGCTTGCGTCAGTGGCGCCGCAGCCGCGACGGGTGCCGCCGCCAATGGGTGCGTAGCCGCATTGGGGGTGGCGCTCGCCGGGTTGATGAGGACGGATGCGCCTATCCCTGAGAAGATGAACAGAAGGCTGATTGCGATTGCTCGAATCGATGTGTTGCTTAATTTTTCCTTCATGACTTTCACAAATTCCCTCGTTAATATCTTCGTCATGCGCCGACAATATGGTAATAAGAGTATATACATCTTCTTGGAAGATGTTAAGATGGGTGCCGGCGATGACGCCGGGTCTTGGACTCGTACGAGTAGGGTCCTTCTCCTCTCGCGCATGCGTGCGCGGCCGCTGGTAATCCGTGGCGCGTTCCCTCGCACAGCATCATCGGAGGTCGCAACGGCGATTCGGTTGGCCTCACAAGGAAGGGCAAATCCTTCTAAAGGCTAGGAAGTTGCAGAAAGCCGGGAGTTCTTCCAGGATGAGGTGGGCCCGAAAGAGCGCGACGTCGGGAGCGGTCCTCCTGTTCGTCACCTGCATGATAGCGGTCTCTGCCCTTCCGCGTCCGGCGAGCGCCGCGACGAGCGGGTTTCCGATAAAGCACGTGGTAGTGATCGTCGAAGAGAATCACACGTTCGACAACTACTTTGGCACCTATCCGGGGGTCAACGGCCTCGCCAACGCCGCCGCCATGCCGGACGCCCCCGACGGAAGCTCGAGCGTGAAGCCATATCCGCTCACGACCCCGGTGCTCACCAGCAATCTCAACAACAGCTGGACGGCCGCTCACAAGGCATACGACGGCGGCAAGATGGACGGCTTCATATCCGCGCAGGGCGGGTCCAACGTCACGATGGGCTACTATGATTACCACCTCATCCCCTACTACTGGGACTATGCGTCCCAGTTCGTCCTGATGGACGACTTCTTCACGTCGGTCATGGGCCCGAGCCTCCCTAATCACGTGTACCTCGTAGCGGGACAGTCGGGCGGCCTGGTCGTCGACTCCCGGTACGGGGGTTTCAACTACACCTCGCCCGACGTCAACGACAGCACGTTCTACTTCCCGTCAATCGTCAGCGAGCTCCAGGCCGCCAACGTCACGTGGCGCTACTACGCGGGCTTCTTCGGCGAGCTGAACAACTGGAACCCGCTCCCGGCCTTCGCGTCCGTCCAGGACAGCAAGAGCCTGATGAGCAACGTGGTGGAGGCGGACCAGTTCGCTTCCGACGTCAAGGACAACAAGCTCCCCAGCGTCTCATGGCTCATGCCCGAAGACGACAGCGTCAGCGAGGAACCCCCCGCGAACGTCACCCTCGGGGAGCAGACTACCGTCGCCCAGATAGACGCCGTCATGTCGAGCCCGTATTGGAACTCCACCGCGATCTTCCTCACCTGGGACGACTGGGGAGGCTTCTACGACCACGTCCCGCCCCCTATGGTGGACGGGTACGGCTACGGGTTCAGGGTCCCGTGCATCATAATCTCCCCCTACGCGAAGCAGGGCTTCGTCGACAACACTCAGGGAGACTTCACCTCCACGCTCAAGTTCATAGAGACCGTCTTCAACCTGCCCTCGCTCGCGACGCGCGACGCACAGGCCAACAACCTGCTCGAGGCATTCGACTTCCAGCAGAGCCCGAGGTCTCCTCTAGTCCTCCCCGGGCAGTTCGTCCCAAACCACTACCCGCTAGAGTACCCGAACGGGACTATCTTCGGACCTCTTCCTCAGGGACAGCCAGGAAAGCCTCTCACCAGCCCGTCGAGCACGCCGAGCACGGACCTCGAGTACGCGGGAATATTCGTCGTCGCCGTCGCGTCGGTGATGGTCGCCGTGGCGTTCGCAGCGCGAAGGCGGCGTGAAGTCCAACCCTGAAGGCGTGGCGAGCCTCGCGAGAGACCTCCATATCCGCGGGGGTAATTTTCATTCTAATCTGACTATTCTGTTGCTCATATTCCCGTCAACTCGCCTTATATAATTTGGTCCGGATGTTCGGCTTGTGAAAAGCAGCAGCTCAAGCGCGCAAGCGACCACAGCCGCCAAGCGACCAGCCAAAGGGACACTGTCAGCGGCCGCCGACGTCGAGGAGGTGGTGCTGGGTCAAGAGGTGGTAGAGCGCTTGAAAAGCTGGTGCTATGTGTAGCCTATCTACAATCGAGCAAATAGGAGAAGGCAATTCCGAGCGATGACTGACATCAAGCCAGAGCTTCACACTCCACAGGAGGACTGGTCGGGCCCCGAGAAGGCAAAGCTTGCGACCAAAGGGCTTACGGTAACCATACGCGACATAAACAGCCCCGCCAACCTGTTTCACCAGTTTCGGGACACGAGCTTCGAGGACCTCCCGGAGGTAGCCGAGACCCTCGCCAAGTCCTGCGGGATCTACACGGACTTCAACAGGGCGACGACCGGCGACGAGAAGGAGTACATGTACATGTTCCGCATCGCGATACCCAGCGGCGGCCCCATCGACGCGAGGCAGTGGGCCATCCTGGACGACATAGCGAGGAAGTACACCGCGTCCGACACCTACACGGGAACGATGCAGCCGTCCCTCAGGTTGACCACGCGGCAGGCGATCCAGCTCCACTGGGTGAAGAAGAAGGACGTTGTGCCGGCGATGCAGGAGATAGCGAGCTCGGGGTTCTACACGCTCAACGGGTGCGGCGACAACGTCCGGAACTTCATGGCGTGCCCCCTCTCCCACTACTCGAAGTACTTCGACGCTGTCGCATTCGCGGAGAGGGCGGCGAAGTACTTCAGGCTGCCCACCCAGTCGTACATCGAGATCTTCGAGATCGACCCGAAGTACCTTAGGGACGACCGCAAGCCGGGCGAGAAGTTCGAGTACGGCGACAGGCTCCTCAACAGGAAGTTCAAGGTCGGCATATCCGCGGTCGACCGCGACGAGAAGACGGGCGAGTACGTCCCGGACAACTGCGTCGAGGTGAGGACGGACGACATAGGCGTGGTGCCGCTCCTGGACGGCGGGAGCAAGGTCGAGAGGTTCCAGATATACATCGGCGGGAGCCAGGGGGAGAAGGCCGGGTTCCCGACGTTCGCGACGATGGGCAAGCCACTGGGCATAGCGACGGGGGAGGATGGGGCGATGAAGGCCCTCGACGCCATAGTCGCGACCCATCAGTACTGGGGCGACAGGAAGAACAGGAACTGGGCGAGGCTCAAGTACGTGGTCTACAAGATGGGCATCCCCTGGTTCAGGGAGCAGGTGAAGGAGAGGGGCGCCCTGCTGGAGCTCCCCCAGGAAGACCTCGACTACGGAGCTAGGCGCCTGCACCAGGGCTGGAACAGGCAGGAGACGGACGGGAGGTGGGCCTATGGGGCGTACATCCAGACGGGGAGGATAATCGACGGCGGCGCGGACGGGAACCTGATGTCGATGGTGAAGAGCCTCACTGAGAGCTACCCCAGGGTCCTCCTCTACGTGACACCGAACCAGGACCTCCTTTTCGGAGGGCTCGAGGAGTCCGAGAGGGAGGGTTTCATCGCTCACATGCAGAAGTTCGGATACGGCAAGAGGAACGGCAAGCCGTTCACCACGCTCAGGCTCCTCTCGGGCGCATGCGTCGGCAGGGACACCTGCAGGCTGACATACACGGACTCGGAGAAGTTCGAGCCCTACCTGCTCGACGACCTCGACCACAAGTGGGGCGGCATGGCCGAGTCGATCGGGATCACGGGATGCGAGCGGCAGTGCTTCAGACCGGCAACGAAGACGATAGGGTGGATGGGGACGGGCTACAACATGTACGCGCTCAAGCTCGGCGGCACCGAGGACGGGCGCCATCAGGGGGGTTACGTCATCGACCCGCAGACCAAACAGATCTACATGCGGATGGTCCCAAGGAAGGACGTCCCCAAGGTCACGAGCGCGCTGTTCGAGTTCTACGTGTCCAAGGGTTCTCAGGAGGAGCTCAGCAAGCCGGGGCAGATGGGGTACTTCTTCAGGCGCGTCGGACTCCCGGGGATCATCGAGTACCTGAAGGGGCATCCCGACACGGCCGAGCTGATGAAGAGGACCAACCCCAACCCCCTCATCTCGGACCCGTTCTACTCGAACCAGAGCCTCCAGAGCAACGGCAAGGCCTAAGAGCCGACCGGGGCAAAGAGAAGGGGGTTGAAAGAGCAGTCGTCCGCCGCCTCGCGTCCTCTCGAGGGGCTGACGATAGTGGTCACGGGGAGCAGGAGGGCTTCCGAGCAGTCTGCGCTAGTGACGAACCTCGGCGGGACGCCCTACGTGGTCCCGACCGTCGGGATAAGCATACCCAGCGACGACTCTGAGATTGAGCCGTTCCTGAGGGACCTGGTCGGCGCCGACGGAGCCGACTACGCCGTGTTCATGACCGCGACGGGCGTCCGCGCGATGATGTTGGCGGCGGAGCGGCTGGGCCTTCGGAAGGCCGTCCTCGACGCGCTGAACTCGAAGCGGACGACCGTGGTGGCCAGGAGCGGCAAGCCGAGGGGGGAGCTCGCGAGGAGCGGGATCAAGGTGGACGCCTCCCCTCCCGTCGACGAGGCGACGGCGAGCGGAATCCTCAGGCTTCTGCGGGCGAGAGGCCTTGCGGGGAAGCGCGTGGCGATACTGTGGCACGGCTCCAAGAACCCCGCGCTGGGCGAAGGCGTGATGGCCTCGGGCGGCGGGCGAGTCTTCGAGTGCCTGACGTATCGCTACTCGACCAGCCTCGGGCCCGAGGGGGCCGAGGTCCTCCGGTCGATCGGCTTCCGGTACAAGGCGCCCGAGGAGCAGGCGGTGGTCCAGCTCATCAACGAGATAGTCGAGGGAAAGCGCAGAATCGACGCGATGACGTTCACCAGCCCGCCGGCGGTCGCCAACCTGTTCGAGGTGGCAGCTGAGCACGGCCTGGACGAGCGGCTTAGGCGGGCGCTCGAAGAGCGGAGCGACATCGCCATCGCGGCGGTGGGGCCTTCGACCAGGGCAGAGCTCGAGGGGCACGGCGTGAGGGTGGACGTGGTGCCCGCAGTCTCAGCCATGGGCGCCATGATGAACGCGCTAGCCGCGTGGGCGACGGCAAGGCATGGAGGCCCGCCGACTTGCTGATAGACGTCGTGCTCGCCGGCAAGCAGGCGCTGATCGTCGGGGAAGGGAAGGAGCCTGAGTACAAGGCGCTCAAGCTCCTCGACGCCAAGGCCAAGGTCACCGTCCTCGGCGAGAGCTTCACGGACGGCCTGCGAAGGCTCGCGTCGAAGAGCAAGGGGCGGGTGAGGCTGGTCCAGGCCAGTCCCAGCGCGGAGAACGTCCTGGGCGCAGTCGAGGAGACCGGACCCAGGGTCGTCTTCATCTCGACGGGGCGCCCGGAGCTCGACGAGGAGCTCTCCGAGGCCGTCCGAAGCGCCCGCAGGGGCGCCCCGCTGGTCTGCGTGGTGGACGAGCCCAGGCTGAACGACTTCAACATGCCGGCGATCGCGAAGATGGGGGACATCAGGGTCGGGGTCTCGACCGGAGGGAGGAGCCCGGCGATGGCAGGCCTCCTCCGCGACAGGATCGAGAAGGCCGTAACCAGGCAAGACGTCCTTCAGGTGAGGTTGCAGGGCCACATCCGAAGGGAGGCGAGGAAGCTCCTCAAGGACGCCGCGTCCAGGAAGGAGTTCGCCTACAAGGTCATTGGAGACAGGAGGGTCGGGGCACTTCTGAGGAAAGGGGACTATGCAGAAGCCCGGAAGGTCGCAGAAGAGATGCTGCGCGAGGCGTCGGCGGAGGGAGGCGCGAAGAGGCATGCTTAGGCGCGGGCCCACCAAGGGCAAGGTCAGCCTGGTGGGGGCGGGCCCCGGCGACCCGGGACTCCTGACGCTCGGCGGCCTCCTGCGCCTGAGGGAGGCGGACGTGGTGATCTACGACAGGCTCGTCAGCGAGGAGGTCCTGAGCCTCATCCCCCGGGGCGTCCCAAGGGTTTACGGCGGCAAGGACTCGGATTCGAAGGGCGGAGAGAGGCAAGACGAGCTCAACGACCTGATGCTGAGGGAGGCGAGGTCGGGGAAGAAGGTGGTCCGCCTAAAGGGGGGAGACCCGTTCCTCTTCTCCAGGGGCGGCGAGGAGGCTGAGTTCCTCAGGGACCACGGGGTGGAGTTCGAGGTCGTCCCGGGCGTCAGCTCCGCGCTCGCCGTCCCCGCCTACGCGGGGATTCCCCTGACGCACAGGGGATACTCGTCGTCGGTGACGGTGGTGACCGGCCGGGAGGCAGGCTCGAAGACGCGGTTGGACTGGTCCAAGATAGCCGGCGCGTCGGACGTGATCGTGGTGCTCATGGGAGCCGCCAAGGCGAAGGAGATCGCGGCCAAGCTCCTCAGGGCCGGGAAGCCTGCAGACACACCGCTGGCCGCGATAACCTGGGGGACCACGAAGAGGCAGAAGACGGTGACCACGACGCTCGGCCGCGCCGCGAAGGGAGGAGCGGCGGAGATAGAGGCCCCGAGCGTCATCGTCGTTGGAAGGGTCGTCTCGCTCGCGCCAAAGCTGAGGTGGTGGGGGGAGAAGGGCGCGAAGCGTCCGCCTAGAGCTCCCTGAGCTGCTTCAGTATAGCCTGCGAGTCGGGGAGGCTCCAGAACTCGGCTATCGAGCCGGCCTCGAAGCGGAATATCATCACGCCCCAGAGCCTCAGGACTCGCCCGCTCGCTGGGAGGCCCATGTACCTGCCAGCGTGCGTCGCCTTCGCGGAGAACCTCACGACCACCTTCTCGCCCTCGCAGACCGTGTCCATGACCTTGTACTCCGGGTTGGCGAAGGTGGCCCTTGTCTCGGCCATGATCCTCCTGAAGCTCTCGATCCCGGGCGCCGACTGCGGGACGAGCACGTCGCGGTGAGCGAAGCTCTCGAGGCTCGCCCCGTCACCCGCGTTCAGGACCCTCTCGAAGAAGGCGCGCACCCTCTCCAGGTTCTCCGGCGGGGGCAACGCGCGAGGAGGGTGAAGCTGAGATAAAAAGCGGTTCGCGGCCGGTCGCTCAAGGGTCGGGAGCCGTCGATGTCGCCTCGCAGGCCCTCTGGAACCTCTGGAAGCCGTCGATGTCGTAAATCCAGGTCTCCCAGGAGCGCCTCACGGACGGGTCGAGGCGGGCGAGCGTCCCCCGTGGGACGACCAGTATCCTCCTCACCGAGAGGTCGGAGTTCAGCCTGGTCTGGACGTCCAGGCTCATGAAGTTCTTCGAGGCCAGCTTCCTGACCGAAGGCCTCGTCTCGCACTCGACCAGAGCGTACTCCTGCCTCCCAGGGCTCGCCCTTATCCCGAAGAGGTCGGGGCGATAGGAGACCCAGCTCAGGAACCTAGAGGGCGCATAGAGGGGCTCGAAGAAGACCGAGTAGCCCTCCTCGGCCAGTTCTTTCGAGACTTTCTCCTTCATGCGAAGGTGAAGGACCGACTCTCCCATAATCCACCGCGCCCCTCGGTCGCGGAGCTCGCACTTTAGCCCGGGGCGCCAAGAGAGTTGACCCGTGGTGAACGCCCTCGCGGGTCGACCTCGCTCTACGCTAAAATAGCTCCCCGATTTCAGGGCGCCCGATGTCGAAGCCCACTGCGGACATTTTTGCGCGTATCCTCCTGGCGACCGACGGGTCGCCTAACTCACAGCAGGCCGCGGAGGTCGCGGCGCAGATCGCGAAGAGCTACGACTCGGAGGTTACAGTCATGAGCGCTATTCCGTCGATAAGCGGGAGGCCGGCCCCGCTCGAAGGAGAGTACTACTCGCGCCTGATAAACAAGGCAGACGACAACGTCGACAAGGCCGCATCCGTCTTCAAGAAGGCGGGGGTCGTTGTCTCCGAGAAGGAGATACCGCAGGACCGCGCCTCCGTCGTCAACACGATCGTCGAGTACGCCTCCGAGGAGAAGGTCGGTCTGATAGTTATGGGAACCAGGGGGCTGGGCGGCTTCAGGAGGGCGGCGATGGGAAGCGTCTCGAGCGGGGTCTCGGAGCATGCGCCGTGCGCCACCCTGGTCGTCAGGCCCAGGGGGAAGAGGGAGGACGAAGGCCTAGAGGTAAGGCGCATCCTCGTGGCGGTCGACGGCTCCCAGAACGCCCAGAGGGCGCTCGAGGCCGCGGCGGACCTGGCCAAGCACCTGAAAGCCGAGCTGCGCATAGCCCACGTGGTCTACGTCCCGACGCTGTTCTGGTCGATGGGGGTTCCGGGCTCCGCGGTCCCCACGGACAAGATCGAGGAGGACGCGGAGGACGCCGCGCGGCAGCTGCTGGCGAAGGCGGTCAAGTTCGCGAAGGACGCGGGCGTCTCGAATGCGAAGGACGAGCTCGTCACCGACCTGGTTTCGCCGTATCAGGGGCTGGTCCAGCTCGCTGAGCACGACGACGCCGACCTGATAGTGGTCGGGACGCGGGGCAACGGGGGGTTCAAGAAGCTCCTCCTGGGGAGCGTTGCGAACAGCATACTGCACTACGCGGGTTGCTCGGTGCTGGTCACGAAGTAGACGCGCCTAGATCTCGAACGACTTCAGGTCCACAGAGGCCTTGGGATACTCCATGCCGAGTTCCTCGAGCCTCTCCACGATTATGCTCGACACCAGGACGTCCCTGAACCACTTCTTGTTCGCCGGGACGACGTACCAGGGGGAGGACTCCGTGCTCGTGTTCTGCAGCGCGTCCTCGTAGGCCCTCATGTACTTTGACCAGAACCTCCTCTCCTGGGTGTCCGAGAGGCTGAACTTCCACTGCTTCGAGGGGTCCGTAATCCGCTCTTCCAGCCGCCTCTTCTGCTCGTCCTTGTCGATGTGGAGGAAGAACTTCAGGACGACGGTGTGGTCCTCGTGGAGGAGGTGCTCGAAGTGCTGAATCTCCTTGTAGCGGCGCAGCCATGTCTTCCTCGGGACGAGGCCGTGCACCCTCTCTATGAGCACGCCCTCGTAGTGGCTCCTGTTGAATATGACCATCTCCCCGCTCCCCGGCACCTGCGCGTGCACCCTCCAGAGGAAGTCGTGGTCGCTCTCCTCAGGGGTCGGGGTCCGGAAGTGCGCGACCCTGACCCCCTGAGGGTTTACCCCCTCGAAGACCTTCTTGATCGTGCCGTCCTTGCCACCCGTGTCCATCGCCTGCAGGACTATCAGGACCTTGTGCTTGTGCTCGGCGTAGAGGACCTCCTGGAGCCGCTCGAGCTTCAGGGACAGCTTCTTCGACTCCTCGAGGGCCTCGCCCTCGTTGCCGTGGAACGCGGAGGTGTCGCCGGGCGACCACGCGCGCAGGCTGACCTTCTCCCCTTCCTTGACCCTGAACCGGTCAGTCTGGACGCTGTCGCTCATGTGCGGTTCGCCTCCAAGGTCGGCTTTAGCGCTTTCGCGGTGGGCCTTCGTGCGCACTTACCACGTCCGCGCTAATAACGGGCGGCTCGTTGGGAAAGGTTGATTATTCACGGGACCAGCACGCGGTGACGGACGCGGGTGAAATAGCTGGCGAAGGTGAGAGACGTCATGCAGACGAACGTCGAGAAGGTCAACGCGTCCACCAGTGTCCTTGAGGCCTCGAAAATCATGAACGACACAGGCTCCTCCGGGGTGGTTGTCTTCAACGGCGACAAGGTGGTGGGGATGCTCACAGACCGGAGGATACTCCGAAAGTTCATCCCCTTCAACAAGAAGCCCGAGGAGGTCACCGTGAAGGAGGTGATGTCGCCCCTCTTCAAGATAGGCCCGGACGCCTCCGCCAAAGAGGCGAGGAGGAGGCTGGTGGATGCCGGGATCACGAGGCTCGGCGTCTTCGAGGGAGATAGGTTCCTCGGGTGGGTCACGCTCGCTGACCTCGACGGCACCTCGCGCTGGGGGAACAAGCCCCTCCTCAACGCGTTCCTCCACGATGCTCCTGCCGAGCCGATGGAGGTCCTCTGCCCGAACTGTAGGTCGGGCTTCATGGAGAAGGTGGAGAACAAGGGAGAGGTGGTGAGGTACCAGTGCCCCAACTGCGGCTACTCGCTCTAGCCTTCGGCGCTCGGCTGCCTCTCACCGCGAGCTTCGCTTGAGGTCCATCCGCATCCCGACGTCGTGCCTGCGGAATCCCAGCTTCTCGTAAAAGCCCACCAGCTCGTCCTTGCAATCCAGGATGCACTTGTAGCAGGCCAATTCTTCAGCCATCTCGACGGCCGCCTTGACTAGTGAGCCTCCCACCCCTCTCCCCTCGTAGCCCTTCCTGACCGCCACGTCCTCTATGTGCCCGACCAGGCCGCCTCCGTGGATGAACTTCTGCTCGACGAGGAGGGTCGTCGCCCCCACCACCTGCCCGTCGCCATCGACGGCCACGAGGACGTGGTAGAGCGGGGTGCGCCTCATCGCCCTCAAGACCTTCTGGGCCGCTGCAGGGGTGAGCCCGCCGGTGTCCGTCAGGTTCCCCAAGGTCTCGACTAGGCCGTTGCCGAGGTCGGCCGCCCTGAGCTCCCTGATCTCGTAGTCGATCGGCGCGCCTCCGCGTGGCTTCTCCATCCGGAGAGGACCAAAGGCCGGCCGATTTTAGTCTATTACGGCGCCGGTCAGGAGGCCCTGTCGGCCCCGCCGTCCGGGTGAGGGGAGCGAGAGGAAAGACCCAGCCTGCGCCGGAGCGGGAAGAGGACTATCAGGAGGGCGGCCGCTATCGGGACCACCACGACGGCTACCTCCACTATCCCCTCGACCACCTGGAGGAAGAGCCCGCCGACGAAGTTGGGAAAGCCGCCCAGGGCGGAGCCCGCGGGGGGAGCTGAGACGTCCACGACCGTCCAAGCCTCCGTGACATTGGCCGAGGCGTCCGTGACCGTCACCGTGACGTTGTAGCGCCCGGGCTGGACGAAAGTGTGTATCAGCGCCTGCCCTTGGTAGGAGGAGCCGTCGCCGAAGTTGTAGTTCACGATGTAGGGCGGCTCCCCGCCCTTCACCGCCGCGTTGAGCGTGACGCTGAGGGGGCTGTTCCCGCTCCGCGGGGTCGCGGTGAGCTTGAGCGCGAGCGGCTGGACGGGCGCCTTCTCTTCGACGAAGGCGGAGATGGTCGCGAAGGCGACGAGGGTCTTGGTCTGAAGTATCTCGCTCTGGACCGAGTTTATCTGCTGGTCGACGCTCTGGATCCGGGACTCCACGTTCAGGGTCGAGTTGATGTTGGTGGACTCGCTGAGGATGGCCAAGAGGGAAGCCTGCTCCGCCCGCAGCGACTGCAGGGTCGCGTTCAAGTCCGTGTACTGCACGGTCACGTCGTTGCTGGACGAGCTCAGGCTGACCAGGGTTCCGAGCCCCTCCACCTCCGTGAGGGCGTCCTCGTAGTTCGCGGTCGGGACCCGCATGACGACCAGGGCGGTGGCGTTGCTCTCGGTGGAGTCGGCGACGTATCCCCCGACCGAGTAGGCCACCGCGGCGGCCTTGGCGAAGGCGGTGGAGGCCGAGGCCGCCTGGAGGGTGACGTTGGTGAAGAACTCGATGTCACGGCTCCCGTTGGTCGTCGTCGAAGGCGAGAGAGAAGCGGCCGGCGCCTGGGAGCCCCCCTGCTGTTGCGAGCTCCCCTGTAGAACGATCGTGGTCCCGCCAGCAGGACCACCCAACGTCGTGGTGCTCGTGGACATCACCTCCGTGGTCACCGTCGTGGCAGAGCCAGTCACCGTGGTCGTCGCTGCGGCGAAGGTGGGATAGTTGCCGCCCGCCGAAGAGGCCAACCCATAGAGCGAGCCAAGGCCCTCGAAGGCAGGGACGGAGAGGGCTTGCGATGAGCCTGCGGAAACGGCCTCTGCCGGGCCCGACGAAGCCGGCCTTGTGAGGCCCGCGAGCATCCCGCCTGCGACCACGATTAGCAAGACGACGGCGATCAGCGTCTTTCTGGAGCGCATGGTCCGCATCGGAGGCGGCCGTTTTGATGAGGGTTTGTCCGAGCGTTCGGACATAAGTATTTATGATGAAAACCCGGTTTTCGAAGCTTCGTAGCCGGTTTGAACAGGTTCAGGGTCGCCTTTGCCGCGCTGTTGTTCGTAGCGACCGCGACATCCCTCCTCGCCGGCTGGGGGGTGGTCGGAAGTTCACCACCCTCCAGCGGGGCCGCCTCGACCACTTATACGACCTCACTCACCTCCACCGCGACGACGGTGTCGGCGAGCACGACCGTCGGGACGGCGACGGTCACCTCGACCACCACCGTGACCGGCAGCGCGACCACGGTCACCACGACGACGCAGAGCCAGGCGACGTTCGGGAGTTCGTCCGGCTCGTCGATCTTCTACACCCTTTCGACGTCTCTGCAGGGAGAGGCGCTCCTGAGGGAGGTGCAGACCGCCTCGCTCCTTCTGGCGCCCGTCTGCTGGATCGTGCTGGGAGGGATGTGGGTCTGGAGGGGAAGGGTGAGGGCGCGATACAGCGAGATGGGCTTCGGGTCTGACGTCTTCGAGCTCTTCATGAAGATGAAAGGCGGGGCCACGCGGATCAAGGTGCTCAATACCTTGACCACCCCCAAAGACAGGCTGCAACTCGCCGAAGAGCTCGGGGTTGACTGGAAGACGGTCGACCGGCACGTCCAGATCCTGAACAAGTATGGCTTCGTGAAGGAGCAGGCGGCCTACGGGACGGTGAAGCTCTACGAGGTGACGCCGATGGGAAGGATGCTCCTGAACCTCTTCGACGACCTCGAAAGGACCGACGGGCCGGCCGCGCAGGCGCAGTCGCCGACTCGGCCGCAGGCAGAGCGACCATCGGCCTGATTCCAAGCGCGGCAAAAGGATTTTTTAGCGCGGCCCGCTAGGTTCGCCTCTAGTTGGATTACGCGCAGGTGGGAAGGACGGGCCTGAGAGTCTCTCGGATGACCCTGGGGACCAACAACTTCGGCAGGGACGTCGACGAGCCGACGGCGATTCGCGTCATCAGAAAGGCGATCGACCTAGGGATAAACAGCATCGACACCGCGAACGTCTACTCAGGGAGGCGGTCGGAGGAGATAATCGGGAAGGCGGTCCACGGAGACCGTGACCGGTTCGTCATCGCGACCAAGGTCGGCAGTGACATGGGAGACGGGCCCAACGACGCCGGGCTCTCGCGCAAGCACATAGTCTCGCAGGTTTCTGAGAGCCTGAGGCTGTTGCAGACGGACCACATCGACATATACTACATGCACCGGTTCGACGAGCGCACCCCGCTGGAGGAGACCCTGAAGACGTTCGACTACCTGATCAGGCAGGGGAAGGTACTCTACCTCGCGTGCTCCAACTTCACCGTGGAGAACATGCGGGCGACGATTGAGGTGAGCGAGAGGCTGGGGCTCGAGAAGATCGTGGCGCTGCAGCCGCCCTACAACCTCCTCAACCGCGACTCGGAAAAGGAGCTTTTCCCCTTCTGTCAGGCCAACGGTCTGGGCGCGATAACCTACTCGGCGCTCGCAGGAGGCTTCCTCACCGGGAAGTACGCGGAAGGAGTCCCCGCACCCGCCGGGACGAGGGGCGCGCTCTACCCTCGCTTCTGGGGGAGGATGAACAAGCCCGAGTACTACGCGACCGTGGAGAAGTTCAGGCCCCTGGCCGAGATGTCGAAGATGCCCCTTTCGCAGCTTGCCCTCAACTGGATTGCGCAGAACCCGGCCGTCACCTCGATGATCGTCGGCGCCTCCCGGCCGGAGCAGGTTGAGGAAAACGTGAGGCAGCTCGAGGTGAGGCCCCCGGAAGAGGTCATGGCGCGCCTCGACGCGGTGGCGACTCCACGTGCTGTGTAGAAGGCCTTCCTCGGGATTCTTGTCACTTTTCCTGGTTTTGGAGCATTTGTTTTAGACGATTGCACCAAAATCGATTATTATCTCCGCGCTCACCTCTGCGGTGCTAGTTACCTGTCGTCATGCAACAGGAAGCAGGCTCCCGGGGAGCGGGTTAGCCGCCCGCTGTCCTCCGGGGCATCTTAGGGGCCTCCGAGCGAGACCACGTCGGTCGTTCGTCCCTCGGAGCACTGTCACCCAATCCTTATTGCGGCGCACCGACTCCAGCCAGGCGAAGGAGAGATGGACCTGGCTTCGTCCGTGTTCGCGACGGTCAACATCCTCCCGCACCTTTCGGGGCTGGGCGGCGCGCTCTTCGCGTTCGTCCTCGCCCTGGTGGCCTTCGGCCTCATGTTCTCCGGCCGCTCGATAATCAAGGGTCTCGCATTCCTAGCCGTCGGCCTCGCGGGAGCCGCGTTCGGGCTGGCCGTGGGGGGGAGCTTCCTCGGCCCCATCGGAGCGGTCAGAGGCGGAGTCGTTGGGTTCTTGGTGGGCGGGGCGGTAGGCCTCTTGCTGGTCGGGGTCGGGATGGGCTTGGCGCTCGGCTACTTCGGCTACCTGGCCACGCGCGACCTGACCAACGTGTTCGTCCTGGCGGTCGTGGTCGGCGTCGTCCTGTTCTTCGTCGGGGTGGCCATCTCTAGCAAGCTCCTCGACCTCGTCACCGCCATCCTGGGAGGGGTCATCCTCGACGGCGTCCTCGTCTTCTTCGGAGTCTCGCCGACCTACGCCGCTGTGATCTCGGTGGCGCTGGCCGCCATAGGCTTCTTTGTCCAGCTCAGGGATCGCCGCCGAGGCGAGCACCGGCGGCAGATGTGATTCAGTCCAGCCTGAGCGCGTCCTCCGGGTGGTTCGCCGAGACCGCCGGTACTAGCAGGGCGCAGCCCGCCAAGCA
>Ga0335077_10004689_pt1 | contig 16672 bp, 12 predicted proteins | sample Lox_Sample_31_FD_207151 | JGI IMG/M metagenome (GOLD analysis project Ga0335077, IMG submission 207151) | Soil microbial communities from Loxahatchee National Wildlife Refuge, Florida, United States - Lox_Sample_3.1 | ecosystem: Environmental > Terrestrial > Soil > Wetlands | place: USA...
TCTTCGGGACGCGGGGTGGAGATTGTGCGTGGGTCGATTCCCTCACTGCCCCCGGTGTCTCCGGACGGACCTGTGACGCCGCGCAGCCGCCTTAGAATCTCGTCTCGTTCTCTGCCGGAATAGTCGCGAGCAAACCGGGTGAGCGCCTCGGTAAGGATGTCGTGGTGGTGCAGTTTGTCCAGGCCGGGTTCGCGCGTGATATTCAGCCAGAGGCGGTGCACGAGATGCACGTCCTCGGTTTTCATGGTTGGTGTGTGCGGGCCGATGCGGAATGTATCCACGTTCATATCGGGGCGCACGACCTGCAGCACAAACTGACGTTTCGGTTCTTCCGTTGCCTCCCAGGCGCGCCCCAGTTCGAAGGCTTGTTCCTGTGCCGCCATTTTGCTGGACAGGCCGGCCACTACCGCTGAGGACTCAAGATTGATCGCGGTCTGCACGATCGCCGACCACACGTCGCGTGCCGGCACCACCAGCAGGGAGACGTGCTTTCCGAAGCTTTCGGCGATCGACACAGCACGAGTAAACAGGTGCTGCTCGTAATCGGTAAAGATCTGTTCGGTTGCAAGGTCGTAGGCGGCGGAACCAAACTGGCTGACTCGCGCGGACATCACGACAATGTCCTGATCTTTGTCGTCGGTGCGCTCCAGAGCCCACTTAAGATGAGTCAGGGTGTTGTAATCGCGTATCGTCACCAGAACATTGCCGGGCCTGATGCCAAGGCCGCTGCGCTCGACTTTGTCACTGTGCAGCAACTGGAAGTGCTCTTTCATCTGTTCCCGGGCCAGCGCGTGTTTGTGCCGGTTTACCCGCTCGGAGATGGTGAAGATGACGAAGAATCCGGCCGCGAATGAGACGCCTGCAACCGTCGCCAAAGACTTGGTAAACAAGTTGATGATGGCCGTGGACAACAGAACCATGAATACCGAGGCCAGGCCAACGGGAATTTCGTGTCCGGCGATGGTGACATTGGGCGGCACCTTCCAGCCGCGTTCGCCTTTGTATTTGTAGCGGAGCACCAGCATAGCCAGGCTATTGAAGGTGAAGCTCCAGATCACTCCGAAGGCATAGGCTTCACCTAGCCAGTACACGTTGCCGCGACTCGCGATGATGGTGAACAACTGGAGGAACACCACCAGGTTGATAATGCGGTAGCTGGTGCCGAAGCGCTTATGCGGCTGGCGGAACCAATCGGCGAGAACGCCATCTTCCGAAACGCGGTTCAAGACGCCGTTGGAACCGATAATGGCGGTGTTGACCGCCCCGGAAAGAATCAGGAAACCCACAACCACGACAAATGCGCGGAAGGCCAGGCGCAGCAGGTGCGGCCCCCACAAATACATGGCCAGGCCGGCGATCAGGTTGTCTTTGTACACCGGGACGCGGACTGAGTCCGGAATAATCATCACGAACAACAGCGCGGTGAGGCCGGTGAATACGAAGCTGTAGATAGCAATAATGACTGCGGCGCGCTTGAGGTTCTTGAGTTTGGGATGCGCCAGTTCACGGTTCACCTGGGCAAGCGATTCCTCGCCGCTCATGGCCAGCACGGAGTGGCCGAAGGCAATGAGAATTCCCAGCAGTCCGAACTTGCGAGCCAAATCCTGAGCCAGGTGGGTGTGCTTCAGGAAGCCTAAAGATTCGTGGCTGAAGGTGAGATTTGCGGGCGTAGGCAGTGGGACGGTTTGGTATCCCTGCTTCAGCAGAGTGATGGCTGACCAGGCCAGCAGGATCACGACCATCACGGTGGTGATCTGCATGACCCGCAGAGCTTTTTCGCTGGACTCGTGGATCCCTTTCGTATTTTCCCACCAGAAGTAAACCGTCACTGCGACGGCAAAGACGACCGCGGTCCAGTTCACGTCCACGCGCGGTGTGCCGTTGAAGATCATGTGGACAGCGCGTGGAATCCAGCCGTGGGCGTCGGCGGTGGCGAAGACGTCATTGATCAGCCCGGCGATGTACTGCCCGGCGGAGACGCCCGAAATCGGGCCGGTGAGGATGTAATCGAACATCAGGGCAGAGACGCTCAGTTTGGCGAGCGTTCCCCCCAGCGCTTCCTTCACCACGCGATATACGCCGCCGCGCACGAACATGGAGCAACTCTCCACGTAAACGGCGCGCACCGTGAAGGAAAAAAGCATGACCGCGACGATGAACCAGGGTGCGGCCTTGCCGACCGCCTGCTCGGCGATGCCGGCGGCGTAAAAAGCTGAGGAACCGAGATCATTGAGCACGATGGCGGCGGCGCGCCAGTACGAGATGAACGTCAGCATGACCGATGTAGCAACCACAATGCGCACGCGGTCAGCAGTAGAACCACCGGGTTGAAAGGAAGATGCCATGCCGGGGAAGGGACGGAGCGTCAGTGCGGGTGGGATTCCTCCGAGCCGATCAGCGTTTCGATATCCTCGATTCCGCTTAATACCAGAACGATGATGGACCCGGCCAACCCCAGCGCAAAGATGCTTTCCAGCAGACGAATACTGAAATCGATGATGGCCTGCATGATGGCAATTCATATTATCCGATAGCTGAAAGGGAGCCTAGACAGAAAAATCTATTGGCCTTATTGGTTTCGCCCGCTTGCTTTAGCCATATCCGAATGCTCGGCCATGGCGGCATTCAGCTTTCATTGGGTTTGTTATGCTTGCCGGGTGTTTGGCATCCACAAGCGTGCCTGGCTGCTGGCCTTGTTTTCCGCGGGACTGCAGATCGTAATTTTCCCGCTGCCGGACCTTTATTTTCTGAGCTGGATCGCGATTGCACCCCTGTTGGTGGCGGTCCTGCGCACCCGCGAACCGCAGACCTTGCAATTGCAGGAAGGAAAGAAGCTGCTGCCGGCAAGATGGTGGCAGGCGTTCCTCCTGGCGTATGTGTGCGGAATGTTGTGGTACGGGTGCACGTGCTATTGGATTTACAGCACCATGCGGCACTTCGGCGGGGTGAATGTGCCGGCGGCGCTGGGCATCCTGATTCTGTTCTGCCTGTATCTGGCGCTTTACCACGGCGCGTTTGGCTTGCTGGTGAGTTGGGTCGCCGGCGGTGACGCGTTCAGCCGCCCGGCTTTGTTGATGTCGCCGGCCCTGTGGGTAGCGGTCGAGCTCGCCCGTACGCGCATCAGCGGATTCCCGTGGGACCTGCTGGGCATCACGCAGGTGGACAACGTGCCTTTGGCGCGGATTGCGCGCATTACGGGCGTTTACGGCGTGTCGTTTGAAATCATGGTGGTGAACTCGGCTCTGGCGGCGGCGTTTCTGTTGCGCCACGAAAAACGCAAGTCTCTGCTCCTCATGTCGCTGGCTGCCGCGCTGGTGCTGCAGGCGGGACGCTTTGTCACACCTCCTGCAATGGTCACGGACCATACTGCACTTCTCGTACAGCAGAACATTCCAATTCTCGAGAGCGCCGACTGGACAAAGGACTATTTTGAGAACACGCTGCGTGAACTGACTGCGCTGAGTGCAAGTTCGGCCGCAGGAGGACTAGCGCGTCCCAGCCTGATCGTGTGGCCGGAGTCGCCGGCGCCTTTCTATACTACGGATCCGACCTTTCGCGATGCTGTCAGCGGGATGGCGCGGCAGACGAATGCGTGGGTAGTGGCCGGGAGCCTGGGTGTCCGCAATGCCGGGAGCACGGCGGAACGCACCTCTCAGGTATATAACTCGGCCGCGCTCGTGAGCCCGAGTGGAGATTGGGTTTCGCGTTATGACAAGGTCCACCTCGTTCCCTTCGGCGAATATGTTCCGTTTCGGCGGCTGTTTTCTTTTGCTTCGGGATTGACCGAGCAAATCGGAGATTTCACGCGAGGGACGTCGCGTGAGCCCCTACAGGCCGGCGACGCGAAGCTGGGAGTTTTCATCTGCTACGAGTCGATTTTTCCCGATGAAGTGCGGCAGACTGCGGTTCGGGGAGCGCAGGTGTTAGTGAACATCTCCAATGACGGCTGGTACGGCGACAGCGGCGCGTACGCGCAGCACCTCAGACAGGCCAGAATGCGGGCCGTGGAAAATGACCGCTGGCTGCTGCGGGACACCAACACCGGGGTGACCGCAGCGATTGATCCCTACGGCCGCATCGTGGCGCAGGCGGCGCGCAAGACGCGGGCTGCGCTGGTTACACCGTATGCATGGCTCGGTGAAACCACGTTTTATACCCGTCACGGAGACTGGTTCGCATATCTGTGCGCTGCCGCGACGGTTGCGGCGGTGTTGATGCGTCTGATGGTCAGAAAGAAATTGTGAGGACTGGAATCGGTGTTTATAGCCACAATGATTTCTTTGCGACTTTTGCGGATTACAGATTTCTCAAACCGCAAAGGACGCCAAGGATGCAAAGAACGACCTGCGGCGACCGATCATTCCTGTGTGCGATAATTTAACTTGAGTGTTTGCGTTTTCGCTCAGCTGGCTGGCGGCGGGACGCCGAAGCCATGCAACCAGTGGAGAATATCGATGATCGACGATCTGGAGCAGGACTACACCGTCCTCAAAGGCAAAGTCCACGACCTGCGGGAGTATCTTTGACGCGGACAAACTGCGCCAGCAGTTGACCGAAGTTGAAAAGCAGGCTGCTGATCCCAATCTCTGGAGCAATCCGCAAAGATCCCAGACGGTGATGCGCGAGAAGAAGCGCCTGGAGGATCTGCTGGCCACGGAATCCGACCTGGGGCGGCGGACAGAGGACGTCTCTGCCTACTTTGACCTGGCACGCGAAGGCGAATCCGTAGAGCCTGACCTGCGCCGCGAACTGGACGACTTGCGCCAACTGGTTGATCGCGTCGAAACGGAAACCCTGCTTTCGGGCGAGAACGATGCCCGCAATGCGATTGTGACGATTCATCCCGGCGCCGGCGGCACCGAGTCGCAGGACTGGGCCGACATGCTGCTCAGAATGTATCTGCGCTGGGCCGAGCGCCAGGGTTTCCCGACGGTGCTTTACGACTACCAGGCGGGAGAAGAGGCCGGACTGAAGTCTGCAACTTTCGCGGTGAACGGCGAGTATGCGTACGGCCTTCTGACCAGCGAGATCGGAGTGCACCGCCTGGTGCGCATCTCGCCTTTCGATCAGGCCAAGCGGCGGCACACTTCGTTCGCCAGCGTGTTCGTCTCGCCAGAGATAGACGACAGCATCGAAGTCGTCATCAAGCCGGAAGATATCCGCGTGGATACCTATCGTTCCAGCGGCAAAGGTGGGCAGCACGTCAACACCACGGACTCCGCAGTGCGGATTACGCACATTCCCACGGGACTGGTGGCCAGCTGCCAGAACGAACGCTCGCAACACAAGAATCGCGAACGGGCCATGAGCATGCTGCGCTCCAAGCTCTACGAATTTGAGATGGAGAAAAAGCGCGAGGCCACCAAGAAGATCGAAGACTCCAAGCTTGATATCAACTTCGGTTCGCAGATCCGCTCCTACGTGCTGCAGCCTTACCGGCTGATCAAAGATCACCGCACGAAAGTCGAAGTTGGAGACGTGGACCGCGTGCTGGATGGCGACCTGCAGCCGTTTATACGGGGCTATTTACTCATGCGCAGGGGCGAAGGCGGGGCAGCGTAGTCAGTCTTCAGTCGCCGGTCTTCAGTCTTCAATCGTCAGGGACAATCTCTCTTTAGACAGACAAGGCGGCGCCGCGGCGGAACGCTGAAACCGACGGCGGATGAGCAACGACTAACGGCAGCCTGCCCACGGCACATTCCTTCGGTAACCCTCTCTTCGGCGAAAGCACTCGCCATTTGCCCCGGCTCTGGGCAATCCTGTGATATGGCAGGGAGTTCCTTGCCCAAGATACCGCTATGGTCCGCATGCTCGATCTCATCCGGGAATCAGCCGTGCCGGCAAACATCATGCAGTCGGCAGCCAAGGGATCCCTCGCGGTACCGGTCGAAGAAACGATAGAAATTCTGGTCTACCTGGCGACCCACAATCCGGTATTTGGCGATCAGGCGCGTTTCACCCTGGCGGGATGGGATGAAGCCTCTTCCCGCGAGGCAGCGGGAAACCTGCACACGGCGAAGGAAGTCCTGGATTACATGATTTCGCCGAAAAATCTGCGGCCATCGCTGCTTCCATCGTTGCTGGCGAACCCGGCCGTGAGCGAGGCGGCGATTGCAGAGCTGGCGGCGGGCTGCTCGCGCGATCTGCTGCAATCCATCCTGATCAGCCGCCGCGCGGCAAACTCGGCGCCAATCCTGCAAGCCCTGCTGGCCAACCCGCAGGTAACAGGCACGGAGGCAGGCAGTATCCGAGCAAAGCTCGTGCCCCTGCTGGCCAACTTGAGTGCAACTCTCGCCGAAGAGGAAGTCCTGCCCTTGCCGGCCGACGAGACCGGCACCGATGTTGTTTTCGACGAAGAAGTAAACGCCTATCTCGCGGCGCACGCCGAGGAACTGGCTGCCGAAGGTGAGCGCGCATTCCAGCCCATCGGCGGTTTCTACGATGAGTTCGACGCCGAACCGGAAGAGCCTCTGGCAGCTGCAGCCGCGGCGGCCGCGGCCGATCAGAAGTCGGGCCCGGGATCGGGAAAGAAGAAGGCGGGCAAGAAGTCCAAGCTCGAGCACGACGAGGAGCGGGGCAGCGCCCTGCAGAAAATTTCCAGGCTAGACGTCAAGGGCCGCATTCAACTCGCCATGAAGGGGACGAAAGAGGAACGTTCCATCCTGGTCCGCGACGGCACCAAGCTGGTGGCACTAGCGGTCCTGGAATCGCCCAAGATCACCGAAGGCGAAGTGGAGAAATATTCCGCGCAAAAGAACGTGCTGGAAGCGGTGCTGCGCGCCATTCCCATGAAGCGGCGCTTCTTCAAGCACTACCCCATCCTGCGAAACCTGGTCTCCAACCCGCGCACGCCGCTGGATGTTTCACTGGGACTGATGAAGAACATCCTCGTCCACGATCTGAAGAATATTTCCACCAACAAAGAAGTTCCTGAGACGGTCCGCAAGCTGGCGCTGAAGATGTTCAAGCAGAAGACCGACTTGAGCAAGAAAGATCCATAGATTCTCCGGTCAGCCAAAAGGCGGCGTGCTGCAGATAGGCTACCGGGGAGAGAATCGTCGACCCAGGCGCTGAAGCGCGAACGTACTTTCACTTGATTGGCACGAGTGAACCCGTGCCAACCCGTCCTTGACCACCAATGCACTTTTTGGCTCGCTAGCCGCCGGTTTGTGAGCTCGCTACAATGGTCCTGCCATGGCCTCCTTACCGCAGTCCGATCCGATCAAGGAATTTCTGCAACGTGCTCATACCATTGCCGTTGTTGGGCTGTCTGACAGCCCGCTGAGGCCCAGCCACGGCGTGTCGGCTTACATGCAAATTCAGGGGTATCGAATAATTCCGGTGAACCCCAACATTCGTGAGGCTTTGGGGGAACAGGCGTACCCCACTCTGCTCGACGTGCCGGAGAGGATCGACGTGGTCAATATCTTCCGCCGCCCGGAGTACGTGGCAGAGATCGTGGACCAGGCCATTCACCGGAGAGTACCGATGATCTGGATGCAGGAAGGCGTGATCAACGAGGCAGCGGCCGCCAAGGCGCGGCAGGCAGGCATCTTCGTTGTGATGGACCGGTGCATCCTGAAAGAGCATAAGGCGCGGTTCTGAGGGGCCTGCGAGGCCTGCGCCGCAGCCGTTTACCCCAAAAACTCTTGCCCTGTCGAAACTTACGGGCCCGCAAGAGCATCTTAGGAGGAGGGAATCAACGTAGCGAACGCACTAGCCCGCTGGTTACCTGGAAGTAGTACCGGAGTGGAATTTTGGCCCGCGGTGACATGCTATACTGCGCTTGAGACTGGCTCTGTGGGGTGCTCCCATACCCCGAAACGAAGGAAAAACCGAGATGGCCCGTAGTTCCCGTGCACTGATTATTTTTGCGATTTTTCTTGCCCTGTGTGGTTACCTGGGCATGCTGTTCGCACAAAAGACACCCGCGCTCGCCCCAAGCGGGGACTCTGACGTCCGCGCCAGCGTGCGGCAGTTCTCCGACGTCTATGACGTGGTAGAGCAGAACTACGCCGAACCGGTGAACGCGGACAAGGCGATTTACAACGGGGCCATTCCGGGAATGCTGCGGGTGCTGGATCCGCACTCGAATTTCTTCGATCCAAAGTCCTACTCGCTGATGAAGGAAGACCAGCGGGGCAAGTACTACGGCGTTGGCATGCAGGTGGGACCGCGCAACAATAAAGTCATTGTCATCGCGCCCTTCGCGGGCACGCCGGCATACCGGGCCGGAATTCATCCCGGCGACATCATCGTCGCGGTGGATGGCAAGCCCACTGACAACCTGAGCACCAGCGACGTGGCCGACATGTTGAAGGGCCCCAAAGGGACCACCGTGCACATCACGGTGCTGCGTGAAGGCAGCGACAAGCCGCTGGAATTCGTGGTGGTGCGCGATGAGATTCCACGTTACAGCGTGGACCTGCACTTCATGATCCGGCCGGGGATCGGCTACATGCACGTTTCCGGATTCAATGAGACGACGGAGCACGAAGTCTCCGACGCCCTGAACGAGATGGGCGACCTCAAGGGCCTGATCCTCGACCTGCGGCAAAACCCGGGCGGCTTGCTCAGTGAAGGCGTGGGTGTGGCAGACAAATTTCTGCGCAAGGGCCAGTTGATTGTTTCTCACCACGGGCGGGCTTCGTCCGAGAAACGCTATGTAGCTACTCACGGCAACAGCGGTAAAGAATACCCGCTGGTGGTGCTGGTAAACCGCGGAACGGCTTCCGCGGCGGAGATTGTTTCCGGCGCTATTCAGGACCACGACCGCGGCCTGATCGTGGGTGAGACGACGTTCGGCAAGGGGCTGGTGCAGACGGTGTATCCGCTCTCGGAGAACACCGGTCTGGCGCTGACTACTGCCAAGTACTACACGCCCAGCGGACGGTTGATCCAGCGCGACTACTCCAACGTCTCGCTGTACGACTATTACTTCAACCGCGAGGGCGAGGAGAACTCCGCCGCGGCGCGGGAAGTGAAGCTGACTGACAGCGGCCGGCCGGTGTACGGCGGCGGCGGCATCACTCCCGACGTGAAGATTGCCGCGGTGAAGAGCAATCGCTTCCAGGATTCGCTCCTGCAGCACTACGCGTTCTTCAACTTCGCCAAGCACTACACCATCAATCACCATGCCACAGAGCATCTCGAAGTGGACGACCAGGTGATGCAGGATTTCCGCAAGTTCCTGGACGAAGAAAAGATCCCCTACGCCGAGTCGGACCTCATGGAGAACAACGACTGGGTGCGAGCCAATATCAAGAGCGAAATCTTTACGGATTCCTTTGGCCAGCAGGAAGGTCTGCGGGTAAAGGCGGAGACCGATCCGCAGGTGGTCAAGGCCCTGGATCTTCTGCCGCAGGCCAAGCAGCTCGCCGAGAATGCCCGCCGCGTAGTGGCGCAGAGGACGACCGGTCATCCCTTGACGCAGTAGCCGTCATTCTTCTGCCGGCGGATTCCAGCCAAGCCCCTTGCGGCCCGGTCAGCTCCGGGCCGTTGTTTTCTTGCCTGGACTTTCCTTTCACCCACAAAGCCCTGCTGCCTCTGAAACCTATGAAGAGCCGATTGCCCCGATACGGGGGAAGCCCATCTGGCACATTGACTTGAGGCGTCTCAGTATGTGACAATCCGCGCAGAATCGGCCTTGGAGGGCCCGCTGGCGACGGGTACGCTGCTTGGCCCGGAGTAATTTCCTTCCTCCACGCCTGGCGAAGCACCGTGCCTGAAAGATTTGTTCACCTTCTCCCCCACGCATGGTGATGAAAGAAGGGCTGTGGATACTGGCTACGCTCCTCGCTATTGCCGCGGGATGGACAGACTGGCGCTGGCGGCGCATCCCTAACTGGCTGACGGTGCCTGGGGCGATTCTGGGACTCGCATTGAACGCGGCGAGTGGCTGGAATGGTGTGCGGTCGTCGTTGCTCGGACTGGGATTAGGCCTGGCCCTGCTCTTGCCGTTCGTGCTGATCCGGAGCCTGGGTGCGGGCGACTGGAAACTGGCTGGGGCCCTAGGGGCATGCTTCGGTCCCGACCGACTGTTGGCGGTGCTGTTTGGGACGGTCTTGGTAGCCGGTGTGATGGCTGCCGTCCTGGTGGTTTGGAAGAAGCGGGTGCGCCATACTCTTCGCAATATGGGGCGTCTGTTGGCAGCGTTTGTGACTTTGCACCGGCCGGAAGGGGAACTCTCACTGGATGATCCGGGATCGCTGAAAGTCCCGTTTGGAGTAGCTATGGCTGCGACGGTGGTCCTGTACGCAGGCGGGCATTTCTGGGGAATGCTGTGAGCTTTATGGGATTGGGAATCGGGAAACGGCTAAAGGCGTGTCTTTGGGAGACTGGCGGGTCCCAGGTAGCTGAGGCAGCGGCGGTGCTGCCGTTAATGTTTACCATTTTCCTTGGAATTTTCTGGTTCGGACGCGCTTACAACGTCTATTCCACCATTACTCGCGCGGCACAGGAAGGCGCAGCGGTGGCGGCAACATACAACTGCGGCTCCTGCGGAAATACTCCAGCGAATACTACCCAGATTGCAGCAGCCGTTACCTCGGCGCTGCAGGCTTCCAAACTTGATCCCACCCAGATCGCGGGCAACCCGGTCTCTTCGCCGACGCAGTGCACGAACTACACGCACGATACCCAGAACAACATCGATATCTACCGCAACGTGCAACTGAATCCGGGCACGGCCGGCGCCCCGCAGTGCGGTGTGATTGTGACGTTCCGCTATCCCTACCAGTTTTACCTGCCGTTTACGTCGCTGAACATGCAGAGAATCAACATGACCGCGGCGGCGGAAAGGCAGATGGAGAACTGATGCAGACAGTCCCTTCCTATCGGTCGTGGCTGGGGTGGTGGAAGGCCTGGGTGGCGCAGAGTCTGGGATCACAGCTCCTTGCCGAGAGCGGCGGATCGCAACTGGTGGAGTTCGCCGTTGCCCTGCCCCTGTTAGTGTTTTTTACGGTAGGGATCTTCGATTTCGGGTCGGCATTCACGATCAAACAGAAGCTAGCAGGAATGGCGCAGGAAGCAGCCCGGGTGGGGGCGGCGCAGCCGGAGAACGATCTTTCCTCCACAACCGGCGACTGCACACAACTGCAAGCGGTGTGTGCGATGCGGGACGTTGTGGACCACAGCCTGTTAAGCGCCAAAGTGAGCGATTGCGGGTTGTCCGGAGCCAGCCCAACCTGGTCCGGATCAGTGCCCAACTATGGGCCGCTGACCTGGACTTTCACAGCGAACACCAATTGCCCAGGGACTCTGACTTTGACCATCGGAAGGGGATACACCTACACCACGACGTTGACCAGTCCGTTTCCCAACCGCACATACACGATTGAAGCCACCAAGGTCACGCTGAGCTATCCCTACCGCTGGCAGTTCGGGAAAGTGATCGGCCTGATCGCGCCAGGATCGGCCTTCGCCTCAACGTCGCAGATCACCTCCACCGCGGTAATGCAAAACACGTACTAGGAACGGAAGTCATGATAAAAGGCCCGGATCGATCGAAGAGGAAAAGCGAGAGCGGGCAGACAATTATCCTGGTGGCGCTTTCCATCACCACGCTCCTGGCCATGGCCGCCCTGGCGATCGACGTGGTTTCGCTGTACACAGCGCGAGCCGAGGCGCAACGTGCGGCCGATGCCGCGGCGCTGGCCGGCGCCAAGATGTTCGCGACCTCGAGCTACACCTCGGTCCAAGGCGGCGGGACTCCACCGGTGCAGGCCGGCGACGTGTGCGTCAGCGGCGGTGCAGGGTCGTCACCCGCTGCCAACCGCCAGGCGGAAGCCGCGGCCCAGGCCAACCTCATTGCGGGGCAAGCGCCCACAGTGCAGTCCGTTACGTGCAACTTCGGCGTGACCGGTAATCCCCAGATTACGGTTACCGTCCAGCGCACCGGACTACCTGTATTCTTTGCGCGCATCTGGAACCGGGGAGCCAGCACGGTTTCCGCGACGGCCACCGCGGAGGCTTACAATCCGTCCGGGTCAACTCCTCCGGTCCAGGTGACGGGAGTGAAGCCCTGGTTGCTGCCCAATTGCCTGGCGGCCACGGATAATGACTGGGGCAACGCCGACTGCGCCTCTGGCCTGCAGAAGTTCGTCAATACGGACGGCACGATCGCGAACAACGGAGCGTACATCGGCCGCTTGATAGAGATGACCCGCGTCAACTGCAACGGCGGAGCCGGGCCAGGTTGCGGGCAGCGCCCGAATAGCGGCAACGTCTACATGATGGACATCCCCATGAACCCGCCGGCGCCCGTGTGCACGGTCACGAACAACTGGCCCTGCGACTACAACTCAGACTCCCACAATTACGGCAGCAACATCGCATGTTCCAGCCGATACCCTCTCACCTGCGGGCAAACCATAGGTCCGGGAAGCACCGGCGGAGCCGGTTTCGGCGATGTGACTTTGTTTTCTACCGGTTTTGTGGGCGGCGGGCGCAGGGGCGGCGGTACGGGATATGGTTCGCAGACCCGAGACGCGACCGGTTGCCTGATTCATGCCGACGACAACGGGCTTGGCCAGGGCCAAGATCGATTTGACTACACCGGCAGCCCCCCGGTGAATATTCGGGGAGACTACAACAACCCCAACACCAACTTGCAAAATGCCCGCAGCATCAGCCGCAGTGATTCGGTCGTTACGGTGCCCCTGTACGACGGACAGAACTTCCTGTGTGACGGCACCGGCAACTGCAATCAGCAAGCCACGATCATCGGTTTCCTGCAGATCGGCCTCACCTGTACTGTAGATCCAACCGGGCATGGCTGCTGGTACGGCGGCTCGAATGGCTCTCCCCAGATCGAGGCAGTCGTGTTGAATGCGGTGGGTTGCGTGGCTGGAGCTGGCGGGAACCCGGTTACGGGCACCGGTACATCGCCGGTTGCGGTACGGCTGATTCATTGAAGGCGATATTCATCGGCCATGGTGTGACGGCGGGCGACTCGCCCGCCATGGCAGCGGCTGGCGCCCGGTTCTGGCGGCCAGGCAGTTCCGCCGGCTGCGCATTCACTGAAGCGAAGATCTTCCCACTGATTGCGCCTCCGCGGTGCTGCGGCCGGATGGGCGTGGCGCCCATTCCCACACACTCCGTCCTCACACCAATTCATGTTATTGCAGGCCCTTCCCAAAACACTCAGGCCGGAACTAGAGGATTTCCAGTTCCGGCCCGTGTTCACTTCAACTTGTTGCGCGCCCTCTTACTTGCGAGGAGCGGTGTTGGCGGCGGTCGTCGGTTCGGACGGCGCGCCACTCTGGGTGCTGTTCAGCCGCGTCAGCCGCGGATAGAGCGGCGTGACTTCCAGCGGCAGTTTGTCGCGGGCTGAGGTAATGGTTGCGGGAGCGGTCTTAATGATCTCCACGCGATCATCCCAGGCGTTGACCTTCACGCGCCCGCCAAGCGGCAGAGCGGCGACCTGGTCGAGCTTGTTGGGATCGAGCGCCGGCGCCTGGTTAGCCAGAGCGACCATGCGCTGCAGTTGACCGGTCTTGTCCACCAGGCTGTTGCCCAGGTGAGCGGTGAGCAGTGCGGAGAGCTGCGGCCCCCGCACCTGCAGTTGCTTCAGGAAAAGGCCCGCTGAGTCCAGCTTCTGACTGTAGGGCGAGTGCTGAAGCAGTTCCACCGCCTTCTTGTCGGCGGCGGCTTCTTCCTCGGGAACATGTTTGAAGCCGAGGTTGCTGTAGGTGGATTCATCCTGGAACAACATGCGGTCGCTGAACGCGAACTTGCTGCCCAGATTGTGACCCAGCACGATGTGCGCCAGTTCGTGCGACAGCGCCATAGCCAGGCAGGCCTCGTCGGGAAGCACATCGATCAAGCCGCGGCTGACCACGATGGTGTTGCCCACGCTGAAAGTCTCCAGCGGCGTGGTGAGCATGACCCGGGTGCGGATGGGATGCGGCAGGTCAATGTTGTTGGTGACCTCAAGGTTGTTGACCACGGTCTGGAGGATCTTGTCCACCTCTCCCGGGGGCGCCAGCAATCCAGCGCGCTCCAGGCGCTCCACGACGTTATCTTCCGCCTGCTGCTGCCACTGGTGCTCGGCCTCGAGAGGCGAAGCGTCCTGGGTGGTGGGGGTTTCGTCTTTTACCGCGTCGACGGTGAGCTGCGTCAGTTCATCCTGCTTGTTGTTGTTCTTCAAGTCGTAGCCCCAGATGCGGGTCTGCGCCTTGAAGGCGACTTTGTCCTTGGAACCGGAGCTGAAATCACCTTCTTCGCTGTAAATCGCGGAAGGCACCCAGTAGCCCGGCACCAGGTTCAGGCGCCAGCTATCGAGGTGGAAGAAGTAAGCATTCTTCGGACGCGGCACATAGGTGCCGTTGGCGCGGACGATGTTGTAGTCCTGGTCTTCAACCCAGATGCGGCCCTGGAAGCGGCCATCGCCCGATTTCTTCTTGGGGGTGACGTCGAAGACGATGCAGCGCACGTCACCGAGGAACTCGCGGCGCACGTAGGAGAAGTCATAGTGAGTGCGGTCGAAGTCATCGCGGTCCACGAAGACCATCCAGGAGAACCCTGTGGGGCGATAGTCCATCTTGAAGATGTTGCTGAATCCGCCCATCAGCGTCTTTTGCAGGCTGCCTTTCGACAGGAAGTCGCGGCGGCCGACGTTGGAATTCAGGTCGAGACGGCCAAAGAAATAGTGGTCGCTCACCGGCACGGGGCCCATCTGCGGATCGGGTTTCAGATCCTGCAGGTAGGTCTCGACCAGAGGCGTGCGGTTGCGGAGCAACTCGACCAGGGCGTGCTCCCGTGCAATGCTGCGGTCCACCACCTGGTCGACGGAAGTGGCGGCGCCGGCCTGGGCGGGGGCGGCCTGGGCGGCAGACGATTTTCCCTTTTGCTGCGCCATTGCACTCAGCGCAACCAGCAGGGAAGCGGCGGCGATCAATTTCAACATACGCATAAACTCTGAAATCCCCTCTCTCTAGTCCTTTCTGAACTCGGCCCTGTCTTGCTTAGTACGCTAACTGAAAAACTACGTGAACTATGGCGGTGGAATTCACGGGGGTCCCGTTGCGCTGAGCTGGTTTGAAGCGAATCTTGCCGGCGGCAGCCACCGCGGCTTCATCCAATCCATGGCCCAGCCCGCGAACAACTCGATTGACCTGCAACGACCCATTGGCCCCGAACATCACTTCCAGAAGGACTTCTCCTTCCAGTTTGAGCGCGCGGGCTTCCTGGGTATAAACCGGGTTCGGCTTGTAGACAATCTCAACCGGACTTGTTGCCGGACCGCTCTCCAGTTGCCGCATCGGCTTCGGAGTAGCCTGGGCGACTTCCTGCGTGCCAAAGCCGCCGGTCTGAATGCCACCACCGTTGCCGCGTCCGTTGCTGCGGCCATCGCCGTTGCCGGGCTGCGCGATGCCGTTGCCGAAACCGGCGCTGGCGACCGTTCCCTTAATGCCCTTTGCGCCGCCAGTCCCGTTGCCCTGACCAGGTCCCTGCGGCAGGTCGAACGAGCCCAGCTGGGCGGCGGTCAGGTGCGCTCCTTCTTTGCCGTGTCCGGGCAAGCCGTTGGGGTCGCCGAATCCGCCAGTCTGCACCTTCTGGATCGGTGCATTGACCGTGGGAATGGCCGAACTACCGAACTCACCGGTGTGGACAATGCGCGCCAACCTGGCGCCGCCCGCAACGGGGGTGATCTTGGGCGCCGGGAAATTGTTCATGGCGATTTTGGGCGCCTGCACTTCTGGTTCCTTCTGTTTGACTACGCGAACTTCACGCGGCACCGTAAGCTTGGGTGTTTCCACCGGGACCGGCACCGGAGCCGGCGGCAGCAGCTTGACCTTGACCGCAGGCTTGGGCCTGATCTTGGGTGGTTCCGGCTGCTGCCAGCTGGGCAGCGGCACCAACTCCGTCACGTGGAATTTTTGGGTCAATTGCAGGCGCTCCGGCCAGATGAGGCTCACGTTCACCAGTAGGAATACCGCGAAGATCTCTGCCCCATAGCTGGTTGCTATCGTGCGCCAGTCGAGTTTCCGCTCCGGCAGCAATCCGAGAGTTAAATTGTCAGCTTTAGTCATACCTCGCTCCAAACCGAGAACCCGAGCCCTGGGGATGTTGCGCGGGGTGAGGTTCTACGTTAAGGGAGGCCACTCAGAGGGTAAAGTGTCCGGCGCTGTTGTACTTTGGTCATAGGCGAGAAGGCAGGGGTGGAACTTGCTGAAAAAGGCACAAGCAACACAACCATAAGGACTTAAGGGTGTCGCTGCCGGCGGAACCCGTAGAAAACAGGTATGCCAGCCAGAATGACAAGGCTGCCAAGCAATGAGTTCCTGACATTGGCCGTAAACGTGTAGTAGAGAAGCAGGGAAGCAGCGGCCAGAAACAGGGCGGGAACTACCGGGTATCCCCAGACCCGGTAGGGACGGGCGGCTTGGGGCTGTTTCCAGCGGAAGATAAACAGTGAACTGCCTGCGATCATGTAGAAGAGCCATTCCGCAAAAATTGCTAGGGAGAAGAACTGGCGGAAGCTGCCTCCCACCAGCAGCAGAACAATCGACAAGGCGGCCTGCACGATGATGGCGTGACCGGGGGTATGAAAACGCGAATGAACTCGCGCCAGAGTGGAGAAGAAATACCCATCACGGGCCACAGCAAAGGGGACACGCGCGCCACTCATGATCGTTCCATTCAGAGTGACGAGCATGGAGAGCGCCAT
>Ga0335077_10004691_pt1 | contig 16668 bp, 10 predicted proteins | sample Lox_Sample_31_FD_207151 | JGI IMG/M metagenome (GOLD analysis project Ga0335077, IMG submission 207151) | Soil microbial communities from Loxahatchee National Wildlife Refuge, Florida, United States - Lox_Sample_3.1 | ecosystem: Environmental > Terrestrial > Soil > Wetlands | place: USA...
CGACGGCGGTGCTCGCCGAGGACGCCGCTGCTGCGCTCGTGCTGCTGACTTCGCGTTCGCTTTGCGGTTGCGTTGCGATCCGGAGCTCGACTAGAACCGAGGCAAATCGGCAAACTTCTCTTGGCCGCGGTGCACGTGCATCGCGCCGAACTCGGCGCAACGGTGAAGCGTCGGCACGGCCTTGCCGGGGTTGAGCAGCGCGTGCTCGTCGAATGCGCGCTTGACCGCCAGGAACGCAGACAGCTCCTCTGGCCGGAACTGCACGCACATCTGGTTCAGCTTCTCGATGCCCACGCCGTGCTCTCCGGTGATGGTGCCGCCCACCTGGATGCACAGCTCGAGGATGCGGGCGCCGAAGGCCTCCGCGCGCTGCATCTGGTCGCCCTCGTTGGCGTCGAACATGATCAGCGGATGCAGATTGCCGTCGCCTGCGTGGAACACGTTCGGGCAGGTCAGCCCGAACTCCTTGGACAGCCGCTCGATGCCGCCCAACACCTCGCCCAGGCGTTTCTTGGGGATGGTGCCGTCCATGCAATAGTAATCGGGCAGGATCCGCCCCACCGCGGGGAAGGCCGCCTTGCGCCCAGACCAGAACTTGAGCCGCTCGGCGTCGTCGCGGGAGAGCCGGACCTCGGTGGCGCCGCTATCGCGCATCACGCGCGAGACCTTATCGATTTCGGCAGCGACCTCCTCCGCGGTACCGTCGCATTCGCACAGCAAGATGGCTTCCGCGGCCAATGGGTAGCCGGCATGGACGAACTGCTCGACCGCCTGCGTCGCGAGCTTGTCCATCATCTCCAGTCCGGCCGGGATACAGCCCGCAGCGATCACGTTCGCGACCGCTTGCCCCGCGGCGACGACCGAGTCGAAGGCGGCAAGCACCACCTGCGCCTGGATCGGCTTGGGCAACAGCTTGACCGTGATCTCGGTGACGATCGCGAGCAAGCCTTCCGAGCCGGTGATGAGCGCCATCAGATCGTAGCCTGGAGCATCCAGCCCCCCGGAGCCGATCTCCAGCACCTCGCCCTCGATGGTAACGATCCGCATCGCGAGCAGGTTGTGTACGGTGAGGCCATATTTCAGGCAATGCACGCCGCCCGAATTCTCGGCCACGTTGCCGCCGATGCTGCAGGCGATCTGGCTGGAGGGATCGGGTGCGTAGTACAGCCCATATGGCGCGGCAGCTTCGGAGATCGCCAGGTTGCGCACGCCCGGCTGGACACGCGCGCTGCGCGCGAGCGGGTCGATCTCCAGAATGCGGTTGAGCTTGGACAGGCCCAGGGTTACGCCCTGGGCGTACGGCATCGCTCCGCCCGATAAACCAGTGCCGGCGCCGCGCGCCACCACGGGCACGCGGCCGTCATGACAGATGCCTAGAACCTGCCGCACCTGCTCCTCGTTTTCGGGCAAGGCCACTGCCAACGGCACCTGGCAGTGCGCGGAGAGCCCGTCGCACTCATAGGGTTTGAGGTCTTCGGGCGCGTGCAGCAGACACTCGCGCGGAAGCACGCCCGAGAGGCGCCGCACCAACTCGCGCCGATCGATCGAAGGCCGCGGCGGCTCGATGATTTCCGGCTTGCCCATCTCAAACGTCCGGCAGGATCAGCAACGCGCGAAAGTCGTTGACGTTGGTCAGCGTGGGACCGGTGACGACCAGATCCCCCAGCCTGGAGAAGAACGTATACCCGTCATTATCGGCGAGGTACATCTTGGCGTCCAGACCGGCGGCTGCGGCGCGCGCGAGCGTGTCCGGCTCGACTATGGCGCCGGCATTGTCCTCCGTGCCGTCCACGCCGTCGGTGTCCCCGGCCAAGGCAAATACGCCGCGCTGGCCGTCGAGCGCGACCGCCAGCGCGAGCAGGAACTCTGCGTTTCGCCCGCCGCGCCCCTTGCCACGCACGGTGACCGTGGTTTCCCCGCCCGATAGCAGCACGCAGGGCGCTCGCGCGGGCTGTCCGTGCCGCAGCACTTGGCGGGCGATTCCCGCATGAACCATTGCCACTTCACGTGCCTCGCCCTCCAGGCTGTCGCCGAGGATGAGCGGCGTCAGGCCGGCGGCGCGAGCCACCTCGGCCGCGGCTTCGAGCGACTCCTGCGGGGCGGCGATCAGGTGGATCTGCGTCCCGGCGAGGCGCGGATCTCCGGGCTTGGGCGTCTCCTGCCGCGCCGCCTGCAGATGATCGAGGGCCTGCACGGGCTCGCGGATGCGGTACTTCTCCAGAACCGCGAGCGCATCGGCGAACGTGGTGCGGTCCGGCACCGTGGGGCCGGATGCGATCACGGCCGGATCGTCGCCGGGAACGTCGGAGATCGTGAGCGTAACCACCCGAGCCGGGTGACAGGCTGCGGCCAGGCGTCCGCCCTTGATGGCCGACAGGTGCTTGCGCACGCAGTTCATCTCGGCGATGTTCGCCCCGCTCTTGAGCAGGGCACGATTGATCGCCTGCTTGTCCTGCAGCGTCAGTCCCGGCGCGGGCAGAGTGAGCAGCGCCGAGCCGCCTCCGGAAATGAGGCAGAGCACGAGGTCTTCTGCGCTCAATCCCTGGACGAGCCGCAGGATCCGCTCCGCTGCCTCGCGACCCGCGAGGTCCGGCACCGGATGGGCTGCTTCCACCACTTCGATGCGTCGGCACGGCGCGCGGTGCCCATAGCGCGTCACCACCAACCCGTCCAATTCCCCAGCCCAATGGTCCTCGACGGCCTTGGCCATCGTCGCGGCCGCCTTGCCCGCGCCAACCACGACGGTGCGCCCTTTAGGAGCCTTTGGCAGGTACCGCGGTACGCATTGATCCGGCATGGCGCGCGCCACCGCCGCATCGAACATCTGCCGCAGCAGACGCCTGGGATCGACATTCATCACCGGACTCGCGACCACGCGCCGTCGTGGGCGACTACTTGGCGACCTGATGGTTGGCCATGAACTCCAGCGCGCGCACGATGGCCGAGTGGTCCCATTTGGCGCCGCCGTGCGCGTGGCAGGCGTTGAACAGCTCCTGTGCGGTGGCGGTGTTAGGCAGAGACACGCCCATCTTGCGCGCGTTGGATAGCGCCAGGTTCAGGTCCTTCTGGTGCAGCTCGATGCGGAACCCGGGGTCGAAGGTGCGCTTGAGCATGCGCTCACCGTGCACCTCCAGCACGCGCGACGAAGCGAACCCGCCCATCAGCGCCTGGCGCACCTTGGCCGGATCGGCGCCGGCCTTGGACGCGAACAGCAGCGCTTCGCCGACGGCCTCGATGTTGAGCGCGACGATGATCTGGTTGGCGACCTTGCACGTCTGGCCCGCACCGTTCGGCCCGACCAAGGTGATGTTCTTGCCCAGCAAGTCGAACAGCGGCTTCACCTTCTCGAACGTCGGCTCGCTGGCGCCGACCATGATCGTGAGGCTCGCGTTCTTCGCGCCCACCTCGCCGCCGGACACGGGCGCGTCCACGTACTCGCACTGCAGCTTGTTCACTCGCTCGGCGAAGGTCTTGGTTTCCATCGGCGAGATCGAGCTCATGTCGATCACGACCTTGCCGGCGGACAAGCCTTCGGCCACGCCGGCGGGTCCGAACAGCACCTTCTCGACATCCGCAGTGTCGGGCACCATCGTGATGACGACTTGCGCCTGCTGCGCCACCTCCTTCGCCGAGACACACGCGATGCCGCCCGCGTCTTTCAGTTCTGCGGGCACGCCGCTGCGGCTGTGCAGGTACAACGTGTGTCCGCCCTTGATCAGGTTGGCGGCCATGGGCTTGCCCATGATGCCCAGCCCGATGAATCCGATTTTGCTCATTCGTTATGCCCTCCCGACGATCATGTGAACGGGTGAACGATGTGACGAGACGCGTAGAAGTGAAGAGGTGAAGAAGTGAAAAGGTGATCCCCCTCGCCCCAGCCCTCCCCCGGCGGGGGAGAGGGAGACGGGGTTACGTTCTCACCTCTTCACCTCTTCACCTTTTCACCTCTTCACCTCAAGTACGGCTTGACCCAACCCAACCCCGCCTCGGTCGTGGCGGCGGGGCGGTACTCGCAACCGATCCAGCCTTGATAGCCGACCTTGTCGATATGCTGGAACAGGAAGCTGTAGTTGATTTCGCCGGTGCCGGGTTCGTGGCGTCCCGGCGTGTCCGCCAGCTGCATGTGGCCGATCTTGGACAGGTTCTTCTCGATCGTGGGCGCGAGGTCGCCTTCCATGATCTGCATGTGGTAGATGTCGTATTGGAAGGAGAGGTTGGGCACGTCCGCGTAATGCATGATGTCGAAGGCCTGCCGCGAGGTGTTGAGGTAGAACCCGGGGATGTCGCGCTCGTTGATGGCTTCGATCAGGAGCTTCAGCCCGTGCTTCGCCAACTCCTTGCCGGCGAACTGCAGACTCGCGATGTAAGTCTCGCGCATCTTGTCCGCATTTACGCCGCGCGGGCGCAGGCCCGCCATGCAGTGGATCTGCTTGCAGCCGAGTGCGCGAGCGTAATCGACCGCTTTGCCCACGCCGTCTTGAAATTCGGTGACCCGTCCGGGGTCGCACGCCAGCCCGCGATCGCCGGCGTTCCAATCGCCCGGCGGTGTGTTGAACAGGAGCGTCTGCAGCTTGTTCTTGGCCACGATCTCGGCGAGCTGGTTCTTGTCGTACGCATAGGGGAACAGGAACTCTACGCCCTGGAAGCCCGCTCTGGCCGCGGCGGCGAAGCGCTCGAGGAAATCGACCTCCGTGAACATCATGGACAGATTGGCGTTGAACTTGGGCATGGCTCTCCCCCGGGTCTGGAGCCGGGAATTGTACTTGCTTCGTCCCCGCGTCGTCAGGCGCCCGCTATAATCCGCGCACCGCCTCTCCGAGTCCTCCTATGACACGCTTCACCGGAACCGATACCTACGTCGCCACCGAAGATCTCATGATGGCGGTCAACGCCGCCCTCACCCTGGAGCGCCCGCTGCTGATCAAGGGCGAGCCGGGCACGGGCAAGACCATGCTGGCCATCGAAGTGGCCCGAGCGCTCGGCCGTCCCCTGGTGCAATGGCATGTGAAGTCCACTAGCAAGGCGCAGCAAGGTTTGTACGAATACGACGCGGTCTCGCGGTTGCGCGACTCGCAGCTCGGGCAGGAGCGTGTGCACGATATCGCGAACTATATCAAGCGCGGCCCGCTGTGGGAGGCGTTCGAGTCCGAGTCGCCGGCGGTGGTGTTGATCGACGAGGTCGACAAGGCCGATATCGAATTCCCCAACGATCTGCTGCGCGAGCTGGACCGCATGGAATTCTACGTCTACGAGACGCAGCGGCTGGTGTGCGCGCGCCACCGGCCCACCATCATCATCACCAGCAACAACGAGAAGGAGCTGCCCGATGCGTTCCTGCGCCGCTGCTTCTTCCACTACATCAAGTTCCCCGATCGTCAGACCATGGAGCGCATCGTCGAGGTGCACCATCCGGGAATCAAGAAGCAGCTCCTGCGCGAAGCGCTGGAGGCGTTCTTCGAAATCCGGGAAGTCCCGGGGTTGAAGAAGAAGCCGTCGACGTCCGAGCTGCTGGACTGGTTGAAGCTGCTGATGGCGGAGGACATCCCGCCCGAGGTGCTGCACTCGCGCGACCAGCACAAGATCATGCCGCCGCTCGCCGGGGCGCTGCTCAAGAACGAGCAGGACGTGCACTTGTTCGAGCGGCTGGTGTTCATGTCGCGGCGGGCGCGCTCCTAGCCGGTACGGCTCGATGCTGACCGAATTCTTCTTCAAGCTGAAAGAGGGCGGCGTCCCGGTCTCGATCAAGGAGTTCCTGACGCTCATCGAAGCGTTGCGCCGGCACGTGATCTCCGGCAGCTTGGATGAGTTCTACTACCTGGCGCGGGTCTGCCTCGTCAAGGACGAAGCCCATTTCGACCGCTACGACCGCGTGTTCGCTGCCTACTTCCGCGGCGTGACCGAACTCGCGCCGGATCTGCTCGCGCAGATTCCCGAGGAGTGGCTACGGCGCCAAGCCGAGCTGCTGCTGTCCGACGAAGACAAGGCGCTGATCCGGGCCTTGGGCGGATTCGAGGAGTTGATGCAGGCTTTGAGGAAGCGTCTGGAGGAGCAGCGTGGCCGCCACCAAGGCGGGTCCAAGTGGATCGGGACCGCCGGCACCTCGCCCTACGGCGCATACGGCTACAACCCCGAGGGCGTGCGCATCGGGCAGGAGGGCTCGCGCAACCGGCGCGCGGTCAAGGTGTGGGATCAGCGCGAGTACCGCAACCTGGACGACACGGTCGAGCTCGGCACGCGCAACATCAAGGTGGCGCTGCGTCGGCTGCGCCGCTTTGCGCGCGAAGGCGCCGCCGAGGAGCTGGATCTCGACGACACGATTCGCTCCACGGCGCGCAACGCCGGATGGCTCGACCTGAAGCTCGTCCCCGAACGCCACAACGCGGTGAAGGTGCTGCTGTTCTTGGATGCGGGCGGCTCGATGGACGATCACGTGCGCGTGTGCGAGGAGCTGTTCTCCGCCGCGCGCGCCGAGTTCAAGCATCTGGAGTATTTCTACTTCCACAACTTCATCTACGAGCGGGTGTGGAAGGACAACAGCCGGCGCCACACGGAAAAGATCGGCACGTTCCAGCTCATGCACACCTACGGTCACGACTACAAGCTGATCTTCGTCGGCGATGCCACCATGAGCCCGTACGAGATCGCCTATCCGGGCGGCTCGGTGGAGCACAACAACGAGGAGCCGGGTGCGGTATGGCTGCAGCGCCTGCTGGATGTGTATGCCCACGCGGTGTGGCTCAATCCGCAACCGGAAGAGCGGTGGAGTTACTACGATTCCGTCGGCATGGTGCGCGAGCTGCTGGGGGATCGTATGTACCCGCTCACGCTCGCGGGGCTGGAGTCGGCCATGCGCGAGCTTTCGCACTGACCGCACAAGCGCGTGCCACGCCTCAGGTGCCGGTCGGGCTCGCCTCGAAGTCGAGCTTGCCGGGAGCGAGGAAGCGTGCCGCGATCTCCACCGGCGGCAGCGGCTTGCTGAACAGATAGCCCTGATACTCGTCGCAGCCGAGCCGCGCCAGCGCGTCGAGCTGCCCGCGGGTTTCCACGCCCTCGGCGGTGACCTGCAGGTTCAGGGAGTGCGCCATCGCGATGATGGCCTGGATGATGGCGCGGTCCTCCGGATCGGTCTCGATGTCGCGCACGAAGCTGCGGTCGATCTTGAGCGTATCGATGGGCAACTGCCGCAGGTAGGAGAGCGAGGAGTAGCCGGTGCCGAAGTCGTCCACGGCGATGCGCACGCCGTTCTGGCCGAGCCGGCGCAGCACGGCGATGCTCTCCTCCACGTTGTGCACCAACAGCGACTCGGTCATCTCCAGCTCGAGGAAACGCGGATCCAGGCCCGTGGAGTTGAGGATGCGGGTGATGCTGCGGGAGAACTCGCTCGGCCGGATCAGCTGTCGCGGAGAGATGTTGACCGCGACTTTGAGCGGCGGGTACCCGGCGTCGATCCAGGCCTTGGCGCGCTGGCAGGCGCTGCGCAGCACCCATTGGCCGATGGGCTCGATCAGTCCCGACTCCTCCGCCACCGCGATGAAGGTCGCCGGCGAGAGCAGGCCGCGCTCGGGATGCTGCCAGCGCAGCAACGCCTCCATGCCCACCACCTGGCCGGCCCGGATGTCGACCTGCGGCTGGTAGTACAGCGTGAACTCTTGACGCTCGATCGCTTGGCGCAGTGCGGACTCCAGATTGTGCCGCTCGACCGCGCGCACGTTCATCTCGGGAGAGAAAAACTGGTAGTTGTTGCGGCCGCGTTCCTTGGCATGGTACATGGCCGTGTCGGCGTTCTTCATCAGCGCCCGGTCGTCGTCGGCGTCGAGCGGGAAGATGCTGATCCCGATGCTGCAGGAGGTGTTGAGCGTGTGACCCGCGATGTGGAAAGGCCGCGATACGGACTTGATGATCTTGCCGGCGACCTGCGCTGCGTCCTCGGCCTGCTGTAAGCCCTCGAGCGTGACGACGAACTCGTCGCCACCGAGACGCGACACGGTGTCGCCCTTGCGGATGCAGTGCTGCATCCGCTCCGCCACTTCCTTGATCAGCAGGTCGCCCACCTGGTGGCCGAGCGAGTCGTTGATGTTCTTGAAGCGGTCGAGGTCGATGAACAGCAGGGCGAGCGACTGTCCGGTTCGGCGCGCCGCCACGATGCCCTGTTCGAGCCGGTCGTTGAACAACACGCGATTGGGCAGCTCGGTGAGCGGGTCGCGGGTGGCGAGGTAGCTGATACGCTCCTCGGCGGCCTTGCGGTCGGTGATGTCGCGCCCGGTGCCGCGCTGTCCGACGCGCTCACCCATGGAGTTGAACATACCCACGGCGTTGATCAGCAACCAGCGCACCTCGCCTTCGCGGCTGACGATCATGTGCTCCAGGTCGTTGTAGGAGCCGTCCGGGCGCATGTTGTGCCGCAGCCAGTCTCGCACGCGCTCGGCTTCGCCCGGTGGCATGAACTCGGCGGGGGTGTGCCCGATCAGCTCTTGGTCCGAATAGCCCCAGACGCTCAGCACGAGGCTGGACACGTAGGTCATGTGCCCCTCGAGGTCGCATTCCCAGACGTACTCGCCGGCGGCCGCTGCGAAATCGCGGAACCGCGTCTCGCTCTCGCGCAGTGCCGCCACCGCGGCCTGCCGTGCCTCTTCGCGCTGAAAGTTGTCCAGCGCGTACGACAGGTTCAGGGACAGTTTTTCGAGCAAGGCCACCAGCTCGTCGTCGAAGAACCCGCTCTGCCCCGCGTACAGATTGAGGGTGCCGACCGCCTTGCCCTGCCGGCGCAGCAGGAATACGGCGAGCGAGCGGATGCCGAGGTCGGCGAGGAGGTCGCGCCATGGGCGCGTGCGGGGCTCGGAGTAGATGTCGTTGCAGACCAGGTTCTCGCCGGTATGCAACGCGGGGCTCGACAGGCCCCGGCGCTCGTCGGCGTCCGGATCGCGCAGCATCTCGAAGCGCGCGGCGTCCTCGGACGTGCAGCGGCAGGCGGTGGCGAACGACTCGATCTTGCCGGTCTGAGGGTTGATCAAGGACACGCGTGCGAAGCGGAAGTGCACATGATCCACCGCGAAGTTGCACACGCCCTGGAACAAATCCTCGGGCCCGCGGCTGTGTACGATCAGGCCGTTCGCCTCGCTCACCACCGCATACATGTCCTTGAGGCGTGCGATGCGCTGCTGGTCCAGCTTGCGCTGCGTGATGTCCTTCGCCGTTCCGCGATAGCCGCGGAACGCTCCGGCGGCATCCAACACCGGCTCGCCGTTCAGGGAGATGTACACCGGCTCGCCGTCGGCCATTCGGATCGCGAGCTCCAGGTCGTGAAAGCTGCGCTCACCGTCGAGCAGGCCGCAGCGCCGCCGCCACTCTTGCTCGTTCTCAACCTGCTCCGCGGGATCGGGGTGCCGCAGCTCCCAGGGCTGCTTGCCGAGCAGCTCTTGCAGCCGGTCGCCCAGGCGCGACTGCGGCGACCCGATCACGCGCCGGAAGCGCAGCCGCTCGTCCTGCTCCCAGTACCAGTCGCTGGATAGCTGCGTGAGCGCCTTGAATCGGGACTCGCTCTCCCGCAGCGCCTGCTCTGCGGTGCGTCGCTCCGTCATATCGATGAGGACCAGCACCACCACGCGCCGTCCCTCGGGGCGGGGCAACATCGATTTGCGCACCAGCATCCACCGGGTGCGATCGCCGATCGGATAGGAATGCTCGTAGATCACCGGCTGCGTGCCGGCCAGCGCCTCGTCGTCGGTCTGCTGAAAATAGGCCGCGTCGGCTCCAGTGAAGAAATCGTAGTCGGTCTTGCCCAGGATCTGCTCCGGGTGCCGCGCGAAGAACTCGCAGAACGATGCGTTCACGGCGATGTAGCGATGCTGCTCATCCTTGACCAGGATCGGGGTGGGGATGGCGTCGATGAGCCCATCCAGAAAGTGCTTGGCTTCCTCGACCTCGCGCTCGGCGCGGATCTGACGCGTGACATCGCGCGCGATCCCGCGATAGCCGCGGAAGTGGCCGCGGCCGTCGAATACCGGCGCACCGCTGACGGACACGGTGCGTACTCCTGAGCGGGCGTCACGCTGCGTGACCAGCAGGTCGCGGAACGGCCGCCGCGCGGCCAGCGTCTCGTCATGGGCGCGCCGTGCGCTCTCGCTCATGCCATCGGGGAACACCTCCCAGCGGGTGCGCCCAACGATGCCGCTTCCCTCCAGCCGTCGCTCATCGACCGCGCGGCCGGCCAGCTTGGTGAAGCGAAGCTGCTCGTCCTGTTCCCAATACCAGTCCGAGGACAGGGAAGTGAGCTGCTGGAACCGCTCGAGGCTCTCGCGCAGCTCCTCGGTCACTTGCTGCCGCTCGTTGGCCAGGCTGGCCAGCAGGAGCGTGGCGAGCGCCGACACGATGCCGAAGATCTCCAGCAAGAACATGCCATCGTGCGCACTGACCACAGCAAACGGGCCGAAACCCAACAGCGTGCTCGCCGCCGCGGCGGCGATCGCCAACCCGTTGAGGACACTCACCCAGGCCAGCGGCAGATACATCGCCAGGACCAGCGCGAGCGCGAGATACATGTACGGCCTCGCGGCGGAAACGCCGTGCGACATCACGAAGACATAGACGCCTACCAGCACCTGGAGCCCGGCCAGCCCGAGCACGGATGGAGACGCCGGGCGGAAGCTGCGCCGTGCCTGTGCCAGCGACAACAGCACTGGGGTGACGAGCAGCACGCCCAAGGCATTGCTCGCCCACCACATGCCCCACACTCCCAAGGAGTCCTCGCACTGCGGCCGCGTGTCCCAGCAGACCACGGCGGTATTCACGCAGGCCGCCACCGCCGGGCCCAGGATGGCACCGGCTCCGATCAAGGCCAGCACGTGACGGGGCCGCTCCAGCGAGCGCGAGAAGCTGAGCATGCGGGTCAGCAGCCACGCAGCGAGCACGGCCGATGCGGTGCTCCCCAAGGCGTAGGCCGCGGACAGCGCGAGACTCCCGCCAGCACTCCACTGGGCAACAAACGCTCCCAGCAGTACCCCCGGAGCGACCCTGAGGCCCCAGAGCAGCAGGGCGGCGAGTGATACCCCCGCCGGCACCCATATAAAGCCCATGTCGCCCAGCGGTCCACCGACCAGCATGCTCATGCGTGCGGTCAGCGCATAGGCCGCCGCAAGCAGGATGATCCGGCCCAGATCGGCCCAGCGCAGGCGGCGCGACGTCTCGAGGCTCACCGCTTCTCCAGCAGGGATCGGTAACTGAGGGTTCAGTGTGGACCGCTCAAGGTTTGTCTTCAACGACGTCTACGCCAGCCGGGGTACACGGCCGGCCAAGAGCGCTCGGCCGTGGGATCGCGTCTCCGATCCCCGCGCTGCGCGGTCAGACCGAGCGACGCTCCCCGGCGGCCGGAGGCGAGACCTTCATGACCTCCTCCACCGTGGTCAGGCCGGCGGCAACCTTCAGCGCGCCGCTCACCCGCAGCGGCTTCATGCCGTCGCGCATCCCCTGATCGCGCACCTTGTGGAGGTCAGTCTCTGCGCCGATCAGCCCACGCAAGGCCGGTGTCAGCAACATCATCTCATAGATCCCGACCCGGCCCATATAGCCCGTCATGCGGCATTCCAGGCAGCCCTTGGCCAGGTTGACTCTGGCGGGCACCGGGATCTGCCAGGGGTAAGTGAGCGATTTCCACACCTCGTCCTCCATCGTGCCCGGCTCGCGGCAATGCGGACAAAGCGTGCGCACCAGCCGCTGTGCCAGCACGCCGAGGACCGTCGAGTGCAACAGGAAAGGCTCGACTCCGATATCCAGCAGGCGGGTGATGGCCGAGGGTGCATCGTTCGTATGCAGGGTAGAGAGCACCAAGTGGCCGGTGAGCGCGGCCTGCACGGCCATTTCGGCGGTCTCCATGTCACGGATCTCGCCCACCATGATGATGTCGGGATCCTGCCGCATCAGCGTGCGCACACCGCTCGCGAAGTCGAGCCCGATGCCGGCCTGCACCTGCATCTGGTTGAACTGGGGCTCCACCATTTCGATCGGGTCTTCGATCGTGCACACGTTGACATCGGGAGTCGCGAGTTGCTTGAGGGTGGAATACAGCGTGGTGGTCTTGCCCGAGCCGGTAGGCCCGGTCACGAGCACGATGCCGTGCGGCCGGCCGATGAGCTGGTTCCAGCGGCGCTTGTCGTCCTCGGAGAAGCCAAGCTCGGTGAAGTCCTTGACCAGCACGTCGGGATTGAAGATGCGCATCACCAGCTTCTCGCCGAAGGCGGTCGGCATGGTGGAAAGCCGCAACTCCACTTCGTCGCCGTCGGGCATGCGCGTCTTGATGCGGCCATCCTGGGGGCGGCGCCTCTCCACGACGTCCATCCGGCCGAGAATCTTGATGCGGCTGGTCATCGCCACCATCACCGGCGTGGGGATCTGATACACCTGATGCAGCATGCCGTCGATGCGGAAGCGTACGTTGCCCACTTCCCGCCGCGGCTCGATGTGGATGTCGCTTGCGCGCTGCTCGAAGGCGTACTGCAGCAGCCAGTCGACGATCTGGACGATGTGGCGGTCGTTCGCATCCAACTTGTTGCTCTGGCCGAGCTGGACCAACTGCTCGAAGTTGGTGACGTCGGACAGCCCACTGCTTTGCTGCGAGGCGCCCTGCACCGAGCGCGCGAGGTTGTAGAACTCGACTTGATAGGTCGCGATGTCGTTTGGATTCGCGAGCACGCGCCTGATCTCCAGGCGCAGCACTTGCGACAGCTCCCTCTCCCACTCGCGAATGTAGGGCTCGCAAGTGGCGACCACGCACTCCCGGGTCGTGACCTGCACCGGCAGGATGCGGAAGCGCGTGGCGTAGGCGTTGGACATCACCTTGGTGACGCCGGCGAAATCCACCTTGAACGGGTCGATGTGCATGTAGGGCAGCCCGACCTTGTGGGCCAGCCATTCGGTGAGCACCTCGAGCTGCAGCAGACGCTTGGGATGGCGGGGATCCTTCCACTTCTGCTCGGCGATCAGCGTGAGTGGATGGGTCTCGCCTTTGCGCAGCGACTTGGTGGCGAGCAGACTGTCGGCGGCCTCCTGCGCGACCAGCTTTTCCGCCACCAAGTCCCGCAACACCTCGTCCAACGTGAGGCGGCGATCGGTGTGCTTGGGCTGGTGCTGATCCGCGGCGCGGGCGGGTGTGGAGGCGGCCATGGGCGACGAACTGGAGCCATGCAGCTCAAGCGAATTCCATTCCACGAGCGGCGCGCCGGCGCCGTGAGAAATGGAGATCGGGGCGATCGCCAGCGGGCCTTCATCGGCGCGCTGGCATGCTTCTCGCCGAGCATCTCACCATCGCACATGTGCTGCCCAGGGCGGGGGCGTACGCCCGTGCGGCCGGTTTCCACAGGCACCGCGCGGCGAGCGCACGGTCATTCGTTGACAGTTGCGCCTCGCTCGCTCCGACGTCGGCCGGGTCGGTGCAATCGGACAGGCGGAAGCCGTGCGCTGAGCGCGATCCGGCCGGTGTGGCCGCCTCCGCAGGCTGTCGCGGCGAGCGACGAGCGTGCTGTGGCTTACGTTGCGTGCGCCGGTCGCTGCAGGAGTGTTCAGTCGGGTCGGATGACGGGAGAGGTGTGCCTCTGCGGCGCCGACGTATGCGGGCTGCGCTGGGGCTGGTCGAGTTGTCCGGCCGCTCCTCGACGAGGCGCCACGCCGCGCTGGCGCTCCTGCCACTTCGCCTTACTCTACGCTGGTCCCGGATCTGTCGCGGCTCCGCTGCATCGGCTCGATCGTGCCGATGTGGAAGCCGAAATGCCCGGTGCGCCGGTCGTTGAAATAGTGGGTGAGCGTGTTGCGGACCGTGGCGAAGGCGAGCTCGTCCCACGGGACCTCGGTCTCGTCGAACAGCGCGACCTCCAGCGTCTCGGCGCCCGCACTGACCTCGGGGCTGAGCAGTGACCCGCGGAACAACATGTAGACTTGGTTGATGTGAGGAAGATTGTAGAGGGAGAATAGGGCGGCGATCTCGACGCGTGCATTGGCCTCCTCCAGGGACTCTCGGCTGGCGCCCTCGGCGGTCGTCTCACCGTTTTCGAGGAACCCGGCGGGGACCGTCCATAGCCCGTAGCGCGGCTCGATGGCGCGCTTGCAGAGCAGAACGCGGCCCTGCCAGTCTGCGACGCAGCCGACGATCATCTTCGGGTTCTCGTAATGGATCGCCTTGCACGCATCACACACCCAGCGTGGCAGGCTGTCGCCGGCGGGGATGCGACGAGTCACGGGTGCGCCGCAGTTGCTGCAAAAGTTCATTTGGATATCCGTTGCGGCGGTCGGCCCGGACCCGCGCCATTCGCCGCAGGCAAAAAAGATTGTCGCCGCGTCGCGGGCTTCGTGCTCAGCTTACCAAATCTCGGCTCGGCCCCGTGGGATCGCGGGCGCGACACGCTATCCTGGGAGGTGCGGCTCGCCTATTCGACATCATCGCAGATGGCAACACGAGTCGCCTTCCAATAGGGCGAGCGGGGACTTGAACACGACAAACGGGAGATCGACACATGAACCTCACGCGCGGTGCAGCGTTGATAGTGGGCATGCTGATTTGCGGCCTGGCCGCGGCCGACGAGCAGGCCGCCGGCGCGATGGCTCCGGTGCAAGGCGTCTGGGAGGGTCCGTGGTATCGCGGAATGACCAGCGGCAAAGTAAAGGTCCAGGTGAAGGACGATGGCGGCACGATCCAGTTCACCAATCTAGACATCTTCGGCGGCGATGCGCACCCCATCACGCATGTGAAACGCGACGGCCAGTCGCTCAGCTTTCGAGCCGACGGGGAGAAGGGCGGTCCGCTGACGGCGACGCTCAAGCTCAACGAGGCCGGAACCCAGATGCGGGGGGTGGGTAAATTCGACGGGTTTCCCCTGCGCTTCGAGCTCAGGCGATCGGAAGGCCAGTGACGACGAGCACGCGGTTGCCGCGTCGATGACTCTTGCCTCCGGGCGCCGCGCAAAAAAAACGGGCGAGGGGATGACCCCTCGCCCGATTCACTTTCTGATGCTGCTACTGGTTCGCTGCGAATCAGGGCAGCGAGTAGACGATCAGCTGGCCGGCGTCGGTCGGCATGCTGCAGAACGGCTCGCCGAACAGCGGGCAGAAGTTGCCCGATACGTGGCTGCCCCAGCCGGTGACCACTGCAACGTATTGCTTGCCCTTGGCGGAGTAGGAGATCACGCCACCATGGTGCCCCAGACCGTTGCTGGCGGACCACAGCTTCTCGCCGGTGTCGGCAGACAGCGCGTAGAAGGTGCCATCCGCGCCGGGCACGAACACCAGGCCGCCCTTCGTCGTCAGCAAGCTGGCGAGCGGCGGGTACTTGAACTCGACTTCCCACTTCGGCTTCAGAGTGATCGGATCACGAGCCTGCACGGTGCCGAACGCTTGACGGTCTTGCGGGTGCGCGACGGTCCAGCTTGCGCCGAAGTAGGCCTGGCCGGAGTAATCGGCCGGGCGATCGACCTTCTGCACGTCGAGGTCGTAACACCACTCCTGGGTGATCTTGTAGTACAGGCCGGTGTTCGGGTTATACGCACCGGTGTTCCAGGAGATGGCACCGTCGATGGCCGGGCACACATTCTTATTCATGCCCAGTTCGGTCTCACGACGGCCGATCAGCTCACCCGTCTTCGGGTTCACACCCTTGATGAAGTTGTAGGTCTTGCCGATGATCGCCGCGTTCTCGACCTTCAACATGTCGTTGCTGGTCTTCGACAGGTCGCGGTTGTATACGAACAGCACCCCGCCCTTGTTCGGATGCAGCATGTACTTCGCGCCGCCGCGATCGATCGTCACGAACTCGCCCGGCGCCGCGTCGAAGTCCCACTTGTCATGCGGCATTTCCTGGAAGTAGGCCTTCAGCTTGCCGGTGTCGGCGTCGAGCACCACTACGGAGGAGCTGTACAGGTTCGTGCCAGGACGCGGGCCTTCCGTCATCCAGTTTTCGCCGGACCAGTCGAAGTCCGGTGCCGGATTGGCGGTGGCTTCCCACACGGTGTTGGTTTCCGGATCGTAGGTGCCGGTCATCCACGCGCCGTCGCCGCCGACCTTCCAGGAGTCGTTGCCCCAGGAGGCCTTGGAGCGTGCGTCGCTGGCGTTGGTGTCGAACTGCCACTCGACCTCGCCGGTCTGGGCGTTGACTCCGAAGATCGGGCCGCAGCAGCCGGACAACTCGCCGCCCCAGGAGCCGATCACCACCTTGTCCTTGACGATCAACGGAGCGCCGGTGAAGCCCTTCGCGCCCTTTTCCACCGTCACGATCATGTTGTCGAACACCGGTTTCCCGGTCTTCTGATCGAGCGCGATCAGACGCCCATCGACGGTGCCGATGTAGACTTTACCGTAGCCCAGCGCCACGCCGCGGTTGTACGGGTTGAAGAACGTGGAGTTGGCGCGCTCTTCGTCGATCTTCGCCTTGTAGCTCCAGATGAATGCGCCGGTTGCGGCGTCAAGAGCCCAGACTTGGCCTGTGGTGCTGGTGTAGTACAGAATCCCGTCAGCAACTAGCGGGAACGACTGGATCCCGCGCTTGCCCGTGGAAGGGGTGTGGATCCAGGCGACTTTCAGGTTCTTTACGTTGCCCTTGTTGATCTGATCCAGCGCGCTGTAGTGCCAGCCTTTGAACGAGCCGTGATATGTCAGCCAGTTGTTGGGGTCTTTATCGGCGTTGAGCAGGCG